>Ga0068855_100003574_pt1 | contig 19004 bp, 10 predicted proteins | sample KBSCornC52_FD_66592 | JGI IMG/M metagenome (GOLD analysis project Ga0068855, IMG submission 66592) | Corn rhizosphere microbial communities from Kellogg Biological Station, Michigan, USA - KBS Corn C5-2 | ecosystem: Host-associated > Plants > Roots > Rhizosphere > Soil ...
GGCAGAAGAACGAGAGCGGTGACCCAGTCACACGCTCTCGCGCGCGACGCCCTGTGCTCTGACTCTGGTCACGAGAAGGCGACGCCGAAGGCTATGCCGCAACGGGACGCGCACCGTGACCATCAAAAAAAAAGAAAAGAAACCACGCCGATGCGCGGCAACAGAACGCGGTGAGCGCGCTCAGCGCGGCGAGCTCGCAACCAACGAAAATAGGATACCGTTTTGAAATCGCAATAGGCGTGGAAACGAGCCGTAGCGTTCATAGCGCCAAAGGTCGACCATTGTGGTCTTGCCGCGCGCTTGCAGCACCGCATGGCTCGCGCTGGTCGGCGTGCCGCACAGCCGAAGCACGCGCTCTTGCGTGTCGCCGAGTTCGAGCAACGTGCCGGCGCAGGCCAAGCCGTCATTCGCGATGATGATGCCCGGCGGGCCGTGGCGAACGGGCGCCATGGCCCAGCTCGGCTCGGCGCTCAACGAGGCCGCGCACCAGCCGAAGACGGCCAGCGCAATCCTCAGCGCCGAAGTGCTGCGAACAGGCATCTCGAAGCACCATCGCACTGCACTGACTGTGCCGGCCGTCCAACACGCATTTCCGCAAGTCTGCACCGCAAATCGCCGCTTTTCGCCCCGCGCGAACGGGGCGGGTCGCCCCGAGTTCCACGCCACGGGCAGGATCCGTCCGCTGGTTCGATTCGAATTGGACCAGCGCAGGCATGCTGAAATACGCTGTTCAGAGGAGCCTGAGTGATGCAATCGGAAGAAGAAGAAGAACGGGCAACGCTCGTGGCGGCACAGGCTGCCGCCGTCGTGCGCCGAGTGCAGGCAGACTTCCACGCCGTGCGCGGAGCCTTCAGCACGATGCCCAAGCGCTGTGTCGGCGCAGGGCGAGCGGCGGAGGGGCTGCGCGCGGATTGGCAGCGGCAGCTTGCGTACGTCAGAGAGCAATGCGGCTTCGGCTACTTGCGGATGCACGGCTTGCTCGGCGACGACATGGGCGTCTATCGCGAGAACGCGGCCGGCCAGGCCGAGTTCAACTGGCAGTACATCGACGAGGTCTACGACTTTCTGCTCCGCATCGGCATGAAGCCGTTCGTGGAGCTCGGGTTTTGCCCGGGCGCGCTGGCCAGTGGCAAACAGACGATTTTTTGGTGGGCGGGGAATGTCACGCCGCCCAAAGACATGGAGCGATGGCGCGCGTTGATCGCGGCATTGCTCGGCCATTTCAGCGAGCGCTACGGCGAGGCAGAGGTCGCCACCTGGTATTTCGAGGTTTGGAACGAGCCGAACCTGCCCGACTTTTTCGCCGGCACCCAGGCCGACTACTTCGCGCTCTATGCGGAGACCGCGCGGGCCATCAAGAGCGTTTCGAAGGCCTATCGCGTGGGTGGGCCAGCCACGGCAGGCTGCGCCTGGGTGCCCGAGTTCATCGACTACTGCGTGCGTCAGCAGGCGCCGGTCGATTTCATCTCCACGCACGACTACGCGGTCGACGCGGGCTATCTGGACGAAAGCGGCACGGCGGGGACCATTCTCTCCCACGACGCGCGCAGTATCTACGGAAACGTACTCGCGGTCCGCGAGCAGATCGCGTCGTCCGCGCTGCCCGCGCTCGAGCTGCACTTCACCGAATGGAGCAGCTCGTACACGCCCAGCGACCCGCTTCACGACAGCTACCACAACGTGCCGTTCATTCTCGACAAGCTCAAGAAAGTGGGGACGGCCGCCGACTCGATGTCGTATTGGGTTTTCAGCGACATCTTCGAGGAAGCCGGGCCGCGCTTCACGCCCTTCCACGGTGGCTTTGGGCTGCTCAATTATCAGGATATCTGCAAACCCGCGTTCTTCGCCTACCAGTTTTTGAATCGGCTCGGCTCAATCGAGCTGTCTTGCACCGACGAGTCTTGTTACGTCACGCGCGACGACGCGGGGAACGTACAGGTCCTGCTCTGGGATTTCACGATCACGAGCCCGGAAAAAGGCGAAAACAACCAAACATTTTACCGGCGCGTGCACCCCGCGCGCGCCAAAGGCACAGCCAAGCTCGAACTATCCGGCCTGCCTCCGGGCAACTACATGCAGCGCGTGTACCAGGTGGGCTATCGCGTCAATGACGCCTACAGCGCTTACCTCGAGCTCGGCGCACCCGCGCAGCTGACGCGCGCGCAAGTCGAGCAGCTCCGCGCGGACAGCGACGGCCGGCCGACCCTGGAAACAGCGCGGATGATTGATCGCGACGGGCGCTTCGAATCAGAGCTCGAGCTGCGCGAAAACGACGTACTCTTGCTCGTTTTGCAGCGCCGCGAGTGACGATCGGGCTCGTCGGAATCCGTCGGCTCAATGGGGTCGTGCAGAAGGTCGCAGTGCATTCGAGCGCGGGCAGTTCTCGGGCCGCTCAGCGGCGCGCGCGGCACGAATGCATTGAATAGACAGCGCGGCGGGTTCGTCGTAACGGGCGGACATGCAGGGTACGGCTAGTGGTGGGAGCAAGATGACTTCGCGGCTGCTGGCGTGCGGCTTGGCGGGGTTAATCGGCTGCGGCGCGCTGGGCGTCGGTTGCCGGCCGCAGACTGCGAGCGCGCCGCGAGCGAATGCGGTCACCCAGCTCAGCTGGAGCGAGCTCCCCGCGCTTGCGGACCAGGGCGCGCCCAAACCACCTCGACTCAAAGCGGACGATGGCAGCGAGCTCGGGCTGCGCTCCGTCGCAGTGCGCGCGTTCGTGCTGCCACCCGTGGCCTACACCGAGCTCGAACTCCAATTCGCGACCATTCCCGCAAACAGCAAAGGCGCAACTTGTTCGGTCGAGCTGCCACCCGGCGCGGCAGTGAGCCGTTTCGCCGTGCACGGGCCGAACGGCTTTCAAGACGCGGTCATCGTGGGCCCCGCGCAGGCCGCGCTCGCGCTTTCATCCGGCGCAGAGCAGCCGACGGTGAGCGGCCCGAGCGAGCCGCGCCGCTTCTCGGTGCGCGTGCTCAATCAACCCGGGCAAGCGCCGCGCCTGCTGCTCGCGTACGCCGAACGCCTGCCGCTCGCGCGCACGCCCTATCGAGTCCCGCTGTTGGGCCTGACCAAGCTCGACTCGCTGCGCGTCACGGTCGACGTCGCCGAACCCCACGCTCAGCGCTTTCAGCTCGCGCGCGCGAGCTTCACGCCCGATCGCGATTTCGCGTTGACTGCGGAACAAGTCGGAGCAGGCACTGGCTCTGAGACGCTCGCCTGGCGCGCTGGGAAGTACCTGGTCGCGCGCATCGCGCCCGAGACCACGCCGAGTTCGGAGCTCACGTTCATGGTGGACACGAGCGCGGCCGAGCAGGCTCCGCTCGAGCTCATCGCGGAGCGTTTGTTGGCCATCGGCGCAGCGCTCGCCAAGCAGCAGCCGAATTTGCTAATTTCGGTGCTCGGGTTCGATCAGGACGTCCACCCCGTTCTCGTGCGCAGCCGCGTGCCGTTGACTGCCGCGCAACTCGCTCCGCTGCAAAAGCTCGGGCGCCTGGGTGGCACGGATCTCGTGAACGCGGGCCTAGCGCCGATCGAGCAGGAGCTGCCGCATGAGCACCTGGTCATGCTGAGCGACCTCAAAAACACGATCGCGCCCGTGAGCAACACCGCGCTAGCAAGTGATGGCCGCTCACGCTGCGATTTTTTGACACTGAACGCGGCAGCCGAGACCGCGCTGCGCGAAAAGCTCAAATCACAGGGCGCCTTGGACGACCTTCCAGGCGTCATCGCGCGACTGGATGCAGAACCGACGCAGATCGCCGAACGCTTGCTGGCGCCGACGCCGTCGAAGACGACACTGCACGTCGCTGGGGCAAGCTGGGTTTCGCCATACCAAAACGAGGAAATGGGGCAGACCGAGCTTCTGCCTCGAGTCGGCGACGCGGTTTGGGTTTTGGCTGAATTGGCCGAAAAAGAGCCGTTCAAGCTGACCGTGCAGGGCAAAGCTCTGTCGAACGTACGCACGAGCTCGGATCCCGCGGTCGTGGCGCTGCTCGCGCAAATCGTGGGTCAAGAGCGCTTGAATCAGCTGCTCGCTGGGTATGGCAGCGCTTTCCTCGATGAGCCCTCGGCACCCGCGGTTCCGGATCAGCTGACGCGCATTTCCAAGGCGTATGGGCTCTTGCCGGAGCAAAGCTCGATCTTGGTTGGTGCGGGCACCGCGAGCTCCCCCGCCCTGGCGGGCCGCACCGTCGAACCGCTGGCAGCGCCGCGCGAGATCATGACGGTGCAGCAGCCGCCGAACGTGTCGACGACGGTTGCACACGAAAAGTGTCCGGATCTGATCGGGTTCGGCAAAGAACGCGCGACTGAACGGAGTTGCCCTCCGCTGTACGTCAGCTTCTCGCAAGCAGAGGCTCGCCTGATTGCAAGCGTCCTATTCGCGAACGGCTCGAGTCAGCCGAACGTAGCCGCCTCGCCGCAGCTCCCACAATTGGCCGATCTCCTCGCGCTCCGCCCCGAGCTCGCGCGGCTCGTCGTGAAAGCGAGCAGCATCGCCCGCGCCGAGGGCGTGATTCAGTATCTGGTCAAGCGCGGCATTTCGCCGGAGCGGCTGCACCCGGCTCGACTGGACGAGTCAGCGACGCCCATGCGTCGTCCGGCGCCGAGCTGCAAATCTCCAGGTGAAGCCGTGGTGCTCGAGGTGCACGCCATGAGCGCTGCGCCGCTCAGCACGTCGATCGTCAAAAAGCCGCCCTCGACGTTCAGCGCGAACCCGTCGCGGCTCGCGAGCATCGAGCAAGCGTTGCACAGCGCGCAGCTCAAGTCAGACAAAGTCGGCCTCGCGCGTGCGCGTGCGCTCAGCGAGCATTGGCTCGCAGAGGCGCCCGCGAGCCCACTGCCGTATGTTGCGCTCGGAGAAAGTCTCCTGGCTTTGCAGGACACGCGCGGGGCGGCGCGAGCTTACGGCTCGCTGTTCGACCTCTCGGCGCCCGGCGCTGGGCTCGCCACGGCGGCGGCAGCGCGCCTGCAGCAACTCGCTCCGGAGGGTCGAGCCATGCACCACTACAACGACGGCAATCGGGCCCTCGAGCAGCGCTGGCGAGAGCTCGCCGCGGCCACCTGGAGTGAGCGCCAGCGCGATCCGCACGCTGGCTTGGAAGCTAGCCGTGCCGGCGCCTATGCGGCGCTGCGTGCGCAACGCAGCTTCGAAGCCTTCTTTGGCATGCTCGAAGCAGCCGCACGCAGTCCGCTCTCGGCGCGCATCGAGCTGCCGGTCTTTGCGCACGTCTACGCGGCGGAGGTGCGCGACGCGCCCAACTGGCTCGAGACGTACCTGCCGCGAGATTGTTCGTTTCCACTACGAGCAAGCGTGCGCGGTGCCTTTTTGAGCTGGGAAGACGTGGACAGTGAGCTCGAAGTGAGTGTGACTTCGGTGCGGGGCGGCTACAGCTACGACAGCGTGCTCGCCGAACACGGCGCGGGCGGCGGCCTCAAATGGATCCCACTGCCCGAAGACGACGCGAGCTACCCGATCCGAGTCACCGTGCGCGCGGAGCGGCTGAGCAAGAACGGCTACGCGTTCGGCATCTTGCGCACCTTGGACAGTCCGGGTTCGGGCCGCGCGCGTTCGGAAGAGAAACCGTTCGTGGCCACGCAAGTCGGTGAGCCCCTGACGGTGCTCGAAGAGCAAATCTTGCAGAGGCCGCAATGATCGCCCAGCGTAGGGTCGCGCGCGCCATCATCGCTTGCGGCCTCGCCACGCCGCTGCTCGGCTGCCGAGAGCCGCGCATTCCCGCGAGCGCCTCGCCGGAGCGCGCGCAGGATTTGCCGCGCGTCTCACCGCGCCTGCCGCCCTCCGCCGCTCTCGTCGCAACGCCTGCTGCGCGCCCGCGCGTGAACGACGCTCCGCGCTGTGAACCAGGGCAAATCGCCTGGCAACCGGCCCATTGCGGCTTCGACGTGTGCACCGACGGCCAGCTCGTGGGACCGTCTCAGGACGAGCTGCGAGATTGCCTGCGCCCGCTCGCGCTCTATCTCACGTTCGATCCGAACAGCACGACGTTGGCGGTGAAACAGCTCGCCGAGCTCGAGAATCTCGCCGCGAAAGCGGACGTGCTCGGCGTGAAGCAGCTGAGCGTGGTCGGCCGACAAAACTGGGATGAAGTGCCCGATTTACACGCCAAAACTCCGCTCAGCCTCGAGCGCGCCAACGCGGTGCAGGGCGTGCTCGCTGCCGCAACCCACATTCCCATCGCAGTCAGCGACGGGGGCACGCAGCGCCGCCGCTACGGCAATGACGACCAATCCGGTCGGACCGTGGAGGTCGGCATGACGCCGCTCGATGCGCGCCACTTGCCCGCCGCGTCTGGGCCGTTCACGTTGCCCTGGCAGAGTTGCGAATCGGAAGTCACCCTCCGCACGGTGCTCAGCATGACGACGCACGACGGCATCGTGGTCGCCGAAATCTGCCGCAACGGCAAATGCTCGCGCGCGGGGATGGACAGCTCGTACCACGCAGTTTGGCCGGGCCAGATGGGCAGCGTCATGAACGGCGACTTCCAGGCAAACCTCGTGCTCGAACCGACGGAGGAGCAACTCGTCCGGAACGGCCAGTTCGAGCTCGGCACCGGCGAAGGCCCGGCGAGCTTCAATCTGCGCGTGGCGCTGCAAGATCCGAGTATCCGCGAAACGGATCTGTTTCGCTTCCGCATCTACCGGCAGCGCACGAAGCTCGCACTCGACTGGTCCGGCAAACTCGCATTCACGCGCACGCGCCCACACCCCACGCGCGACGTCCCGCCCTGTTTGAGCGCCGTGCGCGACGTCGAGAAATAGGTCCATGCCGGTAAACGACTGAGACTGGACCGCACTTTCGCGCACCGAGCGCGGCGCTGGCAGGCACGCGCGTGTCTGACCGTGGGTATCGTGGTATGCTCCGTGTCGAAGTGGCGAACGCTTGGCCCCCCACCTTCGAATCCGAAAACGCGCAAGTCGGTTGCGCGCTTTCGCTCGAAGAATGGCTGGCGCTCCCCGAAGACGAAGAGGGGGAATTCGTCGACGGCCACCTGGTGGAGGAGGAAGTCCCTGATTTCACGCACGAGCTCACGGTCTCGTGGCTGCTGCGAATCATCGGCTTGTGGCTCGGAGGGCGCGGGTTCGTGGTCGGCTCGGAATTGAAGATTTTGACATCCGCCAATCGCGGCCGAAAGCCGGATCTTGCGGTGATTTTGCCGGGGAGCAAAGCCCCGCCGCGCACTGGTCCGCTGCGCGAGCCGCCCGACATCCTGATTGAGGTCGTCACGCCCACGCCACGCGACGAGCGCCGCGATCGCGTCGAAAAAATGTCCGAGTACGCCCGTTTCGGCGTGCCCTATTTTTGGCTGGTCGACCCAACTTTGGGTGCGGTCGAGATTTTCGAGCGCACCCCGGCGGGGAACTACCAAAAGCTCGTCGGCGTGACCGCGGGCAGCATCGATCCGGTCCCCGGCTGTCCCGGCCTCGTTGTTGACGTGGATGCACTTTGGGCCGAGCTTGCACGTCTGCGCGACGCGGAATGAGCGGCAGCTCAGTCCCAGCTGAGTTCTACTAGCGCACAGTTGGCAGACCGTCAGTAGCAGGCCCCTTGACGGGTGTCTGTTCTGCGCTCTTGGGCAGTCGAGCCAACCAATCTTCCGCTCGCATGGCCGCGCGTTGCCCGGCGCCCGGTGACACGTTCGAGAGGACGACGACCACGTCATTGTCCGGAGTCATGCGAAATACCGCGTTGACGCCCCACACACCGCCGTCATGGCCGAAATACGGGATGCCATCGATCAGGTCGGCCATGACTCCATAACCGTAGTGATCGACCAGGTCACCCGGCGCGGTTCGGTCGGTTTTGACCATGAGCTCGAGCGACTTCTTCGACACGAGGCGCCCCGCCAAGAGCGCTTGCGAAAAGTTATACAAATCCCGCACGGTCGTGAAGCTGCAGCAGAAGGGCGCGGGCAGCGGCATGAATCGCCGCGCGTCGCGTTCGGGCCCGTATTCGAGCTTACCCCGCCCGCTCGGCATGAGAAAAGCGTACGGCACAGCTAGGTCCGCCGCGTTCGCGAGGTGCGTCGAAGCTTTCATGTTCGCTTTCTCGTAGATGCGCTGAGCGATGACCTCGGCAAACGGCTTGCCCTCGACGGCTTCCACGATGCGCCCGAGCACGGCATAGCCGAAGTTGCTGTACGCCCAGCGTTTCCCGGGTTCGAACAGGAGCGGATCTTTGCCGAACGTGTCGAGATAGTCTTGCGGAGTTTTGAAGCGTTCGACCGCGTGCATCAGGCGCGGACTCATCACGTCGCCGAGGCCACTGGTGTGCGTGAGTAGCTGATCGATCGTGATCGGGCACGCTTCTTTCAGTGGGTAGTTCGGCAGATAGTCGCAAATTTTCCCGCCGAGCGCGAGCTTGTGCTCTTCGATCAGCTCGAACACGAGCACGGCCGTAAAGATCTTTTCGACTGATGCGATGTTGAAGCGCGTGGTCACTTGGTTGAGCGTCGGTGGCTCGCGCCTCGCTTGACCGTACGCTTTCTCGAAAATTACCTGGCCGCGCCGCGCAACCAATACCGCTCCCGAGAAGCCCGCTCGTTCGGAAAAGCGCGCCAAAAAGCCGTCCAATTGGCTGGTGTATTCCTGTTCGTTCTGTGGCCCTCGTTCACTCGCTGGCGCGGCGGCCTGGAGCCACTTCACGTCCAACAGGCGCTTGCCGCCCTCGCCGAAGACGAGAAAGCACTTCACCCAATCACCGAACTCGGTCTGCGCGAGTGCGACCATCTGCTCACGCTCCAGCTCGACGCGATCCAAGTGGATCCGGCCGAAGCCTCGCCGCTGCAGCAGGTAAGGCCATTTTCGGTCTGTGCTCGGTGCCAGTGCGGGCGCCACCCAATATTGGCGTTCGAAACGATCCATTTGGGCCCAACCGCCGTTGAATGCGGCTTCGAATTCTCTCGCTACGCCCTTGCCGTATTCGGGGTCGGGCGCGTGCGGCTGCAGGGCCCCGCCGCAGCCCGAGAGCAAGAGAGCCGCGCACAACCCCCAAAGCGCCGACATGCGCTGCGCGCACGCACGCCGCACACGCGCCGCGGCCATCGCCCCAGAGAGCCCAGTGTCGCCGAATAGCCGATTTCGCATCCCGTCCCAGCTCTGTTGTCGAACCCTGCGCAGGTTTCTCACGGCTCACGAGCTCCGTCCAGCACGTCCCGCAATTGCAGCAGATCCGCCGTTCGTGCGCGATCGCGACGGCGCGCGCCGCACCGCGCACGCTTGGGTCTTCGCGACGCGACGCCGAAGGCTGGGACGCCCCGGGCCCGGCTCGTGTGACCATCAAAAAAAAGAGAAAGCCACGGTCGTGGGAGCGGACGGGATTCGCGCGCCAGCTGTGCTATCGACCGACCCATCCCGCGTCGTTCATGCCGAGCTCTTCCCGCGCACCCAGCAAAGCCTCCGTGCTCACTCGTGAGCAGGGCGACGAGGTGCTCCGCTATTGGCTTTCGGCGTTGCGGCTCGAGGAAGCGTTGCAGGTGCGGCCGCAGGCGCGGCGCGGAGCCCATGCGGCACCGGTGCCACGCTTGGAACAGCCGACGCCCGGACAGGATTATTTCAAGCTGCCGCTCGACGCGCCGCTCGCTCAATTGCTGGGGCAGCAAACGCAACTGAAGCGCACGTTCGACGGCGAGCTGTGCGGCTTCTTCGAAACTTGGCTGGACGGCCAGTACCGGCGCAGCGACGATGAGGGGGAGCTGACGCATTTGCTCTGCTTTCCCGTGGTGCATTTGGCCAAGGGCGAGCTCGCGGGGCTCGTGCGCTGCGGGGTGCGCCTGCGTTTTGCAACGGGCGAAGGCAAGCCCTTTTACCCGCCGAGCCGCGCAGAGCGTCAGCGCGGCATTTACCCGCCAGCACCGAATGAAGTGCGCGTGACACGGGCGTCCAAGGTCGAAGCCGCGTGGCCGTTCTTCATCGATACCCGGCTGCTGCGCCAACCGCTGGGCGTTCCGAGTGAGCGCATCGACGCCTTGTTCGAAGCGTTGCGCGCGCTGAAGGACGCGAGCGAGCAGCAGATGCTCGCTCTGCTCACCGTGACCTTGGAAACCGCGGCCTCGCGCAACGCGACGGAGCCGGCGAGTGTGGCCGATGCGGCAGCGCAGCTCGGCGCGGCCGTCGCAGCCGAGCGGTGTGAGTTCGAAGCGTGGCTTGGGCGGCTCACGCTGGCCGTGCGGCGCTTGCTCGAGCTGAGCCGATCGCGGGCTCAGGTGTATGCGGTAGGCATCGTGGTCGATGGCACGCAGGCCAAGACCACGTGGCACCTGCAACGCGAGATCAACGCGCTGCTCGACCCGGAGCCGGGCGCACGCTGGAAGCGCGAGTCGCCACTCGGCGCGTATTTGACGGGGCGCGCCGAGCCCGCCGCTGAATCTCCGCAGCGCGCATTGTTTCCTGGGCCTGGGCTCAGCCCGAGCCAGCGCAGAGCGGCCGAGCACTTTTGGGGCTCGAGCCTGAGCGCGGTGCAAGGCCCCCCCGGCACCGGCAAAACCCGCCTGATCCTGCACTTGTGCGCCGAGGCGCTGGTGCGCCAAGTGGAGCCGCTGGTGGACGGCGGGCGCATGGGGAGCGCACTGTTTTTGATCGCGAGCGGCAACAACCGCGCAGTCGACAACGTGATCGAGCCGCTGGCGGCGGGCGGCGCATTGCCGCTCGCGTTGCGCGCGGGCAGTCGGCAGGCCTGCGAGCAGCAATTGGCACCCGCCCTGCGCCGCGCGCTCGCCTGGTTGAAGCAAGCCGAGAGCGTGGGCATGGGCGAGCGCATGGGCCGGCTCACGCAAGCCTGTGCGCAATTTCGGGCAGAGCGGGCGAAGCTCGATTCGTTGCTCGAGCCGCGGCGTGCCGCGCTGAAAAAGCGCGCCGAGCGTGAGCGGATCGAACGCGCGCTCGCATCGCTCACCGCGCCGGCTAGCGACGCGCCGGCGACCGATTCGCTCAATCTCGCCGGTGTGAGCATCGCGCAGAGCAAGGCGATCTTAGTGGCGATGAATGCGCTAAAAGGTCGCCTGCATTCGCTGAGCAAACTGTGCGAGGCGGCGCCCGGCCACGCGCCGCTCCAAGCCCTGCAGCGGCATTTCAGACGCACGGCCACGCGCACTCTGCCGCCCTTCGAGCAGGCGTTGGCGAACGCTGGGCTCCGCCTCGAGCTGCCGCTGCCGCCCCCGCCCTCCGTGTCCGCGGGCGCCGAGCAGCAAATGGAGCGCTGGGAAGAAGCGACGGAGCTCTGTCTGTCGCGGCTGGCTGAGCTGCGCGCGGGCCTAGAGCGCATCGCCCAACGCGCGCAGCAGGCCGAGCAACGTGAGCGCTTGCAAGCCGAGCTCGCCGCCTTGGGTGCCGAAGCAGCGCTGCCCGTCCCCGTCACGGCCGACCACGAGCCGCTGTCCCGTGCGCTGTACGAGTCAGCCGTCGCCGTTCGCGAGGCGTGGGCGAGCCAGCACGCAGTCGAGCTCGGCAAGGCCGTAGCCACCGCGCTGCGTGCGGCGGAGCAAGACCGCTCACTGCGCTCGCTGTTTCGCAATGAGCCAGACGCGGCGCGCTGGCTGTGTCGCTTGTTCGGCGTCTGGGGCTCGACCTTGCTTTCGCTCGGCAATTGCTTGCCCAATGACGCGGGCAGTGTCGCGCGCTTGGTGATCGACGAAGCCGGGCAGTGTCATCCGGCGCACGCCGTTTCTGCCCTGCTGCGCGCGGAGGCGGCGTTGGTGATCGGCGACGTGCACCAGCTCACGCCGGTGATCGAGCTCGGCGCGGACGACGAAGCGCGCCTGCTGCGCGCATGCCGACTCGAGTCGCTGGCAACGGCGCTGATCCCGTATCGCGTTCATGCCGATGCTCAAGTGTCGACCCAATCGCTCGCGGATCGCGCGGTGAGCGAGCGGCTGGCATTGGTGGATCACTTTCGCTGCCAACCCGAGATCATCGCGCTTTCGGACGCGCTTTGCGGCTACGGGCTCACCGTGCACACGCCGCGCGCCCAGCGCACCGAACAAGCCGCCTATTTGACGCACCCGCTGGCGCTGGTCGATCTGCGCGGCGAGCAGTCGCCGCTCGCCGGCAGCTGGTGCAACGAGCTCGAGCTCCGAGAGACCCTCGCGCTCATCGAAAGCCTGCTCGATCGCGGCCTGCGCTCGAGCGAAATCGCGGTCATCACGCCTTACCGCGGGCAGCTCGAACGCCTGCGCCAGAGCTTTGCCGAGCGGCGCATTCCGCTCGAATACAGCGCCGAACTGAGCGAGACCGCGGGCGCGACCGGCCAACAGCGAGCAGGCGTCGCGCTCGGCACCGTGCATCGCTTTCAGGGCGGCGAGCGCAGCGTCGTGCTGTTCAGCAGCGTGGTCACCAACCCGGCGTCGCTCGGTTTCCTCAACGCACGCCCCAACCTGCTCAACGTCGCGGTCTCACGTGCCCAGCACCACTTCATCTGCCTCGGCCACGCCGCCGTGCTCGCGCAAGGCCTGCGCACCCGCCTACTCACGGCCGCCGCACAGGCGCTCACTCCCGCGGCCTACGGCGGCGCCACGCAAGCTGGGCTGTTCGATCCGCCCCGCGCCGCCGAAGGCAAAGCCTGAGCGCGCCCGGTTCGCGTGACCATCAAATCAATCCGGCCGCGACCGGACAGGGCTCGTGCGGTCCGACAGGGCTACTTCTGTGAATAGGTCCGTTGTTGTTCTCGCATCCGGTTTTTTCGGCGCGCATCTCCGCAGAAATGACTAAGCGCGGCTGTGCGCATTGGGCCTAGGCTGCGTGGCGATGAAGCGCGGCTGGAGCATGCGGTGGGCGCTCGGCCTCATTTGGGTGGGCGTGTCGGGCTGCTTTTTGGGCTACGACTCGCGCTGGGGGCAGCAGAAGCAAGCTCAGCGGCACGTCGCCGCGCACGAAACGCCCGAGCAGCTTCATCGGCAATCGGTCGGCGCTGCGCCGCGGGCTCCGCAGCGCGCGCTCAAACTGCGCGTGTACGCCACGCCGGGCTACGCCGCGGCCGTGCTCGACTGGCCAAAACAATTCGCGGCGCTGCTCGAGTGTGTCAACGCGATCTTCACGCCGGATTTCGGCGTTGCATTCGAGGTCTCGAGACGCGAAAGTTTTCGTCCAAAATCAGACGAGGAAAAGTTGGACGGTGTGCTGCAAGAGCTCACGCAGGGCGATGCCGCAGAGGATGTCGATTGGGTCGTCGGTTTGGCTTCGGCGGTACCGCGGTTTGCCGCGTCGGCGGATGACTTGGGGCGGGCGCCGCTCCTCGGACGGCATTTGGTGATGCGCGCGATGAGCGACGTGCACGAGTACGAGGCGATAGAGGCCGCTTTCAACGAGCTCTCCGAAGCGGAGCGGCAGAGCCTCTATCGAGCGCGGAAGCAGCACAAGTTGTGCGCAGTGTTCGTGCACGAGCTGGCGCACACCCTGGGTGTTCCGCATGAACTCTCGGCATCCTCGCTGATGAATCCTCGCTATCACGTGGAAGCGTCGGGGTTGAGTGAAGAAGCCGCGAAGATCGTGCGGGCCTCGCTGGCGACGCGCGCGCAGCCGTCGCATGCGGTGCTGGATGCGGATCTGGCCCGAAATATTCACGCCCTGCTGAGCGCGCCGAACGCGGATTGGGAAGCCAAGAGTCGCGACGCGCTGCTCGCGCTGATCGCGCCCGCAGAAACCAACGCTGAGGCGATCGCGAGCGCTCTGCCAACTTCAGCCAAGCCGGCTAGCCCGGCGCCGAGCGGACCCGCGATCGAGGGTCTCAGCGCGCAGGAACGAGGCGCTGTCGAGCGCGCCCGCGCAGAGCTCGGCGCAGGGCGCGCAGCGCGCGCTCGAGAAATCGCGGCCCCGGTTTTCGCCGCACATCCGAAGCTGGCCGCGTTGCAGTCGCTGCGCTGTGAGATCGCGATGGGCGTCGGCGGCGATTGGGAGGCCATTCAGAGCGAGTGTCCGGGCCTCTCGCCGTTTGGGAACTGAGTTGGGGCGCGGCTCGTGAGCTCAGCGCCCGGCGAAAATCGGCGCGGCCCAGTTCGAGTGCTCGCTCGGCCTTCGAAGCGCTTGTCCTCGGCAACCATTCGGGTAAGGCTTTGGCCATGCTTCGCGCGGGTTTACTCTTGGGACTTACGGTACTGTGCGCGTGCGGTTCAACGGACGGAGGCCCGTCATCGAGCAGCGGGGGAAGCGCCGCAGGCGGTGCGAGCGCCGCAGCGGGCGCAACTCAGGGCGGCGCGGCCGGCACGGCGAATGGCTCGGGCGGCGCGGCGGCGGGCTCGGCAAACGGCGGCAGCGGCACAGCCGGAGCCACCAACGCGGGCGGCGCAGGCGCAGCCGGCACCGGCAGCATGGGGTGCAACACGTTCGCCAATTCCGCCCCAGTCGTGCACGAGATCGTGATCAAGGGCGATCCCCCGGCGCCCGTGGGCGGCACCATCACCGACGGCACCTATTACGAGACGTCGTATGTCGTGTACACCAGCTCGAACTCCGAGATGCCGAGTACCACGAAGCACCAGTTCACCGCTCAGATCAGCGGCAGCACACTGCAAGCCGTGTTTCTGGATGAGACCAACACCGAGCAACGGCTCACCCTCGAGCTCATGCCAAACGGCACCATGCTGAGTGAACACCAGACCTGCCGCACCAATACCAAATTCATGATCAGTGATTTCAACGTGCTCGGCTACGACGCCACACCGAGCACGTTCACGATCCATGAGCTGCGAGATCCAACGACCCTCGATTACGTGGTCTACACGATGACGAAGCAGTAGGCGCTCATCAAGCGCGTGAGAGCGCGCTTCGATGCTGAGCTACTCGGCTACTGCATCGGAACAGGCCTCGAATTTCCAGATCGAAGCGAGCGCGAGCGGAGAAATTCAAGATCCTTGCCCATCTGGCCGCTGTGTCCGGTTTTTCAATCACGGCAACTGGTTGCGGTGCAATCGAGCAGGTCATGATATGCATCCGGCATGTCGAAGTCGGTGCTTAGCCTCGCGTTTCTGACGGCGATTTTTGCCATTGCTTGCAGCAGCAGCAGCAGCGATGGCGGCGGCGGCGGGTCTACCAGCGGCGGGGCGACGAGTGGTGGCCCGAGCAGCGGCGGGTCGAGCGCAGGCGGCGGCACAACGACCGGCGGCGCAGCCGGAACCGGTGCCAGCACCGCAAAATTCGGCACCATCGGCACGGGTGAGGTCGCGTGCAGCACGACCGGTGACGGTAAATCCTGCTCCTCGGGGATGGCCTGCTGCGATCAATACCCGTTCGCCCCCAAAACGTGCGTGTCTTCGTTCGACGCCTGTAAGTGCGCGCAGCCTGGCTCCGGCTGCGGCGAGGTGGACGGCTGTGACGGCCCGGAGGATTGTCCGGGAGCAGTCTGTTGCGCCGTCCTGTCGCGGCCGAATTTGCACGGTTTCGCCGGAACGTCATGCAAACCGAGCTGCGATCCGACCACCGAATCGATCGTGTGCAAGGCGAACTCCGATTGTCCGTCGAAAGAATGCACGCCAACTGGCACGTCTTTCTCACAGTGCTTCTAAAGGAGCCTGCTGGCCGCAGTCGGGTTGTTTACGTTCGGGCTCCGCGGGCGCTAGCCCTCGCATTCGAGTGTGCGCGAGCCTGCTGCCGCTCACATTGAAACAATAGACGTGGCTCGGCTTTGGATTGACTGCGCGTCGGCGCGCGGGCTACCTTCCCGCCTCGACGATTCGGGTCGCGGGTCGACGGGAGGTTTCAATGGAGTCGAGGTCTACAATTTTTCGCGGGGTTGCGCGCTTTTTGGCCGCAGCAAGCTTGCTCACTTCGTCAGCCGCACTTTCAGGCTGTAGTTCGCGTGCGGGCAGCGGGGAAGAAGGGGCGGTGCGCCAACAGGGCGAAGCGATCGCGGTGCCGGTCGGCCCGCAGACGTTCTCCGTCACGCTGCCGCGAAACCTGACCACGCAGCAGGTCATCTTCGGCACCTCGAACGTGCTCAGCGTCGATGACGCGGTCGATCTGCGCGAGAGCACGGGTGGCGGCAAGGCTGCAATCGCGAACGTTGGCACCGGTCTCACGACCGTCGGTGTGCAAGCCATGCCCGGCTTGATCGAGAGCGTCGGCAACGTGCAGCTGAACGACCGCTCACATGTCTTTGGCTCGGTCATCACTCAAGGTGTGCTCGGCCGGCAGAACCAAGTCCTCATCGACGGCACGGTGACGCAGCACGCGGCGCTCAATTCGCGAGTCGCCAGCTCGTTCACGGTGCAGTTCCCAACGCCGCAGCGCGATGTAGATTTGGAGCCGGATCAGCCAACGGTCAGCCTGAACCCGGGCGGGTATGGGGATTTCCACGTCAAGTCGCGGTCCGCTGTCGTGCTCACGCAACCGGGCAGTTACTACTTCAGCTCGTTCTTTCTCGAGCCGGGAGCGACGTTATCCGTCAAAAATGCGAACGGGCCGATCTACGTGTTCGTTGGCACGGGCTCGTTCACGTTCCGCGGCACACTGGCCAAGCAAACGTCCACCTCTAGCAACGTGCTCTTCGGGTATCTCGGCACTGCCGACACCACGATCGAGGCACCGTTCAACGCAACCGTGATCTCGCCCAATAGCAAGATCACGCTGATTGCCTCGAGCATCTCGTACAATGGATCGTTCTTCGGCAAGTCGCTGGAGGCGATGCCGAACACCGTGTACGTGCATGGCGCGTTCAATCCGGGCACGTGCAGCCTGAATAACAACGCTTGCACGATCGGCTTTGGCTGCCCGGACGCCAACAACAACGGCAAGGCCGATTGCGGGGAATGCCCGGCCGGTCATGATCTCACCGACACCGACGGTGACGGCGTTCCAAACTGCACCGACGCTTGCCCGGTCGATGCACACAAATCGCAGCCGGGCGTATGTGGCTGCGGTCGCCCCGACAAGGACTCGGATGGCGACGGTCTCCTCGATTGCCAAGATGGCTGCCCGACTGACCCAGCCAACACGCTGTGCGTGATAAAGCGGAACCTGCCGAGCCCCCTGCCGCCCGCCAATACGCACGCGGGCTTCGACCCGCAGAGCGGTCCTTCGGTCGACCCAACGACGTGCACACACGAAACCGGGGTGCTGGCTGAGCTCCCACCCGGTCAAGCAACGCCAACCGCCAATCAGCTCGACGCGCTGGTCAGCGCAGACACGGGCTCACAAACCTGCGTTGCGGTTCAAGATCTGCAGCAGTGCCCGCCCGACCCGCAGCAGGTCGACGCAAGGGTCTGCGCGCTCGACGCGGACTGCGCCACGCTCGGGGCACAATTCAAGTGCCTGCTGTCGACGCCGACGATTTGCCTGAGCAACCCGGCGCAACCAAACCACTTGTGCGACGACAAGACGTATCACTGCGCGGTTCAAGACGCGGCGTGCCTCGCCGATCCGGCCCCCAGCGGCACCTGCACCGACCCGCGAGGTTGCGGTTGCGCGGCGGGCAGCACGAACTGCGGTTGTTCGCAGGTCGATCTGTGTGGTCCCCCCGGTTCGACCGGCAATTCGGGTCCGACCGACCCGACCGCGTATGCGCCGATCCTGCCTGCGCCCTCGCAGAAGATCAAAGATGCGCGTCAACCGGACCCGTTGACCGTTTTCTCGGATCCCGCCACGAAACCTGGTGGCTGCGGCATTGGCAATTGCTGGTGCACCCTGGCCGTGCCCGCTTCACCGCCGTTCACCCAAGACGCCGGCAAGGACGCCCACCACGGCGGCGGCAGCATGCTCGATCTCGAGTTCAACCCCGACGTGAATTTCGCGGTCGATCTTACGCCCCTGCCCTTCGGCGACGCAAACTTTACGGTCAAGGCAGGCGCAAGCTTCGTCGCGACTGCGACGGTAAACTTTCCGAGCTCGGGGTCGCCGCACACGTTCGTCGATATCGGCGCCGGCGTGAACGCCGACCGCTGCAACATCAGCACGAGCGACACCCGCTTCAAGATCTTCGGCATCGACTTCGTCGACTTGTTCGGAAACAGCCCGTTCGATTCCTCGGATGCAACGAATGCCACGCTTTCGAAGGCCGTCGGCGACTGCAAAGCAGCGGTCAGTAGCTTCGAGAACGCGGCCGATCGCGTCAAGAAGTCGCTGCGCGACGCAGAAACGATCATCAACGCCTATAAATCGTTCAACGGCGGATCGATCGATCGCACGAGCTTTTGTGCCCTCGTCGGCACGACGCAGGACAAAGGCTTTCCGAGCATTCCGTGCGCGACTCAACCGGTCGAAGCGACGATCAATCAATACATTGACTACTACTCGAGCCGCGTCAAAGCCTTCACCGACGCGGCGCTCGCGAGCGCGGCACAATCCGCTGGCTTGAACGACGCATTGGCCGCCGTCACGGGTGGCAGCTCGATCCCGTTCCTCAACATTCACCGCTCCGAGTCGCAGCAGATCGCGAGTTTCCCGTTCTTCATCGGTCCCATTCCGTGCGCGATCGAAATTGACGTCGGACTCAACTACGGCGTCGACGGCGACCTGACGTACTCGTTCACGCCGGCCTCCGCGTTGGCGCTCGCGCCGAATTCCACCGCGCAGCTCATCGCCATCTCTGGCGAGATCAAACCTGCGGTCACGGCAACGCTCGGCGCCTTTGCTGGTGTCAGCTTCGGCGTGCCGGGCTTCTCGGTCAAAGCCGGCATTCGAGCCAACTTGAATCTCGCCACCATCACCGCAAACTTGAATGCCGGCGTCGGCTTGGCAGTGAGGACCAAGCCTGATCCGCGCACTATTCCGGGCGATCTTGCCGCAATCAGCAACGGGAATTTGCTGCTGCCCGCGCAACAATACGAGTTTTTCGCAGATTGGTTCTATGGCGCCACCATTGGCCTAGACAACGTGCTGAGCGGAAATATCGAAGCCTACGCGCGGCTCAAGGCGTTCTTCTTCAGCAAGACCCTGCACAAGACCTTGATCACGTTCCCCGGGATCGCCGCCTTCAACCTGCATGAAACGCTCATCCAGGGTGGTGGGGAGTTGCCCGGCATCACGCTGCCCGTGCCTGGGTTGCCCGACGACAGCCTCGGTCAGTT
>Ga0068855_100003576_pt1 | contig 18994 bp, 20 predicted proteins | sample KBSCornC52_FD_66592 | JGI IMG/M metagenome (GOLD analysis project Ga0068855, IMG submission 66592) | Corn rhizosphere microbial communities from Kellogg Biological Station, Michigan, USA - KBS Corn C5-2 | ecosystem: Host-associated > Plants > Roots > Rhizosphere > Soil ...
ATCGACAGCCACCAAGCCCTCCCCCGCCGCGAAGCTGAATCTCTGCGCCACGCCTCGTGTCACTCCGGCACCCGCATACGACGGACTCGTGCTGACCGTGCAGCCGGTGGATGCGGCGGCAGATGCCCGCGACATCCCGGTCACCGTCACGCTCACCAACACCGGCGCGCGGCGGGTCACCGGATCGCTCTCGCCGTTCCCGACGCTCACCCTGTCGCGCGACGGCATCGTGCTCTGGCACAGCAACGGAGCCGTGCCGTCGCTGGCGCAGCAGCTCGACCTGGCCCCGGGAGCGAGCACGACGTTCTCGTCGACCTTCGAGCCGGTGGTCTGCGGCGCCGAGGATGAGGCTCGGTCGAGTTTCCGTGCCGATCTTCCCGGAGCCGGTCCCGGCGCCTACCAGCTGTCGGCGGCGATCGACGTCACCCCGACGACCACGGATGCCGGGGGCGACGTCGGCGCCGTGCTCGTCACCGGCCCGACATCGCTCGTGACCTTGCACTGAGGGATCGCTAGGCTTCCCCCGTACCCAGATCGGGCGGCGAACGGAAGGCGAATCACCATGGCGGAGAAGCAATCGATCCTCGGGCGTATTTCGACGCTCGTGCGGGCCAACATCAACGCCCTGATCGACCAGGCCGAAGATCCTCAGCTCATGCTCGACCAGCTGGTGCGCGACTACACCAACAGCATCTCGGAGGCCGAGAGCGCGGTGGCCACCACGATCGGCAACCTGCGGCTCATGGAGCAGGACCACGACGCAGACATCGCCGCTGCGCAGGATTGGGGTCTGAAGGCTCAGGCCGCGAGTGCCAAGGCCGACCAGCTGCGCGCCGCGGGCAACACCGCAGACGCCGACAAGTTCGACAACCTCGCCAAGGTCGCGCTGAGCAAGCAGATCACCAGCGAGAACGAGGCCAAGCAGGCCGAGCCGACCATCGCGTCGCAGAACGCGGTGGTCGACCAGCTCAAGACCGGCGTGCAGCAGATGCACGACAAGCTCGACCAGCTGATCTCGAAGCGCGACGAACTCGTCGCCCGCGCGAAGACGGCCGACGCGCAGCAGCAGGTTCACGATGCGGTCAAGAGCATCAACGTGCTGGACCCCACGAGCGAGCTCGGCCGCTTCGAAGACAAGGTCCGCCGCTCCGAGGCCCAGGTCGCCGGCCAGCAGGAGCTCGACGCGTCGAGTCTCGACTCGCAGTTCGAGAGCCTCGACGACCTCGGCACGGCCGCCGAGGTCGACACCCGACTCGCCGCGCTCAAGGCGGGATCGCCGGCTCCGAAGGCGGTCACCTCGGGCGACTAACCCGTCCCGCGGCAACCGGCATATCGCCCGCACCCAGCGTTCGGTGCGGTCGGTCTGCTGAGATGGAGCCATGACCACCATCGGATTCGTCGGCTCTGGAAATATCGGCTCTTCGATCGCGCGCGCCGCGATCGCCCGAGGCGACGAGGTGGTGCTCAGCAACTCGCGCGGACCCGAGACCCTGGCGGGCCCGGTCGCAGAACTCGGCGAGCACGCGCGCGCGGCGACCCCGGCCGAGGCGGCCGCCGCCGGCGACCTGGTGGTGGTGACGGTGCCGTTCCACGCCGTCAACGACCTGCCGGTCGAGCCCTTCGCCGGCAAGATCGTGATGGACACCAACAACTACTACCCCCAGCGCGATGGCGTCTCCGACGAGATCGAGAGCGGCGCCATCACCGTGTCTGGGGTGCTGCAGCGGCATCTCGTCGACGCGCACGTTGTGAAGGCGTTCAACCACATCCAGGCGCCGCAGATCATCAGCACGGCGACGCCGAGCGGCACCCCGGGCCGCAGGGCCCCGGCGATCGCCGGCGATGACGCGCAGGCCAAGCGGGCGGTGACCGACTTCATCGACGGGATCGGCTTCGACGTGGTCGATGTCGGCCCGCTCTCGGAGAGCTGGCGCATCGATGCCGGCACCCCGGGGTACGGCCCCGAACTCACGGCGGCCGAGCTGCAGGCCGCGTTGGCGGCTGCCGAACCGCGTGCCGTGCGCTGAGTCATCGCCCTAGAGTGTCTGCGTGACCGCCACCTTCGTCGTCGTGCCCCAATGGCAGGGCTCGCCCTCGTCGCGCGCCATGCGTTTGGCAGAGGGCGCGGCGGCCATCCGAGGGGATCTGCCCGCGGCCACCACCCGCGAGGTGGCCGTGCCCCTCGAAGCGGGCGACGACCAGGGCACGGGAGTCTCCCGGTTCAGCTCGCTGCAGCTGGTGCGGGAACGGCTGCGCGACACCCTGGGAGAACTGGATGACGCTGCCGTCGTGATCGGCGGAGACTGCGGCGTCTCGTCGGCTGCCGTCGCACACGCGATGGACCGCCGCGGCGACCTGGCCCTGATCTGGTTCGACGCCCACCCCGACCTCAACTCGCCCGCAACATCCCCGTCGGGCGCGTACGCCGGGATGGTGCTGCGCTCGATCATCGACGACGAGCTGGTGCCCGCCGGACGGGTGCTGCTCGCGGGCGCGCGCTCGTGGGACCCGGGCGAGGACGCGTTCGCGGCCGAGGCCGGCATCCGATCCCTCTCGGTCGACGAGCTGAGCGACCCGACCGCCCTGGTGGATGCCGTGGCCGAGACCGGCGCCCAGTCGGTGTACCTGCACATCGACCTCGACGTGCTCGACCCGTCCGAGCTGGCAGGGTTGCTCGACCCCGAACCGTTCGGGGTCGGCGCCGCCGCCCTCGCTGCCGCGATCAAGGCCGTGCGGGCGCGGTTCCCGCTTGCCGGCGCCACCATCGCCGCCTACGCACCGGCGGGCGACGACGACATCGCCGACGGCGCCCCGACCATCCTGCGGCTGATAGCGGCGCTCGGCCTCAACGGTTAGGCGTGTTTGAGCCCAGTTCTGTCGCGTATTGACGACAAAACTGATCGCACGTTGAGCATCCTGCGACCATTCTCCGGTTCTGTCGTGTTAAGTAGACGAAACCGACAATGAGGGGCTAGTTTGGAGCCCAAACATCCATTGGGGTCTGGAAAACAGGACATGAACGAATCGGAACTCGGCGCATTGGTGACAGCGCGGCGGAAACGCCTCAAGTTGAATCAGGCGGAACTCGCTCGACTGGCCGACATCAGCCGAAGCGCGCTCTCTGCGCTGGAGAACGGCGCCGGGACGCGAGGAGCAACCATCGCGACGCTTCTCGCGGTGCTCTCTGTTCTCGGCCTGTCCATCGAGCTGGTCGAGGCGCGACGCCCATGACAGGCATCGATCCCGTCGATGTCGATGTTGCCGACGTGTACAAGGGATCCCATCGCGCGGGCACCCTGCGCCGGGATCGCGATGATGTCGTCTTCGAGTACGACGACGACTACCTTGCGACGACCGAACCAGGCGTCGCAACGACCCTGCCCAAGCGAGTCGCCGAATACCGGGAGCGCGGCGGCGCGGTTCCTCCTTACTTTGCCGGCCTTCTTCCGGAAGGACGCCGTCTGACCGCCATCCAAGCAGCCCTGAAGACGTCCCCGGACGATGAGTTCAGCCAAGTGGTCGCGGTCGGGGCCGACTGCGTGGGCGACGTCCGGGTTCTCGCACACGGGGCATCCGCAAGCGAACCAGCCGCCGCGCGCGTCCACCAGCTTCCCGATCCGGAGGACATCAGTTTTCGAGACCTGTTCGCCGACCTCCTGCAGAGGCCGTTGGACGAGGCAGTGGTGGCTGGGGTGCAGGACAAGATCAGCGACCAGATGATCTCGCTGCCCGTGTCAGGAGCCTTCGGCCCAGCGATCATCAAGCTCGCCCCGCCTGCCTACCCTCGATTGGTCGAGAACGAGGCCTTCTTCCTCGACGTTGCGCGCGCCTGCGGTCTGGAGGTGGCGTCCGCCCAGGTCATCCATGACAGGGATGGCGAGGCGGCCCTCGTCGTGAAACGGTTCGATCGCATCCGGATCGCGGGGCGCACGGTATCGATCGCTCAGGAAGACGCCGTTCAACTCGCGGGACGGTGGCCGGCCGCCAAGTACCTCATGAGCACCCGCGAGGTCTTCTCCGTGGTTGCACGGGTCTCGAGTGCGCCGGTGGTGGAGATCTCGAAACTCGTCCGCCTGTTCGCGATGAGCTACATCATCGGAAACGGAGATCTGCACGCCAAGAACGTGAGCGTGCACAACACAGACGGCCTCTGGCGCGTCACGCCGGCCTACGACGTCGTCACGACCCTGCCGTACGGCGATCGCACCACAGCCTTGGAGACGGAGGGTCGGCGCGACCATCTTCACGCGAGCGACTTCATCGCCCTCGCGGCACGCCACGACGTTTCCGAGGCTGTCACGCGCCGGCTTCTGGGTGAGGTCGCGACGGCGTGCCGCGATCTGATCCGTCACGCCGGAGACATCGGCTTCGATCAGAAGAAGACGGAGGATCTCATCCGCACTGTCGACAAGCGCGCAGGCGACCTCAGTCGGTGACCTTCGCGTCGATCGTGTAGTTGGAGCCGTCGAACTCGCTGATCGTGACCGTCACATCGTGGTGCGCCCCCGCGGCGTCGGTAAAGCCGCAGGCCGCGGTGTTGCCCACCACGATCGAGACGTTCTCGTCGGCGCAGCTCATGTCGGGCGCCGAGCCCAGCTGCTTGGTCAGGGCCTGGGCGGCCAGGTCGGCGATGTCGGTTCCCGGCACCGTCGGCGCCTCGGACCCGGCCGACACGGTCGGGCTCGGCGCGTTCTTCGCCGTGTCGGCCACCTTGACGTCGATGTTGTACGTCGAGCCCTTGACCGACGTGAAGGTGACCGCCACATCGTAGGTCAGGCCGTCGGTGTCGGTGAGCTCGCAGGTGATCTTCTTGCCCTTGACCACGATGATGTCGTCGCTGCCGCAGTCGATGGCCGGCAAGGATCCGACCTTCGCTTCGAGTGCCTTGGCGGCCGTCGTGGCGACGCTCGCGCCCGAGACGGTGGGGCCCGCCTCAGCCGTCACAGAGCATCCGGCGAGGATGAGCATGGCCGCCGCGGCGGTGACGGTGGCGAGAAGTGGTCGAGCGAGCATGCTGTGCCTCCCGGCGGATCTGGTGGCCCGAACATATCGGTGCGAATCACCCGCGGCATAGGTCGGAAGTCCTGCCGGCCCCGATGCGCCGGCGCGGAGTCGGGCAGGATGGAGCAATGGCTGAGCGCGAGTTCGATCTGATCGTCATCGGCGCCGGGGCGATCGGCGAGAACGTGGCCGACCGCGCCGTGCAGGGCGGTCTCACCGCCGCGCTCGTGGAGGCCGAACTGGTCGGCGGCGAGTGCTCGTACTGGGCCTGCATGCCGTCGAAGGCGCTGCTGCGCGCCGGAGCGGTGCTGCGCGCTGCCGATGACGTGGACGGCGCGAAGCAGTCGGTCTCGGGTGGCGTCGACCCGCTCGGAGTGCTGCGCAGGCGCGACGCGATCGTGCACGACTGGAACGACGCATCCCAGGTCGACTGGGTGAGGGGCGCCGGGATCGAGCTGATCCGCGGGCACGCGCGGTTCACCGGGCCGAAGCGCCTCACAGTGACCGCGGCCGACGGCACCACCACCGACCTCGTCGCACGGCATGCAGTCACGGTGAGCACCGGCAGCGCGGCCTTGCTGCCCGAGGTCCCTGGCCTCGCCGAGGCGATGCCGTGGACCAGTCGCGAGGCCACGAGCGCCAAGCGGGTGCCGGCGAGCCTTGCCATTCTGGGAGGCGGCGTCGTCGGCTGCGAGATGGCGACCGCATACGCCTCGATGGGATGCCCCGTCACGCTCCTCTCGCGCGGCCCCCTCCTGAGCACGCTCGAGCCCTTCGCCGGCGAGGCCGTGCAGGCCGCACTCGAGAAGGCGGGCGTCGATGTGCGCATCGGCACCGAGGCGGCCTCGGTGCACCGAACCGACAAGAACGTGGTCATCGAGCTCGCAGACGGATCGCGCCTGCTCGCCGAAGAACTGCTCGTCGCGATCGGCCGCACGCCCCGCACCGTGGATCTCGGCATCGAGACCCTCGGCCTCACCCCCGGCCACTGGCTCACCGTCGACGACACGATGCTGGTGAAGGGCTTCGACTGGCTCTACGCCACCGGCGACGTCAACCACCGCGCCCTGCTGACCCATCAGGGCAAGTACCAGGCGCGCGCGGCGGGCGACGTGATCGCGGCGCGGGCCAATGGCGAGCCCGTCGACGATGCGCCGTGGGGGCGCCACGTGGCAACCGCCGACATCGAAGCCGTTCCGCAGGTGACCTTCACCGACCCCGAGGTGGCGTCGGTGGGTCTGACGGCAGAGGCCGCGACGAAGGCCGGCTACGACATCCGGGTCGTCGACTACGACCTGAGCTGGATCGCAGGGGCGAGCGCCCTTGCCGACCACTACGAGGGGCGCGCGCGGGCCGTGATCGACGCCGAGCACGAGGTGATGATCGGGGTCACCTTCGTCGGGCGCGAGGTGGGCGAGATGCTGCACGCGGCCACGATCGCGGTCGTCGGCAAGGTGCCGCTGAAGCGGCTCTGGCACGCGGTGCCCGCCTATCCGACCCTGAACGAGGTATGGCTGCGCTTTCTCGAGACCGACGGGCGCGGCACCGCGTGAGTCGAAGCGGCACAGAGTTCGTGGCGACCCCGTACGTCGCGCCGGTGGATCCGAGTCGGTTCGCCCGGGCGATGGCCCGCTTCATCGCCGGAGCGGTGCGTGTGCCCGGGCTGAGGTCGTTGCTGCTCCTGCCGGTGATCGCCCGACCCGGCTACTGGCTGGCGACCCTCGCGGCCTTCCTCTGGGGATGCCTCCTGCTCGGGCACTGGGGTCGGCGCCGAGGGCTGTACTCGTTCGTCGCCATGCCGACCTGGTCGTTCGGCCGGGGCGGCACGACCGTGGGCGCGATCTACCTGACGAACGACCTCACCGACGAGGGGGTGCTGGAGCACGAACTGGTGCACACCCGGCAGTGGAAGAAGTACGGCCTGTGCTTTCTGCCGCTGTACATCGCGGCCGGGGCGAATGCCCTGGGCAACCGCTTCGAGGTCGAGGCCGGGCTCGGGCGCGGCGGATACCTCTAGGCGGCAGCTCCGTCGCGCCACTGCGGGGGATGCCGGTCGTGCCAGTTCAGTCGGCGCTCGAGCTGAGCGCCGATGGCGAGCAGCACGTGCTCGGCTCCCGGCCGGCCGATCAGCTGCACGCCCATCGGCAGCCCGGTCTCGGTGACGTGCACCGGCAGAGTGATGGCGGGCAGGCCCGTGACGTTCACGAAACTCGTGAACGGCGTGTACTGCACCTGCTGTGCGAAGTTGCGCATGGCGTCCTCGGCGTCGTACCAGCCGATCGGCCGCGGCGTCATGGCGAGGGTCGGGGTCAGCACCGCGTCGAAACGCGACAGCTGCCTGATCACGCGGCGCTCGTACTTGGTCAGCCAGCCGAGCGCCGCCGCCAGTTCGCGGGCGCCGAGTCTGCGCCCCGTCTCGACCAGCCAGCGGGTCAGCGGCTCGACCTGGTCGAACTGCTCGCCCTCGATCCGGATGCCTGCGGCCCCGCCCTGCCAGAGCGTGGTGAACGCGGGCGCGTAACCGTCCTCCGGCTCGAGGCGGAACTCCTCGAGGCCGTGCCCGATCGCATCCAGGTGCTCGCGGGCGACCCGCAGCGCATCCTGCGCCTCGGGCTCGACGATGAGTTCGTATGCGGTCTCCCAGGGCGAGCTGGTCGTCACGCCGAGTTGGAAGCGGCCCTCACCGCGCACGGCCGCGTTCAGGTAGGCGCCGCCGTCCCAGGATGGCGCGGATGTCGCGTAGTCGAGGCGGCCGTCGCCGATCATCGCGTCGAACAGGAGTGCGGCATCCGTCACGGTGCGAGCGAGCGGCCCCGCCACCCCGAGGCCGCCCAGGTTGGTGAAGCCAGGGCTCGCCGGGATGCGGCCGCGCGACGGCTTCAGCCCGACCAGTCCGGTGGCCGCCGCCGGGATGCGCACCGAGCCGCCGCCGTCCGACCCGGGGGCGAATGGCAGCAGGCCCGCGGCCACCGCGACCGCCGCTCCCCCGCTCGAGCCGCCGGCGCCCAGCGCGGGGTCATAGGGATTGCGGGCCGGCCGCCCGGACAGCGGCTCCGTGTAGCTCGGCATGCCGAACTCGGGGGTGCTGGTCTTGCCGAGGCTGATCGCGCCCGCGGCATCCAGGGTCTCGACGAGCTCGTCCGAGCTCTCGGGCACGTGGTCGGCGAAGGCCCGCGAGCCGTAGCGGGTGGGTACTCCCGCCCGATCGACCAGGTCCTTGTCTGCCGACGGCAGCCCCCACAACGCAAGAGCCCTCGGCTGCTCGAGCAGCGCTGCCGCACGCTCGCGCGCCGCAGGGGCGGTGACCTCGACGAACGCCCCGAGTCCGTCGGCACCGGAGTCGAAGCGCTCGATGCGCGCCAGGTAGTGCTCGACGAGGTCTGCCGGGCCGATCTCGCCACGGCGCAACCGCTCGAGCTGCTCGAGCGCGGTCAGGTCATGCAGTTCTGCCACGAGCCGAGCCTAGGCGCGAGGTCGGGCGCCCGCCCCGCCCCTAGCATTCGAGCATGGCCAGAACCCGCTACCAGCCCTCGCTCTCGCTCGTGACGGGAGCCAGCTCGGGGATCGGCGCGGCATTCGCCCGCGCCCTCGCGGCGCGCGGCTCGGACCTGGTGCTCGTGGCCAGACGGGAGAGCAGGCTGCGGGCGCTGGCTTCCGAGCTCGAGTCGGCTCACGGCATCCACTGCGCGGTGGTGGCCCTCGATCTGTCCGAGCCCCGGCCGGGAGCCGCGCTGCTGGCCGAGCTCGACGCTCGCCTCGATGGGCGGTGTCCCGATCTGGTCGTCAACAACGCCGGATTCGGCATCCAGGGTCAGGTCGTCGCGACCGATCCCGATCGACTCGCGAGCGAGGTGGCGGTCGATGTCGCCGCTGTCGTCGACATCTGCCGCGCGTTCGTCGCGCCGATGATCGCGCGCGGCTCGGGTGTCGTGCTCAACATCGCCAGCACCGCGGCGTACCAGCCGGTTCCTGGGATGGCGGTGTACGCGGCATCCAAGGCGTTCGTCAAGCTGTTCACAGAGGCGCTCTGGTACGAGACTCGCCCGCACGGGGTCACGGTGTTCGCGGTCTCGCCGGGCGCTGTCGCCTCGGAGTTCTTCGCGGAGGGGCGGCGGATTGCCGCGCCGACCTCGTATTGGGATCCGTCACGGATCGCCGAGGCCGGCCTGCGCGCCCTCGACCGCGGGCTCGGGCGCGGCGCTCGCGGCGGCATCCGCGTTCCGCCCGAGGTGATGCCCGGATTCGCCAACCGGGCCGCCGCTTTCAGCACGCGCTTCGTGCCGCGCCGCGTCATGCTGCACGTCAGCTCGCGCTTGGCGGCACTCGACTGACCACGTCGCGGATTCGACCGCCGCGGCCCCCCGCACGGCAATGCCGGCAGTCGGCCGGCCACGGCACGTGGTCAGACCCTGGTCGCGTAGACGATGAAGCCCGCGTGCTCGGCCACCGTGTCGTAGAGCGCGCGTCCAGCCGCATTGGTCACGTGAGTCTGCCAGTACACGCGGTGGCCGCCCACGCGCTGCACATGCTGGTACACGCCCTCGATCAACTGGCGGCCGATGCCCTGGCCGCGCTCGGACGCGAGCGTGAAGAGATCCTGCAGATAGCAGGTCGGCTCGATGAGCGTGGTGCTGCGGTGGAACAGGTAGTGGACGAGGCCCACCAGTCGGCCGTCCCGCTCGGCGACCAGCGCGTGCACGGGCTCGTCGGCATCGAAGAAGCGCTGCCACGTGGTCTGGGTGATGCCGTCGGGCAGGGCGGTCGGGCCCTCGCGGTGGTAGAAGGCGTTGTAGCCGTCCCACAGGGGCTTCCAAGCTGCGTAGTCCGTGGATGCCGGCGGGCGGATCAGCACCGAGGGGCTCATGGCGACTCCTCCGCTTCAGCGGCGTGCGGGGCGCCGAGTTCCTGAAAGGCCGTGAGCTGCAGGCCGTCCGGGCCCTCCATGCGAGCGTTGAGCGAGTTCCACGGGGTGCGCGTCGGCGGTGCGACCGCGACGGCGCCCGCGTCGAGCAGTGCCGCGGTGGTCGCCGCGGCATCCTGCACCTCGAACGCCACCCGCACCCGAAGGGGGAAGGGATGCGCGACCGCCCGACCCACCTCGACCTTGTCGATCATCGCCACCTGAGCCGTGTTCGCGAGTTCGAGGGTCGCGGTGGGGATTCCGAGGATCGCCACCCGGGCTCCGCCGTCGCCCTGATACGACTCGAGCTCTGGCAGGCCGAGGGCATCGCGGTAGAAGGCGAGTGCGGCATCCAGATCCGCGGTCTCGATCACCAGACGCAGTTGCAGCGCACTCATTTCTTCGCTCCCTTGCTCGCCCCGGCCTTGAGGCTCTTCTGCATCAGCACCGTGCCGAGCCAGCGGCCGAACTTGAAGCCGACCTTGCCCATCTCGCCGATTTTCTTGAATCCGAAGTTCTCGTGCATGGCGATCGAGGCGTCCGCGCCCCGGTCGGCGATGACCGCGATGACCTCCTTGATCCCCGCGGCCTTCGCGTCGTCGAGCATGCGGGCCATCAGCGCCTTTCCGACGCCCTTGCCGGTGGCGGCGGGGCTCAGATAGATCGAGTCCTCGACCGTGTAGCGGTACGCCGCCTTCGCCTTCCAGGGCGTGACGTATGCGTAGCCCAGGATCATCCCGGTCGGCGACACGGCGACCAGCCACGGGAATCCCAGCCGTTCGACATCGTGCAGCTTGCGCCGCATCTCTCTCAGGGTCAGTGCGTCTTCGTCGAAGGTCACCGTGCTGTTCGCGACGTAGTGGTTGTAGATCTCAAGCATGTGCGGAACGTCGCGGTCGGTCGCCTGGCGCAGCTCGAACGAGAACGCCGGCTCGGCGGGAGGCGCAGGTCGAAGTCGCGGCGGCAGCTGCCTGCGCGGGTTGTACTCCTCTTCGAGCATCAGCGGTTCTCCGGCGGCATGTGGCGATCCTACGTCGGGCTCGCCGCCGCCCCCAGGCTCCAGTCGACCGGGTCGGCACCGGCCTCGACGAGCAGCTCGTTCGCCCGGCTGAACGGGCGCGAGCCGAAGAATCCCGCACTCGCCGAGAGCGGGCTCGGGTGAGCGGAGGCGATGATCGGGATGCCGCCGAGCAGAGGCCGCAGCGTGCCGGCATCCCGCCCCCAGAGCACCGCGACGAGCGGGCCGCCCCGCGCGGCCAACGCCCGGATCGCGTGCTCGGTGATCTGCTCCCACCCCTTGCCGCGGTGCGAGCCCGAGACACCGGGCTGCACCGTCAGCACCCGGTTGAGCAGCATGACGCCCTGACGAGTCCACGGGGTGAGGTCGCCGTTCTGCGGGGTCGGGACGCCTAAGTCGGTGCGCAGCTCCTGGTAGATGTTCTGCAGGCTGCGCGGCACGGGCCGCACCGTGGGCTCGACCGAGAACGACAGGCCGACCGGGTGCCCGGGCGTCGGATACGGGTCCTGCCCGACGATGAGCACCTTCACCTCTGACAAGGGCTGGGCGAAAGCGCGCAGCACGTTGCGCCCGGCCGGAAGGTACGGCCTGCCTGCTGCCACCTCGGCACGCAGGAAGTCGCCCATCCGGGCGATCTGCGGCGCGACGGCCTCCAGGGCGGCCGCCCAGCCCGGGTCGATCAGCTCGGCGAGCGGCCGGATCGCCTCGCGCTCGTCGCTCACGGCACCACGGTAACCGACCGCTAGCATCCGAGCATGGCTGATCGCATCTCATTCCGGACGATGGCGTTCGGGTTGGTCGGGTTCCTGTTCCTGGTCGAGCTGACCAGCGGCATCCTGCAGGGCTACTACGTGCCGCTGGCGAGCAAGATCGCCGGGCACATCGGCGTGGACACCGCCGACTACAACTGGACCGAGGCCGCCCAGCTGCTCGTCTCGGCGCTGGTGGTGCCGGTGCTCGCCAAGCTCGGCGACATGTTCGGCCACAAGCGCATCCTGCTGGCGTCGACCGCCGTGACCGCGCTGGCCAGTTGGGGAATGGTCGCATCGGGCAGCTTCGCCGGCTACCTGATCGCCTTCGCGTTCCAGGGCTTCTACGTGGTGTGGCTGCCGCTCGAGGTCGCGCTGATCTTCGACCGCGGCCGACGCACCGGCAACACCGCCTCGACCACGCGGCGAGCCGCCGGCCTGCTCGTGGTGGCCCTCGAGGCGGGCGCCATCCTCGGCGCGCTCGCCGGCAGCCGGGTGTTCAAGGGCACAGGCGAGAACTTCCCGGTGACCCTGGCGGTCCCCGCGATCTGCGTGACCCTGGTCTTCTTCGCCATCCTGTTCGGGGTGCGCGAGTCGACCCCGCTGCCGGGCCGCAAGCTCGATGGCGGCGGCTTCGTGCTTCTCACCCTGGCGCTGCTGTTCATCACCGGCGGGCTGACCTTCCTGCGGCTCAACGGTCCGAGCAGCTGGACCGTCTGGGTGCCGATCGTCATCGGGCTGCTGATCTTCATCCCGTTCGCGCGGCTCGAGCGCCGGCATCCCGACCCCGCCATCGACCTGAAGGTGCTCGCCAAGCCGAGCATGTGGCCGGTGCAGCTCACCGCCGGCCTGTTCGGGATCAGCGTGCTGGGCGCGCAGATCCCGCTGTCGACGTTCGCGGCCGCCGACCCGAAGAAGCTGGGCTACGGGCTGAACCTCGACTCGGACGTCATCTCGTACCTGATCGGCGCCTATCTGATCGCGCTCATCGTGGGTGCGCTCGTGTTCCCGCTGCTCGCGCGGCAGACGACTCCGCGCATCGCGTTGATCGTGGCGGCCTTCCTGGTCGCGGCCGGCTACCTGCTCTTCATCCCGCTGCACGACCAGGTGTGGCAGGTGATCGTCAACATGGTGATCGCCGGGATCGGCTCGGGCGCGCTGGTGGCTGCGCTGCCCTCGGCCGCGGCCGCGGCTGCGCCGGCCGGGCAGTCGGGCATCGCGACCGGGCTCACGAACACGACGAAGACGATCGGCGGCGCGTTCGCCTCGGCCGTGTTCGGGGTGATCCTGCATGTGGGGCTCACCTCGACCGCGTCGACGAGCGGCGCCGGGCTGGCGGCGTACATCGCGGTCTGGACGATCTGCGGCGTCGGAGCCCTGGTCGCTGCCGCGCTGCTGTTTTTGGTGCCCAAGCTGGCGTTCTCGGACTCGGAGGTCGACCTCGCGGCGGATGCCGTGGGGGCGGTCGAGACCCCGGGCCCGTAGGCGCGCGGGCCGCCGCCGCCGGTCGCCGGCGCGGGTCGCCTGCCGTCTCAGTCCGCGAGAAGCGGGCGCACCTCGCGCCCGAGGAACGCGATGAATCCCTCGACATCGGGCTCGTCGCGCGTGGCCTCGATCGCGAGATTGGTCACGCCCTGAGCGGCGAGGGCTCGCAGCTGCGCGGCGATGGCGGCCGCGTCTCCGCTCGCGACGGCATAGCCCTGGCGCTGCTGATCGGCGTCGGCCCTCCACGCGCGCAGATCGGCATCGACCCGCTCGGCCGCGCGGTCGCCGGTGGCGGCGATCACGTTGGCCATCAGCGGCTTCTCGGATCCGGCGATCGCCGCCGCCGCATCCACCTCGTCGAGAGTCAGGGCGTTGGCCAGCAGGACCCCGTCGCCCAGTTCCGCCGCCAGCCGCAGCGTCACCGGGCCGCCTCCGCCGATCATCAGCGGCGGCGGCGTCTCGGGCGGCCAGTCGAGCTCGACGCCGTCCAGTCGGACGTACCGGCCATCGACCGACACCTTCTCGCCGGCGAGAAGGCCGCGCAGCGCCGTGGCGTATTCGCGCAGCAGGGTCACCGGTGACGCGACCCGGGCGCCGACCCGCTCCATCCAGCTCTGCACGCCGTGCCCGATGCCCCCGATCAGCCGACCGGGGATCGCCCGCTCGAGAGTGGCGAGCTCCATCGCCGTCAGAGCCGCATTGCGCAGGGGTGCGGGCAGCAGGCCGATGCCCACGGTGATCCGCTCGGTCGCGCCGAGGGCCAGCGCCGCCGAGGTGATCCCGCTCTCGGCGAAGCAGTCCTCCCAGACCCACAACTCGTCGAGTCCGGCCGACTCCACCGCTCGAGCCACGGAGCGCAACCGCTCGGGAGGCATCGCCGGGGTGAAGACGAAGCCGAGTCGCAGCGGTGAACGTTGAGTCATGCGCCGATCATGGCCGCAACCGCAGACGTCGTCGACCACGTCGCGCGTTTCTGCGACGTCTTCGCGCAGCGCGGGCGAAGATAGCGGGATGCCCGACGATGCTCTCCTGCTCATCCACAGCCCCGAGTTCCGGGCCATGGCCGCGCGGGTGCTGCAGGTCACGGCGCTCACCTCGCGGCTCAACTCCCTGCCATTCGACGACGAGGAAGGCAAGGCGGCGCTCTTCGAGCAGATCCTCGGGCATCCGCTCGGCAGCACCGTCACCATCTATCCGCCGTTCTTCACGGACAACGGACTGCATCTCGAGCTCGGTGAACGGGTCTTCATCAACCAGAACTGCACGTTCTTGGACTACGCGGGCATCCGATTGGGCGCGGGCGTCATGGTCGCGCCGAAGGTCGCCTTCATCACGGTCGGACACCCTGTCGATCCGGAACCGCGGCACCGGTACCTGACGGGAGGACCGATCGACGTCGCCGAGAACGTCTGGATCGGCGCCGGCGCCACCATCCTGCCCGGAGTGACCATCGGCCGCGATGCCGTGATCGCCGCCGGTGCGGTCGTGGTCGACGACGTGCCTGCCGCGAGCCTCGTCACCGGTCAGAAGGCGACGGTCGCCCGCCGCTGGTGAGCAGGGCGCCCGGAGTCAGGCCTTCGGCTCGAGTCTGCCGCGGATCACCTTGTGCGGCGCCGCCTGCGCCACCGGCTTGATCGTGATCAGGTCGAGGTTGACGTGAGCGGGCAGTTCCATGGTGTGCACGATCGCCGCCGCGACATCGTCGGCCGAGAGCGGGTCTGGCACGTTGTCGTAGACGGCGTCGGCGCGCGCCTTGTCGCCCTTGAACCGCGTCAGCGAGAACTCGTCGGTCTTCACCATCCCGGGGGCGATCTCGAGCACCCGGATCGGCTCACCGGCCAACTCGAGCCGCAGCACCGCGACCAGGGCGTGCTCGGCGAACTTGGCGGCGTTGTAGCCGCCTCCGCCCTCGTACGCGACGTGGCCGGCGATCGAGGTGACGGTCATGATGTCGGCGACCCCGGCATCCCGAGCCCCGTCGCGCAGCAGCGGCAGCAGCGCCGCGATCATGCGCTGGGTGCCGAGCACGTTGATCTCGAACATGGCCCGCCAGTCGTCGAGATCGGCCGATTCGACAGGCCCCATGCCGAACGCGCCGCCCGCGTTGTTGACCAGTCCGTGCAGCGGACCGAGTGCCGCCAGTTCGTCGCGCACCCGGTCGACGTCGGCCTGCCGCGTCAGATCGGCGGTGATGGTGCGGATGCTCAGGCCCGGCCCTGCCGAGCCGGCCAGCTCGGCCAATCGGTCGCCTCGGCGGGCGACGCCGATGACCTCCCAGCCGTGCTGGGCGAACAGCCGCGCCGTCGCCGCCCCGATTCCCGAACTCGCCCCGGTCACGACTACGCGTTTCACCATGGTTCCAGGGTATCCGGCGGGCCGCGGCGCGATCAGTCGGCCGACGGCACCTCGTAGCCGCGCGAGACCCGCTTGGGCAGCGCGAAGACCAGGCAGAACGAGACGATGGCGAAGATCGCGCTGACCGCGAGCGCCCAGGTGGCGCTGTGGCCGAAGCCGACCGCCAGATTGTGGTCGACAATCTTCTGGATCGCCGCCTTGATGGCATCCGAACCCTCGGCGCCATGCGCCTGAGCCGCTGCGGCCGCCTGGGCGGAGGTCGGGGCGAAGCTGCTCGGCAGGTTGCCGAACAGCACGGAGCCGATGACCGCGATGCCGATCGCCGAGCCGACCCGCTGCATGGTGCCGATGACCCCGGATGCCGCCCCCGCCTCTGTGCGGTCCACCGTCGCCACGATGAACTGCGCGTTGGGCGCGATGAACAGGCCGGAGCCGATGCCCGCGACCAGCAGGGGGCCCAGAAGCGCCCAGTTGGTGAGATCGCCGGGTGCGACGCGCAGCAGCACCAGCCACAGCGAGATCAGACCGATCGAAACGAGGCCGGTTCCGATCAGCAGGACCGTGCGGCCGAGGCGCTCGGCGAGCCGGTTGCTCTGCGACGCCCCGACGATGCTGCCGAGCGCGAACGGGATCGACACCAGGCCGGACTCGAGCGCGGTGTGTCCAAGCCCTGCCTGCCAGAGCAGCGAGATCGTGAAGAAGATGCTGGTGAATGCCGCGAAGTAGACGAGCGCCAGGATCGCGCCCCCGGTGAACGAGGGATGCGAGAACAGGTGCGGCGGAACCAGCGGCTCCTTGCCACGCCTGGCGACCGACAGCTCCCAGAGGGCGAACACGATGAACAGGACGATGCCGCCGCCGATCGAGAGGTACGTCCAGAGCGGCCAGCCGTCTTGCTGGCCCTGGATCAGCGGAACCAGGATCGCGACCAGCCCGCCGGCCAGCAGCACGAATCCGAAGAAGTCCAGCGCCGAGGTGGCCTTCGACTCGGCTCCACCGGGAAGCAGCAGGAAGGCCGCGACGACCGCGATCACGCCGAATGGCAGGTTGACGAAGAAGATCGACCGCCAGCCGTCCGCGTCGCCGAGCCACTGGATCAGCAGACCACCGACCAAGGGGCCGAGCGCGGTGGAGAACCCGATCGAGGCCCCGAGGATGGCGAAGGCCCTGCCCCGGATCCGCGGCGGGAACATCAGCTGGATCAGGGCCGTCACCGGCGGGAAGAAGATGCCGCCGAACAGGCCCTGCACGACGCGCGCCACGATCAGGGTCGCCGTGTCTTGGGCGAGCCCCGCCATCAGGCTGGCCAGCGTGAATCCGGCGAGACCGACGATGAACACCCACTTGTGACCGATGCGGTCACCCACGCGGCCGGCCGGGATGAGCGCGAGCCCATAGGCGAGCGCGTAGCCCGAGATGATCCACGAGAGGGTTGCCTCGTCGGCGCTGAGACTCGTCCGGATCGTCGGCAGGGCGACGTTGACGATCGTGGTGTCGAGAAGCGCCATGGCCACGCCCAGGATGAGGACGGCGAACGCCCCCCAGGTCTTCCGGGTGACGGCGGGCGCTGCCTGGGCGGCGGTGGAGGTCATGGTGCGGCCTTTCGAGTGCGCTCCTCGGCGAGGAGTTCGGGAAGGCGCGAGAGCAGGCTCTCGTGCCAGGTGATGTCCGCCTCGAGTCTGGCGGTCTTGTGCGACATGACCGTCAGTTCGAGCGGGGTGAGGTACCGGGCGATGGAGTCGAGCTTCAGTCGGTCTTGGGCGACCTGCAGCCGCAACTGCGACAGCCGATTCTGCACGAGGCCAGGGACCTCATCGAGCTTGGTGAGGTCCAGCCGGCTCACGGCGAGGTCGAACGGATCGGCCCGCGTGACGACCTGGGTCAAACCGTCGTAGCGCAGCTTGCCCAGGGCGATGCGGCCGGATTCGCTGATGGTCCACACCTGCCGTTCGGGATAGGCGCCCTCGCGCTCGGTGCGCACCTCGTCGATGAGCCCCTCGGAGTGCAGCCGCTTGAGCGCGCCGTAGAGCGACCCGACCGAGATGTCGGTCCACTCGTCGACGTGCTCCTTCTCGGCCAGCTGCCGCAACTGGTGACCGTGCATGTCCCCTTCGTCGGCAAGAGCACCGAGGATGTAGAGGCGAATGCTTGACACGCGAGTACTCTCGCATGACTAGTCGCACGTGTCAACGTTCGCGGCTCTGTTACTTCGCATTGCACGCTCCTTTGCTCGTCTCTGACGGTCGGCATACTGTCGACCACGACTTCCTCAACCCGAAGCACGACCGCACAAGGAGCACCGAAATGTCCGACTACCAGTTCGAAACGCTGCAGATCCACGCAGGCGCCGCGCCCGACCCCGTCACCCACGCACGCGCCACGCCGATCTACCGGACCACTTCGTACGTGTTCGACAGCACCGACCACGCGAAGAACCTGTTCGCGCTCGCCGAGTTCGGCAACATCTACACGCGCATCATGAACCCGACCACCGACGTGATCGAGCAGCGCATCGCGGCGCTCGAGGGCGGCACCGCGGCGCTCGCCACGGCATCCGGGTCGTCGGCGATCACCTACGCCGTGCTCAACATCGCGGGCGCCGGCGACCACATCGTGTCGTCGAGCTCGATCTACGGCGGCACCTACAACCTGTTCAAGTACACGCTGGCCCGGCTGGGCATCGAGGTCACCTTCGTCGAGAACCAGGATGACGCCGCGGAGTGGGCCGCAGCGGTCCGGCCGAACACCAAGCTGTTCTTCGCCGAGACCATCGGCAACCCGAAGATCAACATCCTCGACCTCGAACTGGTCTCGGGCATCGCGCACCAGAACGGCATCCCGCTCATCGTCGACAACACGATCGCCACGCCGTACCTGATCAAGCCGTTCGACTTCGGCGCCGACATCGTCGTGCACTCGGCCACCAAGTTCCTCGGCGGTCACGGCACGGTCATCGCCGGCCTCATCGTCGACGGCGGCAAGTTCGAGTGGAGCAAGAACGTCGACAAGTTCCCGGGCCTCACCGAGCCCGACCCGTCGTACGGGGGCGCCAGCTACACGGCGGCGGTCGGCGACGGCATCGCGTACATCATCAAGGCGCGCGTCACCCTGCTGCGCGACACCGGCGCCGCCCTGTCGCCCGACAGCTCCTTCGCGCTGATCCAGGGCGTCGAGACCCTCAGCCTGCGCATCGAGCGCCACGTGCAGAACACGCAGGCGGTCGCGGAGTACCTCGAGAACCACCCGGACATCGCCTCGGTGAACTACTCGGGCCTGCCCTCGAGCCCGTGGTACGCGGCGGCCAACAAGTACGCGCCGAAGGGCGTGGGCGCCGTCGTCAGCTTCGAGCTGAAGGGCGGGGTGGATGCCGGCAAGGCGCTGGTCGAGAACGTCACCCTGTTCAGCCACCTGGCCAACATCGGCGACGTGCGCAGCCTGATCATCCACCCGGCGTCGACCACGCACAGCCAGCTCACGCCCGAGCAG
>Ga0068855_100003578_pt1 | contig 18986 bp, 14 predicted proteins | sample KBSCornC52_FD_66592 | JGI IMG/M metagenome (GOLD analysis project Ga0068855, IMG submission 66592) | Corn rhizosphere microbial communities from Kellogg Biological Station, Michigan, USA - KBS Corn C5-2 | ecosystem: Host-associated > Plants > Roots > Rhizosphere > Soil ...
CCGTCCGAAGAAAAGCCAGGCGCCGAGCGATCCGGCCGCGCCCGAGGCAGAGCCTGGCACGCCGCTTTCGCGCTTCGAGCGCGGGGCGTCCGAGTTTTTTCGCACGCTCGATCCGGTCGAAGCGCTCTTCACGTGGTGGGAAAAGGAACGGATGTTTCAGGTCCGTTCATTGATCGTCGAAGTGCACTACTCTTTCCGCGACGTGGCGCTCACCGGCCGAATTCTGGCCGCGCTCTACGTGCTTTCGGCGGTCTTGCCCGAAGCTTGCGAGATCCACCAGACGCCGAGCTGGGAGTCGGAGGATCGCGTGGGGCTGGGCGTGGACGGCGCGTTCAAGATCTGGCCCGGCCGCCTGCTGCTCTCGATCGCTCAATTCGTGCTAAAGCAGAGGTCCAGAGCGCGGGCGAGCGCCCGGCTTTCCAAGCAAGCGACGCACTCGACATGAGCGAATCCAAGATCGGCGACATCGTCAGCAGTTTGCTCTCCGGCGTACACGGCATCTCGAAGAGCGAGACCATCGTGGGTGAGCCGCAGCAAGCGGGTGACGCCACCGTGATCCCGATTCACCGGCTGAAGATCGCCTTCGGTGCCGGTAGCGCGAGCGCGGGCGCCAAAAGCGGCAAGATGGGGGGAAAGTCCGGCGGTCACGGCGCAGGCGGCGCGGTCGAGCTCGACCCGGTGGCGGTCATTGCCATTGGCAAGAATGGCCATGCGCATTTGTTGACGGTCGAGGGTGACGAGAGCAGCGCCTGGTCCGCATTGCTGCAAGAAGTGCCCGACATCCTCGGTCGACTCGCAGAATCGGTCGGAGCGCGGGTGCGCAGCGAGCTCAACGCACGCGGCGTGAAGGCGAGCGAGGTCAGCGCGCCCGCCGAGCCCGCGACGAACGCGCTGCCCGACAAGCGCGAGTAACCGCGGCGCCTCAGGCCGCTTGATCGAGCACGTGCCGGAGCGCGCCTTCGAGCCGTGTGAGACACTCGGCGACGCTCGCCGAATCGACGCACAAAAACGGCCGGAACCTGAGCGAGCGCTGGCCGCAGGCCAGGATAATCAAGCCGTCGGCAAAGCAGCGCTTCACGATCTGATTGCGCAGCTCGCTGGTCGGCAGATCGACGGCACACAGCGAGCCGAGCCCGCGCGCGTTCGACAGCTCCGGAATGCGCGCGGCTAGGGCTTCGAGCCCGCGACACAGCTCGAGGCCGCGTTGGTTCGCGTTTTCGAGCAGCCGATCGTCGGTGATGATTTCCAAGATGCGCGTCGCGCGCACCATGTCGACGAGCGAACCGCCCCAAGTGCTGGAGATGCGGCTCGGCACGCTGAACACGCTGTCGACCTCGTCGATGCGGCGCGACACGAGGATGCCGCCCAGCTGCATCTTTTTGGCGAAGCATAAGATGTCGGGCGCCACGCCCAGACGCTGAAAGGCCCACCACGCGCCGGTGATGCCGAGGCCGGTCTGCACTTCATCGAAGATCAGCAGCGCCTCGCGCTCGTCCGCGATTCGGCGAAGCGCGGCCAGGAACTCGGGACGAAAGTGATGGTCGCCGCCTTCGCACTGTATAGGCTCGAGCAAAATCGCGGCGATTTCGTGCCCGCGTTCGTCGAACGCGCGTTCCACCGCGGCGATCGACACGCGCTCACTCTCGGCGATCTCGGCTTGATGAGCCGCAACCGGAAACCGCACTTCGGGGATTGGCATGCGCGGCCAATCGAACTTTGGAAAATGCAGGGTCTTGGCGGGATCGGTGTTGGTGACGCTCAAGGTGTAGCCCGAGCGCCCGTGAAACGCGTGCTCGAAGTGCAGGATCTGACTTCCACCCGCGCGCCTACCGGCCGCGAGGTTCTTTCGCACCTTCCAGTCGAAGGCGGCTTTCATGCCGTTTTCGACGGCTAGCGCGCCGCCTTCCACGAAGAAGTAGTGCGGGAGCTCGGGCGGCGCGGCGGTGCGCGCGAGCGTCGCGACGAACTCCGCAAAATACTGCGTGTAAAAATCCGGATTCGCAACCTTCATCGTCGCGGCGCGGACCAAGCGCGCCTGCGTGCCGGGTTCGAGCATGCCCGCATGGTTGTAGCCAATCGGGTTCGAGGCGTAGAAGCTGCCAAAATCCAGGTAGCTTTTGCCCGTTAGCGCGTCGACTGCGTACGCGCCGTGGCTCCGCTCCAGGTCGAGCACGATCGGGTAGCCGAGCGCGAGCAAGTGCTCGCGCAACGTTTCGTGTACCGCCCCGGGCGGGAGCCGCGTTTGGCTGGCCATCTACGAGTCTAGCACGGTTTTTCCGGCTGATCCGCTGCCCGCGCGCGCTGCACAGCGCGGCTTTTTCTAACGCGACGCCGAAGGCTGTGACGACCTAGGCCGCTTTCCGTGACCATCAATAAAGACCAGATTCAGGAGCGAGCCGGGGATCGAGAGTGGGGGCGTGGGCGCGGGCGACGCAGCCGAGCCCGCGTTTCGGCGCGGGCAAGCTGCCCGCGTGGAGGCAAGCTCGTTCGCCGTGCGCGCGAGGGCGCTCGGAGGCCCGGCGCGCCAGGGCCTACGCGGTTCCGTGCGGTCCGAGAAGGGGCTGCTCAAAGCGAATGATCTGTGGCTTACTGCCGCTCGCACATGGATCCTCGGGCAATCGCAAGCGCAGTCGGAAGTTACCTCGTCGACCACCCGGAAGAGCTGTGGCGGCTATTACGCAATGCTTTGGCGCTGCGCTTCGGGGTGCCGCTCGCCGCGCTGCGCTGGGTGGCGCTCAAAGGCGCGGGCAAGAAGGCGCCGAAGGACGTGCAGATCGAGGCCGTGCCACCGGGCGTGCGTGTCGCCGCGTCGCTCGATCTGATGGGCACGCCGGTGCGCGCGTCTGCCGTGGTGTACGTCGAGCGAGTGCGCGCGAATGCGACCGAGTTGGTCTTCGAAATTCGTCTGGCGGAGGTTTCGCTCAAAGTGACGGACGAAACGTCGACCACGCCGATCGCCGCGCTGCTCAAATCTGGCGCGCTCGATCTGAGCAAGCCCGGGAACTTGGCCGCGTACATGCCGAAACGGCCGCCGATTTTGATCGACGCCAAGGACGATCGCGTGGTGATCGACTTGATGAAACACCCGAAATTCTCGCGCAGCGAGAGCGCGCAGCGCATGGTGCGTTTCCTCGCGCCGCTGATCACCGTGGCCGGCGTCGAGACCGATCGCGAGCATTTGGACATCGCGCTCCGCCCGTTCCCCGATGGGGTCGCCGAGGTGATCAGTCGCGTGCGCAACATCTTCTGACTGCGCCCGCTCTGGGCCCGCGAGCCCGCGCGCAAAAAGGATCGACCATTGTTCGAGCTCGAAGCCGTCGCGAATTACCATTGCAAGGTGGGCGAGAACCCGCTCTGGGACGAGCGCGAAGGGCGCTTGTACTGGGAAGACATCGAGAGTAGCCGCCTGTTTCGCGTGGATCATGCGAGCGGTGAGCACGAGTGCTTTTTCCGCGGCGAGAGCAGGATCGGTGGCTTTTCGTTTCAGGACGACGGCTCGCTGTTGTTGTTCGAGCAGGATCGGATCGCGGTGCTCACGAAGCAGGGCCAGCATCGCGTGATCGCCGCCGGCATCGACCCCGACATGTTCCGCTTCAACGACGTGATTGCCGACCCCGAGGGGCGCGTCTACGCCGGCACGATCGGTAAGACGGACCAGAGCGGCGGCCTCTATCGCGTGGATTTGGACGGCACGGTCACGCCCTTGTGGAAGGGCACCGGCTGCGCCAACGGCATGGGCTTCAGCCCGGATTTGCGGCAATTTTACTGGACCTGCAGCACGACCCGGCAAATCTATGTCACACGCTACGAGCGCGAGACGGGCGCGCTCACCGACCGCCGCGTGTTCTACGCCGCGCCCGAGGGCGAAGGCACTCCGGACGGCCTAGCCGTCGACTCAGCCGGCGAGTTGTGGTCGGCGCGCTGGGGCGGCTCGTCGTTGATCCACCTCGGCGGTGACGCGCGCGTGAAGGGCAAGCTCAGCTTTCCGGTGTCGCGCGTGTCCTCCGCGGCGTTCGGCGGCCCCGAGCTCGATACGTTGTACGTCACGACGGCCGGCGGCCAAGTCGACGACGACGCGCTCGACGGCACGCTGTATCGCGTGAAAATGCAGGTTCCGGGGCGGCTCGAGTACCGCTCCCGGATCCAGCTTTAGCGGCTCATTCCGCGGCGGGCGCGGCGGCGCTGGGCGGGAGCGCGCGCGGCGCTTTGGGCTCGCGCTTGCCTTCCCACCAGGCCTTGAGGCGCTCGATGCTGAATGGACGCGAGTAGCCCCAGAGCAGCATCAAGCTGAGCGCGTAGAACAGCCAGGCCTGCGCGACGAAGCGATCGTCGACCCAATAGAAGCCCGTTGGGGCATACAGCAAAATCGTGCTGATGCCGCTGGTGGCGACTATCGGTGGCCCGAGCGCTGGGCGTACGGCGACCAGCGCTGGGACGACCAAGAACAGCGAGTAGTAATAGCAAGTCAGGTTGGTCAGCGAGATGACCAGGCAGGTGCTCAAGGCGAGCCCGACCCAGAGCAACTTCGTGCGGCGCAGCGCCCACGCCGTCCAACCGAAGACGCCCGCGCAGATCAAGATGAAGAGCGGCTTCATCATCTTGAAACGGTCGATGCGGCCCTGCTTCCAACTCTCGAACGGGTCGTCCATGTTGTCGTCGCGCAAAAAGCGCATGCGACCGTCCCAATTGGCGACCAGCATGGTCTCGAGGCCCATGTGGTTCGTGAGCGGCGTGGCGTTGTGCACCTTGATCGTGTGACCGAAGAACTGCTTGTACGAGTCCGTCCCGCACACCGCCACGCTGGCGGCAGTGAGGCTGAAGAGCGCCACCACCGCGCCCGCGATCAAACGTCGATGATCCGGGTGCAAGTAGCCGAGCAGGCCGGGCTCGCGCTTGATCGCGGGCACGCCGCGCACGGTAGGCTCATTGCCGGTCGTGCCGAAGCGCACGCGGCGGATGAGCTCGAACACGACCATGATCGCCCAGCCGCCGAAGAAGATCAGCGGGAAGACGCGCAGCAAGCCCGACCACATCAAAGACGCGCCGGCCAGGAAGAACTTGCGCTTGCGGGTGAGGCACAGCGAAGCCACCAGGAAAAACAGCCAGTCTTGGCGCAGGAAGGCGCCGCCCGTCCAATAGAAGTTCGCCGGAGCGTTACAGCCCCAGAAGACCGTCGCCACGGCCATGACGCGGAAACCGAACGCCCAATAAAACAAGAGCACGATGCCGACGTGGAACGCGACGTCGATCATCGACAAGATTTTGAAGAATTTGTCGCCGGCGGGCGCAAAACTGCCGAAGAACTTGCCGGTCATCGTCCACACGGGCGGTGGATTGTAACCGTGGTCCTTCTGCATGTTGTCCCAGTAGCTACCTACCGAGGAGTGATAAAACCAGTCGACGTCCTTCTTCCAATCCTCCCAGCGCGCCGCCGTGAAGTGGTTCTTGCACTGGCCAGGATCGGTGAGGATGTACGTGTCTTTGACCTGCTTGATCAGGTTGACGCGCAGATCGCGGATCTCGCGTTTGGCGACCGTGGCCCCGCGCCCGAGCTCGATTTCAGCGATGGCCGTGCATTCGTAGAGTCGGTTGTAGCCAATCTCTTTGAAGTACTTGGAGCCGAGGTAATAGTGAAAGAACTCGTGCCGGTGGTAGTACTCGCTGTACCGGACATTGGGATTGAAGAAGTCGAAGTAGGTGAAGAAGGCCGCGACGGTGAGCACAATCGCCACCCAGCGCTTCGTGCGACGCGGAATACGTTCCCGGAGCCGTGCCGCGCGCACCTCGTACATCAAGAGCAGCGCCGTCACCATCGTCAGGACGATGCGCGTGCCCTTCATGAAGTTCTCCCAATGAGTCTTCTCGAAGATCGTGTTTTGCCAGAAGAAGTCTTGGTCGGGAGCGAACGCCGTCAGGTGAGAGATCGCGTTCAGCACGGAAAGCAGAGTCATCGCGCGAAGTTCCTTCCGGTCACCCGAGCCCTGGCCCAGGCAACGCAGATGGCGTGTTACACCAGAGCCTCCTGCTTGTCAGCGGGGTAGGGCCGTTCCGCGCGCGGACATGTTGTGCCGTTTTGTGCCTGCAACTCGCCGCATTCGCGTCGGGCAGGAGCATCCCTAAATAAACTCGAGCCGGGCGGTCCGTTGGACTGCCCGGCTCGTCGTAGCGAGCCCCAAAATCCCGGAGGGGTGAGGGGCGTTGGCACCAAGCCTGGCCCGCACGATCGACGCGCGACTCAGGCTATGCCTAGCCGTGAATACCGAGGCCCAGGCGCTCCAGATGACAGAGCGGCCGACCCCGCTCGGCTAACCTCGAGGGTCCACCTCCGGGATAAAGGTACAACTACTAATCATGCCTGTCCTCCTCCGGCCATAGCCGGACGCCCGCGCCCCTCACTCAGACGAGAGAGAGACTCAATCGCTCGGTAAGCGGCGTTGGTGGGCGCTTCCGAAAGGAGACCGTTTCGCGGTCTCGACCCTAAAGTGCAGGCGCGGGGGTGCTCCTCCACCGGACAAGCCCGGGAATGAATTCCAGCCTGCACGTTGGTTCAGAGCGTAACACTCCGGCCCGAAAATATCCAGGTAATCCGCCAGCAAAAATGGCGATTTTCTTCCGCTCTACCGGCCCGTGGGCCAGAGTCTCCAGCTCTTTTCCGTAGGCTCGCGTTAGTCCGCGAGCGCGGTCGGCAGCGCGGTGCGCTTGGCGGACCCGCTATAGCTCACGCTACACGGCAAGCTCGCGAAGCCGCCTTGAACCCCGACCCAGCCGGCGCACTCGCTTCCGGGTTTGACGGCATAGCCGAAGCCCAAATCGACCTTGAAGCTCGGCACGTCCGTCGTGCTCGAACCGAGCGCTCCGCTTGCGCTGTCGGCGCGGGTGATCACGCAGCCGGGCCGGGCGCCTTGCGCCGCCTGCAGCGTGACCTCGACGCCGCTCTCGAAGCTGAAGCTCGTGCCGTCTTTGGCGATGCTGCCGGGAATCGCTTCTTCGCCGTTCAGCCAATAAAGGGTGTCCGCTTGGCGCGACAGCTTCACGTCGAACTGCCAATCATTGGTCACGCCGAGCAGCGCCGCTTGGCAGGTGTCGCGCTTCAGGCCGCTCGTGACGTGAAAGGTGCCGAGTCGATCTCCCGGCTCGTGCGCGTCTTGCCCGCGGCCGATGCAGCCGGTACACAAAAGCAAAATCGCGCACACGACGTGGGGTCGCATGCGCGAATCGCTATCAGGCGCGCTCTGGACGGGCCAAGTCCTGCGCGAACCGCGCCGGGCTCTGGACGGCTCAGGATTGCGCGGCGTCAGTGGCGGCCGGAGCCGTCCGCAAGCGCGCGTCTTCGGCGCCCACGCGCTTGCGCTGACGAAGCTTGAAGCGCTTGCCCTTCAGCGGCGTGGTGAGCCATTCGTGACGACGACGGACGTTCCAGATTGCGCGATTCGACATGTGGGCGCGTCAATTACCCGACCTCGGCCGGCTGCGCAAGGTAAACTGCGCAGGAAAAGCCGCGCCCGTTCCGGATAGCGCGGCAAATTCCCGTCTTAAGCCATGATCTCGCAGGTTTTTACAGCATGACCGGCCCGATTGCCCCGATCCCCGCGACCGGCGGCGCGGTCTATTCGCCCCGCGGCTCCCGTTACCTGCTCGGGCGGCGGCTGGGCAGCGGCTCGTTTGGCGCGGTCTTCGATTGCATTGGCCCGTTCGATCAGTCCTTTGCGCTGAAGCTGTTTTTGCCAGGAAACCGCCCTTACGCCGAGGTCCGCGCCGAGTGGCTCAAAGAGGCCGAGCGGCTGTATCGCTTGCGCCATCCGAACATCGTGTACGTGCACGATTACTTCGAGGCCGCGGGCCTATTTTACCTCGTGCTCGAGCGCTGCGACCACAGCTTGGACGAGATGCTCACCGCGCCGTTCACCGATCGCCTCGTGGTCGACATCGCGCGGCAGCTCTTGTTCGCGATCCAATACCTTGCGGACAACGAGTTCGTGCACAACGATCTGCATGCCGGCAACGTGCTGGTCGTGCAAGGCGAGCACCTCACCGCAAAGTTGAGCGATCTCGGCATCGCGCAGGAGCTGTACGGTTATGGCGGCGCTCGCCCGCCCATCGTGCAGCACCGGCTGATGGCGCCGGAGGTCGCCGCCGGCGGCTATTCCACCAAACAAAGCGATCTGTACCAGCTCGGGCTCTTGATTTACCAGATGCACACCGGCGTTTACCCGATCGATACCAGCGCGGGCTACGACAGCATCATTCAGCAAATTCGCGACGGCGTGCCGCGCGCGAAAGCGGAAGCGCTCGGCACGCCCATCGGTGACGTCGTGAGCGTGATGCTGCGACGTCAAGAGCAATACCGGTACACCTCCGCGCTTCAGGTGTGGGAAGACTTGCAGCGGCTCGACGTGTGGTCGCGCGACCGCGTGCTCCGCACCGGACCTTTGCCAAAATTCGAGCCCAGCCCGGATACGCCGAAGCAGAACGGATGATCATGCGCATCACGATGGTGAAAAAGAGGCTCCTCGGCGGCGAAGCGTGCCAAAAGTGCGTGCAAGCCGAGGACATGCTCAAAGCGCGCGGCCTTTGGCCCCGCATCGACGAAGTCGTCTGGGCCGTCGAGGGCGAGCCCGATTCTCCGGGCATGCAGCTTGCCGCAAAGTATCGCGTCGAACTGGCGCCGTTCTTCATCGTGGAGAGTGAGGGCAGCGAGCCGCGCGTGTACACGAGCACCGTGCAGTTCAGCAAAGAGGTGCTGGGTGGCGGCACGCGCCCGGCCGCCACGGCGCCGAGCGCGCTGCTCTCGAGCGAAGAGGTCGCAAGCCTCGCGCTCGAGTTCGACTCGGCGCCGCCGGAGCGCACGGTGCGCTGGGCACTGGAACGCTTTGGGCGCGACGCAGCCATCGCCTTCAGCGGCGCAGAAGACGTGGCGCTGATCGACATTGCGGTAAAAAGTGGTTTGCCGTTTTCGGTGTTCACGCTCGATACGGGCCGCTTGCACGCCGAGACCTACCGCTTTCTCGAAAAGGTCCGCACGCACTACGGCATCGCGATTGAGGTGATGTTCCCGGATGCCGTGCAGGTCCAGGGCTTGGTCGAGAAAAAGGGCCTATTCAGCTTCTACCAAGACGGCCACGGCGAGTGCTGCGGGATTCGCAAAATCGAGCCGCTGCGGCGCGCGCTCGCCGAAAAGCGCGCCTGGCTCACCGGACAGCGCCGCGATCAGAGCCCCACGCGCACGGACGTGCCGGTGCTGCAAATCGACAGCTCGCACCCAGGCGCCAACCGCGGCGGACAACTGCTGAAGCTCAATCCGCTCGCTGGCTGGAGCTTGCAAAAGGTGTGGAGTTACATTCGCGCCAATGACGTGCCGTACAACGAGCTGCACGATCAGGGCTTCGTCTCGATTGGCTGTGAGCCGTGCACGCGCGTGCCGCGCCCCGGCGAGCACGAGCGCGCCGGGCGCTGGTGGTGGGAAGAAGCGACCAAGCGCGAGTGCGGCTTGCACACGGGCTGAGCCTTTCAGCCCGGCCGCCGCGCGCCGCGGCGCACTCGGGTGTGTTCGCGTCGGCGTTTGGGCGCGAGGGCGAAAAGTCGCTCGGTGACGCCGAAGGCTAGTCCGAAACGCGCGCGCCGCGTGACCATCAAACCCAAGAAAACTCGTCCGGTTTTGTTTTTGGGGTGATGGTCACCGAGCGCGGCGAGCAGCGGCTCAGCCTTCGGCGGCGCGTGCCGGCTGCTCGATCAATTGATCACTTTGGTGCCGTTGCCGCGCACGGGTGCCAAGGTCAGGCCATCTTCGTCGGCGGGCGTGCCGTTCACGTACAAGAATTTCAGCTTCTTCAGCGCTTTGAGCGGCGAGGCGTCTTTGACCTTGGTGCGCTGGATGCTGAGCTTCTCGAGCTTGGTCATCTTCACGAGCGGGCTCACGTCCTCGACCGGGCAATCATCGAGCGCGAGCTCGGTGAGCGAGGTGAGGCCGGCAATGGGCTTGAGATCGGCGACCTGCGAGCGCCCGAGATCGAGCCGATCGAGCTTGGTCAGTTTGGCAATCGGCGTCAGATCTTTGACCTGATTGCGCGACGCAGCCAGTGACTCGAGGTCCTTGGCGGCGGCGATCGGCGACAGATCGTCGTACTCGCCCGGGCCGAGGAACAGATCTTTCAAGCCGGTGAGCTGCGAGAACACGCACACGTCGAGCCCGGCGAGCTTGACGTTCGACAGATTGAGCGATTTGACCTTCTTCAAATCGGCTTGAGTCAGCGCGCCGTCCGGCTTTTGCAGCTTCTTGCGGATTTCGGCCTCGATCTCTTTTTGCTCGAACTCGACGTTCGGCCCTTTCGGACAATCTTCGAGCTTCTTCGTCACCTTGGGCGGCGCAGGGGTTGCGGCTTCGGGCGGCGGAGTGGGCGCGGGCGGCGGCGCGACCGACCGCGCGGGCGCAGCGGATGCCGCCGCGGCGGCATCGGTCTTCGGGGGATCGTCACAGGCAGTCAACGAGAACACCAGACCGAGTACAGGCAGCGAACGGCGAAGGATCGACATTGCCGAGCACTCTAGTCGCGACTCGCGGCGTGGTGGAAGTGAGCCCGCGCGCCCGCGGCGTCAGCGGTGCGATCCGGCGCGCGGGCCGCGCCGATCCACGCCCAGAACGCGCACGAGGTCGAGGAATTTATGCAGTGCCGGCGAGAGATTCTGGTGTCGCCAAACGATCAAGAGCTCGACCTGCGGCGCGCCCACGATCGGGCGAAAGGCCAGCCCGGGGCGACGAAAATTGCGCATCGACGCGGGCATGATCGAAACGCCGAAGCCTGCGGCGACCATGCTGATGATGTCGAGCTGCGGCGCCTCTTGCACGATGCGCGGCGTGAAGCCGGAGGCGCGACATAGCCCCATCAGCTGGTCGAAATAGGCCGGTCCGCGCGCGCGCGGAAATAACACGAACGGTTCGTGCGCAAGGGCGCGGAGCGGGATCGCGCGCCGCGCGCACAAGGCGTGATCATCGGGCAGGACGACCATCAGCGCCTCCTTCCGCACGCGCTCGGAGGCCAAGCTGGGATCGTCGAGCGACGAACGCACGAAGCCCACGTCCAGATTTCCCGCCTTGAGCGCATCGATTTGCTCGGCCGGCGGCAATTCGCGCAGCGCGATGCTCACCGCAGGAAAGCGCGTGCGAAACGCGCGCAGCAGCTCGGTGAGCCCGCTGTAAGCGAGCGACGACGGATAGCCGACGACGAGGCGCCCGCTTTCCCCGGCGCTGGCACTGCGCGCGTCATGCACCGCCACGTCCAAGGTTTCGAACACGTGGCGCGCGCCGCTGAGCAACGCGCTCCCCGCCGGAGTGAGCTCGACGCGGCGGCGCGAACGTTCGAAGAGCTGAAAGCCGAGTTCCGCCTCGAGCAGTTGGATTTGCCGGCTCAACGGCGGCTGGGCCATGTGCAGCCGCTGAGCGGCGCGCCCAAAGTGGAGCTCCTCGGCGACGGTAACAAAGTAACGCAAATGCCTGAGCTCCATTGGATCCTGCGGTTTCCTGGCACAATTACGCCTGTGATACCCCAGAGGTATCACAAACTAGGGAACAATATATTGGACGATCGCAGGTGCCGACCTTAGGACGTACCGGGTCAGCGTCCTCGTGCGGTCTAAGTGAATCGCTGGCCAAGGCACTCCTCTTCCCATGTGGCTCGTCCGCGTCGCGCTTCAGCGCCCTTACACGTTCGTCGTGATGTCGATGCTGATCGTCATCTTGGGGGTGTTCACCATCCTGCGGATGCCGACCGACATTTTCCCGGACATCGACATCCCGGTCATTTCGGTGATCTGGAACTACGGCGGTTTACCGCCGGAGGAGATGGAGCAGCGCATCACCACCAGCTACGAGCGGGTGCTCACCACCACGGTCAACGATATCGAGCACATCGAAAGCCAGACGCTCAGCGGCATCGCGGTGATCAAGATCTTCTTTCAGCCCGGCGCGAGCATCGATGCGGCGACGGCCCAAGTGACCGCCATCTCGCAGACGATCGTGCGCCAAATGCCGCCGGGTGCCACGCCGCCGCTCGTCATCCGTTACAGCGCGTCGAATGTGCCCATTTTGCAGATCGCGCTCGAGAGCGAGTCGCTCAGTGAGCAGCAGCTGTTCGACTACGGCGTCAATTTCATTCGCGCCGATATTGCGACCGTCCAAGGCGCCCAGGTGCCCTGGCCTTATGGCGGCAAACAGCGCCAAATCATGGTCGATATCGACCCGAAGAAGCTGTACGCCTGGGGCCTCTCGCCGCGCGACGTAAACACCGCGCTCGGCCTGCAAAACGTGATTTTGCCGACCGGCACCGCCAAAATGGGGGTGGAAGAATACCCGATCCTGATCAATTCGAGCCCCGAGCAAATCAGCCAGCTCGGAGATTTGCCGGTCAAGACGGTGAACGGCACGACGATTTACATTCGGGACGTGGCCAACGTCCGGGACGGCTATGCCCCGCAGACGAGCATGGTTCACGTCGCGGGCAAGCGCTCCGTGCTGATGACGATCCTCAAAAACGGCAGCGCGAGCACGCTGGATGTCGTGGGTCGAATTCGCGAACTGATGCCGTCGACCCTGGCCAAGCTACCGAAGGAGCTGAAGGCCAATCTGCTCTTCGATCAATCGATCTTCGTGCGCGCGGCCGTGAGCGGCGTGGTGAAAGAGGCGGCCATTGCCGCGGGCCTGACCGCGCTGATGATCCTGCTCTTTTTGGGCAGTTGGCGCAGCACGTTGATCGTCGTCGTGTCGATCCCGCTGTCGATCTTGGTCTCGATCATCGTGCTGCACGCCCTCGGTTACACGCTGAACGTGATGACTCTGGGCGGCATGGCGCTGGCGGTCGGCATCTTGGTCGACGATGCGACGGTCGCGATCGAGAACATCCACCGCAACATGGCGCAGAAGAAGACGTTCATCCGCGCGATCGTCGACGGGGCTCAGGAGATCTCGGTGCCGGCGCTGGTGTCGACGTTGTGCATCTGTATCGTGTTCGTCCCGGTCGCGTTCATTGCCGGCGCGGCAAAGTCTCTGTTCGTTCCGCTCGCCCTAGCCGTCGTGTTTGCGATGCTGACCTCGTACGTGCTGTCGCGCACGCTCGTTCCAACGCTCGTTCGCTTCTTGCTCGAGGGCGAGGCAAAGGTCCACGCAACCGGTCACGAAGCGACACATCGACCGGGCCTGAGCCAGCGCTTTTTCAACGCGTTCGACCGCGCGTTCGTCCGGTTGCGCACGGCCTACGGCGGCCTGCTCGCCTGGACGCTCGACAATCGACTGCTGTTCGCGCTCGGTTTCTTGACCTTCGTGGTGGCATCCGTGCTCGTGCTGACGCCGCTTTTGGGGCGTGATTTCTTTCCGACCGTCGATGCTGGGCTGATCAAGCTGCACGTGCGCGGCGCCCCCGGGCTGCGCATCGAGGAGACCGAGCGCCGCTTTGCCGCAATCGAAGAAACGATTCGCAGCGTGGTGCCCAAGGAAGAGATCGCCACCATGCTCGACAATTTGGGCGTGCCGAACAGCGGCATCAACTTGTCACTCAGCGAGGGCGCGTTGATCTCTCCCTCGGACGGGCAGATCTTGATTTCGCTGAAGGAGGATCACAAGGCTACGGCCGAATACGTCCGAAAAATCCGGGCCAAGCTCCACCAAGAGTATCCAGAGTCGACGATCTTCTTCCTGGCGCCGGACATCTCGACGCAAGTCTTGAACTTCGGCCTGGCCGCGCCGATCGACGTGCAGATCGTGGGCGCGCCCGGCAAGGAGGCGGATACTTTGGGCGTGGCGCGCAAAATCATGGCGCACATTCGCGCCGTTCCGGGCGCAGCCGACGTGCACTTGGCACAAGTCTTGACCAAACCCGAGCTCAAGATCGACGTCGACCGAACCATGGCCTCGATGGCCGGCCTCACCCAGCGAGACGTCGCAAGCGATCTGCTCGTGTCGTTATCGTCGAGCACGCAAGTCGCGCCGAGCTATTGGCTCGATACGAGGCGCGGCGTGCAGTACATCGTCGCCGTTCAAACGCCGCAATACGAGAACAACAGCTTCGACGCCGTGGATCACACGCCGCTGTCGACTCCCGGTGAGCTCGGCCCACAGCTGCTCTCGAACGTGGCGGCGATCTCGCGCACCGTGGGTCCAGCGAACATCACGCATTTGAACGCCTCGCGCACGTACGACGTCCAGGCCAACGTGGACGGTACCGATCTCGGCTCGGTATCCAGGGCCGTGTCCAAGATCGTGGACAGCCTGAAGCCGAGCCTCCCGCGCGGTACCTCGGTCAAAATCAGAGGCCAAGTCGAGAGCATGGAATCGTCCTTTGCCGGGCTGGGCTACGGTCTGATTTTCTCGGTCGTGCTCGTGTACCTGCTGATGGTCGTGAACTTCCAGTCCTGGCTCGACCCGCTGGTGATCTTGATGGCGCTACCTGGCGCCATTGCGGGCATCGTGTGGCTGCTGTTTTTGTCTCACACCACGCTCAGCGTGCCCGCGCTGATGGGCGCGATCATGTGTGTCGGTGTGGCCACGGCGAACAGCATCTTGGTCGTGACGTTTGCCAACGATCAACGCAAAGTCGGACGTGACGCCAAACACGCGGCCCTGGCTGCCGGAATGACCCGCCTTCGACCGGTGATGATGACCGCGCTGGCGATGATCATCGGCATGCTGCCGATGTCGCTTGGCTTGGGGGAGGGCGGAGAGCAGAACGCGCCGCTCGGACGAGCGGTGATCGGCGGATTGTTGCTAGCCACCGTGACCACACTATTTTTCGTGCCCGTGATGTACAGCGCGTTGCGGCGAACCGCGCCGACGAGCGACCCGCTTTTGGAGGAATTGTGATTTCGCCCCATGATGTGAGCGGCTCCGTGCCCCCACAGTCCGGAAAGGCCGCGGCCACGGATGACTTAGGCTTCGATTTGCCCGAGCCCACCGTCGTCAGCAAAACCCGGCTCTTCGTCTTCGGAACGCTCGGCGCGGGAGTGCTCGCGGCCGCCTTCCTGTTCGGCTACTTGCCCAAGCGTCACGCGCAGACCGAGCTCGTGGCCAGCGCGAAAACCGACGCGGACAGCGCGCTCCACGTGGAGGTGGTCACGCCCAAGACGCTCACGAGCGATCACGCGCTCGTCCTCACGGGCAGCATTCGCCCGCTCGAGGAGACCGTGATCTACCCGCGCGCGGACGGCTACATCCAGCGCTGGCTGGTGGACATCGGCGACAAGGTGAAAGAAGGTCAGACGCTGGCCGTGATCGAGACACCCGAGCTCGACCAACAGCTCGACCAGGCTCAGGCGCAGCTCGCTCAAGCTCGCGCGGGCGTCACGCAAGCGACGGCGAACCACGACTTTTCCCGGGCCAATTTGGAGCGCTTCAAGCAGCTCGTACCGGCAGGCGTCGCAAGCCAGCAGGATTTGGACAAGGGCCAGGCGCAGGCCTCCGTCGACGAAGCGGGGGTGGCGGTGGCGAAGGCTGCCGTGGCGGTTCAGGAGGCGAACGTGCGCCGCCTGATGAACCTGAAATCGTTCGCCAACGTCACGGCTCCGTTCGCCGGTACCATCACGTCGCGCACCGCCGAGCGCGGGTCGTTGGTGGGCTCGGGGAGTGCCTCGCCGCTGTTCAAGCTCGCCGCGATCAATCCGGCGCGCGTGCTGATTCAGGTTCCGCAGGACGTGGCGTCGGGCATCAAGATCGATATCCCGGCCAAGGTCAGCGTGCGCGAATTCCCAGGCAGGCCCTTCGAGGGCATAGTCGCGCATTCGGCGAGCGCCCTCGATCCGGTCACCCGCACGATGCTGGTGGAGGTGCGCGTGCCCAACGAAAAGGGCGAGCTCCTCGCCGGGATGTACGCCGAGGTCGCGCTCACGCTGCCCTCGAGCCACCGCGTGTTCGAAATCCCGGCCACCGCGCTGATGAACGATTCGCGGGGCTTGCGCGTCGCGCTGGTGGACGCGGACAATAAGCTCCGCTTGCAGCCGATCACGATCGAGCGTGACGCCGGCGCAACCGTGCAGGTGTCGAGCGGGCTCAGCGGTGGCGAGCGCATCGTCAAGATCGCCAGCTCCGAGCTCGTCGACGGCAAGCCCGTCGAAGTGCGCAAGTAGTCGCGGTGCCCAGCCACCGCCGCTGGCGAACGCGGGCTCAGCCCAGGCTGTGCAAGAGGCGCGCGTATGCGTCCTCCGCCTCTGGCAGACCAATCGCCACCAGGCCCGGAACGACGTCTTCGCTCATGCCGTCGAAGAAAGCGCGCGCGTACCCGTGCGGGCTCAATGTGCCGAAGTTCGGGCGCGTGTCGATCGGTTGCTCCGCGCTCGCGCCGATGCCGCGCGTTACCCCGCACAGCATTGCGTAGTGCGAAAATAGCGCGGGCAGCGCTTCTGCCAAGCGGGCGCGCTCTGCATCGTGCTCGGCGCCGTCAGCGCGCATCAGGAGGGCGCCGAGCTCCCAACCGAGCTCGGCGTGGAAGGTCTCGTCAGCGACGATCGCAGCGACGACCTGACGAGCCAGCGGGACGGTCGTCGCCTTGAGCGCGCGACGGAACATGCGCCCACTGATCGTCTCGCCGATGCAGAATGCGGCCACGATCATTTGCCGTACGGCGGCGCGCGACGACACGCCGTTCAAGAGTTGAAGCCCGCTCGCTTCGATCTGCGGCGCAGCCGGTCTGCCGAGCGCTTCGCACATTGCCAAACAAAGATCGGTGTGCCGCACCTCATCGCCGATCATTCGCGCGAAGGCGCCGGACCAATCGAGCGGCGCGCCGAGCACCTGGAGCTTTCCGCAGATCTCGGTAAAGAGCGCGAGTGAGTGCAGCTCCTGTACGGCGCGCGTCCGCCACAGATCGGCGGCGCGATCGAGATCATCACGCTGATATTGGCTGGGATCGAAATCGGACCAAGCGATGCTGCCGTGGCGTGGTCGTGCGATCGCCTCGTGTTCGCGGGTCAGTGCCAGCTTGCCGCCACTGAGCCTCTTCAGCGCGTACATTCGCCTAGTGTTTGGGCGGCGCGTTCACCGTTTTGGGCAGCGGTGCCGTCGCATTCATGTGCGGGACGAGAAATGGTGGTTTGCTCACTGGATCCGGGATCGGTGCGCTACCTGTTGCGAGCGGTGCGGGTGCCGCGCTCGCGTCGGAGGCTGCGCTCGCGCTGGGCGCTGGGCTCGGCTGGCCCGAGTCGTAGACCAGCTCCGGCGCGTTCATATGCAGGGGTTCCGGAGCCTGACTGTGGCACGCTGCTTCGCCGCCCAAACCGAGCAGTGCGATGCCCTGGGTCAGTAGTCGCAAGCGTTCGAGACGATGATCGCGCATGGGCTAGGCGTATTCCGGCGCACCGAGAGCGGGCGCTTCGAGTTGGATTGAAACTTCGAATCGGCTGCAGGATCCCAGCCGAGAGACACTACGTCGGAGAATAAAGCACGCCCGCGGGTCGGTCTCAGCAGAAAGGGTTTACCGCAGCTTACGAGCTCGTTGCGGCTCAGCCGCCGTAGGGCACGACGAACCAGGAGATGGCCAGAAAATGCAGGGCGCTCCCCAGGAGCACGAAGCCGTGCCAAATCGCGTGATGGTAGCGAATGCGGCGCAGCACGTAAAACAGCACGCCCACGCCATAAGCCACACCCCCCGCAAGGAGTAGCAGCGAAGCATGGGTACCCAGGGCTCGCGTCACCTCCGGCAGTGTGAGCGCGACCGCGCTGCTCATTGCCAAATAGGCGAATAGCGGCCCGCCGCGCCTGCCATCGCGACGTGAAATCACCAAGTACGAGCCGAGAAGCGAGACCAGCCAGACGCTCGTCAGGAGCAGGTAGCCGTGCACGTTGCGCAACACGCTCAAGGCGAGTGGCGTATAGGTGCCGCTGATCAACAGAAAGATGGCGCAGTGGTCGAAGCGCTGAAATGCCCGCTTCGCGCGTGAGTTGCTGCCAGGCACGGCGTGATAAGCGGTCGAAGCCGCGTACATCAACACCAGCGCCGCGCCGTACACCGCGCAGCCCAGCGCGGTCACCGAACTTCGCCGCAGCGCGAGCGCGATCAGGAACGCCACTGCTGGAATGCTAAATGCGGTCCCCAGGCCGTGTGACAAGTAATGTGCGCGCTCCTCCGCGAGGGAAAACCGCGGCCGCGGTTCGCTAACGATCGGGCTCGAAGTTGACACGCTGCGAGCCTACCTTTGTGGACTGTGAAGCAACGTCATCTTCTCGTCAGTGCGCCGCGGCGAATCCCACCGCGCGAGCACGGACCAGGCCGACCTCGCCGTTTTGTCCCGTTCGACGGCGATTCTCGCGAGCGCGGAATGGGGGCGGTGGGGCATTTTTCAGCAAAGTGGCGGGCTGCCGCGAACGGTCGCATCGGTCACGCGCTCTGAATTGGTGAGTCGCGCGGGCGACGGGCTCAGTCCTCGTCGGAATTTCGCTTGATCTCGTAGCGATGTAGAAGCCGCGTCAAATACATGCGGTCGAGCTTTGCCTTGCGCGAGGCGCGGCTGACATTTCCGCCCGCCCAGATCATCAGCTGTTCCAGATACGCGCGCTCGAAATTCGAGATCAGCTCCTCTTTGGCGACCTTGAAATGCGAATCGATCATGCGCGTAGGTCCCTTCGCGTGGTCGCCGGTATTGGCGCCGGTTGCTGGAGCGTTGGCTCGCGATGCTTCGGCCACGTTGCCGAGCACGATCGCGCGCTCGACGTAATTTCTGAGCTCGCGCACGTTTCCAGGCCAATCCTGGCGCGCGAGATTCTGATACACCTGAGCGGTGAATAGGCGCTCGTCCTCTGTCGCGCCCATCCGCTCCAAAAATGCTCGCACCAGGTCCGGAATGTCTTCCGGCCTTTCGCGCAGTGGAGGCAAGCGCACGGTAAATACCGACAAGCGAAAGTACAGATCTTCGCGGAACCGCCCGCGATTTACTTCGCGCTCGAGCGTACGGTTGGTCGCAGCGAGTACGCGCACGTCGATTCTGCGCGGCTCGTTCTCGCCCGCGCGCCGGAT
>Ga0068855_100003579_pt1 | contig 18982 bp, 25 predicted proteins | sample KBSCornC52_FD_66592 | JGI IMG/M metagenome (GOLD analysis project Ga0068855, IMG submission 66592) | Corn rhizosphere microbial communities from Kellogg Biological Station, Michigan, USA - KBS Corn C5-2 | ecosystem: Host-associated > Plants > Roots > Rhizosphere > Soil ...
TTGGCCGTGACATAGCGGGGATCGAGTTCAATGGCATGCTCGAAGGCGTCCCGGAACGGAAAGTGACGTCGGAGAACCGCTATCACCGATTGAAGTCCGTGCAACCCGAGCATGCTCGGCGTGCCGCCTCCCCAGTGCAGGCGTGCGGCGGGGGCCGTGCCCTTCACAAGGTCGCCAACCATGACAATTTCCGTCTCGAGCGCCTGCCGGTATTTGGCGACGACGTCGACGCGATGCGTCATCTTGGTGTTGCAGCCGCAATAAAAGCAGATGTCGTGGCAATAAGGCACATGCAGATAGATCGAGACCTCCTGCGAGGGACTAATCTGACCGAGCCAAGCGGCATGATCGAGAGTTCCGACGTCACTGCTGAAATCGGCTGCCGTCGGATAGGAGGTGTAGCGCGGCACGTTGGAGCCGACGTAGCGATGAAGAATTTGATCCATGACGGACGGCCGTATCTTGCCGATGGCCGAGCTAAGACGCCAGCGCGCGTGGCACGATCGCCTGCGCCCGGCACTCCACCGCATCGGCAAACATCGTCCAGTCGCGAACATGCCTTTGCCGGCAGAAATCAGCTTCGGCCTTGTCTACGGCCTCAGAGAGCGAGTCGGCATCCACTGAAAAAACGGCCTGGCAGGCGCGATGCTCGCGGCCGGCGTCGTCACAGACGGTCTTGATGAAGCGAACATCGAAAGAGGGCATGGCCCAACTCCTGTTGTCGCGATTTTCTCGCATCAAAAGGAACAGTTCGCCTTGACAAGAATCAAATAAGATCGACCGAATGCAACGAGGCGCCTCCCCTGTAACGACGGCTTCTTGATGCATCTCAAGGCGTCGGAGCGGAAAAGGCGCCAGGTTGTGTCGAAGAGATAGGCTGAGACAAGCCGAAATCCGATCCGGGAGTCATCATCATGACCGCCGCTATCATTGTCCTTATAGCCGCGTTCGCCATCTTTGCCGCAGGCCTTGGCTGGGCGCAAAGCCATAGCCGCCGGCTCAGTGTAGCCCCGGTGAAAACCCGGCCGGGGAAGCGACGCCCCTTTTGATTGGTCCCGGGTGATCTCCGCTCCCAGTTGGCAGGCAGATTGCGGGTCAGCGCACATCAGACGTTGAATCGCGCTCTTGCTGCAATTCGACGTCCACAAGGTCGTCCGCCGCTGTCTCGACCTCATGGCCCAGCCGCGTTGTGGCGGCCTCCCAGATTCGTGCTGCCAGCTGCGGTTCACGGTCCATCAAACTGTGGAGGTCGGAGGCGTCCAACGCCAGCAGCCGGGTGGTTTGCAACGCAATGGCGGTGGCCGAGCGCCGGGACTGACGCAACGCGGCGACCTCGCCAAAGAAGTCGCCCGCGGAGAGCTGAACGTGCTTATGGCGAAGCCTGATCTCGACCTCGCCGTCCACGATCAGGTACATCGAATGCGCAGGCTCACCCCGTCTGGCGATCGTGGTCCCCTTGTCGACCTTCTGCGCGCGCAGAAGCTTCATGATATCGGCAATTTGCGTGGCGGTAAGTTCGCTGAAAAGCGGAATCCGGGCCACCAGACCCCAGGTAACGACGAAATCGCGCCGATGAACTTCGTTGGCAAAAGCAGTGGCCACGATGCCGACGGGCAAGGCGACCATCAACAATCCCACGAAAATGGTAACGCCTGCGATCATGCGTCCCAACGCGGTGATGGGGATCGCATCGCCATAACCGACCGTGCCAAGCGTCACGATCGCCCACCACATGGCATCCGGGATGGTGCCGAACTTGTCGGGCTGAACTTTCCCCTCGGCGAGATGCATCAAGGCCGCGGCCATCAAGGTTGCGCCGCACAGGATCACGAAACATCCTACCAACGCCCGCCGTTCGGCATAGAGCGCTTCCAGCAGCGATCGCATCGCCGGCGAATACCGGGTGAGCTTGAAGAAACGGATCAGGCGCAGAACGAGGAAAGCCCGGAGGTCGGCAGCCACAACAAAGGAAAGCCAGAACGGCAGCACCGCCGCCAGATCGATGAGCCCCGCGGGACTGGCCGCAAAATGCAGGCGCGCACGGATCGCTCCAAGCCGCCGCCAGGGCGGATGCTCGATGGACGCCCATAGCCGCGTGATATATTCGATGGAGAAAACCGATAGCGCGATAACTTCCACGATTTCGAAAAGCCGCCCATACGCCGCAGCAAATCTCGGCACCGACTCCAGTACCGTCGCAGTCAGCGTCACCACGATCAGCAGGATCAGCGCGCTATCGATCACCGCCCCGGCCCCGCCGAAGCCTGATCCCAGTTCAAGCGCATTGTAGATCTGCTGTCGCAAACGGACGGTCTGGCGAGACTCGGGCACTCCACTCCTCACGGGTTCAGGGCTTCTGATCAATACGCCGGCGCGAACAATTCACCTTGACCCGGATCAAGCCCGCCAGCGCAGATCGCGGGGGCTCCTTATAGCCTCAGAGCATTCGTCGGGATGCCGCTTTCAAAGCCCCGCCGCCATCGCGATCCGCATCAGCTCCGACATGCTGCGTGCACCGGTTTTGGCCATCAGGTTGGCCCGATAGACCTCCACCGTGCGCGGGCTGATCTTGAGGTCGTGGGCAATGACCTTGTTGATCTTACCCGCCACGAGCCCCTGGAGCACGTCGCGCTCGCGCGGCGACAGATCGGCCAGCACCGCCTCGGCCTCTTTCCGCGCCGCGTCTTCGGCTTGGGTATCGGTGCGGGCATTGAGCGCTGAACGGATGGCCTCCAGCAGCACTGAGTCGTCGAATGGCTTTTCGATGAAGTCCGCCGCGCCGGCCTTCATCGCCTCCACCGCCAGCGACACGTCGCCGTGGCCGGTAATCAGGATCACCACACAAGGCGCACCCTCGCCTTTCAGCCTTTTAACGAGTTCGATGCCGTTCATACCGGGCATCCGGATATCGGAGATCACACAGCGCGCCGAATTCAGATCGATCTGTCGGAGGAAGGCGTCGGCCGACTCATAAACCTGCGCCTTGAATCCGTTGACGTCGAGCAGGAAAGCAAGGGAATCACGCATGCCCTGATCGTCATCGATCACGTGAATTACGGTCTTGTCATTCATCGTCGGCCTCTGACTCGGCAAAAGGCAAGGTGAATTCGAACACAGTGCCGCCGCCTTCAATGCCGCGGGCTGTGATTCGGCCGCCATGCGCCTCAATAATGGTACGACAAATCGAGAGCCCCACGCCCATGCCGCTCGCCTTGCTGGTCACAAAGGGCTTGAAGAGCTGTTCGGAGATTTCCGGCGCGATGCCGGTTCCGGTATCGGCAACAAAGAAGGATGCGAGCCGGCCGCGCTGGGCCACGCCGATCATCAATTCGCGCCGGCTGGTGGTCTCCATCGCTTCGATCGCGTTCCTGATCAAGTTCAAGGCGACCTGCTGGATCTGAACCTTATCGACGACAATCGGGGGCAGATTGCGGTCGCAGCGCAGCGACACCCGAACCCCCTGCTCCCTGGCGCCGACCAGCGCAAGCGCGGCGGCTTCTTCGAGCAGGATAGCGGGGTTTTCGATGGTGTGCTCGGTCTCGCCCTTGGCGACGAATTCACGCAATCGCTTGATCACATCGCCGGCCCGAAGCGCCTGCTCGGCGCTGCGATCCATCGCCTCGCGCACCCGCTCCTTGTCGACCTGCTCGGCCTTCAACAAGGTCGAGGCGCCGCGCAAATAGCTCGTGATGGCGGACAAGGGCTGATTGAGTTCATGCGCCAGCGAAGAAGCCATCTCGCCCATCGCGGTCAGGCGGGAGACGTGGACGAGCTCCGACTGCAGCTCCTGCATCCGCCGCTCCTGACTCCTGCGCTCGGTCAAATCGCGAACGAAGCCGGTAAACAGACGCTCCGTGCCTACCTTGGTCTCGCCCACGGCCAGCTCCATCGGGAAAGTCGAGCCATCCTTGCGCTCGCCCACCACGATCCGCCCGATGCCGATGATCCGGCGCTCGCCGGTCTTGTGGTAGCGCTGCAGATAGCCGTCGTGTTCCTGACGATACGGCGAGGGCATCAACAGCGAGACATTCTTCCCGATCATTTCCGCAGCAGACCAGCCGAACAGCCGTTCGGCGGCAACGCTGAAGGAGGTGACGAGGCCGCGCTCGTCGATCACGACCATCGCCTCGGGCACCGTATCCAGGATCGATTGCAACTGGGCCTGACGGGTCAGCGCGCCCTCCGTTTCGCGCAACAGCCGGTTGCCGATCTCGCCCAGAATTGGCCCGAGCACCGCAAAAAACCCGACATCAACCAGATTGGCCGAATTGAGATAGAGGTCGCGCCCGAGGAAAAACCAGCTGATGCCAAGGCAAAGCACGGTAGCAAGGATCGCCGGCCCCCGCCCGCCTGCGAAGGCGGCATAGACCACGACCGGCACATACATGATGGTGAAAGAGTGACTCTGGAAATAGCGATCCAGCGCAAAGCGAAACACCACCGCAATCGCAGCCGCAATCACCGCCGATCCATATCGAAACCAGAATTGCCGTCCGGAAAACATAGGCTGGGAGGATCCGAAAAAGCTGGTTGGCTGCCCCTCTTAGCACACCCCGCGGCAAGCGGAAGCTGGCGCACACTAATCCTGCCAGGGACGCCAATGTGTCGGATCAATCCGAAGCCGCTCGCGGGTAGAGGCCTTGACCCAGCCACTGGCTGTGCGGCGGCAGGCAAAGATCAGCGGATAGACGTGATCGGTCTCGATTACCGCGACCTCGATATCGCGGTCGTAGGGCGCTGTCGAGATCGTTTCCCACACGGATCGTTCGTCCATTGCTTCCATCTGGCAAATGCCTGCGCGCCGGACGTCCGGCGCGCCGAACGCTTCAACACTGTATGAAAATGGCTCGGACGTTCTGCATATGCCCCCCGACCGAGAACGTTTTGATGCAGGTCAAGTCGTCGCAACGCACAAACCATTGCTGCCCGCAGCGCGATGCGTCGGTTCGTTACAGGCACTGGATCGGCGGGCGCCGTCCATCTAATCTGGCCTTGGTAAAAGCTGGATAGCACAGGCCGGCGCCGGCCACCTTTTTTGTTCACCGACTCCTCCGCCAAAGATTGTGCCACTGGCATGTTGAAGAACCGGAAATCACGGCGGCTCGGCGCCCTCTCACCAGAAAAAGATAAGATGGATTCTGGCGATTGCAGAGACGCGGGGCGGCGTGCCTTCCTGCGCGAAGCAGGCGCCTTCCGCCATTTTCAAACAGCAGCGATAAAAGGGGACGCGGAAGCCGTTCACCAACTCCGCATTGCGATCACTCGGTTGCGGGCCGCCGCCTTGTTCTTCTCACCTTTCATCAACGATCAGGCATGGCCGTTCCTGGACATGGAGTTCGGCTGGATCAATTCAGTTCTCGGGAAGGCGCGCGATTGCGACGTGATGATCGAGCTTAGCCAGCGAAAACACTACCGGCATTGGGCCAGCTCATCTTTCTCCGGATTCGAGCGGGCGCGGGACAAGGCCTATCGAAAGCTCGGCCGCAAGCTCAACACCGCGAGATATCGCCGACTGATCGCCAAACTGGAGGCCGAGGCGCGAGGCGGTGTGCTGTTTCGCGGGCACGACAACAACGCGACCCCAAGTGCCGAGAAATTCAGCCGACAAAGGCTTCGGCAATGGCGGAGTACGATCTTGAAACAAGGAAGCCGCCTGAAGTCACTCAGGCAGAAGCGGCTGCACCATTTACGGATCTGCTGTAAGCAATACCGCTATATGATCGCAATACTGCAACGGCTCAGCGTCCCGCTGTCGCCGGATGATTTATCATTTGCCCAGACCGCACGGCAGGCGCAGCGTCAGCTCGGCGGGCTTCGTGACCTGCGGCGATTGCGCAAGGCCGCCGACGACCACCCGCCAGGCTATCGCAAGCGAAAGCGGCGACTGATTCAGCACGCGGCTGACTTGTTCTTGAAACATAGCAGCTAGTACCGCCTATTTGGCGGGCCTGCACCTGCCGCTTTTTCTTTCAGGCCGGCCAATGGAAAGCGGCATTAGAGCCATAAAGTAGCTATGCTGATAACTTTCCGAAGTTCGCGGTGAGAAGTCGCAGCGATGGTTCACGAACTTCGAAAAGTCGGCACTAGGTCGCCGACTGAGCCGCAGGCTCCCGGGCTCGGCCGACGCGAAGCAGAAGGCGGATCACCGATGATCGATGATCCGCTTTTCATACAGAGAAACTTCCAGCTCCGCGGAACAACTTCGCGGGGTATCCAACGCCAGTCCAGAAGGCTAGGCCGCTTCGGCATTGACAGCGGATTCCGCGATCTTGGTCAGGGTCTCGTCGGTCTTCTTCTCTTCGGCCAGTGTCTGGCCGAGTAGTTTCGATGCCTGCGACAGGCCGAGCTTGTCAGCCCACGCTTTCAGCGTGCCATAACGCGAAATTTCGTAGTGCTCGACCGCCTGGGCGGCCGCCAGCAGACCAGCATCGAGAGCCGGCGTGTCTTCGTACTCGTCCATGACTTCCTTGCCCTCATCAAGGATGCCTTCGATCGCATCGCATTTCTTGCCGCGCGCGGGCTTGCCCAGAAGCTCGAAGATATCTTCAAGCCGTTCGATCTGGCCTTCGGTCTCCTCCTGATGCTTTTCAAAGGCGGCGCGTAGCTGATCGGACTGCGCGGCCTTGGCCATTTTCGGCAGCGACTTAATGATCTGCTTTTCCGCGTAATAGATATCCTTCAGCGTATCGAGGAAAAGCGCGTTGAGATCCTTCTCGGACATGGGTTTCTCCAGTGACAGACGGTTGAACTGAGCCTCAACACCAGAGACAGGATCGAAGTTCCCTTTAGATTCACGCTCATCATGCTCTTCAGATCATCCGGTGCCAGCGCCATGGAGCGATTGGGAACGGAAGGATGAACTGCGGGTTTCAGCTTCGAGCGCAACGGACAATGGAAGGAGCAAGTCATGAGACTGGCTCTGACAACTCTTGCGAGCGCCGCCATTGGTGCCCTGCTCCCGGGTTTGGCGGTGAGCGCTTCCGCCGCTGGTAGGACGATAAGGAGAAGGCTGTGATCGTCGGCCTCCTCCATTTTGTTAAAGTCTCTTTTTGGCTTCCAAGGGTGGGCGGTTTTGTCGCCGGAAGGCCGTGAGCGGCTATCCCCTAGGGGTATGTCGGCGCACCCGAAACGTCACTGAACCAATACAGCGAACCAATACAGCTATGGCTCGAATTCTGATCGGCACCTCAGGGTGGCACTATCAATCCTGGCGCGGGCCTTTCTTTCCCTCTGACCTTCGCATCAAGGACCAGCTGCCCTATTACGCGAGTCAGTTCGCAACGACCGAGCTGAACGGGGTCTTCTACCGAACGCCGAAGCTGGAGGCTGTGACGTCGTGGCGGGAGCAAACTGGGGATGGTTTTGTCTTCGCCTGGAAGGCCTCGAAATTCATCACGCACTGGAAGCGCTTGTCGGAGAAGTCCGCGAACAGCCTCGAACTGATCGAGGAGCGGCTGGCGCTCCTGGGCGAGAAGGCCGGACCGGTTCTGTTTCAACTACCTCCCAATTTCACCGCGAATGCCGACCGCCTTACCGGATTCCTGAAGCTGCTTTCCGAGAAGCGTCGCTACAGTTTCGAATTCCGTCACCCGAGCTGGTACCGGGCTCCAATCTACAGATTACTGGCGGAACACAACGTCGCGCTCTGCCTTTCGGATCACCATGATGCACCATCGCCATGGAAGCGAACCGCGGATTTTGTCTATGTTCGCGGACATGGTCCCGGCGGACGCTATAGAGGACATTACAGCGAACGAGCGCTCTCGGAATGGGCTAAACGCATCCGCTCCTGGAAGAAACAAGGCTGCGACGTCTATATCTATTTCGATAATGACCAGAAGAGCGCCGCGCCGGCTGACGCGCGGAAACTGCAGCGGCTGTTGGGCGCGCAGTGAACGCTGCTTCGTGTCGCCTGATCTTGCAAGGAACGATGCGCTACCGTCTTAACGGCGGGAGAAGGCCTGTTTCAGAAAACAAAGCCCATCATAGGTCAATTGCGACTCGCTGCTCACGCCGCGCGCGACCTCCTCCTCGAGGAAGTCCTCCAGCTCGGGCAGTAGGCGCTCGAACTTGTCCCGCGCATTAACCAGGTCGCAAGTCTTGCGGATCCGCTTAATGGGAGCGTCGAGAATGTCGATAATGACTGCCATCGCTGAAAACCCGCGGGGGTTCGGACGGTTCCGCCCTCAAGGTATCGACTAAAGACGAAGCGGCCACGATTCTTTTTTCATCGCCAATATCGCATGTTAATTGCAGGCCATTCCCCCGTGGATAGCGTCATTTTGGTCACAAGAAGGCGGGAGGATAAGCCCATGACAGGACTGGATGAACGAACCAAGGCCAATATGGACGTGGTGCTCGATGAAGCCTGCCGTGCCCTGCCCCACGGTGGCGACCACGCAATCCGAAAAAAAGTGGCGCAAAGGCTGATGCAAAGCGCCCGGAGAGGGAACACCAGCCTTGGCGGTCTGGCGCTGGTGGCGCATACGGCATTCATCGAAATCACCCGAAACCGGAAGTCAGCCTGACCGAGCAGGAGTGTCAGCATTATTGGCCTAGTTTCTCGGTAATCGGCATGACCTCTCGGCGCAAATGCCGCTCCGGCGCCCGCCTTGCGGGAACTCCGGGCGCCTTTGCCCGGAGAGATTTTGACTTGTTCCATACTTCGATTGGCAAGCCCGGTCGCCCCCGCGGACCGCTCGCGCCATCCTTGCCCGAAGATACTCCATCGTTAAATTGAGCGAAGCGCTAGGCGCTCCGATTTTTCGGCTGGGCCCGCTCGACAGCCGTCAGTGCAGGTCCGGATGGCGCTAAGTTCGGCGATCTCGTCGGCTCGTGAGGCGGAGGACTGATTTGCTGGATCCGCTGACCCGAAAACTGGAGCAATTCGTCAGGCTATCCGTGGCCGATCGACAGATTCTGGGCCGGGCCGCTTCGCATCGCGTTCGCAAATTCGCGCCGCGGACGGATATCATCCGCGAAGGCGAGCAGCCGCGGGACGTACATCTCATTCTTTCCGGCTGGGCTTGCCGCTACAAGCAGCTCGAGGACGGCCGGAGGCAGGTGGTCGCCTTATTCCTCCCCGGCGACGTCTGCGACCTCAATGTCTTTATTCTCAAGCAGATGGATCACTCGATCGGAACCATCACGGGGGTAACAGTCGCCGATCTGTCGCGCGAATTCCTGGAACACATCAGGACGGACTTTCCACGCATTGCCACAGCCCTGTGGTGGGAAACATTGGTCACTGTTTCGATACAGCGGGAGTGGACACTGAATCTCGGACAGCGAACCGCTTCGGAGCGAATAGCACACCTGCTTTGCGAGCTATTCGTCCGATTGCAGGTCGCGGGGCTTGCCCAAGCCGGGACTTGCGAATTCCCCCTGACCCAGGCCGACTTGGCGGACGCCACCGGGCTTTCCAAGGTGCATGTCAATCGCACCTTGCAGGAACTTCGCGCGGAGAAGCTGATCATTCTCCGGGAAAGAACGCTCAGCATTCTCGATTTCGAGCAGCTGGCGAATGTTGGCTTGTTCAATGCTCAGTATCTGCACCTCGAAAACGAGGGTCATCAGTTCAACGCCAACGAGTAATTCGGGAGGCCTCTGCTACCGCCACCCACAGCGACGGCGCTTGGTGCAGTGCCTCTTTTCTCACTTGTCGAAGTTCCTCGATCGACGTTCCGGGCTGCCTGGCTGCCTCCAGCAGGCCTTGTCGCCACCCGGGTCCTCGTGCCCTCGTCGTCTGTCGGCAGTTGCACGCATAATTCATCGAGCAAGGATTGGAGCAACGCGGTGGTTTCGAAATCCGGCATCCCGGCCTCCCGTCCCAGGAAGCGAAGCGTCAGAGCTTGGCGATTAAGCAGGTTAAGCTTCGCTCCTCTTCGGCGGGTCATGCGCCGACTTGCGCTGGAACTGACGTGACCGGACATCATGCTTCTCTGGAACCTTCATCTGCCGCCTCGCTTATCAAACGGGGCGTACTGAGGAGGAATCCATGGACGGATTGATTTATCTGATTGGCTTGATCGTTATCGTCATGGCCATTCTGTCGTTTTTCGGTCTGCGCTAGGCGAGTGCGGAACCATGAGCATTGAAACCGTCGAAATTGAAAGCCTCGCCGCCGAGCGAGGGAGCGAAACGCGCTGGTCGCTACAATGGGGCCCGATCATCGCAGGCGCCCTGGCGGCCTGCGCCGTGTCTTCCATCATGGTGACGTTTGCCACGACTGTAGGCCTTGGCGTCAGCTCCGCATCGCCGACCTGGCGCGATGCCTCCGTGGCGCTTTGGATACTCTCCGGCATTTATCTGGTATTGCAGGCTTTGATCGGCTTCGGCTGTGGGGGCTATCTTGCCGGACGTTGCCGCCCGGCTTATGGCGCGGGCGCGGGCCTTTCCGACGACACTGAAAGTCGCGACGGGCTTCACGGCGTCGCCGCCTGGGCTCTGGCCGTGGTGATTGGTATCATTCTGGCCGCGCTGATTGCGATCGGCGCCAGCCGCTCTAACCTCACCGCCCCCGCATCGACCAGCGAACCCTCCGTGATCAGTGCGGAGATTGACCATTTATTCCGCTCGGCGCGCCGGCCGGGCAACGTCGACATCACTCCGCTTCGCGCCGAGGCCGGCAGGATCCTGATGAATTCCTCCAGCCATAGCGGCGTCTCAACCGATGATCGGAATTACCTGGCGCAACTTGTCGCCGGCAATACCGGCCTTTCCGGCCCAGACTCCGATCGGCGCGTGGATGCTGTGATTGCCGAAGCCAAGACCGCGATATCGCGGGCGCGAGCCGGCACCACCATCCTTGCGTTCTCGGTTGCGACCGCCCTGCTGCTGGGAGCCGCAGCCGCCTGGGCCGGTGCGGAGGCGGGTGGCAGGCATCGCGATGGTATGCCGCTATCCGACTGGATGACCCATTCAAATCGCTTCCACCGCCGTAAACGGTGGCAACGGTCGCCCGCGGGTTTGCCGGAATGACCGACTGAATCAAACAGTAAAAAGAACAGGCGCGCACCATCGCGCCTGTTCTTTCGTAAGCCCTGCCGTTTGACCGACTTCAGTGGGTATCGGATTCCTGCCACTTTTCCAGATCCGGTCCACCTTCGGTGTTTGCCCGTTGCTCCTTTTCTACGGGTCGTTTCCAGGGCTTCTCGCCCTGCTTGAAGGATTCCCGTTCGGCCCGCTGACGTAAATCGTCGCCCGGTTTTACCTTGCTCATGACAAACCTCTCCTGATCGTGCCTGGATTGCCGCTTCGAACGGTTTCCGGCTCGCCACGAGGTCAACGCGGCAGCACGCCGAACGGCCTTCCCGCTCGCGTTCAATTCTCGGGAAGGCGTTTTCGATGTTCCAGCCGCATCGCCGCTATGGCCCGCGCACGAGCAACTGGGCCAAATCGCGCTGATGCAGGATGTGTCCGGGATCGCGGCGGTCATCACCCCGCGCGCAACCTGTCTTCGGGTAACGTCACCTAGGGGAAGCGCAGGCTCGATACCGCTTGGTCCCGCGAGGCGGCGGCCCATGGCCGCCGCAACCGCATCGGCAATCCACCCGGGCGCGGGGGATCGTCGTTATCACCATCGAGCTGACGCAGCGCAGAAAGAATATCGGCGAGTCGGATCGTGTGACCCATGCCGGGAATTTCGCGCAAGGCGGGACAGGATTCGACGGCGAACATATCGGACGCCCAGGACGATAGAATGATGCGCTTCTCCGAAACCGACAGCTCGCCGTCATTCAATACGTCGGCCGGAGACTCATAGTGGGCGGCGGGGTGAAACAGAACATTCGGATCTCGCGTGCCAGCACCTGTATGTGTCATGGCTGTTGTCTCCCTTTACGCTCCTTTCCAACGGAATACCTGCGGGGGCGGCGGACCGCCGCCTCCGCCATGTCATTGTCAACCAGATGAGGATCCAGCCCTATGCGGCCTTCTTCTGACCGATTTGCACTGCAGGCGAGCCCGTGGCGATCTCGATCCGGCGCGGCTTCATGGCCTCGGGGACCTCACGCACGAGATCGATCGTCAACAGGCCGTCCCGCAGGGATGCCTGCTTGACCTGGACATAATCGGCCAAATTGAAGACGCGGCGGAATGGACGGGCGGCGATCCCCTGATAGAGGTATTCGCGCGCTTCGCCCTCGGGCTTCTTGCCTTCCACCGTCAATGCATTCTGCTCCGCCGTAACCGTGATTTCCTGGGGAGCAAACCCCGCGACCGCCAGGGTGATCCGGTAGTGGTCCTCGTTGGAGCGCTCGATGTTATAGGGGGGATAGTTGTCGTCGGTCGCCTGGCGCAACGCGCTATCGACGAGATCGGCCAGGTGATCGAAGCCGATGGTCGAGCGCCACAGGGGCGCGAAATCGAAATTGGTCCTCATAACCAAGTCCTCCTTAAGAGCAAGATGGATACGAAGGGACGCAAGGGCGGCGGTCAGACGGTAGGTCTCGACCAGGAGCCATGCGCCCGCGCCAGATCCAGCGAAGGCATCTGACGCACCGCTCTCGCGGCGAAAAATGACTTAGAAAAACCGCATACGGTTTCAAGGGCTCCGCGCAAAAATTTTTCGACCGCCTCTTTCACGCCCAAGCGCCGGGCCGCCGGTCCCGGGGAACAGGCCGGCCTTAAACCATAGCGACAGCGTGTCGGGAGGGCCCCTCGGGACGTGCCCTGGGGTCAGCGTTCAGCTCGGAAGGACGAAGCTTCAGCCGGACGGCCGTTGGCCTGCGAAGCATCCCCTTTGCGCGAAAATCAGCGGCGGATGATCTCGCGACAGGGTGGCGAGAAACAGTCCAGAAGTCCGCGCCGTTCGGATCGCCATTCCCGTCGGCGCGGATGCCGCGACCAACGCCGAAAAACCGGCCACAAGCGCCTTCTGTACCATTTCGAACGAACAGCGGCTGGTGATGGCGCAGAACCCGGAACTTGTGTCGAAGCCACCGCGCAGACCGGCACCGATCAGCTTATCGAGCGCATTGTGCCGGCCGACATCCTCTCGTACCAGCTGGATTGCTCCCTCGGCGCTTGCCCAGGCCGCGGCATGGGCGCCATGGGTGGCGCGGCTGAGCGGTTGCCAGTCCCGCAATTCATGAAGTGCGCGCGCCATCGCCTCGCGTTCGGGTGAGAATATGGACGGGGTGCGCAGCGGGGGACGCCGTACATCCGCCAGGTCTTCGACGCCGCACAGGCCGCAACTGGTATTCCCTCGCAACTGGCGGATGCGGCGCGCGGCGAGATAACGATGGAGGCTGGCCGCGCCCAGCGAGATATCGATCGCAATGCCTGCATCACCTTGCGCGCTAGCTACCCCCTCGATGTCGCTAGCCCGATCGATAATGCCTTCGGTCAGCGAAAAGCCGTAGGCAAAGTCCAGGAGGTCATCGGGGGTGGCCATCATCACGCCGTGAGGAAAGCCGTTGTAGCGAAAGGCGACCGGCTGCTCTTCAGCGCAGACGACCCGCCGGCTTTCGTCGGTCGATCCGGAAACGAGAGCCTTTACTTCGGAGGCGACAGGGCCAGAATTAGCAACCAAGGCAACACACCGAGCGCTTCGATCCCGCCGCTTGCGGGATGCCGTTAAGCGCTAGGCTAAGTGTCCGCTGACGCGATCGTTCCCTTTCGCAGCTCGATCACCCCATTTGGAACGAGTGTCAGTCAAGGCAAATAGCGGCGTATCCTAATCCGATGTTGGTTCAATGCCGGCGCCAACGCGCTTTCCATCGGGATTATTCCCCGCGCTATTCCGGGGACCAGAGTTCGAAAAGCTGTTCGGCGTTGACGACATCGATCTGGTGCTGCAGCCGGGTTCGATACATGGTCATCAGCGCATCATGTCCGAGGTCGGAGGAGCTACAAAGCGCATCCTCCACGACCACCACTCGAAACCCGAGATCAACCGCACTCAGCACCGTAGCCAGTACGCAGACATCTGTCTCGGCCCCACTCACCACGACCGTTGCAACTCTCTTTTCAAGAAGCGTGTCATAGAGGCTGGAGCGCATGAATGCCGAATAGAACGGCTTGTCCACGACCATGGCCGGCGGCACGTGCCGCGCCATCGCCGGCACCAGCTCCAGTTCGTCATCATGCAAATGCTGCCGCGTGGCGCGATCCCAGCGCGTAAAATAGCGCTGCCATTGTCCCGGTCTGTCCTCGGCACGTTCAGGCGTAATGAATCGGGTAAAGATCGTTCGCTCCGCATAGCGGCTAACGATGGCGTCAATGGTTGGCAACACCCGCTCCATCCAGGGCGTTGCCCAAACACCATTTTGGGAGAAGATGTTTTGCATGTCGATGCAGACGTGCGCGGCCCTGACGATCTGCTGCACCGGCACCACTGTCTCTCCGTCCAATCTTCCCATCGCGCGGACCTCTCCCGCGCTCGCCAACCCGTCAGCCGCGACCGGAGTTCCTGTTAATTTTGTCGGACTTTCGTCGCGAACGTCGCGCGGGCCCGTTACCGCGCAAACCGGCGGAGCAAGTAGGAACCGAATGATGGGCTCAACATTGAGGATCGGCACGTACCACGGCCGGCGGGGATGATACGGCACCCCTTCGCGCTGCATCGCCTGTCAGGACCAAGGAAATGGACGCTCGTGCACCGCGCATCACGGCTATCAACCTCTCCGGCCCGGAACCGATCAGTCACGGCCGGGGGCACCGACACTATCAGCGCTTTTCAGCGCAACTGACGCAAGAGGATGGCAATTCGCTCTCGCTTGACCGGGATATCCTGCGCTGCGGAAGGGTGGTCGGTGTGCTCGCCATCGATCCCGAGCGGGATGAGGTGGTGCTGACGCGGCAATTCCGGCTCGGCGCCTATCTCGCCGCGGGCGAGCTGGAGGCCCTTGAGATCGTCGCGGGCCGCATGGATCCCGGCGAAGACAGGATGGAAACCGCGAGGCGCGAGTGCCGCGAGGAAATCGGCGTTGAACTGCTTCAGTTGATCCCGCTATTTGAACTGATGCCGGCACCGGCCTGGTCCGACGAATGGATGACGCTTTTTCTCGCCAGGGTCGATGCCAGCCTGACGCCGGATCGCGCAGGCGCTGCCGATGAACAGGAAAACATCGCCGTGGTCCGCTGCTCGGTGGATGAGGCGCTCGGACTGATTTCGAAACGTCTTGTGCATAGCGCGCCGACCATCATCGCCTTGCAATGGCTTGCGCTGAACCGGTCGTCTATTGCGCGCCTCCTGGAATAAACACGTTTCCCAGTCGCGCCGTTCGCAACGGTCACGCCGCCCAGCGCTTACGATGAAGGCAGGCGCGCGACGCGCACGGCCACCTCTGCCTCCTTGCCACGTAGCGCGAGCGATCGCGTTTCCGCCAGCGGATGGCGCTCGCGGATCGCGGCATAGACCGGTTCGGTCAGCAAGAGTTCACCCGCGCCGGCGCTGGAGGCGAGCCGGGCCGCCGTATTGACCATGTCGCCGAGCGCGGTGAAGTCGGTCACGTCAGCGCTTCCGACATTACCGACGTAAGCCAGCCCGCAATTCACCGCGACGCCCACGGGAACTTCGGGAGCCTCCGGGCCCTCGCTAACCGCCGATAACAGCGCCAGCGCAGCCTCGGCGGCGCGTTCACGGTAGGACGTGCCGCACATACCGGGGATAAAGAGCGCCATCACCTCGTCGCCGACCAGCTTGTCGATGATGGCATCGTGGCGGACCAGAACTTCCGTCGCCACCCGATAGAACCGGTTCATCCGGTCGGCAAAGGCGCTGGCGCCAAGCTTTTCGGCCATCGCGGTCGATCCGCGCACGTCGGCAAACAACACGGCGATGTCCACTTCCGCGCCGCCCGGCGGCAGCGATTCGCAACATTGATTGCAGAGATTTGGATTCTTGCGCGAGCGATGAAATCCGAGAACGCCGACCAGCCGGCCACCAATGCCGTCAAAGGGGCTGTTGCAGACCTTGCAGCGCGGCGGACCGGGCAGATACTGGAACAGCAGACGCGCGACCCGCATCTTCGATCAGCACCCGGCGCCACGCCGCCTCAATATCCCCGGGAGCTTCGAGCTTCGTTGCCATGAAGGCCCTCAAGCCTGGATCGGCATCACGTCGAGAGTGTAGCCTGATTTGCGGAGGCGACCAGCGCAACGTCGGTCGCGTCATGCCGGGAACGAGGTTTTCGAGTCGGAACCGCGTTCAGGCAAAAATCTAGCGCGCCTCGGTCGATCCGGAGCACAAACTGTCCCTCCTCCAACCGGGATGTCTCATTGCGCGGAACCCAGAGAGAGGCGATGATCTCCGCAGCCGGCCGCATTTCGATCAGGGGGTACATCATGACTGCATTCAATACGGTGCGTTTCCGTGTACAGCCAGGACGGGACCAGGAGTTTCTCGATGCCCACAAGAACATCGACTGGCCGGGTCTTCTGCGCGCCAACATCATAAAGACCGGCGATCGGACCTACTGCATCATCGCAGAGTGGCCCGACATGGAAACGCTTGGGACCGCACGCGCCGCCATGGTCGCGACGCTCAATTCGTTTCGCGGAACCCTGGAAGACCTTGGCAATGGACTCGGGGTTACAGACGCCATCGCGGGCCCGGTCGTGCTCGCCAAATAGCAAGGTCGGAGACCAAAGGCTTTGGTCCTTGTAAAATCCGAAAATTGCTCTATATTGGAGTGGTTCGATTAGCCGCTGTGCCTTGTTGAATGCGCCTGCGGGCTCCTTTTCCAAAGACATCGACAAAAAACATCGACGAAGTTGAAGGAAGTTGCGCGATGTTCGCGCGGCATGCGCTTATGCGCTTTGGAGAAGAAGATGGCGACGGGTACTGTTAAGTGGTTCAACGGCCAAAAAGGCTTCGGTTTCATTCAGCCGGACGACGGCGGGAACGATGTGTTCGTTCACATCAGCGCCGTTGAACGAGCGGGTCTTTCCGGGCTCGGAGAGGGCCAGAAGGTCAATTTCGAGGCCAAGACCGACAAGATGCGAGGCAAAGTCAGCGCTGAGAACCTTTCGCTGGCTTGATATCGTAGCGCCGTTTCACGGATGTACTGGAACGGACGCTCTGCCCGCTTGATCCCTGGGGATTGAGCGGGTTTTGTCTTTTGTGGAGCAAGCCGAACGATGAACGCCAAGAAGCCGCCAGCTCTCTCGCCCGAAGCGATCGAGCGTTCCAATCGCAAGCGCGTCGCTGCCGAAGAGGGTGTGCGGGCGATGGCCGATGTTGAAAGGCAGGCGATCGCCATTCGCAAGAACATGGCCCGACTTCGGGAGGCTCGTGAGGCCAAGGAAGCCGCTGAGGCAGCCCTTCAACCGGATTCAGCGGCGTCCTCGCGCAAGGAGCGCTCCAGGAAGCCGCGCGCATAGTCGCCTCCCAGATTACATCCAAGGGCGCCCTCCCTCAGGTCTCGGGCGTGCCAAACTCGCTTTAACGCCAACCTTTTACATATATGATGGTCGATGCCGCGCCGCTTCAGTTGGTGCCCGTAATCGATCCGAAACCATTCTAGCCCCAACCTGCTCATGAGCCGCTCTTCGCCGCGACAGACGGAAGATTCCGAGATCAGCAACAGGTTGCTGTTTCGAATTTTCCAGACCGCGAACCTTTTGCATACGCAATGCTCTCGCTACACCGCTGAATTCGGGATTACAGCCCAGCAATGGTCCGTGCTTGGTGCGCTGTCGCGTCCACATGTAAGGGCAGGTATGACGGTCAGTGAGTTGTCAGATTATCTGTTGGTGTCGCGACAGAACCTGACAGGCATTCTGAACAGATTGGAGGCGCAGGGACTGACCTCGCGGGTTTCTGACGCAGCGGACGGGCGGGCTCGACGCGTCGTCCTGACGAACGCAGGACGCGCGATCTGGCCAAAGATCGCCAGAGGCATCGCGGTCTTCCATAATGAGGCGCTGGCGGGCTTTTCGGTCGATGAACGCATGTCGTTTCTGCGTCACGTCGACAAGCTGAAAGGAAATCTCACCGGCCTCTGAACGGCCCAATCGGCCATTGCGGCCTTTGTAGCGTTCAGGCCATGTCGATCATCATCGTTTGGCCTCAAATGGCTAGAGCCAGCCGGGTCGCCTGGTCAATGGCCCTCATCGCGTCGAGCTCAGCTGCCACGTCGGCACCACCCACCACATGAACGGGTACGTTGAGGTCGCCGATCTTGTCCCGCAACGACCGCTCCGATTCCTGCCCTGTACACAGTATGACAGTATCCGCCGCGATGGTCTGCGGCTTGCCATCTCGCTCGATGTGAACCCCAGCCTCGTCGATCGCCCGATAAGTCACGGAATCCAGCATGGTGACGCCGGCACGCAGCAATCGATCACGCTTGATCCACCCCATGGTGGTCCCGAGGCGGGGTCCCATCTTGCCGGACGTACGCTGCATCATGGTCACCTGACGGCTCGATGGTGGCGCGTGCGTCGGCTTGCGCAATCCGCCGCGCTCGCGGCTTTGGACATCAACGCCGTACTCGGCGAGGAAGGCGTCAAGCTGCGGAGCTTGCCCGGGAAAGCCGACCAAATACTCCGCAACATCAAAGCCGATGCCGCCGGCGCCGAGAATGGCGACCCGCTGGCCAGGTTTCACGCTTCCCGTAAGCACCTGCTGGTACGTAGCCACATGCGGCAGGCCCACGCCCGGCATGTCAGGCAGCCGAGGCACAACGCCAGTTGCCACAATGATGCGGTCGAAGCCACGCAGAGCCTCCGGTGTCGCATCGGCTCCAAGGCGAAGCTCGACCCCGGTTTCGGCCAACTGGACAGAGTAATAACGCAGGAGTTCATCAAACTCGGTCTTCTCAGGAATGCGTCGGGCCATTTGCAACTGGCCGCCAATGTGAGCTTCCCGCTCGAACAGCGTCACCTGATGACCGCGCGAGGCTGCGCTAGTGGCAAAAGCGAGTCCGGCAGGGCCCGCGCCGACGACCGCAATCCGCTCGATCCGTTTCGCGGGAAGGATCGGAATATCGAGTTCGCGTAGCGCCCGCGGATTGACCAGGCAGGTGGGAATATC
>Ga0068855_100003580_pt1 | contig 18980 bp, 12 predicted proteins | sample KBSCornC52_FD_66592 | JGI IMG/M metagenome (GOLD analysis project Ga0068855, IMG submission 66592) | Corn rhizosphere microbial communities from Kellogg Biological Station, Michigan, USA - KBS Corn C5-2 | ecosystem: Host-associated > Plants > Roots > Rhizosphere > Soil ...
CCAGCAGAACGGCGAAAAGGAAATGAACCCGTAGGGATTTGCACCCTCCTCAGCCGCTTAAAAGGCGGCTGCTTCGCTATCAAAGCTTCGGGTTCGGAAAAGGTGTTAGAGGAAACAGGAAGCCCGCCCGGCCTTTTAGACCGGACGGGCTTCTGGTTTGTTTGTGCTACCGCTAGAATTCGATGGCCTCGATTTCGCGGACAAGGACGTGCTTGTCTTCCTCGAGGTGAAGGGTTCGTCCCTTACCGCGCAAACCGCAGCCACGCGACGACTCTCCATGGGACATGTTTCCGTGGACTAAAGTCCGCAGCTACCGGCAAGTATCGCTACGCGATAAGAAGAACCGAGGACGGATTCCCCAGGGGAATCTCGATTCAGCCTGACTCGGAAATCTATTTGAAAAGGACGCTCTACTTCTTCTTCAAGTCCGCCATGAGGCTGCCGTCCGTATCGAGTTTACGGAGCGCGAGCAGCAGACGCGAGCGACTGTCGTCCAGGTCCTCTTTGTCCTGAACGATGAAACCCCTTTCCCGTTTCGCAAGTTGCGCGACCTGCTGCTGGGTGCGGAATTGCTTGATATCCGCGGGTAACTGGTAAGTGCAGAGCGAACGCATCGCGCTGGCGTAAGCGACACAGGCCAGACGCAAATCCTGCGAACGCCGATCAAGCGAGGGCGCCAGGTGCTGGAGGGTGGTCATGCAATGATTGAACTCGCGCTCGGGGAAGGTGGTGACGCCTTTGTTACTGCTGCTCGCCGTTGTCTTGGTTGTCGCGGGCGGAGGGCTGATCACGTCGTTCACAAACAAATAGGACGCCGCCAGAATCTCTTCGACCGAGCGATTCAAGCTCAACTCCTGTGGAAGCTGATTTTCCGCGGCGCGCAAGAGCACGGCGGCGGAGAGATGATTCGGTGCATCGTGCAAAATCGTTTTCAATTCGGACTGGACGATCGGCGATTGCAGATAGTTCGGCGTCACGGTCGCGGGCAACCGCGCCCGGAGGGTATTGAACCGCGCGATGGCGCCGGCGACTCGCTCGCTGCGATCCTGGCGCGCGAGGCCGAAGGCTTCATCGATGGTATTGATCGTAAAAATCTGCATCTCCCAGAGCTTGGAGGTGCCGTCGAGCAGGGCGAGATCGGTGACATCGCGCGCATTGCGCTCGGGAATGAGCGCAATCTTGCATTTCTCCTCGATCGCACCGCGCAGTTTATCGACCACTGCGCCGACGGGTTGAACACTGCCATCCACGGTGAGATCCCCGGTCACAGCCACCGCTGGATCCAGCACCACTTCCTTGATAGCGGACAGCATGGCGATGGCAAAAGCGATCCCGGCGGAGCCGCCATCCTTGGAGGTAAACTTGTCTTCGAAACTCAGCCGGACAGAGAATTCTTTCTCCCATTCGCGAGGCTGCTTGTGCACATAGCGCAGCCCTTCGTCAAAAGAAGTCTGCATTTGCGAGCCCACCTCGGTGGTGAGTTTGGCCGTGACGTCGTTGGGTGCTTCCCGGGTGATGTAGAGATTTGACGCCAGGCCCATGCGGGCATCCGTGCCCGGCCGGGTGACGAAGAGCAGATGGATGCTGCCGGCATCCTCAACGGAGCGGCGGCTGCGATCTTTGTCCGGCGAGGTGGAGGCGGCATCGGCGGTTTCTTTTGTTTCCCTGGACTCCGTGGGTTCCGCTGGCTCCGAGGCCGGGGCGGGTATGGCGGGGGAGGTCTTGGCCGGCATGGCGGTGGGGGCTTCCATCGGCGCGGGGGTCGCGCTCGTCGCTGCGATCTCGGGGGATGCCTCCTTCCCGGGTGCGGGATGAGAAACTCGCACATTCCACTTCACCGCTACGACCGCCGCGCCGGCCACGAGTCCCGCGCCGAGCAGGGAGAGGGCGATGGCCGGCCAGTGGGATTTCGGCTGCGCCGATCCCAGCCGGGCGAGGCATTCGGCCGAGTGCTCGGTGGCACAAGGCTGGCAAAAGTTGAGCTTTCCGCGCAGGGCGATCTGCGAAACGGGAAAGCTTTTCAGGCACAGTCCGCAGTAGACCGACAAGTCATACGCGGGTGGTTGAGTCTCCGACATGGGCGTGGGTTTCCTTTGTTTTCCGTGTTTCAACGTAGAGAAAGCAAAAGTGATGCCCGAATCGGCTCTTCCGCCGACTTCTTTTGTGACAATGCGCTTAAAACTGGTAGTCGCGGCTGGATTCGAACCAGCACTGGCGGCGCTCTCGACGCCGTGCCTCTGCCAGGTTGGGCTACGCGACCTTTGGATGGGCGAAATGAAATTGGCGGAACGCGGAGGGCATGCTCCCCATACGCTGTGTGGCGCACGATTTCTTTAGCGGAGAATCCCGGCTCGCTCGTCCGGTTCACGTTCCTTTGCGCCCGCATTGGTGGGAAGATGCAACCTGTCCCCCCAGCGGCTGAATGGGGATGCTCTCGACCGGATTTGCACCGATACTGGACCGGGTTTAAGCCGGTCGCCTCTGCATTGGGCTACGAGAGCGATCTCCCCTTTTGGTTTGGAAATGGGCGGGCAAAAAGTGGTCCCGGCGGCAGGAGTTGCCCTTCGACAAGCTCAGGGCCTTGAGCAAGCGAAGCGCGCCGAAATGGGCACCCGCACTGGCTCCGTCCTGAGCGGAGTGTCTCTGCTCGTTGGACTACGCCGGGAAAACGGGAAGTGGGTCGGCGGAAGCTGAACCGGCAGCGCCGCACGGACGCAGCCGGTTCAACCTCCGGAAAATTTCGATACGCACGGGTGATTTCCTGGTCATGCAGTCGTTTAAGACCTCGCTGTTTTGTGGTCTCTTCGACGATCCAGTGACGGCTCCTTCCCTTGAGCCAATCGTAACGCTGTCGACCGCAACGTGCGGTCAACCAGCGTTCGAGTTCGCTCAAGCGCGTCTCAATGGCCGGATCGACCTCGTCGAAATACCGTAGCCAATTGCGTTCGATCCGCAATTCGAAGAGCGAAGGCTGGCGGAAGACCCAGTACGGTTGCCAATGGCCGTTCCACTCCAGCCGTAACTCGCGTCGAAAGTAACTTAGCAATTCGTCCGGCAAAATCCTGCGATCCCAAATATGTCCGAAGATGGGCCGCAATGGCTGCTGGATCTCCACGAGTTTCTTCCGCCGCTCGCGGCGCTGCCGAAAATCTGGATTCTTGCAGATGACGACGCTGCCGATGACGCGAAGGATGGCCTTGAGAACAGGGCAGTCGCGCCGGCTGGTCGCGTGTTCGGCAATCACATAAAAGCGACGCCAGCCGCGCTGGATGGGCTTGTCGAGTTTGACGACTGTGTAGCGACGCCGGCTGAGTTCACGATATTCGCGGATCACGGCGCGTATCTGTCGATCAGCGAAGTCCTGGGGATTAAGCATAGTGGTGATAGGAGGAGTGAGTGGGTGAGTGAAATGGTGCTCCCGGCAGGGATTTCGCCTGCAACCGCCGCGTTCGAAGCGCGGTGCTCTATACATTGAGCTACGGGAGCTTGAGAGATTGGAAAAATGGCGGAAGCCGGAGGGCATGCTCCCCTTGCGCACAAGGCGCACGATCTGTATTCGAGACAGTCCCGGCACGCTTGTCCGGTTCAGCTTCCATGAGAGAGAAAAGGCGCGGAAGCCAGTGGGCATGCTCCACAACCTGCATGACTGCAGGTCCGTCCGATTTCCAGTCGGCGGCGGCTTGCTTATCCGCTTTGGCTTCCAAGGAAAATGGAGCGCGCGCCCGGACTCGCACCGGGTAAGAGCGGAGTTGCAGTCCGCCGCCGCGACTCCTTTGGCATCGCGCGCATTGTTTGAAGTTATGAAGTGGGGTGGCCGCCGGGACTCGCACCCGAATCTTCTGGTTCACAGCCAGGAACTCTGACTCTTGAGCTACGGCCACCGCTGGTTCGCGATGAGCGAAAATGGATGGATGCCAATGGCGGTACTGCCCCGCCTCCCTCGCTTTCAAAGAGCGGTAGACTACTTTTATCTGAATTGGCAAATTGGAGAGCCACCACGGTAATGCTCCGTGTTAGTCTGAGTAAGAGCCGGACGCTTTACTTTTAAGCTAGTGGCCCGAAGGGAAGATGGAGCGCCGCGTCGGTACTGCCCCGACTTGTCTGCGTTGGAAGCGCAATGCATTGCTTCTATGCTAGTGGCGCGTGGTCGCTGCTCCGGCGCTCGCATCCGGTTGTTCCGCTCTTCAGGCGGGTGCTCTACTACATGAGCTAAGCAGCGTAAGAAAGTGGTCCTTCCTGCGGGTATCGCGCCCACGTCGCGCGGTTATCGGCCGCGTGCTCTGCTTTTGAGCTAAGGAAGGAAGGAGGAAGAAGAGAGAAAGGGGGCTGACCTTCACCGAACTACCCGTTGAACTGCGCTTTCAGAGAGCGCCGAGTTTCTCGTTACTCCAAAGGCCAAGGATGAGAATGGCGCCCCCACCGTGACTCGCACACGGTTTCACGGATTGAGAATCCGTTTTCCTAACTCATGGAAGATGGGGGCAAAGAGGAGTGAAAAGTGAAAGTGCCGCCGCGGAAACGGCCCACTTTCTACCATCACTTTCACCTTCCACTCCATGGAAATCGGCATCGCTGGTGGGACTCGCACCCACTAGGGCCGGATTGAAAATCCGGGTGCTCGAACTGCTTTGCATTCAGCGACGTTGGTGGTTGGAAAGTGGGGTGCCTGACGGGTTCCGCCCCCGTACGGCCTCCTTCACAGGGAGGTATGCTGCTGTTACATCACAGGCACCATTGAGATTGAGAAAAGTGGCACCGGCGCTTGGAGTCGCACCAAGCTCGCGCTGCTTAACAGGCAGGTCGCACACTCCGTGCGTTCGCTGGTATGGAAAGATGGTCGGGACGACAGGTAACGCTCCTGCTTGCTCCTGCTCCCAAGGCAGGCGCCTCACTTTTAGGCTACGTCCCGATGAAAATTCGCGGAGGGATGCGCTCCGGTGCGTTCCCCGGTTTCCTCCGCATGCGTTTCGTATGGGGAGCGCGCCGGAGCGCGTCCCTCCGCGGAAAATGGTGTTCCTGCCGAGAGTCGCACTCGGGGCTCGTCCTTCGCAGGGACGTGTGATTCTACTTCACCACAGGAACGGAAAGTGGCGGATACGGCGGGTGCTGCCCCCGCTTCCCTTCGATCGACAGTCGAAGACTGATGCTGTTCAGACTCGTATCCGTAAATGGTCGCTCGATGAGGTAATGCTCCCCGGTTTGCCGGAAGTCGGCTGGCGGTTCTGCTATTGAAACTCTCGAGCGGGAAAGAATGGTCGCCCGACGTGGTAACGCTCCACGGTCTGCCGGATGTGAGCCGGTCGCTCTCCTTTTGAGCTATCGGGCGAATTTGGAAAGTGGCGGATGGCTGACGACTTGTACGCCAACTCTTGTTGCAGGATCGCATCGTTTTCGAAACGAGCCCGGTGCGCTTACCCGGTTAGCCATCCGGTTAGCCATCCGTATGCTCCCGACCGAGGAAGCGGATGCCTGCGTCTGCTCGGCCACGGGAGCGGATTGGAGTTGGCCACAAAGAGGCACAGAAGGCGCAAAAAGAGACTGTGCGGAAGTGCTCCCTTTTGTGCTTCTTCGTGGCCATCCCAGTGAGTAATGGTGGGTTGTGTCGGTAACGCTCCGACGCTGGTCCGAAAGGACAACCGCTTTACAGGCGGTTCGCGATCTTTACGCGGCTAACAACCCAAAGTGTTTGGGCGCCTGCCGACTTCGGCAGGCCCGCCCCCTGTTTTGAAAATGGTGGACCGCCACGGCTTCGCACCGTGCTTTGCAGCTCCGGCTGCCATGCAGGATGCGCTCCGCGCTTTGGCATAGCGCTTCCGCGCCTGGCGTTCCCGCTTGCGAGGCGGGTGACCTCCTGAATGATCGAGCGGCCCAGGAGAAAAATGGGTAGCGGGGGCGGGAATCGAACCCGCGTGTAAACGACTTATGAGGCCGCTGCCTTTCCACTTGGCTACCCCGCAGTTGGGAAACGAAATTGGCATGGCGTTTCGGTGCCCTTCGACAAGCTCAGGGCCTGAGCGGCTGCCCGTCGTCTGGAAGTAATGAAAAATCGAAACAGTCAGCCAGGACCGCGCCGGCATCCCCTGAACGGCGCTCAGACATCTTCCTATTGGACGATGGCCAAAAAATGGAAAACGGAATCAGTCGCGACTTCGACTGAGGCGTTTTAGTCGGAGGGCGTCTCCAATGATCGGCGCCTCCTTTTTCGCTCGCGACCATTTTTTGATCTGCGTCTCGCGACGCCGTGCTTGAATAAAGTCCGCCAGAATTCCGACGTATAGCACAGCGATCGGCGGATCAACTTTAGTTGTATGGCAGGCGTCTCCGGCGACATGGTCTCGGAATCTCGTTTCCGCATCCTTCGAACTGCCAACATAGAGTTTTCCAGACCGAAGCTGGAGAACATAGACGATCGAAACGCCCCTCGACAAGCTGGGCGCCATTCGACGCGCATCCTCGAACAACGACATACGTATTCGATAACAAATGTCTCAGACCATGAGCAAGCCGAGTGCAACCAGGGGCGTCGAATGGCACCGACGTCTCCTGAATGGCGATCAGGAATCCTGCTGCTGAACGATGGCCGCGAAAAGGGATGTGGAAATCGACCCGATCGAGTGGATCGGGCCGAACGAGCGGCGCGGGCATTCCGCATGAACACCCGCGCCGCATATACGACAAAAAGAACAAACACCGCTGCCCTCTTTCGACACGAAGTCGAAGAGCGCACCCGCAGGAACCATTTCACGGCGGATCTTTCGGTGTTTCAGGCACACCTCCCGAGGTATAACTAATGGAGTTAGTTATACGAAGCCTCTGGACTGTTGGAAAAGTCAGGGGCGAGGAATCAGACAATACAGGACCGCTAGCCATGATCGTGAGATCGAGTGGCTTGACACTGACTCCGCGAGGTGCAACCGTTGCCGCGGTTACTAACTCACGAAGCGCCTTGCTAGGGACTCTCTTGTATTGGTGACCGATTCCACCCCGTCGTCAGTTGCCGCTGGCGGCGGGGTTTTTATCGCCCACGTGGTTGTGGATTAAATGGGACGGATGATCTGGATGATTTATTAGGGACTCAGGAAGCGGCCTTGAGGGCCGCGATAGGGAAAGAGGAAGATTTACGGAGGGAAAATGGCAGATGGCAGAGACCGAGCGCAGAGCGCAAGACAACCGACCGAGGAATACTACTATGGGTGAAAACGAAGAACCCTGCTGGCTTTGCGGGCGAGCAGGGTTCTCGAAAATCGATGATCTGGGAAAGATCGTGAACTACCTGCCAACCTCCTCGGTTAGACTTTGATTATTCTCTTCATTCGCAATGAACGCACGGGGGTTCCGCGCTTTGGCGACCTGGGCGTCGAGGGTAAACGGATGCCCTCCGGCGTCCGGGCACATACCCACGCAATACGACCCTGAGGTCGGTCGCGTATGCGATATCGGTCGCACGTGCGAGATGGGGTATGTGGTGGATAACTTCATTGGTTTCGTATGTAATCGTTAATAAGTCCCGGTTCTTAGCTAGTCAATCACGATTTTTGAAATTTCTTCGCAATTGATAACATCGAACCGATCTACGCGGATAACACCGCGCCCTAATTCCGGTTGCGGGCGAATTACTTTTCGAGCGCGAAACTGATCTCTCATGACTCCGCGCGCCCCGTGAAACCGAGTCCCACAATTGTCATTTCATCTCGCGCGAATCGCCTCGAAACCTCGCATTCATCGGCATTCGCGGCTAATGAGCGCCATCATTCCCCTCATGAAAACGGTCTCGCTCATTCTTTCTTTCACGCGGCGCGCAGCGCTCTGCATTCTCGCGCTGTTCATCACGCTCGGCGCCGCGGGATGTCACGCCCGATGCACGCCGCAGGAGGGAGACATCGCTTTTCAATCCCTGCCGCACAAGCCGCTCATCGACGCGATCGCGGGTTCGACTGGCTCGCGGTTTTTCGCACGGCGGCATCCGGCATCGCGCGGGCACGGATTGGAAAGTGTTCGAGGCCATCGGACCGGTGAAGGAGACGAACCTTCCGGCGTGGGAAAAGCAGAGTCGCGACGGGCACCTCACGATTACGTAGATCCGCCAGCAGGAAATCCCCCTCGGGACAGGGCCGCGGCAGCGGAGTGCGCTTGCCCGCGACGCGACTACGGCACACGATATATTTGATAATGGTGCATTCACGTCTCTCCGAACTTTTTGCGGACAACTTTACGACCTACGGGGAGCTGGGCGCGTCGGTCAGCGTGTGGCACGAGGGCCGGGAAATCGTCTCGCTGGCCGGAGGATACAAGGACCGGCAGCATGAGCAGCCGTGGGACGAAAACACTATGGTGCTTTTCTGGTCGGCGACCAAGGGCCTGGCTGCGGCGTCTCTGCTGCATGCCTGCCAGGAATACCAGGTCGCGCCTACCACGCCGGTGGCGGAAGTATGGCCGGAATTTGCCCAGGCGGGCAAGGAGCGCGTGACGATCGCGCAGATGCTGTCGCATCAGGCCGGCCTCCCCGCCCTCGCGACGCCGACGCCGGTGATGGATCACGCAGCGGTCGTCGCCGCGCTGGCCGCGGCGGCCCCCACCTGGCCACTCGGTGAAGGGCACGGCTATCATCCACGCACCTTCGGGTTCCTCGTGGACGAAACCCTGCGGCGCATCACCAAGGGACGAACGCTGCGGGAATACTGGTGCGCGGAATTTGCCGAACCTCTAGGCCTGGACGTCTGGATCGGTTTGCCGCCGGAGCGCGTCCATGAACCGGCCTCCATTTTTCCGGCGAAGAATTCGCCGCCGAAGGGCGATTCCTTTTACGTGGCCTTTCTCACGCCTTCGTCGCTCACCGCACGGGCTTTCGCTTCGCCACGCGGATTGCATAGCGTCGCGGCGATGAATGCTCCCGAGGCTCGCGCCGCTTCCTTCGGCGCTTTCGGTGGTGTAGGCACCGCGCGCGGCCTGGCGAAGTTCTACGCCATGCTCGCGCAGGGCGGGACCCTCGGGGAGCGGCGCTGGTTTGAACCCTCTACGCTGGATTGGATGACGACGACGCTGACCCAGGGCCCTGATCGCGTGTTGCTGCTCGAGACGGCATTCTCCGCCGGCTTCATGCGCGATCCGCTCGACGCCGGGGGACGCAAGCTGCGCACGAATTTCGGCCCGTCGGTCAAAGCATTCGGACATCCAGGCGCCGGCGGCAGTCATGCCTTTGCTGATCCGGAAAATCGCGTCTCCTTCGCCTATGTGATGAACCAGATGGAACCCGGCGTGCTGCCTGGACCGAAGGCGCTGCGGCTGATCGATGCTCTTTACGCCACCCTCGGCGAAGCGAAGCGATGAACAGCGCGGCCGATCTCGAGCAGTATCTCCACGAGAAGATCCCGCTGACCGTGGCGATGAGCGTGCACGTCGCGGAATGCACGGACCACGGGCTCGTGCTGACGGCGCCGCTGGCGCCGAATCGCAATCATCTTGGCACGGCCTTTGGCGGGAGCCTGCATACCCTGGCCACCTTGAGCGGGTACAGTCTGCTCTGGTGGCTATTGCGCACACCGGAAGCGCATATCGTCATTCGCGAAAGCCACATTCGCTACGACAAGGCGGTGACCGGAGAATTGCGCGCCGTGTGCCGCGCTCCCGCGGCGGAAGCGTTGGCGGCGTTCCGCCGGGATTTCGCGCGCAAAGGCAAGGCCCGGCTGCAGTTGTCCGCGGTCATCGAGCAGAACGGCGAAGCGGCTGTGCAGTTCACGGGAATGTTCGTGGCCATCGGGCCGCGGGGCTGAGGGGCGCCGGAGTCCGGTTCCATATACCCGGCCGCGCGGCGCATGACTTCCGTTGGCACGCACGCGACAAGCGTGGGGGCGCCCTTCGCCTCCACTGTGGAAAAATACCTGGAACTACCCACAAATGAGTTGTCGCGCCTCCGAATTCGCGCTTTTTCCCGTGGAAATTGTCGGCAAACCGGTGCAAAAATCGATACGTGCTGATACGTAATCCTCCTTCCGACGGCACCCATCCTGCTTTCCGCCACATCAACGCCACATTCTCCTCTTTCCCGCTACTCCGTCTTGCGTCACTAACTCCTCTCTCCCTCGGTCCACTAGACGATCGTTTCCGCCGCGGGCAAGCATGGCAAACCAAGGGAATCCCCGACTCTTCATCTTACCGCTTTTCTCGATTCTGACTTTGTCTTCCTCACCTTCGCCTATCTTCCGGTTTCATAACATCATTTTACAGTTGTCGACATTGAAAAATCCGGCGACTATCTTCCCGCTCGAGGAAGCCCCTGTATGTCTATTGTGGAGCCATGGTGGGTGTCGCTGATGGTTTTCCCGCAACGATGGCGCTGCGGCCGAAGAGATTGCCCCTAACTCCTATCTTCCCTCTATGATCGAAGCATTCCTTTCTCTCCTCTCTGGAAATGGCTTCATGCCGCACGGCCATTGCTATCTCTGGACCAAGGGGCTCATCGAACTCCATGTCACCTCCGATGGGCTCATCGCCCTCGCTTACTTTTCCATCCCGCTGACCTTGGGGTGGTTTGTCCGCCGGCGACGGGATATCGACTTTGGGTGGATGTTCATCCTCTTCGGCGTGTTCATCCTGGCCTGTGGCATGACCCATCTCATGGAAGTCTGGAATATCTGGCACTCGAACTACTGGCTCTCCGGGTCGATCAAGGCGCTCACCGCCATCACCTCCGTGCCTACCGCCATTTTGCTCACCCGGCTCATGCCACAGGCGTTGCTCGTCCCCAGCCCGAAGCAATTGCAGGTCATCAACCGCACCTTGGAAGACGAGGTGCAGACCCGTCGCACGGCCGAGGAAAAGCTGCGGGAATTGAACACCGAACTGGAGAGCCGCGTTGCCCGCCGCACCGCGGACCTGGAGGCAGCGAACGCAGAATTGCGCCGCCTGCTCGACGAGCAACGGCGCGCCGAGGAAGCGCTCGCGCAGCTCGCCATCATCGTCCAATCCTCGGGTGACGCGATCATCAGCAAGGACATCGACGGCAAGATCACGAGCTGGAATCCCGGCGCGGAACGCACCTTCGGCTACACCTCTCAGGAGGCCATCGGCCAATCCATGGCGATGATCTTCCCGCCGGAAAAGATGGACGAGGAGCCGCAGATTCTCGAACGCATCCGCCAGGGCGAAGTCATCGGCCATTTCGAAACCGAACGTCTGCGCAAAGGTGGCACACGGCTCGATGTCTCGGTGAGCGTTTCACCGATTCGCGACGTCTCGGGAAATATCATCGCCGCCTCGACGATCGCGCGCGACATCACCGAGAGCAAACAGGTGGAAGTGCAGATGCGGAAGATGATGACCGAACTCGAGCGCAGCAACCAGGAGCTCGGGCAATTCGCCTATGTCGCCTCGCACGATCTCAAGGAACCGTTGCGCGCGGTGACGAGTTGCGTGCAACTCCTACGCAAGGGTTATGGCGACAAGCTCGACGAGCGCGGGGTGGAATTCATCAATCACGCGGTCGACGGCGCCAAGCGCATGCAGCAGCTCATCGATGGACTGCTCTCCTTTTCGCGGCTCGAGCAGCAGGAATCCGAGCTCCAGCTGGTGAACCTTTCCGCCCCGGTGACCCACGCGTGCGAGAATCTGGAAGCCGCCATCGCGGAAGGCAACGTGCAAGTCCATGTCGGCTCTCTGCCAACCTTGAAATGCCACACCTCGCAGATGGTGCAGCTCTTTCAAAACCTGATTGGCAACGCGGTCAAATTCCGCCGCGACGAGGCTCCCGAAGTGTGGATCGACGCCGAGCGCAAAAACGGCGACTGGCTGTTCTCCGTACGGGACAACGGCATCGGCTTCGAGCCGGAATTCAATGAACGTATCTTCGGTCTTTTCCAGCGGCTGCACACGCGCCGCAAATACAGCGGCACCGGCATCGGCCTCGCCATCTGCAAGAAGATCGTCGAGCGCCACCAGGGTCGCATCTGGGCGGAATCCCAACCGAATCACGGCACGACATTTTCCTTCACCCTTCCCGACTAAATCGCCATGACCCTACCCATCCACGGCGCCGTGGACATTCTTCTCGTCGAAGACAGTCCCACCGATGCGCTCATCACTCGCGAAGCTCTCACCCAGGCGCGGGTGCTCAATCGTCTGCATCACGTCGAAGACGGCTACGAGGCGCTGGACTTTCTGCGCCACCAGGGAGCGCACGCCGAGGCTCCCCGTCCCGGTTTGATTCTGCTCGATCTCAATCTTCCGAAAAAGAGCGGCCTCGATGTGCTCACGGAAATCAAATCCGATCCCCTTCTGCAGACCATTCCAGTCGTCGTGCTGACCACCTCGCGAGCCACCGCCGAAGTCGAGGCCGCCTACCGGCAACACGCCAACTGTTTCATCACCAAACCCGTTGAATTCGAAGACATGGCGCGCTGCATTTGCGCGCTGGAAAACTTCTGGTTTTCAATCGTCACCCTGCCGCCTCCCGCGAAATGAAAATGCCCGACGACGAGTCTGATCTCGTGGCAGCGCCCGTGCCCGACCGGAGAGAAGAGGACCTCAAGGTTCTCGGCAGTGCGCTGTCGCACGATCTCGACGGTTCGGTCCGCGGCGTAAAAAGCCTCTCCAGCATCATCCTCAACCGCTTCGGCGCACAACTCGATGACGAAGGCCGCGCCATGATGCGACTCCTCGGCAGCGAAGCGGAGCGCGCCAATCGATTGCTCGATCGATTGATGGACTGGCTGAGCTATGCCCAGCAGCCCCTGGCCCCGGCCTGGCAGGACACGACCCGCATCGCGCGCGAAGCCTTCGGCACCGCCTCCGCGGGCGGCCAGGAGCGCAAGATCGAGCTCGAGTTACCCGACCTGCCCCGCGTCTGGAGCGACGAACTGGCGTTGCGTAAGGCGCTGCACGAGCTGCTGGCCAACGCAGTCAAGTTCACCGCCCGGCAATCGTTGGCCCGGATTGCGATTGCCGCGCAGGAAAGCGCGGGAGAGATCGTGCTCACCGTGGGCGACAACGGCGCCGGGTTCGAAATGGAGCATAGCAAACAGCTTTTCCGCCTCTTCCGTCGCATGCACCGCAAACAGGAATTTCCGGGCGAAGGCGCCGGCCTCGCCATCGTGCGCGAAATCATGCAACGCCACGACGGACGGGTCTGGGTCGACGCCAAAATCGATGAGGGCGCCACCTTTTACCTCGCCTTTCCCAAGCCGGCCCGAGAGGACACCGCCGCCTAGCCATGACGGGCGCTCCCATTCGCATTCTGCTGGTCGAGGATTCGCCGACGGACGCCCTGCTCATCGAGCACGAGCTGAAGAACGGCGGATTCGACGTGGCCATCACGCGCGTGGAGAGCGAGACGGACATCCGCGCCGAGTTGTTGCGCGAACACGATCTGGTGATGGCGGACTATTCGCTGCCCGGGTTTACCGCCATGGATGTGTTGGATTGGTTCCGGCAAAGTGGCGTGGATGTGCCCTTCGTCCTGGTGTCCGGCACGATCGATACCGAGACCGCCGTGAACTCGATGCGGCGCGGCGCGTCCGACTATATCCTGAAGCGCAATCTCGCCGCGCTGCCCGGCGCCGTGCATCGCGCGCTGGAGCGGCAAAAGCTCCGGCGGGAAAAGCGCATCGCCGAGGAGAAAGTCAGCTTCCTCGCGAGCATGCTCAATCTCGCGCAGGACGCCATCATCGTCTGCGATTTCGATCACTACCAGATCCAGTATTGGAATAAGGGCGCGGAAAAGCTCTACGGCTGGACCGCGGCCGACGTCATGGGCCGGGACATCCACGAGTTCATTCTCCCCGACAAAATGGAAGCCTGCGAGATGCTCAAGGGCCTCGTCCGCCAGGGGGAATGGAATGTGGAAGCCTATCGCGTGCGCCGCGATGGAGAGCAAATCGTCGTAAGCGAACGCGCCACCCTGGCCCGCGACCCGGATGGCAATCCCAGCGCGATTCTTTTCATTCACCACGACATCACCGCCCGCAAACGCGCCGAAGAGCAGATCCGCTATCAGGAGGCGCTCATCCGCGAGACGGGAGAAATCGCGCGCATCGGCAGTTGGGAATTCAATTTTCTCACCCGGGAGATTTACTGGACCTCGGAGGTGGCGCGCATTTTCGAACTTCCCGCGGATACCCCTCCGGACATGGGATTGGGGTTCCGTCTTTTCTCGCGCGAACATTTGCGCCGGATCCGTGACGCGGCGAAAGCGGCCATGGGCAGCGCGATCCCCTTCGACCTGGAAGCGGAAATCATCACCGCCAATGACCGCCAAAAGTGGGTGCGCGTGGTCGGCCATCCGGTCATTGAGAATCAAAGCATTGCTCGCGTGCGCGGCATCCTGCAGGACATCACCACGCGCAAGGAAAACGAGAAGCAGCTCCACGATCAGGCCCGTCTGCTGGATCTCACCACCGACGCCATTCTCGTCTTCGATTACGGCACGGCACAGATCCTCTATTGGAATCAGGGAGCCGAACGGATCCATGGCTGGACCGCCGAAGAGGCGCTGGGCCAGTCGTCTTCCAAGCTGTTGCTTCTCAATCAAGAGATGGGAGAAGAAGTTCTCCGCGAAGCGACCCTGCACGGAGAATGGAGCGGCGAACTCCGCCAGCGCACCAAGGATGGCCGCGAGATCATTGTCAGCTCGCGCGTGACCCTCGTGCGCGACAAGGCGGGCCAGCCGAAGTCCATCCTCGCCATTCACAGCGATGTCACCGAGCAGAAGGTGCTCGAGTCGCAATTCCTCCGCGCGCAACGCATCGAAAGTGTCGGCACGCTGGCCAGCGGCGTCGCCCACGACCTCAATAACATCCTTTCGCCGATCATCCTGGCCACGCCCTTGCTGGTGGAAGAAATGTCGGACGAGGCCCGGCGGGCCATCGTTCAAACCGTTCAGACCAGCGCGCGGCGCGGAGTGGAAATCGTTCGGCAACTGTTGACCTTCGCCCGCGGAGTCAAGGTGGAGCGATTGCCGGTCAATTGCGAAAATCTCATCGCCGAAATCGTCTCGATTGCGGAGGAAACTTTCCCGAAATCGATTACCATCACGGTAAAGGCCAAGCCCGGTCTGTGGACGGCCCTGGGCGATGCCACCCAACTCCAGCAAGTGCTGCTCAATCTGGCGATCAACGCCCGCGACGCCATGCCCGCGGGCGGTTCGCTGAATATTCTCGCCCGGAATTTCCTGGTCGACGACAGCTTCGCCAGCATGACCCCGGGCGCGAAGACCGGTCCCTATCTGCTCCTGCAGGTCTCGGACACCGGCACCGGGATTCCCAAGGGAATCATCGACAAGATTTTCGATCCCTTCTTCAGCACGAAGGAAGTCGGCAAAGGCACCGGCCTCGGCCTCTCCTCTGTCGTCGGCATCGTGAAAAGTCACGGCGGTTTCGTCAATGTGGAGAGCGAACCAGGGCGTGGCACCACGTTCAAAGTTTTCCTCCCGGCGTCGGGCACCGGAAGCGCGGCCCTGCACGATCTGGAGGAGGACCTGCCGCCCCCGGGCGGCCACGGCGAGACCGTCCTCCTCGTGGACGACGAACCGAATATCCGCGGCGTCGCCGAGTTGATCCTGCAACAGGCCGGCTATCAGGTCATACTGGCCGCCGATGGCACCCAGGCCATCGCCCGCTACGCCGAGCGGCGGGGCGAGATCAAGCTGGTCATCACCGACGCCGTCATGCCGTTCCTCGATGGTGTGGCCTTGACGCGTGCGCTGCGGATTCTCGATCCGAATATCAAAGTGATCGGCACTTCCGGAAACAGCGACGACCAGCGTTCGGCGGAGATGAAAGGACTGGGGTTGGCCGCCTTTCTCAACAAACCCTACGACAAACACACTTTGCTCATGACGCTCCACCAAGTTCTGCATTTCCCTCAATCGTGAGCCCGATTCGTATTCTCGTCGTCGACGATCACGCCGTGGTCCGCAATGGCGTCCGTTTCGTGCTCGAAAAGCAGCCGGGCTGGGAGATCTGCGGGGAAGCGCAGACCGGTCGCGAAGGTGTGGCTGCGGCCAAGGAACTCAAGCCGGACGTGGTCATCCAGGACATCACGCTTCCGGAATTGAGCGGCATGGAAGTGCTGCGGCAGGTCAAAAAGGCGTTGCCGGATACCGAGGTCATCATGTTCACCGCGCATGAGATGGAGGATCTCGTGCATCAGGTCTTCGACGCCGGCGGCCGCAGTTATCTGCTGAAGACCGACGACCCGTCGCACCTCATCGAAGCGGTGCGGGCGGCCGCCGAGCACAAGGCCTACTTCACGCCGCGGGTGTCGCAGATCATTCTCCGCCGGTTGCAAAGCGGCTCCATGGGCGAACGTCCCACGCCGGGCAACAGCCTCACTGGCCGCGAACGCGAAGCAGTGAAATTCATCGCTGAGGGCCGGACGAACAAGGAACTCGCCGATGTCCTCGGGGTCAGCCTGCGCACCGCGGAAAGCCATCGTGCTGCGGTCATGCAGAAGCTCGGGCTGAAAACCATCGGAGAACTGATCCGCTACGCGCTGCGGAACGGGATCATCGAACCGTAAGGCGGCGAGGCAGTTTTTAGTACCGGCCGGCTGTACTCACCGAATGGCAGGGGAGGAATAGGAAGGACAGGAGCGATAGGAATCCCATAACATAACTCCTATCCTTCCCATTCCTCCTCTTCGTCGACGGCGAGAGACCTGATCTTCACCCACATCTTTGGACGTCGCTACAGATGGCGCCTCTGGGAGCGGCGATCTCCAGGTCGCTGACCGAAATCGACGCGCGCAGCGCCACATTTTTCGGGGCATCGCGACGCGACGCAGGGCGGCCTGGAGATCGCCCCTCCCAGGGAGGCCGCAGCCGCATCGACACTGACCCGTCTTTCCAAGTCGATCTTGCCAAAAAAGCTGTGGGTAAAGATCAGGCTAGAGACGGCCGCTAAAGAGACCGAAGCCGCTCACTCACCGTAAGGGTCCCTGGATGTCAGGGTTTTCCCTGAAAAAAGTGGGGCGGAAATGCGTACCACCCGTAAGGGCCGGGGCGTACGCCCCGTGACAGACTTCTGCGAGCCGCCGTTTAGACAATTGCATACATCCTGCATCATTGAGAGGGGTATGGAGGCTCATTTTACCCAAGCTCGGAGGCACCCGGAGGCCGGCATCTCGATTGCCGAGGTGCTGGTGGCGACTTGCGTCATGGCCATTGGCTTTATCGCGGTTTGGACCGCCGCAGGAGTGTGCATCCGTTTCGCCCAATCGCACCGGGAGACCATCGCCGCGACGGAAACCCTCATGCGTCGCGTCGAAGACTGCCGGGCCGCCGGCTGGAACACGATTGTCAGCGCCGACAGCATCAAATCCGACATCCTCCAGTCCCCGGCGGCGGATGGCGGTTACCTCAACAATCTCGAAGAGCAGATCACCGTTACCCCCTATCCTGCCGTCACCCCGGCCCCGACGGCGATCGTCGTTCAGCGCCATGCCAATGGCCTCGTCGAGATCATCTCGCAGCCCGCCGCCGGCCTGTATCTTCGCTCGGTTCTCGCCGTGCGCGCCGATCTTCAAGTGACCTGGACCGACCGTCCGAACATCCCCCCGCGCCAGCGGATGTATTCCACCGTCATTTCCATGGAGGGCCTGCTGCGATGAGAGCGCGCCTCGCAAATATGAAACGCGCGCATCGGACGACGGCCGGCATCACGCTCGTCGATCTCCTCTGCGCCATGGGACTCATCGGCATCGCCATGGGCGCGGCCTTGATCACTTTCGTCGGCGTGCAGCGCAGCCTCGCCACCTCGCTCTATCAGGTCGATGCGCAGAACGACCAAAGCCGCGTCTTCGCCTACCTCCGGCGCGACCTGCGCGGCGCCTCCAATGTGCAAATCACCGCGCAAGGCACGCAGATCACCATCACCGTCCCGACGCAAGCCGCGCCGACCTTCAATCTCAATCTTGGCCTCTCCCTGCTCTCGCTGCTCGGCCCTTCGCAGACGGCGGGCGCGACCAATACTATCCGCTACTATCGCCAGGGCACGAGCGTCATCCGCGAATTGAACGGCACCCCGACCGGGCTCTCAACCTCGGCCACGGCGTTTCAAGTGAGTCTCAATGGCTCCCTGGTCAAGATCGATGCCTCTTTTCAGCCACGCTACTCGTTCGGCAGCCATCCCACCTCGGCCGCCACGACTTTCTCCGGTTACGTCCACCTGCTCGACACCACCCAGTAACCCCATGAACACGATGCCCCTCCATCGCCCTACCGAACGCGGCCATGCCTTGTTGATGGCCATCGGCATTCTCATGATCCTGGCGCTCGTCTCTGGGGCCACGCTCAGCGCGGTGAGCGCGCGCTACAAGACCGCCCTGCGCACCGCCGCCTGGGAGGAATCGTTGCTCGCCGCCGAGTCCGGCGTGGACATGACGATCGCCCAGGTGTCGGGATTGCTGCCCGACGTGCAATTGAACAGCAGCGGCGTGGCGCTTGGCACCTCCACGCCCTCTCTCGCGCTCGTCACCGGCCTCAAGCTCGAACCCGGCGGCCTCAATCTCGCCAATGGCCTCACCGTGGCCCTCACGATGGACCCGCTGGTGCACGGCGGAGAAGGCGCGACGACTTCGACTTCCACGGTGAGCATCGATGTCCTCCCGCTCAACCAGATCCTCAATGGCCAGTTGCTCAGCAACCTGACCAGCCTGCTCTCGGGCAATTCGACATCCGCGATCAATCTCCTGCGCATCCGCTCCACCGGCACCGTCTACCTTCCCGGCCCGAGCCGCGCGTCCGACGTCTCGAAGCTCGACTCGCAATTGATGCGCCTCGCGCTGGTCCATGATCCGGCCACGGGCAAGGCCGTCAGCAAGCCTTTCGTGCAGCGGCAGATCGAGGTGCTGCTCAAGCCGGTGTTTCCCTTCGAACACGGCGTTGCCACCGATGGCCTGATCAATGCGCCCAACGGCTCGAATTTCGACAGCTTCAATTCCGCCAGCGTGCTGGCCAGCACCTGGGGCCTCTACGATTCCTCAAAGCGCCG
>Ga0068855_100003583_pt1 | contig 18970 bp, 13 predicted proteins | sample KBSCornC52_FD_66592 | JGI IMG/M metagenome (GOLD analysis project Ga0068855, IMG submission 66592) | Corn rhizosphere microbial communities from Kellogg Biological Station, Michigan, USA - KBS Corn C5-2 | ecosystem: Host-associated > Plants > Roots > Rhizosphere > Soil ...
CACGTAGGCGGGGCGGTTCGCGGCAACCCTGGACGTTTCGAGGGTTTCCGCAACAGCCGCGGCTTCGAGGGCTTCCATAACGGAGGCAGCTTCAGCAGCTTCCACAACGGCGCTGCGGGCGGCTTCCATGGTGGCGGAGCACGACGCTAACGCGAACTCCTTCAGCCTGAACGAGCTTTCTGTGCTCCGGGAACTAAGTTTCCCGGAGCTTTTTATTGCCTGTTCTTCAGACACACCGCTCCGACCAGCGCAAGGATTTCGTCTTTTGCACAAAGCCAATTTCACACAAATCACGCTTTTGTGTATTATGTGATTTCCAGGTGTAGGTGATTACCACCTCATCCAGCGCACCAGAATCCAATGTCTGAGAGGCTAAGCTCATGATCCTGAAGACCCGTCTTTATACGCCAGGTCCTACCCCGCTGCTTCCGGCAGCACAGTTTGCCATGGCTGCCGCCGATATTCACCACCGGACCCCTGAATTCCGGGCACTCTTCCAGAAGGTGCTGGCACAGCTCAAGGTCTTTGTTGGGACAAAGAATGACGTCCTGCTGCTATCCAGCTCGGGCACCGGCGCAATGGAGGCCTCCGTTTCAAATCTGACCTCCCCGGGCGACAAGGTGCTGGTGCTTACGGCCGGTAAATTTGGCGAGCGGTGGACAGGTTTGGCCAAGGCGTTTGGCTGCGAGCCGGATGTGGTCTCCGCGCCCTACGGGCAGACGTTTGACCTGGCCCAGGTTCGCGCCGCTCTAAAGCCGGAGCACCGCGTGCTGTACATGCAGGCCACGGAGACATCGACGGCCGTTCGCCACGACGTGGAGGCGATCGCGAAGCTCATCAAGGAGGTCTCTCCGGAGACGATCCTGGTGGTCGACGGCATCACCGGCTTGGGCACGACGCATTTCGACGTGGACGGCTGGGGCATTGACGTTCTGATCGGCGGATCGCAGAAGGCGGTGATGATTCCGCCGGGTCTTGCCTACCTTAGTGTGAGCGACAAAGCCTGGGCGGCAATGGAGAAATCCAAGAACCCGCGTTACTACTTCGACCTTCGCAAGGAGCGCAAAAACGCAGTGAAGGGCGAAAGCGCCTACACGCCGGCGGTTGCTCTCATTGCGGGTCTGGGGGCCGCGCTCGACTACATCGCCGGACAGGCGGGTGGCGATTTGGAGAAGGGGCGCATCGCGCTCATCGACAACGCCATCACCAATGCCGAAGCTACCCGCGCCGGCCTCGTCTCGCTGGGGTTTACGCTCTTCGCGCCAACATCGCCGGCAGCCGCCGCAACCGCCGTTGCAGTTCCAGAAGGAATGGACTCCGGTGCGGTAGTGAAAGCGCTGAAGGCAAAGTTCGCGCTGGTCACTGCGAATGGGCAGGGCGAGATGCAGGGCAAAATCTTCCGCGTAGCGCACCTCGGCTTCTTCGACTATCTCGATACCGTCGCGTTCCTCGGCGCAATGGAGCACATCGCAAAGGACACGCTGGGGCTGAAAGTAGAGTTCGGCCAGGCTGTGGCGGCCGCGCAGAAGGTGTACGCCGAGGCAGTTCGCAGTTCGTAGTTCTCAGTTCACGGTTGATGGCGTGCGAGGGTCATACGCTGTGAACTACGAACTAAGAACTGTGGACCGGTGCTGACAACTGAAGACTGAGAACTGACGACTAATTTTATGGCTGAACTTTCATTTGGCGAAAAACTCGTGATTGCGCGCAAGCAACTGGACCTCTACTCCTACCAGATGGCCGAGTTGCTGGGCGTGCATCCGAACTCAATTACCAAGTACGAGCGTGGTGAGGGCAAGCCCCATGCCGCGGCCGTGCGGATGTTCGACCTGCTCTGTGAAAAGCACAACATCCGTTTCGACGAATTTGAAACCGGGTCCGCCACGGCGGCCAAGGGAGAAAAGATGAAGATTGTTCTCGCGGAAAAAGTGTCCCCCGCAACCCTCGCCGTCTTTGCAGCCGAACCGGGCTGGGAAGTGCTAACGCATGACCAATTGCCGAATGGGCTGCCGGCGGCGCTTGCGGATGCTGACGCGCTGGTAGTTCGCAGTGCTGTGCAGGCCGACGATGCCCTGATGGAGCATGCGCCGAAGCTGCGCGTGATCGGGCGCGCAGGCGTTGGCGTGGACAACATTGATGCCGAAGCGGCGACTCGTCGCGGCATCGTGGTGATGAACACGCCTGGGGCAAATGCTGTCGCCGTTGCAGAGCTCACCATCGGATTGATGCTGGCGCTTGCGCGCAAGCTTCCTGCGGCCAACGCAACCATGCATGCCGGCAAATGGGAGAAGAAGAGTCTGCAGGGCGCGGAACTCCGCGGCAAAACACTCGGCATTCTCGGCCTTGGGCGTATTGGTCTTGAAGTCGCGCGCCGAGCACGGGGCTTCGGCCTGGAGATTATCGGCAGTGATCCATTTGTCTCTGCCGCGGTCGCGCGTGAAAACGGCATCCGACTCGTGACGCTCGATGAGCTGATTGCAGGCTGCGACTATCTCACGCTGCATGTGGGCCTCACTCCGCAGACGCACGGCGTTGTCAATGCGAAGACACTTGCTGCGATGAAGAAGGGCGTGCGCATCATCAACTGCGCGCGAGGCGAACTGGTCGATGATGAGGCACTTGTAGCAGCGCTCAAATCCGGGCAGGTTGCGGGGGCCGCTTTGGACGTCTTCACCGTCGAGCCGCTTAAGGATTCTCCGTATGCTGCGCTCGACAACGTAATTCTGACCCCGCACATTGCCGGGTCGACCGCAGAGGCCCAGGAAGCGGTCGGTGTGCAGATCGCGATGCAGGTTCGCGAGTACCTGAAGCTCGGCGTTGTGCAGAACGCAGTCAACCTTCCTTCGCTCAGCCATGAAGAGTACGTGCAGCTTGCGCCTTATATTGATCTCGCCGGACGACTGGGCTCCTTTGTGGCGCAGGCGGGCAAGAGCGGGATCGAGGGCATCCATCTCACCTATGGCGGAGCGCTCGCCGAGGCCAAGACGGATCTGGTGCGTAACGCCGCCATCGAAGGCCTGCTGCAGGGTTCAGAAAACGTGAACCGCATCAATGCTCTTGCCGTCGCGCAGGAGCGTGGAATCCGGGTTCACGAAGAGAAGGAAGAGACTCATCGCGGCGGCGCGGCGACGCTGCTCGCCATCGAGTTGCACACAGCAGCCGGGCGCAGCCACGCAACAGCCACGGTGATTCACGGCGAGCAGCCGCGTCTGCTTGAGTTTGACGACATCGACATCGAAGCGCCGCTTGAAGGAAACCTGCTGGTGTGCCGCAACCTCGACGTGCCGGGCGTCATTGGAAAGATCGGAACCATTCTCGGCGAACAGGGTGTGAACATCGCGAACTTTGCGCTGGGCCGCGAGCGCACCGGTCCAAAGCCGGTGAAGGCGCTTGCAGTTGTGCAGGTAGATGCGCCGGTCTCGGGCCAGACGCTCGATGCGCTGAAGACCATTGAGGCGCTGCTGGAAGCCAAGCCGGTGCAGCTCGGCTAACACTAATGGTCTTCCCACTCCCGACCACAGGGACGTGGGCACCCAGATTCAGCAACTTTGCCGTTGCGCTATCCCATTACGCTTTTCTTGCCGAGCCATGAACGGATGTAGGCTGCCTGTCCCACGTGATAGGTTTCGTGCAGGACCATGAAGTTAATGGTCCCGCTGAGTTTGCCGTCAGCGCTCGGCGGTCCCGGTTTTGCAGCCGGCGTATCGAGCAGCTCTTCGGTTGCAGCTTCCATCGCTTTGTTGAGTCGCGCACAGCTCTCGTCCCAGGCGCCGAGAACTTCATTGGGCGAGGGAGCATCGGGGCACTCAACGCACTTTTCTCCGCGCGCATAAAGCTGCATCCATGGCAGTTTCCATTGCTCGCCTAATCGGCCGAGGACGGCAGAGCGCGACCAGATGAGGTGGCCGACGATCCAGAGCATGTGGTTCGTGTGATCGTTTGGTCGTTTGAGCCAATCCTCGTCGGTGAAACCCGTGAGGCCCTGCTTCAGAAAATTCGCGTTCAAGTTGAAGTTGTGGGAGGCGATTTCGAGACGAGGCGAAAGCGGCATTCTGGATCTCCTCTTGATTTCTGCGGAATCAGATTACACGCTCACCTCGGCGCAAGTATCAGAATCCTTAGAGCAAACAAAATCGCGATCCAGAAGTCTGGATCGCGATTTACGCAACCACTGTTGAAGTCGGGCTTACTGAACTGGACGTGCTTTTCCGTTGTGAAGACTCTGGTCGATGATGGACTTCACCTTCTGGTCGGCCTGGGCTGCGATCTTGCCCTGCTGCTCACCGAGGCGGCCCATCTGCGAACCAAGTTCGCCCATTTTGGAACCGAGCTCGCCCATTCTGGCGCCGAATTCCCCTTGTTTCGATCCGATCTCTCCCTGGAGATCTCCGAGACGCCCCTGCAATTCGCCGAGCTTTTCCTGAAGCTCGCCAAATTCATCCTGGGTCATGTTTTTGCCCTGACTTGCCTTCAGCTTCGCCATGGCTTCTTCAATCCCTGCGATCTCCTTGCTCATATCCGGGGTCGGCACGCTGGCATGTTCCTGCTGATGTCCGATGTCTTCCTGCTGCTTGCCGAGGGCTTCCTGCTTTTTGCCAAGCTCCTCCTGCTGCCGGCCGAGGTCCTCCATTGGCTTGTACATTGCTTCGATCTGGGCCAACGTGGCGGGATCGTCGACTATGTAGGACTTGCCGTCGTGTGTGAACCAGAGGAAGTCTTTGCCACCGGCCTGCTGACGAGCCTTGTCAATATCACTCGAATGAATGTCCCCGTTAAACGACATCTGGTGTGACCCGTCTCCTCTGACGATGGCGTAGGAATCACCATGGTCTGAGAAGTAGTAGCGGTAACCAGACTTTTTGCCGTTGTTGCTGTAAGTGACGGTGTTGCCGTGCTCATTCTGGGCGACCGTGTAGCCGGATCCGTGGCCTTCCCCGTGCCCCATCTGGGGCGGCATGATGATCGCCAACGATGCGTTGGGCGGCGCGGGAGCGAGGGCCGGCACACCGAGGATCCTTGCGTGACCGGGGGCAGCGGGGGCGATCAGCGTAAGGGAATGCGCAGGGGTTCCAGGCAGAACCAGGATGCGCGGCGAAACGATAGCATGTGCGGGTGGAACCGGCGCTAAAACCGCGGGTGCTGTCAGGTGTGCCGGCGGAGTCAGAATGACAGCATGCGCTGGAGCACAGTCTTCCGCCGCTTTCGGAGTGACCGCATCCTCGGCAGCCTGCGGTGCGATTGTCGGCGCTGGAGACCCTTCCCCAATTGCCTCTGGTTTCGGAGTTGCCTCTGGCGGCTCCTGTGGAGTCGTTCCGATTTCGGGGGTCACAACACCGGTCGTGGGCAGGACGACCTGCGCCATCTGCTCGCTCTGCTGGCCGGCAGCGTCGACGCGCACCAGAGCAGTCGCGGCGAACAGAGCGACCGGAACAACGGCGAGTGCTACCAGGCCCCGGCGCGTTCCAGCAAAGGCCTGGCTGAAAGAACTGTCATTCAGAAGCCGCTCGATGCGGCGGGATATGGATCCACTGCGAGCCATGGCAACTCCTATGAGGGTTGGGCGCGGCGAGGCCGCGAATTCGAGCAGAATTTGCGCGTACGAAGTGCGGTCGGCCGCCTCTTCCAGACCGGCTCGATCGCTGATCGCCTCAGCCAGATCAGACAGGGTGCGCTTCAGCCACCATCCAAGTGGGCTAAACCACACCGCGGCGGCATAGACACCGGCCAGTAGTTGCAGATAAAAGTCGCCCTGTCGGATATGCGAACGCTCATGGGCCAGCACGATGCGCAGCTTCTCGCTGTCCCATGTTGCGTAATCCGCCGGGAGCACGATTGAAGAACAGATTGTCACTGGTGAAGCCACACGGGCGCTGCAAAGCAGCCGCAGAGAGGCCGAATGGGGAACCAGCGCATCGAGGGTAATCGGTTTTGCTGTGTGCAACAGGCGAAGCGCCGCCGCCAATCCGCAGACGAGACGGAGGATGAGCACGCCCGCGACCGCAAGATAAAGCCAGAGAATGGTGGAAAGGACGGAAAGCCCATTGCTGCGCGGAGCCATGGCTGGCTGCGCAGCGCTTGATGAGAGTGTCACGGCATCGCGCTGTGGCAAAGACCTGGACGAAATATTGAAATTGGGTGTTTCGGTTGCGTGAGAATCCGGTTGCACCGTGGCCGCAGTGCGATCTTCAGACGTTTCGGTGGGCAGAGATTCTGCCGTTCCCTCGCTGGTTGGTGCGGCTTCCAGAGCAGGCGCGGTTTCGGATACTGTTTTGATTTCCGGTGGCTTGGGTTGCGGCGACGTTTTGATCCTCGCCTGCAATTCTTCAAGTAGAGTCTGGGGATCCGCGGGAATCACGACTCGTACGTTGGCAGGCAAAACGCTCCAGTGCGCCGAGAAAGGCAGCAGCAATGGCATGGCCAGCGCTGACACAAGTACCAAGCCCCATGCTGCTTTCTGCGCGAGGACGTTTTTGACGCCGAAGACGCGCAATCCGGCCCACACTGCAAGGGCCAGTAAAACAGAACGAAGGGCAGCTTCCAGCAATAGTGAGGAGATCATTCCTTGGCCTCCTTATTCGGCTTCCCCGCTTGCCTTTGTGCTTCAGCAATACGCGCCGCGAGCCGCTGAAGTTCGGCACGATCGAGGACTTTTGAGTCGACCATGCCCACCAGCAGCGCTTCCACTGAACCATCGCAGAACCAGTCGACTATGCGCTTGACGGCTCGTCCGGCGACCTTCTGCCGCGACTCTGCTGGTCGATAGACGAAAGTGCGGTCTTCCACGGTGTGTGCAAGGTAGCCTTTTTCTTCAAGCCGGCGCAGAACGGTGCGAACTGTGGAGTCCTTGAGCGGACGGTCCAGCTCTTCGCGGACGCGTTCAGCGGTTATTGCGCCAGAGCGCCAGACTACCGAGAGGACTTCCCGTTCCAGTTCCCCGAGTTCGGCGGGATCGTGAGTGTTACTCGCCATAGTGTTACAGACTGTAACACATGCCTGAGGTGAGCGCGCAAGAGAATTTCGATATTTTCTTGTGACGAACTGCACTAAACCTGCCGACGAACCGCTCAGGGTGATCCGAACGACAGTATCGAAGGCATTAGGGTTCGGGATCGCACACAGGATCATGCTCTGGGTCACATTCGATCGTCGGCTGGCGCGGGTAGATTGGAGGGAACTTCCGCGCTGCCACCAACGTTTTCTATGACATCGCTCCTATTTCGAAGTGAGGGCCACCTATGCAGACGCTGCTCCAGAATCTCCGTTTCGCGTCGCGAAGCTTGATCAAGGCTCCGGGCTTTTCATGCGTCGTGATCATCTCGATTGCCTTGGCCGTTGCGGCCAATGCCACGGTCTTCAGTGTCGCCAATGGTCTGCTCTGGGGTGTGCTGCCGATCAAGGATGCTCAGAGCGTCGTGATGTTCTCGGAGGGACGCTCATTTTCTTATCCGGACTACCTGGACTACAACGCACAGTCGGGGGAGATCTTCGAAGGCGGCGTGATGGCACACTTTCCCCTGATTCCGGCAAGCCTGGGCGGTACGGGCACGCCGGAGCGGATCTGGGGGCAGACGGTGAGCGGAAACTTCTTCCCGAATCTCCAGACCGCAATGACCCTCGGACGGCCAATCCTTCCAGTTGATGATCGCTTGCTGGGCAGCGGACACGTCGTTGTCCTCAGCTACGAGTTGTGGAAACGGCGATTCAACGGCAACAGTGGAATCGTGAATCAGCAAGTGATGCTCAACGGCCATGGCTATACCGTTGTGGGTATCGCCCCAGCCGGCTTCTACGGACTTGATCGGGGCATTGTCTCACAATTCTGGGTGCCTCTGAGCATGACGGAGGAGATGATGCCCGACCTGACCGACATGGCAGGCGGTCGTATGAACCGGGGCAGCAATTGGGTCATGTTGAATGCGCGGCTTAGTCCCGGCGTGAGCCGTGCCAAGGCGGCCGTACTGGTGAACGTGATCAAGAAGCGGCTCGATGACACGTATCGCAAGAACGACAAGAACCATGAGAAGCTCACGATGCAATCAGCCGGCGCACTGATTGCAGGATCAATCACGCCGGCATATGCGCTGATGGGCGTCCTGATGGGCGTAGTGGGAATGGTGCTGCTGGTGGCGTGCGCCAACGTGGCGAACCTGCTGCTCGCACGCGCCACGGCCAGACAGAAAGAGATCGCGATTCGTCTCGCCATGGGCGTGGGGAGGAGGCGGCTCGTTCAGCAATTGATGATCGAGAGCCTGCTGCTTGCGCTTGCCGGAGCGGCAATCGGTTTTGCATTGGCGGCGGTGGCAGCGCGCGCAATTTCGAATTTCCGGCTGCCTCTTCCCTTCCCCATCGTCTTCGACTTCAATGTCGATCTTCGCGTGGCGGCTTTCACCCTTGGACTCTCGGTTGTCACAGCGCTCCTTTTCGGCCTGGTGCCTGCGTTGCGCGCGTCAAATCCGGACCTCGTCTCATCGCTCAAGGACTCTTCGCAGGGGCTGGGGCGCGAGGGCCGATCGCGGCTGAGGAACTCGCTGGTTGTTGTCCAGGTCGCGCTTTCGCTGGTATTGCTCGCGACCGCCGGCCTCTTCCTGCGCAGCCTCGGGAACGCCTCTTCCATCGATATTGGATTCAAGCCGGACAAGATGTTGCTGATGAGTGTGGATCCAAAGCTGCACAACTACTCCACGGAGAAAACAGCAGAATTCCTGAAGCAGCTTCGGGAAAGGACAGAGGCGCTGCCTGGTGTGCGATCTGTCAGCTACATGAGCGTAGTGCCATTGAGCATTGGCACGGCGGACTTTGACTTCGAGGTTCCCGCAAGCAAGGACCACAGCGCCAAAAAAAGCAACGCAAATGTCAACAGCGTGGGTGCGCGCTACTTCGAGACGATGAGCATTCCCCTGCTGCGCGGACGCGATTTCAACGTGCAGATCGACAATGAGCGCGCCGCAATCATCAATGAAGCGATGGCCGCAGATATGTTTCCAGGACAGGATCCGATCGGTCAGACGTTCAGCGATGACAAGAAGGTGAAGTACACCGTCATCGGTGTAGCGCGGAATTCGAAGCTGCGCACCATCGGTGAGCAGCCCGTCAACTGTGTCTACTTCTTCCTGAACGCCGCTCCGCAGAAAGCGATCAGCTTTTTTGGAATCACGGTACTGGTAAAGACACATGGCGATCCCGAACAGGCGTCGAAAGCGTTGCGAGAGCAGATCGCGACCCTCGACCCGAACATGGCGATATTCAACTCCGAAACCATGGATGATCACGTTGACAAAGCACTTCTGCTGCCGCGGATCTCTGCGCTGCTGCTGGGCGTCTTTGGCACGGTGGGATTGACGCTGGCGTCGATCGGACTTTACGGGCTGATGAGCTACTCGGTGCGGCGCAGGACGCGCGAGATCGGCATTCGCATGGCGCTCGGAGCGAAGCCGCCGGCGGTGCTGCGGATGGTTTTCCGGCACGGCATGATGCTGACGGGGATCGGGCTCGGGATTGGAATCGTAATCTCGCTGGTAGTGGGTCGGTTTGCTGCGAGCTTGCTGTACGGGACAAGTGGCTCGGATCCGATAACGTTCGTAGTTGTGTCGGCGGTGCTGCTGGCGACTTCGGCGGTTGCGATCATGATTCCCGCGGTTCGAGCGGCGCACGTGCAGCCGACGATTGCTTTGCGGTGCGAGTGATGTGCGTCAGAAATAACTGACGTCAGGCGTAGTGCGGAAAAACTCTGAATTGACCAGAGTCGCGCGGTGCTCCTACGATTGCAGTGCGGCTCTGATCCCCAAGCCCGCGAGATTCCCCTAGAGATCGGACAGATGCTTAATGCGATTCCATCGTGGGTTGCTTCTGGCAATCGTGGCAGCGGTTCCTGCATTCACATTCGCGCAGACGAATGGCGGCGTAGTCTCTTTCGCTAATTCCGGATCGAAATCTGCTCAGGCTCCGTTTCTGCACGGACTTGCGATGCTGCATAACTTCGAATACGAGTTCGCTGCCGCGGACTTCCGGCAAGCGGAAACTATTGATCCCAATTTTGCGATGGCCTACTGGGGAGAGGCCATGACCCACAATCATCCGGTTTGGAACCAGCAGAATCGACACGCCGCGATGCACGTACTGAGCAAACTGGGCGCCACCCCCGAAGCCAGGCTGGCAAAGGCTAAAACCAAGCGCGAAAAGGATTACCTGGAGACTCTCGACATTCTTTATGGAGACGGGCCCAAGCAGATTCGCGATCAACGCTACGCAGAAACAATGGCGGCTCTGCACGAGCGATACCCCAACGACATAGACGCAGCTGCCTTTTATGCCCTGGCCTTGCTGGGCAGGGGCGAAGGCGTTCGCAATGAGAGAGTCTACATGCAGGCAGCTGGGATCCTGATGCCGCTGTTTTATAGCCATCCGCATCACCCCGGCATTGCGCATTACCTCATCCACTCATGCGACGATCCGATTCACGCTCCGCTTGCTCTGCCCGCCGCACGCGCATATTCGAAGATTGCACCGGACGCCGGGCATGCTCAGCACATGACCTCGCACATCTTCCTCGCCCTCGGCATGTGGAAGGACGTAGTGCAGGCCAATGAGACTGCAATGCGCGTTGTGAAAGAGCAGCGAACTCAACAGGGGAAGCCCGCTGGCCACTGCGGCCACTATGCCTATTGGCTCGAATACGGATACCTCGAAAGCGGTCAGATCGACAAGGCGAAGCAGGTGCTGCAAGGCTGCCGCGAAGACGCCTCTCACGCGGACATGTCTGCTCGTGCAGGGAATGTGGTTGATCCTGATGACTCAGATCTCTCCTCATACACCCAGATGAGGAACAGGTTTTTGGTTGACACTGCCGAGTGGGACAATGCCATCGCCGTCGGGTTGCCGAGCCCCAGCCATAATCCAATGATTCAATTCAGTCAGGCTTACGGCGCAGGACTCGCGGCTGCGGAAAAAGGCGACCTGGCTTCAGCGCGTAAATCACTCTCTGATATGGACGCCCTGATGACGCGGCTTCCTGAGATGTTCGATCGCGATGGCTCCGCTCAGGATGAACCGGAGCGCCTGGTGCCTGCGATCGAGCAGCAGCAGGTGCAGGCATTGATTTTTGCCGGCGACGGAAAGCTGGACGAGGCGGTTGCCATGGCCCGCAAAGCGGCTGAAGAGGAGATGAAGCTTCCCTATGCCTTTGGTCCGCCCGATCCGGCAAAACCTTCCTATGAACTTCTTGCAGAGCTTTTGATGAAGCAGAATCAACCCCGTTTGGCGCTGGAGGCCTGCAAACAGTCCTTGCTCCGGGCGCCCAATCGCAGCCAATCCCTCGCCTTGCTCGAGCGCGCCTCTGCTGCTGTCAGCGGATCAACATCCACCGCAACGCGGTAGGGCACTTACGAGATCGTTGCGATTGGAGCTTCGGCAGATGTGGCCGTGATGCAGAAACACCGGGATCGAAATCCCGGCGTTTGCGCGATTGGAAGGAGATTACGCGCGGCTCAGGTAGGCGCCTTCACTTGTATCTACGCGGATCTTTTCGCCCTCATTGATAAACGGCGGCACGTACACCACGAGCCCGGTTTCAGTCTTGGCCGGCTTGGTGACCGACGAGGCGGTTGCGGACTTCAGGCCCGGCTCGGTCTCGACAACCGTGAGTTCAACAGAGCTAGGCAGTTCAATGCCCACAGGCTGCCCGTCGTGGTAGCTGACCTGGATCTGGAGGTTCGGCGTGAGGTACTCAACCGCATCGCCGAGTGTTGTGCCTTTCAGGACCGTCTGCTCGTAATCCACGGGGTTCATGAAGTAGTAGTCATCGCCATCGGCGTAGAGGAACTCCATGGAAACTTCGTCAACAACAACCTTTTCAATGGCGTCGGCGGAGCGGAAGCGGTGCTCAAACATCGCGCCGGACTTCAGGTTGCGAAGCTTGGCCTGGATGAAAGCGCGCAAATTGCCGGGAGTGCGATGCTCGACCTTGAATACCAGGTGGAGATTGTCGTTGTGCTTGATGATCATGCCCGGACGCAGTTGGGTGGCGGGAATCGCCATAAAAGTGAAACTCCTTGCTGTACCTGGAAAAGTAGGCGATGCTGCGCCTCGCGCGCAGATCCGGCCCAGGTTCCATTGTAGCTTAGGGGATGTTGTGGGGAGTTTCCGGGCAGGGTGAGATGAGACGTAAGTGGATGCCGGTCGGCGGGTTGCTGCTGTTGTCGCTGCTGTGGGCGACGGGGTGGATCCGTGCGGATCTGTCGCCCGGATCAGGCGCGGGATTCAGGCTGAGTCCCCTATGCCGCGAGGCGGTGTTGCTGGCGGTGTTTGCAGTTGGGTCGGGTGTAGCGGAAATAGCGCTGCGGAGACGGTGGCTGGGTTGGCAAGCGATTGGCAGGGCGGTGCTGGTCGGGGTTGGTTTGTTTGTTTTGCCGGCTGTAGTGACGGGACTGGTAGCAGGAACGATTGAGGATTCGACCCGGGTGGCAGTGTTTTCGCTGACACCGTTGTTTGCAGTGGTGTTTGAACCACATGTCGGGCAGGGGGCCGAGCAGACGCCCGAGAATCGTGGGGGCTTTTTGGCGGCGATGACCGCGGTGGCGGGGACGTTTCTTGTCTTTCCTGTGGAGTTGCCGCGCTCCTATTCTTCCGGCTTTGCTCTGATGGGGCTGGTGATGGCAGCGGCGGCGGTTGCGGCGGCAAATTGCATCGCTGTGCGTGAGGTGAGCCATCGGGGATCGTCGCTGTTGATCTTCGCAGCGGTGGTGGCGGGGTCGGCGGCTTGTCTTATCGCTGCGATCGGCGCGATGTTTCGCCAGAGCGCAGAGGCGGGTGTGGCGATGGACGTCTGGGCGGTTCTGGATCTGATTGCTCTCGGGCTGCTGTTCTGGCTGATGCGGCGGATCAGTGCCGTGCAGATGACGACGCGGTTTCTGATCGCGCCGCTGATCGCGAATTTGATCAGTCTGGCTCTGCTGCGACCGCATGTTGAGATTCAGAGCTGGATTGGGCTGTCGCTGATTGCAGCGGGGTCGGGGTGGATGATTTTCGTGCGGACGGAGACTGTCTCTCCGTCCGTGAAGTTCTTCCACTTCGAGTAGATTGAGCGCAGCTGAGGGCAGCTCATGTGCTCAGCCGCGAGATGGCTCGGAAGCCGTGCAAAATATGCGATTAGATCGCTCATTTTGCAAGCCAAAGCTATCAATGGGCTTATCGAACAGTTCAAGCCATTATGCACGGGGAAATTGCTTGATCAGAGCCGTGGGGCGATCGTCTCTGCAGCTTCCTTTGAGGTGATGACGGGGATGACCCCGAAGTCGACGATGTCCTTCCAGTTGCTGATCCACTCGTCGAGCAGGGCGCGATTGTCGGTCTCCATCACTTGGTAGCAGCGATCGAGTTCAGGCGTGACCCAGCTTGAAATGTAGTCGAGGCCAGGCGGGGCGAGGCGTCCTCGTTCGCGAAAACGGCGATACACGGGGATTGCGTCGGGACGGTCAAAGTGCTCAATCACCATATACAGGCTCATCGGATCTCCTGCTTCAGTTCCCGACCGGGTTGAGTTTCACTGTCTCTCCGGTGCGGGCGGATTGGCGGGCGGCGTCGAGGATCTGCATGACAACGACGTTGGTATCGAGAGCGCTGAGATCGCCCTTGGGAACGATCTGCCCTCGCAACACTGCGGTGAGGTAGGAAAGGGAATCGTGCTCGCGGGCGGGCAGCGAGGGAGCAGTCTCGGTGCGCTCCTGCGAATCGTGCTGATGGCGCACGCGCACCTGGTCGGCGGCAACCGTAATGGCGTACCCGGTGGCGCCGTATACTTCCATATCCTTGCGGCCAAAGGGCCAGTTCCATGAGGCCTGAATGACGGCCTGCGCATGCGGGTACTGGAGAATGATGGTCGCATCGTCGTCGACGTTGGGGTAGATTTCCGGCTTGTCGTGATTGACGACGGCTGTCACCGTCTCCGGCGTTTCACCGTGCATGAGCCACGTCATCAGGTCCACGCCGTAGCAGCCGAAGTCGTAGAGCGCGCCGGCGCCGTTCTGCTGCGGGTCAGTTAGCCACTTCAGGAATTCAGGCTGAACATTGATCTCTTTCGGCCCCTCGTGCCCATCGTGAACGACGACGCGGCGAATCTCGCCGATGCGGTTGTCGCGGACCTCATTGTAAGCAGCGCGGTTGCTGGCGTACCAGGTAGTCTCGTAATTCACGAGGACGTGAATCTTCTTCTCACGTGCAATTCGGCGGATGGCCTTTGCGTCTTCGAGCGAGATGGTCAGCGGCTTTTCGACCATCACGGATACGCCGTACTGCGCGGCAATTTCGATGGCGGGGCGGTGCTGGGCGATTGAGGTGTACACGAGGACCGCGTCCGGCCGGGCACGTTCGATCATATTGGCTTCGGTTTTGTAGAAGAGCGTCTCGGCGAGTGAATACTTCTTCCCGTACTTCTGGCAGAGGCCGCTATCGGCGTCTGCGATACCGATAAGCTTCACATCGGGGTGCTTCGGCAACTGCGAGAGGAAGCCCTCAACATGGCCGTGCTCAAGGCCGACGATCGCGACTTTCAGTTGAGCAGGCTGCTGGGCTCGCATGAGAGTTTCGCCAGCGAAAAACAGAAGCAGAGTGATTATCGCAGCAGCGCCACGAGAAAAGTCAGAACGCATTTGGTCGAATTCTCCCTGAAGACCCGATTGTACAGAGACGGTCTGACGACATGACGCAGCAAAAGGATTGGTCGCTTGCGGATTTAGGGGATCTGCGGGAGGCATTGCAGGCGAGCGAAGCGGATGGAATCGAGCGCACGTATCACTGTGGCTCATTTGGAAACACCATTACGACGGTCGTACCGCTCCTGCCCGGCCGGTCACAGCTTCGTATGCAGATGGTGCCTCCGTTCTTCTTGACAAGGTCTTTGGTTATCCACATTCCCAGACCCGTTCCGCCGATGCCTTTGGTGGAAAAGAAGGGCTCGAAGACTTGCCTCAAGATTTCGCGGTTCATCCCCGAGCCGGTATCCGCAACGGTGATCCTTATCCCTCTTCGGTGGGAGGGATGGAGAACGATATCGCGGCAGCGAAGGATCAGACGGCCTCCGGCCCTCATTGAGTCGAATGCGTTGGACACTAGGTTGAACAGGATCTGACGCAGTTCTCCTTCAAAGCACAGGAAAGGGGAGACATTGGCACTGTCATTGATTACCGTGATGCCTGAGTTTTCAAACCTGACTTGATACAGGGCAAGGACCGACCCAGCGACGGAGTGGAGATCAACTTCTGTGCGGTCGCTGCTTTGTTTGTGGAAGCGCAGGGTGTGTGTGGCGATGTGCGCGACCCGGTCCAGCTCTCGCTGCGCTTTTGTCACGAGGGACGTTGTCTCTTCATCGGCCACGCGCAACTCCAGGAGGTAGAGAAGATTCGTGACAGCCTCAAGGGGATTGTTGATTTCGTGGGCAATGGAGCTTGCCAGGCGGCCTACAGATGCGAGCTTTTCGTTTTGAAGAAGGGCCCTCTCGGACTGCTTGCGATTTGTAATGTCTCGGATGATCGCGGAGAAAGCAACAAGAATTCCGGGCGCCTCCATGTGAGGAGTCATGCTCACGGAGAGATCGATTTCATTTCCGGAGGCGGCTCGGCCTCTGGCCTCGATAAACGCCTCCTGCCCACCTTTGAGTTTTGCCATTGCGGATGAGAGGGACTCGACGTGTGCGGTCAACAGAAGGCTGGAGAGGGACTTCCCAATCGCAGTTTCCGAGGGCAAACCGAAGATTTGCTGTGCACCGGCATTCCAGCTCTGGATGGTTCCGTCAGCCGTCAGGCGAAGAATGGCGTCCGATGAGCGGCGAACAACCTCAGCCATTTGTTCGAACTCTTTACGAGCGCGAATTAGCTCTCGCTCGTAGCGATGTCGCTGTTCTACGGCGAACATGGCGATCAGAATCTGATCTTCGCTGGAATCTGTGTCGTCCATCCGAGCGTTGAGCAGGACAGGGATGTGAGAACCGTCAGCACGCTTGAGGTCAAAAGCTATCTCGGCGAGCGAGCCGCGCAGGAGGAGGGTGGGTATGAACTGGTTTTCATAGAAGAGCTGCCCTCCCGTGGGGAGAAGGTTTTGGAAGCTCAGTTGCTGCAATGAAGATTCAGGGCGTCCCACCATGTCGCAGAAGGCCGGATTTGCAGCAGAGATTTTGCCGTGCGCGTCGAGGACGACAAGACCGCACGGAACGCGTTCGAGAATGTTTCGGGAATCGGGCAGATTTGGCCCCCGGTACGCGGAATCTACTGCAGGAATCTGCGAATTTCCCTGACCACCTGAGTGGGCTCGCTCATGTGCGGGCAATGGCCTTTCGCGTCCATGACCACGAGCTTACTGTTCTTCAAAGATTTGTGGACGTATTCTCCGACACGCAAACCGGCAATGGCATCGGTTTGGCACTGAAGTATCAGCGTCCGTGTATCGACCAGCGGAAGATCATTACGATTGTCAGAGAGGAAGGTCACGCGGGCGAAATGCTGTGCCAGAAACGGGTCCATACGGCAAAAGCTCGCTTCCAGCTCTTCCGCCAATTCCGGCCTCTCGGTATTACCCATGATTACAGGCGCCATCGCGGCAGACCAGGCGACGTGATTGCTCTCAAGCGAATCGAGGAGGCCGTCAATATCGCGGCGCTCGAAGCCGCCGAAGTAGTCGCCCTCATTGATGTAGTGCGGAGACGGACCAATCATCGTCAGAGTTTCGAACCGGCTGGGCTCATCGATTGAGGCGAGGGCACCAATCATGGAACTGACAGAATGACCGACGAAGTGTACGGGGTGATCAAGCTTGAGAGCAGCAAGGATCTCAAGGACGTCCTGAGCGTAACCGCGAAGCGTGCTGTATCGGGATTGGTCGAATGCGGAGGAGTCTGATGCTCCAGATCCGACATAGTCGAACAGGATTATTGTGTAGTTGTCAGAGAATGACGGGACGACCTGACGCCACATGTTCTGATCGCAGCCATAGCCATGGGCAAACATGATCACCTGTTCACCCGAGCCTGTAACTTTGACATTGTTTCGTCGCAGAGCATCCATCGTTGCGTCGGCACCACCGGTTTTTTATTGTCTCAGATCAAAAAAGCAATATTCACACTGAAGCTGGAGGGCAGATTCTGGGGAAAAGTGAGGGCCTGGGTTTGGCCCGGACATGACAGGACGCAGTATGTCTGCTGCGAGTGGCGTGCCAAGGAGAGACTTTTGCGATCGGCTGAGGGTTGAGCAGTTGTAAGCCGATCTGCGAAAAACCTCGTCAATTCGAGTATGGGGACGCTACCGTTGCGCTCTCGATGCCCGCGCTGTGGACTTCGTACTCTGGATGCGCCGAACACCCTGGCTCTGTGTCCTGTGTGCTGGTGAGAAGACGACGGTCAGGAGGATGACGATGCGGCGGAGGTTTGGAGCACGGTGAATGGCGATTTGAGCCTTGCGGAAGCGCGAATGCACTATTCGCAGTGCCGGTGCCTCCCACCCGCGTTTTGTGCGTTTTGTGCGCAAACCGGAGGTCACTAAGCAGTAACGTACCTTGCCCGGTCCTGCCGCCAAATCGCTGTGATGCGTGCGTTTGACCCCTTCCGCAAACCCTCTTAACATAAGCTGAGGCATTATCCCCAGCCACACGACGCTGTTTCCCATTGGCGACAGCCCGCAGGGCAGTTTGATTTGGCGCGTGTCGCGCCCGGAAGGCAAAACACGTTGAGCACCACAGACACTATCGAAACCAATGAGCCATCGGGAACACCCGAGGAAGCCCACGGCCACGAAGGCCACGATCACCAACACGATCACGATCACAACCACGAACACCAGCATGGCCCGGTTCTCAATCCCGAGGTCACGCGCGAACTTGTGATCGACGCTCCGGTGGAAGAAGTTTCCAAAGCCTACCGCACGGTCACGCGCAACTACCAGCGCTATGCCAAGCTGCCCGGATTCCGTCCGGGCAAAGTGCCGGAGTCGGTTGTCAGGCGGAAGTTTGCCACCGAGATCCGTAAGGACGTCATCGACGGCCTGCTACCTGAGCGCTTCAGCAAGGGCGTGAAGGAGCTCGGGATTCGCCCCGTCGGCCAGCCGCAAGTCACGGAACTGACCGTGGAAGAAGGCCAGCCGCTGCATGTGAAAGCTGTGTTCGAGTACATGCCCGACGTCTCCATCGAGGGATACGAACAGGTGGTTGTCGACAAGCCGTCGGTCGAAGTGACTGACGATGAGTTTCGGCAGGAGTTGGAGCAACTGCGCGAGTCCCGCGCCACCATCGAGCCGGTGGAAGAGGATCGGCCTCTGACGGATGGCGACTGGGCCCAGATCTCCTATTCCGGCAAGCTAGTAGACGATCCCGAGGCGGCCCCGATCACTGGCGAGGACTCAATGGTGGAGGTTGGCGGAAAGGACACCGTCGATGCCTTCACCCAGGTTCTGCGGGGCGCGAAGCCCGGCCAGGAACTCAAGGCCGAGGTAATTTACCCGGCGGAATACCCCGATGCCAAGCTGCAGGGCAAGACAGTGGCCTACGAGGTGACCGTCAAGGCAATCAAGAAGCGGATTCTCCCTGAGATGAACGACGACTTCGCCAAGGAAATGGGCAATTACGAAAGTTTGGCCCAGTTGGAAAACGCCGTCCGGGAGCATATGACCAGCCGCAAGCGCCGCAGCGTGGAATCCGAGACAAAGGACCGGCTGTTTGCCGCCCTGGTGGAAAAGTACCAGTTCCCAGTGCCTGAATCGCTCGTTCAGGACCAGATCGATGCCCGGCTGGAACGGGGTCTGCGGGCCCTTGCTGCCCAGGGAATGAACCCTGAGCAGATGCGCAAGCTGGACTTTGGCCGCCTTCGTGGTGCGCAGCGGGATTCTGCGGTTGCCGAAGTTAAGGCTCACATCCTGCTCGATCTCATCGCTGAAAAGGAAGGGGTTACCGTCGGGGACGAAGAGCTGGACCGGGAATTACATATGGCTGCACTTCA
>Ga0068855_100003586_pt1 | contig 18961 bp, 17 predicted proteins | sample KBSCornC52_FD_66592 | JGI IMG/M metagenome (GOLD analysis project Ga0068855, IMG submission 66592) | Corn rhizosphere microbial communities from Kellogg Biological Station, Michigan, USA - KBS Corn C5-2 | ecosystem: Host-associated > Plants > Roots > Rhizosphere > Soil ...
TCCTCGTGCCTCCCTCTTCCACCGACTTCTTCATCATCGCCGGACCCACAGCGGTCGGAAAATCCGACCTCGCCGTAGCGGTCGCCGAGCGGTGCGGGGGCGAGATCGTCGGCGCCGATGCCTTCCAAATCTATCGCGGCCTCGACCTCCTCACCGCCAAGCCTTCGTCCGAACTGCGCGCCCGCGTCCCGCATCATCTCGTCGGTGAAATCCCGCTGACGCAATCCTTCGACGTCGCCCAGTATCTCGCCCTCGCTCGCGAACACATCACCGCAGTCCGGGCGCGCCAGCAAATTCCCATCGTCGTCGGTGGCACCGGCATGTATCTGCGCGCCCTCATGCGCGGACTCGCCGATCTTCCCGGCGCCGATGCCACGATCCGCGCCGGGCTGGAAACGCGTCCGCTGACCGATCTGCAGCGCCAGCTCGCCGAACTCGACCCCGAGGGCGCGAGGCACATCGATCTCCAGAATCCACGGCGTGTCATCCGCGCATTGGAAGTCTGTCTCCTCACCGGGCGCCCATTCTCCAGCTTCCGCGAACAATGGTCCGCCGAGACCCCCCCGCGCTGCGGCGTCGTCCTCACCCTCGAACGCGAACTCCTCCACGCGCGCATCGAACGCCGCACCGCCGCGATGTTCGACACCGGGGTCCTCGAGGAAGTCGCACAATGCGGCAAACTCGGTCCCACCGCCGGCCAGGTGCTCGGCCTGCGGGAAATCCAGGCGCATCTCCACGGTGAAATCAGCCGCGCCCAATGCATCGCCGCCGTCTCCCAGGCGACGCGGCAATACGCGAAACGGCAAATGACCTGGTTCCGCCGCGAGCCAGCGCTGGAGATGATCGACATCTCCAGCGTGGCTGCAGAAGAGCTGCTGAATCGCCTGGCCACTCAGGCCAGGGCGATGATCAAGAGGCCGTAGGAGCAGCCGGCACATCCGGCGTCGTCGACTCCATCTTCGCCAATTGCTGCCGGGCGAGTTTGCCGAGGTAAGGAATCTCCCATTCCTTGCCGCTAAACGCCTTGTACACCGTGAAGATCCAGACACAGAGGAAGGCCAGCCGCACCACAATGCTGACCAGCCAAAGCAGCGTCCCGATGAGCGGAATGCCATGCAGGATCAGGAAGACGATCGCCAGGCCGAACCAAAGCCCGATCCAAAGGCCACCAAGGAAAACGGATTGCATGGCGTAGAAGCGGACGAACTTGTCCTTCTTTTCCAACACCAGAAAGACAATGCCGCCGAGGAGGGTAAAGAAACTCGCCAATGCGGCGGCGATATTCGGGGCGAGCCCGCTGGTGGTGGCCGGAGCGGCAACAGGCTGCGGTGGGAGAGGCGGGGCGCCAGCGGCGGGAGCGGGATTCGACTCAGGCGGCAACGAAGACGGAGCGGTAGGGTCGGACATAGATATGTGTGATGAGGTTAAAACTAACGTGGTCAGTGTCAATCCATCGCGGTAGCGCTTGAGACTACAGCAAATAGACCGAAACAACTTCGCTATTTACGTAGGAAAAAGGGCCGATTATACAAAAATTCGTTCTTTCTTCCTGATCCGTTGAGACCAGGTGGTCACCCCAGGCGATCTATCAAACAGCCCATTCGTAGATTATGCCCAAGAAAACCGACAGCATCCCGAAACCGGTCGCTCCTGCGGCCGCTGCGCCCGAAGCATCGACGCCGGCACCGGCTCCCGTGAAGCGGGCCATCAAACCTGCCGCCAAGGCGAAGACCGTCGTCAAAAAGCCGAAGGCTCCTTCGGTCAAAACGAAGCGGACCAGCAAAACCGCGATTGCGGCGGCCATGTCCGGCACCGCGGACACGCGCCCTCCTTACAGCCGCGAAGACATCGCCCTGCGTGCCTATTTCATCTCCGAAAAGCGCCGCCATCACGGTCTGCCTGGCAACGAACACCAGGACTGGATCGAGGCCGAGCGCCAGCTCCTGGCCGAAAGCGCCAAGCCCAAAAAGGCCAGGAAGGCCTGACGCATGTCCGGCTCGCCTACCATCCAGCAATCTCTCGTCACCGCTTTGCGCGAGCGGCTCGCCGTCATAGCGGATCGCGACTGGTACGCCCGGGACCCGGCCGGCCATCTTGAACGGCTGCGCGCCGTTTCGGAACAAATCGCCGCGCTCCAGCAGCAACTCCCGCCCCCGGTGGACCCGCAGCTCCGGCACTATTTCGAGCGCTGCAGCTACGACAAGGCCCTGGCTTTCCTCGAGGCTCGCTGACCCGCTTTCCGGGTCGTCGCGAGATTTTCCCTGACCGCGCCCGCGGCCTGTGTATGCTCGGCTTTCCATCCCATCCATGGATCCACTCATCGCCCTACTCCGTCAAAACGCCCGCACCTCGACTGCGGACCTCGCTCGCGAACTGAATCTTTCCGAGAGCGCCGTCCTCGATCGTCTGGCGAAGTTGGAGTCCGATGGGGCGATCCTGGGCTATCAGGCCGTCGTCGATTCACAGAAAGTCTCCGGTTCCATCGTCACCGCCGTCGTCGAGGTGAAGATCACGCCCGAACGTGGGGGCGGCTTCGATCGCCTCGCGGAACGCATTGCGAAATTTTCCGAAGTGCAGAGCTGCTACCTCATGAGTGGCGGCTACGATCTGCTGGTCATCCTCGAGGGTGACAATCTCCAGGAGATCGCCACGTTCATCGCGGAAAAGTTGAGCACGATCAAAGGGGTGATTTCCACCGCCACGCGTTTCCGTCTCAAGGCTTACAAGGAAAACGGCGTCTCGCTCACCCGCGAGGTCAAGGCGGAGCGCCTCGCCGTCACGCCATGAGGTCATTCAGCATTTACCATTTGGCATTTAGCATTCGGGTTGCCCGAGCTCGGTAGCCGCGCTCGCTCGCGGCTCGATCGATTCAGCTTCCCCGCGAGGAAAGCGCGGCACCTCCGCTTCCTCTCAATCCTAAATGTTAAATCTTAAATCCTAAATTCTTTCATGACCTTCAATAAATACGTCGCGGACCATATCCGCGACATTCCCAAATCCGGCATCCGCGAATTCTTCGACATCGTGGCGCAGGAAAAGGAAGTGATCTCTCTCGGCGTCGGCGAACCTGATTTCGATACGCCCTGGCACATCCGCGAAGCGGCCATCTACTCGCTCGAGCACGGCCGCACGCACTACACCTCGAATCTCGGCCTGCCCGAGTTGCGCGCGTCCATCTGCAAATACGTGCAGAAGCACTTCAAGGTCGCCTACGATCCGCGCACCGAAGTGATCATCACCGTCGGCGTCAGCGAAGCGATCGACCTCGCCCTCCGCGCGGTCCTCAACCCCGGCGACGAAGTGCTCTACCACGAGCCGTGCTACGTGAGCTATTCACCCAGCGTCGTCATGGCACATGGCAAGGCGGTCGGCGTGCCCACCCGCGCCGAGGATCAATTCCGTCTCACCGCCGAGGCGCTCGCCGCGCACATCACTCCGCGCTCGAAGGTGCTCATGCTCAATTTTCCGTGCAATCCCACGGGTGCCACGCAGACCCGCGCTGAGCTGGAAAAGATCGCGCGCCTGTGCATCGATCACGATCTCATCGTCCTCACCGACGAGATTTACAGCGAGCTGACCTACGACAATGCGGAGCATGTGAGCATCGCCTCGCTGCCAGGGATGCGCGAACGCTGCGTCTTTCTGCACGGCTTCTCCAAGGCGTTCGCCATGACCGGCTGGCGCATCGGTTACGCCTGTGCTCCCGGCTGGCTGACCGATGCGATGATGAAGATCCATCAGTACGCCATCCTCTGCGCGAACACCACGTCACAGGACGCGGCGATCGAAGCGCTCGAGCACGGCTCGCACGGCGTCGACTCCATGCGCCGCGAGTATGAGCATCGCCGCAACTACATCGTCCGCGCCTTCAACGATCTCGGCCTCAGTTGCCACAAACCGGTCGGCGCCTTCTATATCTTCCCGAATATCAGCAGCACCGGCCTGACCAGCCGCGAATTCTCGCTCGGCCTGCTGGAGAAAAAGAAAGTCGCCTGCGTGCCCGGCCCGGCCTTCGGCGCGAGTGGCGAAGGCTTCGTCCGTTGCTGCTACGCCACCAGTCTCGACCAAATCAAGGTCGCCATGGACCGCATCGGCGAGTTCGCCGCCGAGGCGAAGAAGAAATAGGCCGGCGGCGCCGATTCTGGCCGTCCAGAACGCGCCCAGGTCAATTACCCGACAAACCGAGACATGAACCTGCTGGGACTCATGGGCTTGTGCGTCTGGTTGCTTGTTCTGGGTGCGCTGGCGGTCGGGTTGGTCGTGCTCATCGTCGCGTGCTGCCTCCGGAAGTGGAAGGTCGTGAAATGGACCATCACGATCACCCTGGCCACGGTCATCGTATTGGTGGTCGGCTCAGGCACGCTCATGTATTTTCTCTGGCGCCCTTGGGATGCCTCCTCCGAAGCAGAGCTCAAAGAAGCCTATCGCGCTGATTTCGGGGTCTTACCTCCCACGGGAATCACCGTCCTCCATGCCCGTTCGGTCGTCGTCGGAGACGACGCCGTCCAGTGGTTCCTGCTCAAGGCCTCACCGGAAGAAATCGAGAAGCAAATCGCCAATGGTTTCACTCCCGCCCAAGGAGCTCCGCGTGATTTCGACGGTCATATCGGTCCCAACGCACCTCGTTGGTGGAAACCTCAAATCAGCCGCCTGCGACTCTACGAGAGTTCCAAATGGCCTCCCGCTGCCGGCGCACCAGGCGGCCATGCCGCGATGGGCGTGGACACCAGCACAGGCCTGATCTGGTTCTGGGCTGAACAACTCTAGGAGTACCGTGGCATTCCAGGAACGCAAGCGTCCATGGCTCGTCCTTCTGGATCGTAAACACTCCCTCGACACCCGAGTTCCGGGGAGCTCTTTCAGCCGCAACCTAACAAGGAAACCACGGTTGTATGGTCTACTGCGATTCCGCCGATGGACAGGTGCCGATGGAAAGCGTGATCACCAAGGATCTCATTCCAAAGCCTCCTGAACAGGCAGAAAGACGATTGCGATAAAGCGACTGGTCCACCGGCGGACACAGGCCGCACGATGTCGGCGAATTAGAGAAAGCAGACATCCTCCGTTCGGCCAGAGCCGCAAGCCCCCCGAGGGCAGGATTCCTGCTGTCCAGTATAGGGCCTGAGGCAGGTTCGCGCATTGACAATGATGCGCAATTCCGCAATAGGCATCGCCATGGCCGCCAACGCACTGTGCATGGCTCGGCATCGCTCCCCCGAAAAATGCAATCCATCCATCGCGCTGCCAAAGGCCACTCTGCGTCCCTGAGCTGGAATCCGCTGCGCTCGCGTCTGGCCATGTTCCTGGCGGCGGTCGGTGTATTCGGCTCGACCCTTCCCAGTGCTCGCGCGAGCGGTACGTGGACGGCGGTAGCCAATACAGCTCCCGGCGGTGTCGCCCTGATGCTTCTCCTCCCGGACGGCACCGTCATGGCGCACAATGGTTCGGGGAGCGCTTGGTACCGGCTCACGCCGGATAGCCAGGGCCACTACATCAATGGCACCTGGACCACCCTGGCGGCGATGCATGACACGCGGTTGTATTTTTCCTCCGACGTTCTGCTCGACGGCCGCGTTTTCATCGCCGGAGGTGAATACGGGATCGGAACCAGAACCAGCGAAGTCTATGATCCGCTGACCAACACGTGGACCATGACGCCCGTGGCCGGACAGAAGTTCGTGGATTCCGGTTCCAAGCTTCTGCCCAGTGGCAAAGTGCTCGTCGCTCCGGTCAGCCCCAGCCCCTCAGGCTATACCGCGCTCTACGATCCCTCGGCCAACACCTGGGCTCTCGGGCCGAAACTTTTCCGGGGCAGTTCTCAGGATGAAGCCAGCTGGGTGCAATTGGCTGACGATAGCCTGATCACCATCGATCCCTTCGGCACGAATTCCGAACGCTACATTCCTTCGTCGAACACCTGGATCAACGATTCCACGGTGCCCGTCAGCCTTTACAATGGCCTGGGTGAACTCGGCGCCGGATTTCTTCTCCCGGATGGCCGGGCTTTCTTTCTCGGAGGCACCGGACACACCGCCCTCTACACGCCTTCCGGCTCCACCACCCCCGGCACCTGGGCTGCCGGACCGGATATTCCCAATGGATACGGCACCACCGATGCCGGAGCCTGCATGATGCCGAACGGCAAGATCCTTTGCGGCGTGGGTTCGGCGACGACTTACAATGCCCCCACTTACTTCTACGAGTACGATCCGGTGGCTGGCAGTTTCACCTCGGTCAGTGCGCCAGTGGGGGCATCGGATAACATCCCTCCTTATGAGACGAACATGCTGGCGTTGCCCGATGGGACCGTCCTGTATTCCGACTTCGGCTCGCGTCTCTACGTCTATACGCCCGATGGCACACCGCTCGCCGCGGGAAAGCCGGCCATCGCATCGATCAGCCAAAATGCCGACGCGTCGTTCCACCTCGTGGGCACACTCCTCAACGGAATTTCCGAGGGCGCTGCATATGGGGACGACGGCCAGATGTCCACGAACTATCCCATCGTTCGCCTGACCAGCACCGGTGGCACCGTCTACACCGCGCGTGCTTTGGGACGCAGTTCCACCAGCATCATGCAAGGCAGTGCGTCCATGAGCACGGAATTCTATCTCCCGGTGGGAATCCCCGCGGGGACTTACTCCGTGACGGTCGCGGCCAACGGGATCAGTTCCGATCCGGTCTCCCTGGTCGTGGCGTCCATTGCCATTAGCCTCCCGGCCAATGCAACCGAAGGCGCAGCTCCCGTCAATGGCACCGTGACCCTTCCGACTGCGGCCGCCGCCGACACCGTCGTGACGCTGGCTTCCAGCCGCACCTCGCGGGCTACGGTGCCGGCGTCCGTGACGGTGCTGGCCGGCCAGACGTCCGCCAGTTTCACCGTCACCGTGATCGACGATTCGCTTCTCAACGGCTCCCAGGCGGCCACCATTTCCGCGACTGCCAGCGGCTACCAGGGCGGCTTTGCGAATTTCGTCGTGCAAGACAATGAGACAGCGGCGCTCAGTACCACCCCTGGGACCAGCTTCAGCCCCACGGGACCCCAGGGAGGAGCCACGACTGCCTTTACCCCCTCTTCGATCAGCTACACGTTGACCAATACGGGAAATACATCGCTATCCTGGAGCGCCTCGAAAAGCGCGACGTGGTTGACCATTTCTCCCCCGAGCGGAACTGTGGGCGCCGGAGCGAATGTGACCGTCACCGTTTCTTTGAACTCCGGTGTGAGCAGCCAGGCCGTGGGCGCCCACACCGACACGATCATCTTCGATAACATTTCCAACGGGAACGGCGATACCTCGCGGAGCGTGACCCTGGGCGTTTCGCCGGCGGTTCCGGTGCTCGCGGCGTTGCCCGCCTTTACCAAAGGGACCGCCAACAGCTTCTCGTGGACCGCTTCGACCAGCGCGACGAATTATGATGTGCAGGCATCGACCTCGCCGACGTTTTCCACGATTTTTGCCACGCAGAGCCCGACATCGCCGTCTGTGACCTTTAGCGGTCTGGCCGACGGCACCACTTATTATTACCGCGCGCGAGCCACGGGCGGTGGATATTCCTCGGCTTACGGCAACGTCGTCAGTTCCACCCAGGATGCCACGGCGCCCCTGGTGGCGATCACCAGTCCAGCCACTGGCGTCGTTTACGCCACCACGCACAGCACTCTCCTCGTGCAAGGAACGGCTTCGGATTCGGGCTCAGGCGTGGCTTCGGTGACCGTCAACGGCATCGCGGCCACGAGCACCGATGGCTTTGCCCATTGGTCGGCGACCGTGCCCCTGGCGAGTGGAACAAATATCATCGCCGGCACCGCCACGGACAATGCGCAGACCGGAGGGAATTCCACGACCAGCCCGAGTATCACCGTGAACCAGTCAACGAGTACGCAGGGTGACGATTTGCCGGATAGCTGGAAAACGGCCAACGGGCTGGACCCAAATTCGACGGCGGCCGTCAACGGTCCGCAGGGTGATCCGGAGAAAGATGGGCTGCCGAACCTGCTCGAATACGCCTTTAACACCAACCCACGGGCGGCAACCGCGAGTCCCGTTCAATCCTCGATCCAGGTGAACCAGAGCGACGGCCTGCGCTATTTGCAACTGAGCTATCCGCATCGCATCGGGGCCTTGGATCTCACCTACACGGTCGAAGTCTCGGATGACTTGCAGGCGTGGTCTTCGCCGGTGGGGATGGTTCAACCACTGAGCGTTGTTCCCACGGGAGACGGTATCACCGAAACGATCACGGTCAGGGTCATGGCCTCGACCGGAAGCAACCCCCGCAAATACGCGCGGTTGAGAGTGACCGGATCGTAACTACCGCATTCCCGCAAAAGCCCCCGCGCGAGGCCGTCGCGCGACCTCACGGCCGGCGAGCATTGAGAAGCCCGGTCAAACTCGTTTGCGGAGACCTCCGTTGAGATTTGCTTCTCCTGAATTGTCCTCCATCACCTGAATAACCTATACACCCAGCCGTCTCAGTTCCCACGATAGTCACACAAACCCTTATGAAACGAACCCTTCTCACCCTTGGCATTTTTGCGACCCTGCTCTCCGCGGTGCCCGCTCTCCAGGCTCACGACGACCATTATCGTTACGACGACCTGCGCTCCGATGTGCACAGCCTTTGGGAATGGTATGGCCACCTGCGCGATGAAGCCAGCGTCCGCGGCGGCCACCATGTCCGCGACGAACTGGACGGCATTCGCAGCGATCTCAAGCGCGTGGACGATGAATTGCACGACCGCCATTTTCACGGCGACCGCGTGCGCGGTGAAATCGACGGCATCCGCGACGATCTCCGCCACGTGAACTCCGAGCTCAAGTGGCACGGCGAGGTTCACCATCGCGAGGGCTTCAGCATCCAGTTCCACTAAGACTTCATTGATTTGAATTGATTCATCAGCCACGCGAAAGCGGGCTGAGAATTCACACAATCCCGCCGGGCGCCTCTGCATCCGGCGGGATTTTTTTACCGTCGCACCGGACGCCGCGCCGAGCGTTTTGAAGCGTCGGCCAAAAATAACGTCCGGATGACAGAAAGCGCGTTGGAGGGCACCGCGCCGTCGGTGCTGGGAAAATGCGCTCGCTCGGAAGCGACGGCGCGCTTCCCTCCAGTTTGATTCGGAAACATTTCTGGCAAATGCTGCAGAACAACTTTCGAAAGCACCGATACCGCGAGGTTTCGCGGGGCCGAAACTGTCAGTCTGCGCGCAGAAAAAGAGCGCAATTGTCGGGCCGCCAGCCTGGCTGGCGCCCATCCACCTTCGATGCCCTTACTCCACACCCGCCGCGGCGAAGATCGCCGCCCTGCGGCATCATTCTCTACCGCACGCGCGCTCTCAAAAAAGAGGTAGGGACGTCGCGCCGGCGACGTCCTTTTCAGCAACATCGCATTGCGTTCACCAGCGATCATTCCGACGATGATCGCGGACCGCGCGCGTCCCTACCTTGTGACGGCGTACGACCTTTTAGATCACGTCGCCCGGACGCGCCGGCTCGGGCGCGCCGATCTCAAAACCATTCTGTTCCGGCGTCACCGGCTGCGGCGCGGCGTTCGGCCCCGGTTCACCTTGCGGGCCGGCGGCTCCGTTCTCCGCGGGTCCGGAATTTTCAGTAAACGGCACATGCCCCATGGGACGCCGCATCTGCTCCTGCATTTGCTGAGGCGGGTTCCATGAGGGATTACGGCCGGCGGGATTGTGCATCTGCGGCTGGAAGGACGGCGGATTCATTCCCCGCTGATCGAACCGGCGGCCGTCGGGACGCGGCCCATCGGGACGCTGTCCATCCTGCTGCGGACCGCGTTGCGGCTGGCGGAAATCGCCGCGGCCATCCTGCCCCTGCGGCTCATGCGAGAAGCGGTGGAAATCCGGCGCACCCCATCCCTGATGCATCTGCGGCTGTTGGCCGCCATGCATCTGCGGCCCGAATTGCGGCCGGTTCTGCGCGAAGCCATGTTCGCCCTGACCACCAAACCCTCCATGATGGTGATGGTGGTGCATCCACGGACCACGTGGGCCATTCTGCGCGAAGCCGCGTTCGCCCTGACCACCAAATCCTTTGTGGTGATGATGATGCATCCACGGGCCACCCTGGCCGTTCTGTGCGAAGCCTTGCCCACCAAATCCTTCGTGGTGGTGATGATGCATCCACGGGGCCACCTGGCCGTTCTGCTCAAAGCATTGTCCACCTTGCCCACCAAATCCTTCGTGATGGTGATGGTGCATCCACGGGCCACCCTGGCCGTTCTGCGCGAAGCCGTGCCCACCTTGCCCGCCAAATCCTTCGTGATCGTGATGGTCCATCCCAGGCCCACCCCGGCCATTCTGCGCAAAGCCCTGTCCGCCCTGCGGTCCCATCGGTCCATGATGATGCTCCATGCCCGGGCCCTGCGGTCCCGCTTGCGGCCCTTGATTTTGCGGACCCGCCTGCGGACCATTTTGCGCCTGTTGCTGGCGCCGTTGCATTTCCTGGGCAAAGCGCTGACGCATCTGCTCGCGACGTTGCATCTCCTCCGCAAACCATTGGCGCCGCTGCTCCTCAAATTGCTGTTGGCGCTGCTGCCACGCCTGCGGCCCGCCGTTTTGCGCGCCCGGGTTTTGGCCGCCGGGGTTGGCGTTCGGCGCCCCGGGTCCGCCCTGATTCATCTGCGGCGGACGCATTCCCGGTTGGCCGGGCTGCTCCGGTTGCCGATTGCCATCACGCGGACCGCGCTCCATCGAGCGTCCACCGAACTGCGGGGAAAATTCATCGCGCGTCACCCGCCCATCGCCGCGACGGTCGAGTTTCTTCAAGACTTCCGGCGCATTCTTCATTTCCTGCTCATCGATCACCCCATCGTGATTCGTATCCAGCAGATCGAAGAGCGAAGACCCGCGGTGCATATCGCCCGCCCCACCCCCGCGCTGACCATCCGGCCGGTGCTGATCCCGATCGCGCCCCTGCGGCAAGCCGGGCGGCGCATTCGGTGGCGCCGGTGGAGTCTGTGCATTCTGCGGAGCCGGCGTGGCGGCCGGTGTCGAGGGAGTCGCGCTTTCCTGCGCGTAGAGCAGCGATGCCGGCAGCGCCAGCGAAATCGCGGTGGAGAGAAACATCTTCAGTTTCATAAAGCTTGGAATGTTTTGGGGAAGGCCGCACCCGCGACCGTTTTGGGTTTCATCTCCTAAAACGCCACCCACGCCGTTTGTTGTGTAAACGGACCATCTTTTTCCCAGCACTCCGCATCCGGCATTCGCCATTCCGCATTCGTCATTCCAAATTCCCCGCCCTCCCTCTTTCGGTGCTACACTTCCCCAAATCACCATGAGCTCCGAAAACCAGCCACCCGCCTCCCCCCGTCCCGACCTCGCCGGCCGTGCGGACATCGAGCGACTGGTCGATACCTTCTACGGCAAAGTGCGTGAGGACGAACTCATCGGCTTTATCTTCAACGACGTCGCCAAAACCGATTGGGCGGCGCACCTGCCGAAGATGTATGCCTTTTGGGAAGCGGTCCTCTTCCGCACCGGCAATTTCTCTGGCAACCCCGTCGCCACCCACGCCCGGCTCGTCCCGCTGACCACCATGGGACCGGCCCAATTCGCGCGCTGGCTGCAGCTCTTCACCGCCACCGTCGACGAACTCTTCGCCGGCGAAAAAGCCACCCTCCTCAAGGCGAGTGCCGCCGACATCGCGAATGTCCTGCACACGAAGATCAACAAGCTCCCGCCCACTTCCTTCGACTACTCCCAGCTCACCCCCGAGCAACGCGCCCACTACGCCACCCAGCCGCCGAAGATCGTGAAACCGTAGGCTCTTCTTCTCCTAAACGCGGCTGTCCCGCGCCTCCACGGTCCGCCCCAACGTTCGCGCCAACCGCTGAGCCACACGCGGCCAATGCTTCCGCGCGAGATCACATTCCCAAACGCGGACAACCTTCCAGCCATCCTTGCGTAAGGTCCGCGTGACGAGCCGGTCGCGTATTTTGTTCCGCTCCAGCTTCGCCGCCCACCATTCCGCCCGCGTCTTCGGCATCGGCGCATGCTTCGGCTTCGGGCACCCATGCCAGAAACAGCCGTCAACAAACACGACTACCCGCTCGCGTCGGAAAACAAAATCCGGTTTGCCTATCAGCGTCTGCCCACGTCTCCATCCAGAGAACCCGTTTTCTCGGAAGAGCGCCATCATACGTAGTTCGGTATCCTTGTTCCCCTTTCCGCGTATCGCCGACATCACCGCGCTTCGCTTGGCGGAGGTGAATACATCTGGCATCAACGTGGCTAACCTTATTTTTGGAAGCGATCAAACTCCTTTGGCAATTTTCCCAGCAATTCAGAAACTTCCATCGAATACAAATCCCACGTCACATCGATCTGGTTGCAAAAATCGGCTAAGCGTCGTGCCGTCCCGCGGGTCTTTCCCCCAGCTCCTCTTTTCGGCTGCCGAGTCGCCGAATCCACATACAAAACCGTTGCCGCCGCCATGAAGGCTCGATTCGTCACGAGTTCCTGGCGCGAGGCGAGTTGCTCCACCAAGTCGCCTGGCGTGTGAAGTGGCTGGCAAAGTACCACCTTCGCACGACTTGGATCATCACGATGCGTCCGGTACACGCGCCAAGGACCCGCGAGCAGATGCCGGTAATAACGTTGGAAATTTGTCGGATCAGGAATATGGCGCGCTCGCTCACCCGGCTTTCGATGACCACGGCCATCCGCCGGGCAGACTTCATCAAAAAACAGCAGCGACAACCATGCCCAAAGTCCTTTATCCCGAGCCGTATCACGCAAACGCGTCTGCTCCAACACCCCATGCAGCCACTGTCCCGCGACGAAACGAGTCCCGAGTGGCTGTGGCGTCACTTCGATTCGCGCCACTTCCTCCGATGTCGTTTCATCGGTCAGGATTTCTACCGGTGGTGGCGCGGATGGATTGATTTTTAGCAAGTCCAGATAATCGTCGAATCGCCGTATACCTTCTTCTCGAAGACGACGCAGTTTCATTGCGCTCCCTCCGCTCCAAAAAATGTCCTGAATTTTTCGACCAATCCATGCTTTCGAGCAAATGCAGCCACCGCTCTATTGATCCAATCGTCGTTCGCATCTTCCCCATCCTCTTCCGTAGGCGGTTCGCCAACCCCCAACACCTGTACCGCGAAACGGAGCCATCGGGCTTGCCAGTCATCTGGCTCGTCGAAATCCCGGTACTTTTCCCGATGCAAAATACGACCAAGAACCTCCCGTAATGCAGACGGATAAACGACAGAAATAAAACCGGGATCGAGTCCAATTTGCTTATAGTTCCCGGCCGCAGTGTTCAGCAAAAGACGCGGATAGTCTTCGAAATCTATACGCCATAATTCTGAACCGAGATCGCTCGGCAACACAGGAAGAAGGGGAATGCGCGGATCCTCCAATTCCTCTGGAGAGCGCAAAGGTATACGATCGGCCTCTGCCAAAAGCATACCGTGTGGCTCTTCAGGTGTACCTGCCGACGTTACGCGAATTCGAAACAAAATATCGTCTGGAGTGTCAAATTCACCCAATACCCTACTGACTGGCGGCTGGAGCGCCCCTACTTTCCCGAAATCGAACCGCATCCAACTCGTTTGCCGGTACGCCTCGACTGCAACAATAGCGTCGGCAGGCAGTTCGTATTTATCTAACGCCAATACTGCATCAAAAGCCCACGCGGCACCCTCAGGCTTTAATGAAAAACGTACGTCTTCCCGCAAAATTCGAACTCTTCCCGTATAGTTAAATCTCCGAAGCATCGATCATCTCCTTCACTTGAATATTCACACAAACATCGCGTTCTTCGTCGAAACCCGTAACGGTTAGGTTGAAATCGCGATCACGAACTTCAGCTTTTAATTCGTTACCGAGGCGGTGAGTAATTTCGAGTCCTTGTGACTCAATAGCGAATTGGTGATCTTTGAGATCGAAATCAGCTCGATTGTATTTTGCGAATGCGTTTCCGCGACGCACATCGTAAGCCGTTTGAACGGACAGAATATCGGGCAGATCAGCATCCGGATCGCCTGCGCAGATACGAAACCCGCCGGGGACCTGCTCCAAGCGGTACCGACGCATACGCGGCTCTGGAGGATCAGGAGGATCGGGTTGATCTGTGCCCTTTTTCTTCTTCCGCTTCTGCCGCGATTTCGCTCCATCAATCTCGGGCGGCGCAGGAAGTGAAAAGAAGTCTTTGAGAAGATTAGCATCTTCTTCACGCTGATGGGAACTGAGAATGTTAATGATAGCGGAAACACAATGCGTGACGAAATCGATAACAGCCTTCCCGTAAAGCTTCGGATACTTATCGCGGAAATTTGACGAGTCTTTTTGCCACTGTGTATGCGCTGGATTTTCGGAGTCGCCAAGGAGCGTCGCCAGCGATTTGTGCTCGACGACGACGATCGATCGAATCCCGTGTGCGCGTTTCGGCCGCAGGTCCGAAATAATGATGCCTTCGCGGACGAACACTGTCCGCTCGCGGATATCGCCTTCACTCACCATGAAAAGATCGAAATATGAATCCTGATTGCCTTTACCATTTGCTCTCACCACCAAGGGCACTCGCAAAGCCATGCGTTCACCACACTCAAGTTGACGCTGCAAAGGGGCAATGGCCGCTTGGGGTATAATGTCCGGAACAGACCAATTCGGACGATCCGCTGGTGCAGAATTCAATACCAACATGTCGCTCGGTTTGCGACTGCAGGCCCAATCAGCGAGCTCAATCAGCGGCAACAATTCCGTAGCGGTCTCTTCACCTAAAGACTGAATGACGTCAAGCAGGGTTCCGTCATCGACCTGCAACTCATCGTTCGGGGTCGCTATAGTAACTGAAAGTTTTCCTTCAAGTATTGGATAAAAGTAACCACGAACAACCGCCTGTAGGAGCGAGTCTCGCGTGATCTCCGGGTCCACCCACGGAACTACGATCGATAACCCTGATTCGTCACTTCGCGACAAATTGAAAGTTTCACAAAAACGATCGAGCAATGCCGAATCGCTGATTGGGAGCATGAGTTCTCCATCGAGATCCCCAAAGCCGCCATCTGGCTTATATTGTTTCTCACCGCAGGCATGAGTCTTCAAGACAGCCTGCCCCATAAGCAAACGCGTGGGATCGCCGCGCCGAATAGTTAAGCCGAAAAAGGAATTCGCTCGACTCGACCGAGGAAATACATATTTACCCACTCCCCATCGCCCTCGATCTTCTTCGCCTTTCCCCGTCCGTCCCTCCGCACGAAAAAAGTAAAAGAACGCGTTTTTGGAATTTGGGACGTCGTGCCACTGCCGCACATCACCGATCAGTCCGGAAGTTCCAAAATCTTCTACCACAAGGTACGAACATGATTCAGCAGCTGTTGGGGGTGTCCGAAGCCCATTCCTCTGCGCCTCGTAATGGGGGCGGCTTCCCACGAAGTATTCGGAGACAGCGCCGGCTGGCAAAGCATCGGAACCCGTCGCCAACATTACTCGAACCGTAACCATTTCGGTCGGTTGCCCAGCGGAGTTCCTTAACCCAGCGTCCAAAGAATTCTGCAATGCTTCCCGAATGAGAGCTTCTGCGGGGTCGCGTATTGCATCAGTAGCAAAGAATTCGCCTTGCGTGGGCTCGCGTGTCTTGTCTCCGGGTCGCAGTTCGCTGAAATGCCAACGTGGTTTCATCTCGCCATCTCCTAATTGCAATATTTCCTTTTTACAGAACTTGTTCGCTCACCCGCACCATATAACTCCATCCCTGCACGTTGTGCGGCTGCGCAGTAGAGCTCATTCTCTTCGAGTTCGGCGCAAGAATAACGTCGCCACGCCTCACGTCCCAGCAACTCGAGCGCGACCGGCCATCCGCTGCGCGCGAAACGAGTTTGAGTAAAATCCTCCAATCCAGGCAGCGCCGTTTGGTCAGGCGACCAAACAGCGGTCGGATCGCCATGATCGAGACAATTGTCAGGATGGAGTCCGGGAAAGAGATAAAACAGCGCAAACCAGCCACGAAGAAATGCCTCTTTCGTACAATCCCGAAGGCGACGCCGATCAAGACTGGCGATACTTTGTAAATCGGCTGCAGCCTCAGCGTGCGACTTAGGAATTAATTTTTCACCGACCCATTCTCGAACTGGAGTTCGTTTTTTTGTTCGGGGTTTTCGCGCATTCTTTTTATTGAGAAAAGCACGTACTTCCAATCCGACCGCCTCGCCTACCAAGGGTGGAACCGCATTTCCGATTATGCGGAATTGATGTGTACGTGCCACTGGAAATTCGAACCAATCAGGAAAGCTTTGTATACGCGCGGCTTCGCGTGGAGTCAGCGAGCGATTTTGCGTGGGATGCACAAACATCAATCCATCCTTGCTCAAATGAGCTACAATGGTGCTACAAGGCTCGCGGCGGCTTTGACGGGTGTAACGATCCTTGAAAGTCTTTTTATCGTACGGAAATTCGAAGTTTTCGCCGCGTCGAAGTGCTTCAGCCGAATTCTCGCCTTCGCACAACAGCAAGAAATCACGGAGGTCGCGTTCACTATGGGGGCGCGCGCGATGCGCAGTCAGGCATTGAGCGCGCTTAATTTCCAAAACATCAAACAGATAGCGACGAGCAATCTTTCCCCAGTGATTGAGATGGGTTCTGCGGCGGTCCAGATCGTAGTCGGTGCATTCCCAGCCATCACCCGCAGCGATACGCGGTAGGTCACCGATAGCTGGACCCAAAGTCGTCCCAGCAAACGCACGTGGAGCTGGCGCTAATTGCGTCGGAAAGAATCCAGGCAAATCTTCACGCACTCCTACAATCAATTGCCGACGCCGCTTTTGCGGTACGCCCAGAGAAAAAGCGTCAGCAACTTGCGCGACCACGCGATAGCCCAGCAATCGCGCCTCGTGTTGCACACGTGTGAAATACTTTCCCCCTGCAGCCGACTGAATACCAAGCACATTCTCCATCACGAATATGCGCGGCGTAAAAAACTCCACATACCGCAAGTATTCCCTATAAAGGTGCCGTCGAACGTCTTCGACGAAACGCCCGGTTCCGTGGTTCGCACCATCGCGTTGCCGGGCCGTCGAGAACCCTTGGCACGGTGGGCCGCCGACGATCACATCCACATGCATCCTTCCGATTAATGCTGCCAGTTCGCGCGGCCGGAATTGTGTCATGTCTTTATGGAGAGCATGTTTCACATTCGGAAAGTTTTTCCGAAATGTGGCTATGGCTTCCTTATTGAAATCGATCGCAGCAAGACAATCAAAGCCGGCTCGATCCATACCTAAAGAAAAACCTCCGCACCCACAAAAAAGGTCCAAAAAGCTCGGTATACTCATCAATCCACCCCCTCGCATAGTTGAGGGGTTGTCACTCGCAGCGCCTTCGCAATACGAACCATGCTCAGCAAACTCGGATTTCGAACTCCGCGCTCGATACCACTGATATAGGTGGGATCGAGATCAGACCGCTCCCCCAGCCGTTCCTGAGTCAGTCCTTTTTCTTCACGAATGCGGCGCAGGTTTAACCCCAGCGCACGGAGGGAACGGTGTCGCACAGCCATGTGTGAGAGTGCGCTGCCCCAACCACCTTGGTCCACGGACTATAAGTCATGTTGCACTCACAGGATTACGTGACTCCGCGCAGACAGCGGCAGAGGATGCAGACCCTTCTGGTGAACCTCCCCAACCGACATTCGTCCCGGCACCAAGCCACTTCGGTTTACAGGAGCGGGGCGGGTTTCGGTAAAGTAGCGGATGTTCCGTCGATCGTGCGTTGTCATCGCCGGGTTCTTCGTTGCGCTCATGGGGGCGCGCGGAGCGGATGCCGATCCGTTGCGGTTGGCGCTGGAAAGGCGCGGGCCGCGGTGGCGCCACCGGCGATGGATTGGGCGCGGTCTCGACACGGCGGACGCTTGAGCCACACGGCCTGCACTTGCGCGGGGGCGAGGCCGGCGGCGGCGATGCGTTGGGCCAGCGTGGGCCAGGTGTCTCGCGCGAGGCCGGTGCTTTTGCGCACGCCCTTGGGCATCTGGACGGCATCCATTTCCCGGTCGAGCCGCTGCTGCTCAGCGGCGGGCAGGACGTCCGCGCCATCCCACGCCCACATCACGGCGGACCGTCCGCCGATGGCGCCATTGACGATCACGACCTGCGGCGATTTCTGCGGATCGGCATCGGCGGTGCGCTTGAAGTCCTCGGACTCGATGGAGGTATTGGAAAAGCCGATGGTGATGAGGCCAATCTTGCCATCGGCGGCCGGCGTGCCGGTGGCATCGAGCGGGCGGATTTTGGCGGATTCCTGCAGGTGGGCGGCGCGGAGGGTTTCGGGCGGGTCGTTGTGGCCACCCCCGTAGAGACCGCCGTCCTCGCCTTTGTACGGTGAGGTCAGGTCGGTCAGTGGGATGAGTGCGCTCCAGTCCGCGGTGTTGGGCTCGATGGGTTTCGGCGTGGTGCCGGGAGCGGCAGCTCCCGCGCGGGCGGCGTTGCGCTCGCGGATGGCCTGTTTCACGCGGTCGAGGTAAGTCAGCTCGTCAGGCGTGAGCGTTTCACCGCGCGACGATTTCTGCATGAGCTCACGACCACGCGCAGGGTCGATGGCCGCATCTTCACCGCAACTCGGGAAGGGCCGGGCCAGCGCGAGGCACGCGGCGACGAGGAGGAGGAAAGTCCGGGGAGGCATGAGAGTGGAACGCCGCCGGAGAGACAGGGTTTCTGAGGGATTTGGAAGACCTGCGAGACGTCTCACAATTTCCGCTCCCAGAAGGCGTTCGGCATTGAATCGGCGGAGCGATTTCGGCACTCTCCGCGGGCGGCATCCCGAAAAAGTGCTTCATATGAATTACTACTACTCGCTCGACGGGAAGAATGTGGAAGGGCCCAAGTCCCTGGAGGAATTGACGGCGCTTTTTTCGCAGGGCGTTTCGTGGAATACCCAGGTCTGTGCGGAGGGCACGAAGACGTGGCAACCGCTTTCCGCGGTGTGTCCTCCGCAAGG
>Ga0068855_100003587_pt1 | contig 18958 bp, 15 predicted proteins | sample KBSCornC52_FD_66592 | JGI IMG/M metagenome (GOLD analysis project Ga0068855, IMG submission 66592) | Corn rhizosphere microbial communities from Kellogg Biological Station, Michigan, USA - KBS Corn C5-2 | ecosystem: Host-associated > Plants > Roots > Rhizosphere > Soil ...
GGAGGACGACGACGACGAGAGCGCCGCCAGCATCGTCGCCGCCTGGTTGTCGGGTCCCAAGGTGCTGACGCTGGCGCTGGCACTGTTCTGCCTGGGCGGGTTGCTGCTGTCGGCGTCGCGCGCCGGCTTCGCCGCGACCGTGGCCGGTGTGGCGATGCTGGGCTACCTGCTGACGCGCGGTGCCTCGCGCAAGGTGCGCGGCGGGTTGACGGTCGTCGCTCTCGTCGTCGGCATGGTGGTGCTCGTCGTGGCGGGTGCCGCCTTCCTGCACAAGCTGTCGCTGCTGGCGGATTCGGGCAACCTGAGCCGCGTCCAGATCTGGAAGACCTCGCTTGCGATGTTTCGCGAGTCGCCGTGGTTGGGTTGGGGCCTCGGTGCCTACAACGACATCTACGCGATCAACCAGCCAATCAGCATCACCCTGCCCAACGACAAGGCGCACTCCACGCCGCTGGAATTCCTGGTCGAACTGGGCATTCCCGGAGCGGTCGCGGCGATCGCAGCTTGCCTCATTCCCTGGGGCTACAGCCTGGCCGGCGCGCTCGGGCGCAATCGGCAGCGCTACCTGCCGGCGGCGGCGTTCGCCATCTCGGGCGTAGCGATCCTGCATTCGACGGTCGACTTCAGCCTGCAGATGCCGGCCATCGGCTTCGTCGTCAGCGCGCTGCTGGGGCTCGGCTGGGCGCAGACCTTCAATTCCCCCGAGCGGCCGGAACAGCCCTTTGCTTCCGACGTTTAGATCAACTATATGTAGTGGGACTGTAAATAGATTCAGATAGTATGGGTCATCGGCCGCCGAAGAAATCGGCGGCCAGCCACTTGCGATTCCCCCGATGGGAGCGCGCATAGCAGGTTGGCCTTGAGGGGGGAGGAGTTTGACCTTGCGGAGAGCGATTCCGACCGGAAGCGACCCTGCCGCAGACGGGCCGAGGACCAAGGACGTCCCGGCAATCCGCTCCGCACCCCAGCGTTTCATCGAGACATGGCTCGACGCGGTCGGCGGCTTTCTGTTCTGCGTCGTGCTGCCGGTGCCGATCTACGCCACGACCGAGCCGTTCTCGGAAGGCATCGGCGCGACCGAGCAGACGATCCTGTCGACGGCGTTCGCCTATGCCATCGTCTGGTATTGCGGCCGCCGGCTCGACGCGTTCCCGCGGGCCACGCTGCAGGGCAACCTGGGTTACGTCGCTCCGGTCGCGGCCATCGCCTATTCAACACTCGCCGTGGTCCTGCTGCTGATGCGCTCGGACTACTCGCGCGTCCAGCTCTTCGGCTCCGGCGTGCTGGCGGTGTTGTGGATGTCCTTCGTCGCCCAACTGCGCGCGCGCTATCTGGTCCGCAACTACGCGGTCATTCCGGCCTCGCTGGCGGGAATGATGCCGATGCTGCGCACCTGCCGCTGGCTCGACTTCGATCAGGTCGGACGGGAGAGCGCGCGTGTCGACGCCATCGTCACCGACCTCAGCAGCGACCTCGACGAGACGCAGGTCGCGGCGCTGGCGAGTGCGGCCATCGCCGGTGTCCCGGTGCTCGACCGTCGCTATGTGCTCGAGACCATGACCGGCCTCACGCCGCTCAGCGGGCTGACGCCCAACGAGTTCGGCGCATTGCTGCCGTCGCGGCAATACCTCGTCATCCGGCGCGCCATCGAACTGGCGCTCACCATCCTGGCGTTGCCGCTGCTGTTGCCGATGCTGGGTGCGGTTGCTCTGATGATCCGCACGACCAGTCCCGGGCCGGTGCTGTTCATGCAGCAGCGCGTCGGCCGTCGCGGGCGGGTCTTCCGCATGGTCAAGTTCCGCACGATGCACCATGGCGCCGACGGACCGAGTTTCACGACCGAAGGCGATCCCCGCGTCACGCGCATCGGCCGTTTCCTGCGCCGCTCGCGGCTCGACGAACTGCCGCAGCTTTTCAACATCCTGCGCGGCGACATGAGCTGGGTCGGGCCACGCCCCGAGGCTTTCGCGCTCGACCAGCAGTACGTGCGCGACATCCCGCACTTTGCCCTGCGCGGCATCGTGCGGCCGGGAGTCACCGGCTGGGCCCAGATCAACCAGGGGTACGCCCATAAGGCCAACGAGATGCGGTCGAAGCTGGAGTACGACCTTTATTATCTGAAGCATTGCTCGCTCTGGCTGGACCTCGTGATCGTGCTGCGAACCTTCGCCGTCGTCATCGGCGGCACCGGCGCGCGCTGACCGTCCGTTTTCCGAATTGAGCGCGCCAGGCATGCACGGAATCTCCGGCACATACGCCTATCTCGGCGTTTCGCCCGCGGTTGCCGTCGGCGACGGCTGGCGCTCGCCCGACGGCCGCGTCGGGCTGGGCTCGGCCGCGCACAGCGCCGATGGCGTGCTGGCCGTGTCGTTCGACGGCGAAGGCACCAACGCCGCCGAGCTGCTGGAGCTCTACGTCTTGCAGGGACCAGCCATGATCGCGCGCGTCAGCGGCGCGTTCTCGCTTGCCCTGTGGGACGGCCGGCAGCGGCGGTTGCTGCTGGCGCGCGATGCCGGCGGCAGCCGGCCTCTCCACTATGCAGACGACGGCTGGACGCTGCGCTTCTCGTCGCAGTCGATGGCGGCCGGGGCGAGCCGGGAAGTCCCGGCTGGCACCGTGATCGTGACAGATGCCACGGGGCCGGGTGCGCCGGTTCCCAGCCGGTCCGTGCAGGAATCGGCGACGATGGCGGCGGCGACAGTGACGGCGGGCGCCCGCATCCTCGCACTGGTCGGTGACTGCTATGCCGGCAAGGGCGGCATCGCTCGCTACAACCAGGATCTGTTCGAGGCGCTGGCCGCCGGCGGCGCCAGGATCGTGATCCTGCCGCGGCTCGACGACGCGAGTGGCCTGGCCTTGCCCGCCGGCATTCGTCAGCTTCCGCCGGTCTACGGACGCCTGGCCTATGCCGTCGCCGCGCTGCGCACGGCACTGACAGAAGGGCCCTTCGACCTCCTGTTCTGCGGTCATGCGTTCATGTCGCCGCTGGCTTGGGCAATTGCCCGGCTGCTGCGCGTGCGCTGGTGGATGCAGGTTCACGGCACCGATATCTGGGAAGACCGTCGCGCGATCGTGCGGCGGGCGATCGAGGCGTCCGATATGGTGACGGCGGTGAGCCGCGGGACGCGGCAGATCCTGATGTCGTGGGCGCGGCTTGCGCCCGACCAGGTGCGCGTCCTGCCCAACACCATCCGCGACATGTTCGGGCCGGGCAAGCCGTCGCCCGAGCTGGCCGCGCGCCTGCAGCTCGGCCCGGGGCCGGTGCTGCTGACGGTCGGGCGCCTGTCATCGACCGAACGCTACAAGGGACACGAGCAGATCTTCGCGGTGCTGCCGGCGCTGCGCGCCTGCTTTCCGACGCTTCTCTATCTCGTGGCCGGGGATGGCGACGACCGGGCCTATCTGGAACGCCGGGCGGCCGAGCTGGCGAGGGACCCCGGCGCCGTGCGCTTCCTCGGCTTCGTACCCGACAAGGACCTGCCTGACCTCTATCGCCTGTGCGACCTCTACGTCATGCCCAGCACACAGGAGGGTTTCGGCATCGTTTATCTCGAGGCGGCCGCCTGCGGGCTGAAGTCGGTGGGCGGCATGGGCGGCGGCAGCGCCGACGCTATTCCCGACGAGCGGATCGGCGTCATCGTCGATCCGGCCGACAATGCGGCCCTCGTGGAGGCGATTGCCCGTCTGCTGGGGCAGGGAAAAGCCGATCCGGCGGCGGTCGAACCCTACCGCCGGCCGCACTTTGCCGCTGGCGCCAGGCTACTCCTCGCTCGCCTACTGGCACAGCCGCGTCGTATGAGAGGCGCATCATGAGTGCCGCCGACCATCCCCCTGCGACCCGGCTCATCCTCGAGGCCGGGCGTGCCGACCGCCAGTACTGGTATGACCTGTGGCGCTATCGGGAGCTGTTCTTCATCCTGGCCTGGCGCGACGTCGCGGTGCGCTACAAGCAGACCGTCATCGGCATCGCCTGGGCGTTCGTGCGGCCGTTCATGACCATGGTGATCTTCACCATCGTTTTCGGGCACATCGCCAAGCTGTCGGGCGATGGCGTTCCCTATGCCGTCCTGGTCTATGCCGGCCTGCTGCCGTGGACGCTGTTCTCCTCGGTGTTCGGCGACGCCTCGAGCAGCGTGATGAGCAACTCGAACCTGATCAGCAAGGTCTACTTCCCCCGCCTGATCGTGCCGCTGTCGACCGTCGTCGTCGCCCTGATCGACTTCGCCGTCAGCCTGTCGATCCTCGTGGCGCTGATGATCTGGTATCGCGTCGTGCCGGGCTGGCAGATACTGCTGCTGCCGGTCTTCGTCCTGCTCGCGCTGCTGGTCAGCATCGGTCCGGCGCTGTGGTCTGCGGCGACGGTGGTCAAGTACCGCGACTTCCGTTTCGTCGTGCCGTTCATCCTGCAGTTCGGCCTCTACGCCTCGCCGGTTGGCTTCTCGAGCGCGATCGTGCCGCCGGAGTGGCGCCTGCTTTACAATCTCAATCCGATGGTCGGCGTGATCGACGGCTTCCGCTGGTGCGTTGTTGGTGGCACGAGCCCGATCTACCTGCCGGGCTTCCTGCTCAGCCTCGTGGTGACGGCTGTCCTGCTGTGGCTCGGCGTCTGGAGCTTCCGCCGCACCGAACGCGCCTTCGCCGACCTGATCTGACCATGGCCGACACCGTCATCCGCGCCGAGGGAGTCGGCAAGAAATTCATCATCGGCCACCGGGTCGAGCAGCACGCGCTGTTCCGCGACGCCATGGTGAACGGCGTGCGGCGCTTCTTCAGCATGGGAAAGTCGGTGCTGAAGGGCAGCGGCGGCATCGCCGGCGACGAGTTCGAGGAATTCTGGGCGTTGCGCGACGTCAACTTCGAGATCAAGCGCGGCGAGCTGGTCAGCATCATCGGCCACAACGGCGCCGGCAAGTCGACGCTGCTGAAGATACTGTCGCGCATCACCGAGCCGACGACCGGCCGCATCGAGATCGACGGCCGCGTCACCAGCCTGCTCGAGGTCGGCACCGGCTTCCACCCCGAGCTCACGGGCCGCGAGAACGTGTTCCTGAACGGTGCCATCCTCGGCATGACGCGCGCCGAGGTCCGACGCCGTTTCGACGAGATCGTGGCTTTCGCGGGCGTCGAGAAGTTCATCGATACGCCGGTCAAGCGTTACTCGGTCGGCATGTACGCGCGTCTCGCCTTCGCGGTCGCTGCCCACCTCGAGGCGGAGATCCTGGTGATCGACGAGGTGCTGGCGGTGGGCGACGCCGAGTTCCAGGCCCGTTGTCTCGACCGCATGTCCGAAGTCGCCAACAGCGGCCGTACCGTGCTGTTCGTCAGCCACAATCTCGCGGCGGTCACGGCGCTCACGCGTCGCGCGCTGGTGCTGCGCGCGGGTCAACTCACCTTCGACGGACCGGTTCAGGCCGCGCTGGCGCATTATACCGCGACGCTCGGCAAGACGGCTGAGCGGCTCAATTGGGGGCGCGGCGGCGATTCGACCCTGGTGTCGGCGGACCTGCTCGACGCCGACGGCAAGCCGACAGAGCGCTTCGTGCCCGGGATGCCGCTCAACGTGCGCGTGGTTGTCGAGACCACGGGCATGCCGGGCCTTTGCCTGGAGTTCACGATGCGCGACGAACTCAATCTGCCGATCGCCTTCTATTCGGCGGGCATATTCAACCAAGTGACGCTGCCGACCGAGATCGGCCGCTTCGAGTGCACGATCGTGCTCGAGCCATTGGTCCTGGCGGCCGGACAGTATGCCATCGACATCGCCACGTCGTTCACGAACGTGCATGCCGACCATGTTGTCGACAATGCACTGAGGTTCTTCGTCGAGACCTGCAGCCCGGGCAAGAGCTCTTTCAATTTCCGCCAGTCGCTCGGCACCGGCAGCTTGGCGATGGCTTTGGCCAAGCCCATAGAATTCAAGCCGCTGCCCAGCGCTTCGACGGGCTGAGCGCAGGATGCCCCGCAGCGTCTGCATCGTCGGTTCCGGCAGCCTGGCCTCGAACCCGCGTTTGCTGAAGGAGGCCGGTGCGCTGCACGAGGCCGGATACGACGTCACCACGGTGAGTTGCGACTACACCGACGCGCTGGTCGCGACCGACGACGAGATCGCGCGATCGGTGCCGTGGCGTGTGCGGCGCGTGCCGCGTCCGGCGCTGGGACGGTACACGACCCGGGTGGCGCGCATGGTCGCAGGCCTGTCCGAGGCAGCCGGCATCGCAGTGCCGGTCGGTCTCGCGGCCGAGGCCTACGGCGGCCCGGCTCGCGTGCTGCGGCACGCGGTGGATCGGGTCGCCGCCGACCTCTATGTCGCGCACTACGTGCCGTCGCTGCCGGCCACCGCTGCGGCAGCGCGCCGCCACGGCGCGCTGCTTGCTTTCGACGCCGAGGATTTCCATCCGGGCGAGGGAACCGGCGGCGCCGAGGATGCACTGCGCATGAAGATGGTCGGGCGGATCGAGCGCGCGACCTTGCCGGCGTGTGCCTATGTGACGGCCGCGTCGCCGCTGATCGGGCGGGCCTATGTCGAGCGCTATCGGATCGGCGCGCCGACAACGGTGCTGAACGTCTTTCCGCTGGGCATGAAGCCGGCGACCGAGGCATCGCTGCCGCCCGCGAACGGCACCCTCCTGCGGGCCTACTGGTTCTCGCAGACGATCGGGCTCGACCGCGGACTTCAGGCATTCGTCCAGGCGATGGCTCGTACGTCGACGGAGGTGACGCTCGACCTTCGCGGCAGCAATCGCTGGGGCCATGGCGATACGCTTCTGGCGATGGCGCGCGACCTCGGGATCGGCGGCCGGGTCAGGCTGCTGCCGCTGGCGCCGCCCGACGAGATGGTGAAGCTGTCGAGCGCCTACGATCTCGGCCTGTCGCTGGAGACGGATGTCAGCGAAAGCCGCAGGCTGTGCCTGACCAACAAGATCTTCACCTATATCCTGGCCGGAGTGCCGGTGATGATGAGCGATACGCCGGCGCAACAGGCGCTCGCCCCCGACCTCGGCCACGCGGCGGCGATCGTGTCGTTGGGCGATGTCGAGGGCATCGCCCGGGCGCTGGAGCGGCTCGCGACCGCGCCGGCGCTGACGGCCGCGAAGTCGGTCGCGGACCGGCTGGGACGCGATCGCTACAATTGGGACCGCGAGAAGCATGTCCTGCTGGAGACGGTGGACGCGGCATTCGCGCGTCGCCCGGGTGCGCAGGCATGACGACGCGCAAGCGCCGGATCGGCGAATGGCTGGTCGGGGTCCTGGGCGTCAATCCCGAGACCTTCTGGGCGGTCTGGATCGAGCTGCGGGCGGCGGTCGTCCGCGTGCGCGGGCGCACCGACCCGACATGGATCGTGCGCCGGCGCGAACTGATGCGCCGCCGCGGCGTGCTGGCCAATCTCGGGTGCGGTCCGACGGGCCGCGACGGCTGGGTAAACCTCGACCTGTTCGCCGCACCCGGCCTCACCATGCGCGTCGATTGCCGGCATCGCCTGCCGCTGGCCGACGGGGCGTGCCGGGGCATCCATGTCGAGCACTACCTCGAGCATCTCGAGCCCAAGGTCGAGCGGCCGCGGTTCCTCGCCGAGTGCCGGCGCTGCCTGGAGGAGGGCGGCATCCTGCGAATCGTCGTGCCGGACGCGCGGAAATTCATGGAGGCCTATCTCGCGCCCGGATGGGAGCCAATCAATGCCCTGGGCGGCTTCTATGTCCCCGAGGAGTTATGCCAGGCCAAAATAGAAGTGGTGACTCACACTTTCCGCCAGGACGGCGATCACTTCGCCGGCTACGACGCCGACTATCTGCGGATCATCCTGGAGGATGCGGGGTTCGGCGACGTCGAGGTCGTGGCGTGGCGCGAGGGCCGGTTCCCCGGCGGCTGCATCGACATCGATCAGCATCGCGTATACTCGCTCTACATGGAGGCGCGCCGCTGATGCGCATCGTCCTCACCGCCGATCCGGAGATCGAGGTACCGCCCCGGCTGTACGGCGGCACGGAGAGGGTAGTCGATGGGCTGGTGCGTGGCCTGCGCCGGCGCGGACACCAGGTTTGCCTGCTGGCCAAGCCCGGTTCGCAATGCGAGGCCGATGCCTTCCGGCCCTGGCCGGGAAAGAGCTCGCTGTCGCGGTCGGACTCGCTGATCAACACGTGGACGCTCTGGAAGGCAGTGCACGCTTTCAGGCCGGACGTGCTGCACAGCTTCTCCCGCGTGGCCTATCTCACGCCGCACCTGCGCGGCCGCATTCCGGTCGTCATGACCTACGAGCGGGAGCCAACGATGCGAACGACGGCGCTGGCCGTGAGGCTCGCGGCACCCAAGGTCCTGAGCTTCACCGGATGCAGCGACTATATCGCGGCGCAGGGACGACGCGCCGGCGGGAACTGGGAAGGCATCCCGAATTTCGCGGAGATGGAGGCGCTGAAATTCTCGCCGGCGGTAGCCGGCGACGCCCCCCTGGTCTTCCTCAGCCGCGTCGAGAGCATCAAGGGCGCGGACTGGGCGATCGAGATCGCGCGCCGCACCGGCCGGCGTCTCGTCATCGCCGGCAATCATGCCGACACGGGGCCGGAAGGCGACTACTGGAAAAAGAAAATCGCGCCGTGGATCGGGCGCGACGGGATCGAGTATGTCGGCCCGGTCGACGATGCACAGAAGAACGACGTGCTGGGCAGGGCGTGCGCCATGCTCGTGCCGATCCAGTGGAACGAACCGTTCGGCATCGTGTTTGCCGAGTCGCTGGCGTGCGGCACGCCAGTCATCTCCTGCCCGCGCGGCTCACTGCCCGAGATCGTCCGGCCGGGGGTCGATGGATTCCTGATCCGATCGATCGAGGAGGGCTGCGATGCCGTGGGGCGCATCGGCACGATCGACCGGGCGACATGCCGTCGTCGCGCCGAGGAGAACTACACCCAGGACGTGGTGGTCGAGCGCTATCTCGATCTCTACGGCCGCGCGCGGGCGGCGCTGGCGACGCGATGAGCCGGCGGGTCGCCATCGTCAGCGGACACTTCGCGCCCAGCAACCTGGTCGGCGCGCAACGCGCACGACTGTGGTCACGCTATCTTCCCGAGTTCGGCTGGGAGCCGATCGTCGTGACCGGCGATCCGGCGATGTACGAGGAGCGGCCCGATCCCGATCTCGCGCATCTCGTCGCGCCCGGCTTGCGTGTGATCCACGCGCGGACATTCCCGACCAGGCCGGTGCGGCTGGTGGGCGACGTCGGCGTGCGTGCGTTCTGGGGTTGTTACAGGGCGTTGGCGCAGTTGGCGGCACGGAAAGAAATCGATTTCGTGCTGGTGACGATCCCGTCGAATTTCCTCGGGCCGGTCGGTCGCCTCGTTCACCTGCGCCATGGCCTGCCGTTCGGCATCGACTATCAGGATCCCTGGGTGAACGCGTGGCCCGGGGTCGAGAAGCCATTCACGCGGGCGTGGGGTTCGTATCGCCTCGCCAGAATGCTCGAGCCCTGGTCGGTGCGTGACGCGGCGCTGATCACCGCCATGGCGCCGGGCTATATCGCGGGCATGCTCGAGCGCAATCCCGACGTGGCAAGGAAGGCCGTGATCTCGTCCATGCCGATGGGCGCCGCACCGGAGGACTTCGATCTGGTGCGCACGCTGCACCGGCCACCGTTCCTGTTCCGGCGCGACGACGGAAGGTTCCACATGATCTATGCCGGCGCGCTGCTGCCGGCCGGAGTCGTCGTGCTCGACGCCTTCCTGGCCGGGCTGAAGGCGCTGCGGGAGGCGGCGCCTGACGTGGCGGCACGGCTGCGCGTGCATTTCGTCGGCACCGGCACGTCGCCGGACGATCCCCAAGGATACCGGGTGAAGCCTCGGGCCGAGCGCGGCGGTGTTGCCGACATGGTCGACGAGCATCCCCATCGCATCGGCTACATCGACACACTCAACCACCTCGAGCACAGCGATGCCGTGCTCGTCGTCGGCTCGACGGAGCGGCACTACACGCCGTCCAAGGTCTTCCAGGCGATGCTGTCCGGCCGGCCGATCTTCGGCCTGCTGCATGCCGAGAGCACGGCCGTCGGTATGATCCGATCGGCGCACGCCGGCGAGGTGCTGACACTCACCGAGCAGAAGATGCCCGAACCCGCGGCGATCGCCGCCGGATTGGCGGCGCTCATCGGCGGTGGATCGAGGGCGCCGGTCGCGGCCGGCAAGTCGGGCTTCGAGGCGTTCTCCGCCCGTGAATCGACGCGGGCCGTCGCGCAGGCGCTCGACCTTGCGCACGCGCGCCACCGGGAGGGGCGGGGCGCATCCGCTGGGCCGGCATGACGCTCCGTATCGGCTTCCTGATCAGCCATCCGATCCAGTACTACACGCCGATCTTCCGCGAACTTGCCGGATTGTGCGACCTGACGGTGTATTTCGCGCACCGTCAGACGGCGGAGGAGCAGGCGCGCGAGGGCTTCGGCGTGGCCTTCGACTGGAACGTCGACCTGATGTCCGGCTACCACAGCAAGTTCCTCGAGAACGTCGCAGCCCGGCCGTCGACCGAGCACTTTGGCGGCCGCGATACGCCCGGGGTCGCGCGCGAGATCGCCGACGGCCGCTTCGATGCCTTCGTCGTGCCGGGCTGGGGTCTGCGGTCCTATCTCCAGGCGGCGAACGCGTGCCGGCGCGCCGGGGTTCCCGTCTTCGTACGCGGCGACTCGCAGCTCATGGCACGGCGCGGCATGCTCATCCGCCTGGCCAAGGCGATCGTCTTCCCGCGCGTCCTGCGGCGCTTCGACGGCTTCCTCTATGTCGGCAAGAGGAACCGCGAATATCTCGAACATTACGGCGTGCATGAGGATCGGCTGTTCTTCTCGCCGCATTGTATCGACAACGACGCCTTCGGGATCGCCAGCGACGCGGCGCGATCGGTGCTCGGGAAAGACATCGCGCGGTCCCTCGCCGCGGAAGACGCAGCTCCGCTATCGCGCGACAGGCGTATCCTGTTCGTGGGCAAGCTCATCGAGCGCAAGCGGCCTTTGGACGTGCTGCGCTCGGCGGCGCTGATCCGAAGCGCGGGCGGCGCCGTAGAGGTGGCGTTCGCGGGCTCGGGTGAACTCGAGGGCGAACTCCGGCGCGAGGCGGCCGCGACAGGCGTGCCGACCGTCTTCCACGGCTTCGTCAACCAGCGCGAGATGCCGGCCGTCTATGCAGCGGCCGACGTCGTCGTCCTGCCGTCCGACGGCAGGGAAACCTGGGGGCTCGCCGTCAACGAGGGCATGGCGTGCGGTGTTCCCGCGGTGGTCTCCGACAAGGTCGGCTGTGGCCCGGATCTGATCGAGGAGGGGACGACTGGCGCTGTCTTTTCCTTCGGGGACGTCGAAGCGTTCGCGCGGGCGGTCGAAACTGCAATTTCTTTGGACACGCCGGTGGTCCGGAGGCATATCGCCGCCCGCATGGCGGTTTACTCGCCTCGGCGGGCCGCTCAGGGTATACTGGAGGCGGCGGCCAGAATCGCGAAACGGCCCAGCCTAGGGTAATGCGTCCAGCCGATGCGTGACAATACATCGACGTTGAATGCGGCGTTTGCGCCGCGCCGGTTGACGGGCACCCGGCTCGACTACACGACGCTGCAGCGGTTCTTCATGGGAGTGGGGGTATTCCTCGTCCTCATGTCGCCTTTCTCGAGAGACCCGTTGGCCTTCGCCGCATGCGGAATATTGCCGTGGGTGATCCTGCGGCTGATCGGCAGCGCCTACACGCCGGCGGCGGTGGCCTACTACATCCTCTGGCAATGGCTGCAATCCTTCGCCCGCGTGGTGCAGAGCCTCGTCGACGGCGAGACGCTGGCGGGAGGCATCTATGGCCCGGCCGTCGAGCGGGCCTTCTGGTACTCGCTCGCCAGCCTGCTGGTCATCGCAATTGCGTTCCGCCTGGTTCTGCTCGGGCAGCGGCAACCACCCACGGCGGCCCTCGCCGTGGCGCATCGGTATTGGCGCGTACGCGACCTCTTCCTGCTCTACCTCGTATCCGTCGTGGTCTCGGCGATTTGCACCTACCTCTCCCACGCGGTGCCGTCGCTCGAGCAGCCGTTCCAGGCGGCAGGCTACGTCAAGGTCCTTGCCTTGGTGATGTTGTTCTCGGCGGTGATGACGAGCGGCGGCAAGGGCTGGCAGATTCTCGTCGGCGTTCTCCTGGTCGAGGTCCTGAGCGGCTTCACCGGCCTGTTCTCCGATTTCAAATCGGTGTTCATCTATCTTGCCGTGACCGCGGTCGCGGCCCGGATCAGGTGGAACGGCACAATGGCGGTCGCGACGGTGGCATTGGCCACGATCCTGATAGGATTGGGACTTTTCTGGACGTCGGTGAAAGGCGAGTTCCGGCAGTACGCCACCGGATCGTCTGAGTCGCAGACGGTCAGGACGACCCTCTCGAGCCGCTTCGAATATCTCGGCGGCAAGGCCGCGGACGCGTCGGACATCGACTGGGACCTGGCGGCGTACGCACTGCTCACCCGCCTGGCCTATATCGACATTTTCGGCTCGGTGATCGGCGTGCAGGACGTCGCTCCCGAGCCCGGCTACATGCGGCAGTGGACGGATGGCCTCGAGCACGTTCTGAAGCCGCGTTTCCTGTTTCCCAACAAACCGCCGCTGGTTGACACGGAGGTGTTCGTTCGCCTCGCGCGCGGCGACGTCACCGAGTCGCTGCGCGGCGGCACGTCGATCAGTGTCGGTTACATGGCGGAGAACTATGTCGATCTCGGATTCCCCGGCATGCTGGTCGGCGTCTTTGCGCTCGCCTCCCTGGCGGCGCTCATCTGTCGATACTTCGCGACGCGACCGGTGCCCTGGATGATGCGAGAGGGAGTGGTCCTGGCCATCCTGTACCAGATGGGGCACGACGGGGTCGAAATATCGCTGCCCAAGATGCTCGGCACCCTGCTCATGACCTTTGCGGTCTGGTCGATCATCGCCCGATGGGGTTTTCCCGTCATATTGAAGTGGCTCGGCCGGCCCGTGAGCGGGAGCAAGGCCCGGTTCGCGTGAGTTCGGTGTCGATCCCTCCGGTCGACGTCGCGTCAATGCCGTCGCGCGCGCGCCTGTCGCGTCGCCGGCGGCGGCCGGACTGAGGACCGGTGAGCCTGGTGGCCGCCCGCGCGGAAATGGCTGCGACTTTCCTGGAAGCTGAAGCTCCGGTAGTCCGGTTCGACTATTCCTTTCTTCGCCGCCTGTTCTTCGGCATTGGCATCGTGTTGCTGTTCATTGCGCCGACCGCACATGACCCGTTGGCGTTCGCCGCCGGGGCATTCGTGCCGTGGCTCATGTTTTCGATCGTCGCCACGCCGACCATGCCGGCGGCGATCTGCTTCTTCCTGCTGTGGCAATGGCTCGAGGTGTTCGCCCGGGTGATCCTCACCTTCGTCGACGGCGAGACACTGGGGGGCAGCCTCTATGGCCCGACCGTCGCGCGGGCGTACTGGTACATGCTGGCGAGCCTGATCGTCTTCAGCCTCGCCTTCCGCCTTACGCTCGGCAACCTGCGCGAACCGGGGGCAAACTTCCGGCGCGCCCACCATCGCTGGCGGCCGCAGGATCTGTTCATCTGCTATCTGGGCGGGCTGGTCGCATCGGTGTTCTACCGCTACGGCAGCGCCATCCTGCCCAGTCTCGACCAGCAGTTCGAGGCGGTCGGCCGCCTCAAGATCGTCGGCCTGTTCCTGCTCTTCACCTACGTGCTGTCGACCGGCAAGGGGCGGAAGTATCTGGTGATAGCCGTGGCGTTCGAGCTCGTGAGCGGATTCGGCGGTCTTTTCTCCGATTTCAAGAGCGTGTTCATCATCCTCGGCATGGCCGCGCTGGCCGCGCGCATCAGGTGGACCGGCACGCTGGCCGTCTCGGCCGTGGCGCTGCTTTCGCTCGGCACGGGAATGGCGCTGTTCTGGACCGCGGTGAAGACCGACTTCCGGCAGTTCGCGACAGGTTCCGACGAGTCGCAGTACGTCAAGGTGGGCCTGGCCGATCGCTACGGTTATCTCGGCGACAAGGCGTCGTCGCTGGACGATATCGATTGGGACATGGCATCGCGGATGCTGCTCAATCGCATCGCCTACGTCGATATCTTCGGCTCCGTGATCGCCGTGCAGGAGAACTCGAACACCGCCGAGAACTATCCCCGGCAATGGTCGGACGCGTTGGGGCACATCTTCAAGCCGCGCTTCCTGTTCCCCGACAAGGGCCAGTTGTCGGACACCGAGGTCTACGCCCGCCTGGCGCTCGGCAATGTTTCGGAGGAGATGCGCGCCGGAACATCGATCAGCGTCGGTTACATGGCGGAGAATTTCGCCGACTTCGGCTTCCCCGGCATGCTGGTGGGGATACTTGGACTCGGCGTCATTCTCGGCGCCATCTGCCGCTACTTCATGATGATCCCGCTGCCATGGTACGGGCGGGAGGCTGTGGTGATGGCGTTCATCTACACCTGCGCCACGACAGGCGCTGAAATTTCCCTGCCCAAGATGCTTGGCGCGGCGGTGATGTTCACGATCATCTACGTGGTGCTGGCGAGATACTTCATGGGCCGGGTCTGGAACTGGCTCGACGACCGCGCCGGCTTCCAGGAAGTGCCCCGGTCTTGAGAGCCGCCTTGCATCCCGGGAAGTCGGGCGCATGAGCAAGGCCGGTGCGTTGAATCTCTTCTACGAGGAACCGGATCCCGACCGCTGGTTCCCGTTCGATCGTTATCCGAGACGATTGATCCGGACCTGCATCAGGGGACGCAGCGAGCCCCGTGGCACGCTGCGGGCCTTTCTCAATCTCGCCGATGGCCTCGATCGCATCGGGGTGCCCTACAGGGTCAACGACTATCGCTGGCTGCGCGCGCATCGCGACGAGCTGGCCTGCGTGTTCGGCAAGCCGCATGTGCTTGGCAAGATACCGCTGGAGACGCCGATCCTGTTCGGCACGTCGATCTACAGCCATCCGAGCGACAACCCGGAGTTGCCGCACCAGCGGGACCTGAGGCAGGTGCTCGTGCCCAGCCCCTGGGTCCAGGAGATGTTCGAGAAGGTGTGGCCCGGCCTTGTCACAGTGTGGCCCGTCGGAGTCGACACCGAGCGCTGGCGGCCGCACACGGAACAAGCACGGGATGTCGACGTCCTGGTCTACGACAAGGTCTATTGGCAGCGGGAGCACTACGAGAAGACCTTGATCGGGCCGTTGCGCGCCGAACTGGCGCGTCGGGGCCTGCGCGTGGAGACGCTTCGCTACGGCTCCTATCGTGAAGAGGAACTGCTGGCGATCAGCCGCCGCGCCCGGTCGATGGTCTATCTCAGCCGTCACGAGACACAGGGGATCGCCGCCCAGCAGATGCTCGCGGCGGGCGTGCCGCTGTTCGCCTGGGACGAGGGTGGGTTGTGGCAGGATCCGGAATACTTCCCGCATGCCGTGAAATTCGGCCCGGTGTCCTCTGTGCCCTACTGGGACGATCGCTGCGGCGTGAAATTCCACGGTGGCGCCGGGCTGGTCGAGACGTTCGATGTCTTCTGGGCGAAGGTCGAAGCCGGTGCCTTTGCCCCGCGCGATCTGATCGTCGAGAAGCTAACGCTCGAGAAGTGCGCGACCGCCTACGTCGAACTCACAAAGCGATTCGGCTAGGCCGGGGCGGAGCGGACAGGGGGCGCTACATGCCGGCTCAACCCGGGATCGTGCAAATTTCTATATTGGTCGGGTATCGGTGGCGCGTGGTAGAAATTGGGCAATGATCGGCGCGCAGGCCGCGATCGAAGAACGGGCGGCGGTGGTGGTGGCTTCCGCTCGGACACTGAAGTGACGACAAGGGGGGCGCGCCAGCTGCTCGAAGACAGCGGCAGGTGCGAAGGCAAAGTTTGGAATGATCCACATACCCGTCTATATCGCGCGCGTGCCGGTCGTGCGCGGAATTCTGCGGCTCGTGATCACCGCCTATTCCCACGTCTTCAAGGGACGCTATTCGATCGAACGGCGCGAGGGGCTGCTGCTGCTGCTCGACCGTGAGAACGCCATCGACTGGCTCCTCACGCTTTCCGGCGAATGGGAGCGGTCGCATCTCACCAAGCTCTTCGAACTGGCGCGGCAGCAACTGTCGCACGGCAAGAAGGGAGCGGTGTTCCTCGACATCGGAGCCCATTGGGGACTTTACGCGCTCAAGGCGCACCAGAGCGGCATGTTCGACCAGATCATCGCGTTCGAGCCCGATCCATTGAACTACGCACAGCTGCAGGCCAATCTCTTCCTGAACAGTGCCGAAGCGGGCATTCGCGCCCATCAGCTGGCGGCCACAGACGGTGAGCGCACATTCGCGCTTTTCCAGCGCAATCCGCGCAACCGGGGCGCGACCAGGGTCGTCGCGGCCGAGACCGGCCAGGAGAGCGTCGTGCGTGGGACGACCGTCGACAGCCTGGTCGACGTGGCCGACACGCTGCTGGTCATCAAGATCGACGTCGAATCACACGAGTTGGAGACGATCGCCGGCATGATGAAGCTGTTCGCCCGGAACAGGTTCGTCATCCAGATCGAGATATGGGACACGCCGAAGGAGGAGAGCGAGAGGCGCCTCAAGTTCCTGTCCGATCTTTTCGCCGCTCACGGCGCGAGGCTCGTCCATTCGATCGACCACGACTATTTCTTCGCGTCGGAGCTTCCGGCGGCCTAGCCGCTACCGCACGGCCGGTGCGCCGCCGGCGGCGGTTTCCGACCATTCCTGCTGCCAGTCGGTTATCGACCCATCGCGGCCGATCGTGCCGGTGGGACCGGGCAGAAGGGCGCGTGCGAGCCACGCCGGAAGGCGGTCGCGTGCCGCGAGTCCGAGGCGCAGGTATGACCGCTGGAAGTCGAATGGCTGGCGCCACTGTCTCGCGAAATTCATCCGCACGAGACGATCGGGATAGGCGCGCGTGCTGACCAGCGACGGCGCGTTCTGGCTGACGAAGCGGGCAAGCATGCCGCGCTTGGCGTCCATGTCGGCAGGATCGAGCCGGATCCTGTCGACCGGCCGGCCGTCGATGCCGTCGGGTGGTCCATAGTACGAGACCAGGCCGAACAACCAGCGCGCGCAGAGCGCCACGATGCGGTGTGGGGTGTTGGCGAGGGAGACGTGAGGGCTGTATTCGGGGGCCTCGAAGACGGTGAAGCGGTCGTTGTCCGTCACGATCCGTCCCAGGAGCGCCGCGAGCATGTCGTGATGCACGTGACCACCCTCGAACATCGGCACGACGATCGTCTCGGGCCCGAACGCGTCGATGATGCTGCGCAGCTCGCCGGCCGCTGCGTGCAGCGTTGCCGGCGAGCGCTCATGCAGAAGGGGAAGCAGGGCGGCATGACGCAGGCTCGACGGCGGGACACCGGCGACGGCCCAGGCGTCGCGAGCCTCGGCGGCACGGATCGCGGCAAGCCCCGGCGTCTCGTCGGGCGCGAGATAGACGACATGTGTGTCGCCGCCCAGGCGATGATTGCGCGCGCCGATCCCGCCTGCGGAGATCGCGCAATCGTCCTCGTGCGGCGCCAGGATCAGCAGGCGCCGGGGGATGTCCCACGACTCCCAGCGCTCCAGCCGATGGATGCGCCACAGCGCCCACAGGCCAAGCGCCGACAGTGCGGAATAGAAAAGAGCGGGGAGGGCCAGCAGCGGAAGTTTCAGCGCCGCCAGCCAGAAGACGACGGCGACGGCAAGCAGCAGCAGGACGGCGAGGGCAGGGCGGAAATAGATCCTAAGCTTCATCGAGTGTACGGATCACCGCCGCATCGGTCCTGTCGGCGTCGGTCGTCGGCATGCCGTACATCGCCAGGTCCGATTGCTGGACGCGGCGGGGTCGCGAGGCCTGCTTCAGCAGCCAGTGCAACACCGTCAGCCCGCCGACCTTGAGCGCACCGCGTGCGATGAAGAACTTCAGGGAATGGCGCGGCGGATTGGAGACGTAGTAGCCCTTGCCGCCCCACATGCGATAGGCGTCGAGCAGGAACGGCATCAACTCCTGTGCGTCGGGAATGCCGGCCAGGCCGATGAGCAGGGTCATGAATCCGTTGCGCATGGCCTCGGCGCAGACCTGATGCTCGGGATGCGACAGCAGGAGCTGCGACCACTTCAGGCGATATCGCGCGGCCGAGAGCAGGCTGCGCAGCGAGCCGCTGCCGGCGACGCGCTGCCCGGCGTGGGCGCGATAGTAGGCCATGCCGACGGGCCGCCCGACGATCTGCGCGCCAGCCAGGACGGCGCTGCCGAAGAAGTCGACGTCACCGTTGGTGAACAGCTGTTCGTCCCACAGGACCGTCTTGAAGGTCGACCGCGGCCACAGCGCGGAAGATGTCCAGACCGAGCCTTCTCCCTGCGGTTCGAGGAATTCAGCGAGCGTCTCCATGGATGGCCGGCTCGCCGGAGCGCACATCACCGGTCCGAGCTGGGTTCCGGTGGATGTGGCGACGAACCGCCGCCAGCGTCCCGACACGACGCAGTTGGCCGGCACGTCCCTCGCCGCCATCACGAGTTCCCTGACGTGCTCCTCGTGCAGCAGATCGTCGTCATCGAGGAAGAGGACCCAGTCGCCGTCGCTGGTGACGATGCCGGCGTTGCGTGCGCCTCCCGGTCCGTGCGGCACGTCGTGCCGCACGACCTTCACCTCGGGAAACTCGCTGGTCAGCATCCTGGCGGTGCCGTCGGTCGACGCTTCGTCGACGACGACGATCTCGACGTTCGTCCACGACTGGGCACGCGCGCTGCGCAGCGTCTGGCGCAGGATGTCGCGTCGGTTCCTCGTTGGTACGATGATCGAGACCTTGTCGTTCAAGACGCCACGTTTCTTTCGTTCAGGCGGGAAGGAGGTCGAGGGTGGACTTCTGCAAGCTTACGACAAAAAGGCCCCTGCCGACTGCGACCATTCGAAAATGCAGGTCGGGAAAATCCCGTTGCCATTGCCGGCCGATCTCGGCCTCGCCGCCGCGTGCGGCGTCGTCGAGCACCAGGACGCCGTTGTCCGAGAGGCGGCG
>Ga0068855_100003589_pt1 | contig 18952 bp, 13 predicted proteins | sample KBSCornC52_FD_66592 | JGI IMG/M metagenome (GOLD analysis project Ga0068855, IMG submission 66592) | Corn rhizosphere microbial communities from Kellogg Biological Station, Michigan, USA - KBS Corn C5-2 | ecosystem: Host-associated > Plants > Roots > Rhizosphere > Soil ...
AGGGATGATTCATGTCGGATGATTCAGATCGAAGCTGGGCCAGCTGTAGGCCTTGGCCAAGAGCGCCAAGCGTTTATCGGGGTTCACGGCAGCGGGGTGGCCGACCACGCTGAGCATCGGTACGTCGGAGTAGCTGTCACTGAAGGCGAAGCATTCGGCGAGATCGTAACCTTTATTTTTGGCGTGCTCGCGGATCAAGCGCGCTTTCTCCGGGCCGGCCACGACCGGCTTCAACAATTTACCGGTCGCGATGCCTGCCTTCATCTCTAGGCGATTGCCGATGACTTCGTCCGCGCCCAGGTACTTCGCCAATTGCTGGAGCACGATCTCGAGCGCGCCCGAGACCAGCACCACGTCGTGGCCGGCGGCACGGCTCTTTTCGACCAGCGCCTTGGCGGCGGGGTAGAGTGAAGGGCGCATCACGTTCTCGAACGCATCCTCGGCCAGCATCACGATCCGGTCGTCGCTCATGCCTTTGTAGCTCGCGAACAGGAGCTCGTTGAAGGTGCGCCGATCCAAGAGCTCCGCCACTGCCATGCGCGGCGCGCCAAGCAGCGCGCGCCCGACACGCATCGCGGTCTGCAGCGGAGTGCCTTGGTTGACCAAGTAATAGAGCGTCGGGTGAACCAAGTTGCTGGTCACCAACGTTCCGTCGACGTCGAAGTAACAGGCTGCCAATGTGAGGGTTCGCTCGGTTGGGTCAGGGGGTGAATAGAGACGAGTCGGGCGCTGGTCGAGCGGCCGACCGGCGGGGGCGCATTCTACACACGAGCGGAGACAAAACGGGAGCCTTGCAGGACGCGGCGCTCATGGCGCGCTGCGTTGCGCGCCAACAACGCCCGGAAAGACCGCGAAAGCGGCACGCCCGCGCGGCGTGCGTTGCCGCGCGCTTCGCCAAATCCGATCGCGCGGCGAAATTCCTGTAAGGAGTAGCTCGTGAAACTGATCGCATCCGCGGCCGAGCTCCCGAGCTTGAACGACGCGCTCCGCAGCGTCGAAACCTTGTTTCTCGACACCGAGTTCGAATCGAACCGGTCCGGCATCGAACTTTGCCTGCTGCAGATCTCGACCGGCAAAGAGATTTACCTGGTCGACGCGATCGCCATCCGCGATCTGACGCCGCTCGCCGAGAGCATGCAAAAAAGCGCGCTCTGGGTGCTGCACGCCGGCCAACAAGACGTTGGCCTGCTCGCCGATCGCCTGAAGCTGAAGAGCCGGCCGCGCGTGTTCGACACTCAAGTCGCCTGGTCGCTGTGCACGGTCGAGCACAGCGTGTCTTTGGCCTACGCGCAGTTCCGCGCGCTCGGGCTGCGCTCGGGCAAGGCGCATCAAGCCGATGATTGGGTGCGCAGGCCCCTGCCCGCGTCTCAGCTCGCGTACGCCGCAGCCGACGTCGAGCACTTGCCGGAACTGTACGCTTTTCTCGCGCAACGCTTGCACGCGCTCGGCCGTGCCGAGCTCGTGCCCATCGCGTCTGCGGACTCGGTGTGGACGGAGCCGAAGGTAGCGACCTTGCTCGCGCTCGAATCCTTTCGCAACGCCTGGCAGCTCGACCACCGCGGCCAGGCCGCGCTCCGCTATTTGATCGATTGGTTCAACGCGCTCCCCGAGCGCGAGCGCGAACAAGCACCCGAAAACAAGACGCTGCTTTCGCTGGCGAGCCGCCTACCCGCCACGCTCGCCGACTTGCAACGCATCAAGGGCGTTCCGCGCGGCTGGTCGCGCGAACTCGGTAACGAACTCGTGAGCGGACTTTCGCGCGCGGCCGCCGCCGCCGACGGCAATGGCTTCGTGCCCATCGATCCACCGGCGTACGCCACCAAGCGCGAGCTCCGCGTCGACGGCTGGCTGAGCGCCGCGCGCGCCGAAGTGTGCGTCAAGCTCGAGGTGGCGCCCGAGCTCGCGCTGCCCTCGCGAGTGATGAAGGGCCTCCGCAGCCACGCCCTGGCCCGCGGCGCGGCCAGCCTGGGCGAAGCGCTCGACGGCTGGCGCCGGAGCCTGCTCGAGGCGCCGCTCGCCGAATTTGCCTCGCATTTCCCGCTCGAAATTTGAGGGTCGCCGAAGCGGCGCTCGAGTCTCGCCCAGCTCCCGCTATATTACCCGCCTTGACCACCTCCGAAGCCCTCACCCGCGGCGTGCGCGTCAAAGTCGACGCGCGCTACTCACCGGACCATTCGGATCCACGGCAGAACGAATGGTTCTTCCTCTACACCGTGACCATCGCCAATGAAGGCGAACAAACGGTGCAGCTATTGAACCGGCATTGGGTGATCACCAACGCCACGGGCGACGTGGAACAAGTGCGCGGCCCCGGCGTGGTCGGCCATCAACCGATGCTGCGCCAAGGCGAGAGCTTCGAGTACACGTCGGGCTGCCCGCTGAAGACACCCTTCGGCTCGATGCGCGGCACGTACGAGATGTCGTTCGAAAACGGCGAACGCTTCCTGGCCGAAATCGCGCCCTTCGCACTGCGCGAACCGGGCGCATACCACTGATCTTTTTTTGATGATCACGTGAAGCGGCCGCGCCGCGGCACAGCCTTCGGCGTCGCATTTCGATTCGCCGGCGGAGCTCAGAACCGCAGCGCCACGCGCACGCGCCTCGATATCGCGCGCGACGAGCACTACAGCCAGCCTGAGCGCGCGCTAGCCGCGCGGGCGCGCATGCGCCCGCAGGCGTTCGCCGTGATGGTCCATACCGCACAAGACTCAGTTGGTTGGTTCTGTACGTGGAATCGGAAATCACATTCACTGGACAAAGTGGGTTCGGGATCGCGACACGGGACGCGCCGTTACGGCAGTCTCGGCGCAGCATGGCGTGAAAAACGGGGCGTCGATCCTCCTCCGTGTTGGACCGCCGTCCCTGGCGCCGCGCTCGCGCGCACCTACTCCTATGGATCAAGAGTGGACTTGACCCGAGCTGAATTGACAGACCGCTTCTAGGCGGGTATCTTGAACGCCATGTCGCGCTGTGAGTGCACCGCTCGCTTGGTTTCAACCAATTCGAATTGCAATAATTCGAACGGGGTGGTGCGCACGTAGCGCTGGCTAGGTTTTTCGGGTTCGCCTGACGCCCTTCCAGCTCGCTGGGAGGGCGTTTTGCATTTCAGGCATTTTTTCCGGTTTGGCCCGAGGTTTTTGGGCATTTTCGAACCGGTGTGGGAGTGGACCATGCATCGTTATCGAACGCATCGATTGGCGGAGCTCTGCGATCTCGAACCGGGCACGAAGGTGCGCGTCGCGGGTTGGCTGGCCAAGAAGCGCGACCATCGTCAGATCCTATTTTTGGATCTGCGCGACGCGCACGACACTTTGCAACTGGTGCTCGAAGCCGAGAGCGCGCTGTTCGCGATCGCCGCGGCAGTGCCGCTCGAATCGGTTTTATCCGTCAGCGGCGCGCTCGTGGCGCGCAGCGCCGAGAGCCGGAACGCCAAACTGCGCACGGGTGAACTGGAGCTGCGCGTCGAGACGCTGGAGGTGCTGAGCCGCGCTGCGCCGCTGCCGTTTGCAATCGACAGCGAAACTACGCCCGAAGAGCTGCGCCTGAAATTCCGCTTTTTGGATTTGCGTGGCACGCGTCAGCGCCAGAACCTCGAGCTGCGTTCGGCGCTCATTCATAGCCTGCGCACGCGCATGGTCGCGGCCGGCTTTCGCGAAATCCAAACGCCGATTTTGACCGCGAGCTCTCCGGAAGGCGCGCGCGATTTTTTGGTTCCGAGCCGCGTACACCCGGGCAAATTCTACGCCTTGCCGCAGGCGCCGCAGCTCTTCAAGCAGCTTTTGATGGTGGCGGGCGTCGAGCGCTATTTTCAAATTGCGCCTTGTTTCCGCGACGAAGACGCGCGCGCGGACCGCTCACCCGGCGAGTTCTATCAACTCGATATCGAGCTCGCGTTCGTGACCCAAGACGAAATCTTCGAGCTGATCGAGCCAATCATCGCCGGAGTATTCGGCGAGTTCTCGCAGCAACCGAGCGATCTGCCCCCCTTCCGCCGTATCCGCTATGAGGACGCGCTAGTCGCATACGGCAGCGACAAGCCCGACCTCAGAAACCCGATCCTCGCGCGGGACATGAGCCAATGGGCGCGTGACGTGGACTGCGGCGCGCTCACACTGGCAGCGCGCGCGGGTTCGCTCGTGCGCGGTCTTCGCTTACCCGGCGCGGCGGCCCAAGCGCGCCGCTTCTTCGACACGCTCGGCGCGCGCTGCCTCGAACTCGGCGCGCAGCACGCGCACCTGACGCTCGGCGAGCCCGAAAAGGGCGCGCTCGCCAAACTCCCCGAAGCGACGCGGCACGCGCTCACGATCGAACTCGGCGGCCAGCCGGGCGACGCGCTATTGCTCATCTCGAGCGCGCCGGAACGGATCGCAAAGGCCGTCCATGGTTTGCGCGCCTTCTCTGCCGACGCGCTCGGTTGCGCCGAAGAGCGCGCGTTCCGCTTTTGCTGGGTCGTCGACTACCCGATGTACGAACCGGACGCACACACTGGTAAGCTCGAATTTTCGCACAACCCGTTCTCCATGCCCCAGGGCGGCCTCGCCGCGCTGCGCGGCGATCCGCTCGCAGTGCGCGCGTATCAATATGATCTGGTGTGCAACGGCGTCGAACTCTCGAGCGGCGCGATCCGCAACCATGACCCCGAAATCATGGCCCGCGTGTTCGAGCTCGCAGGCTACTCGCGCGCCGAACTCGAAGCGCGCTTTCCCGGCCTCTATCGCGCATTCCACTACGGCGCGCCGCCGCACGGCGGCCTCGCGCCCGGCATCGATCGCATGTTGATGCTGCTCGCCGGCGAACCGAACATCCGCGAAGTGATCGCCTTTCCCATGACCCAAAGCGGCGAGGACCTACTGATGGGCGCGCCGTCGCGCGTGTCCGACGCGCAACTCCGCGAACTTCATTTGCGGGGCTGAGCCGCACCTTGCAAAATTGCCCGCGCCGCGGCGCGCGGTCACGAGCGCCGCAAAGCGCCCACGCCCAACCCAAAAACCAACCCCTACCGATTTTTGTTTTTGGGATGGTCACGCGAGACGTCCAAAAGCGGCCCAGCCTTCGGCGGCGCGGACGGCCTCGCGCCTGGATTCGGGCGTCTCAGGCAGAAGCGCGCTGGTTCGTCGTTGAATCAGTTCACTCGCAACTGACGAGGAGGACGCTCGTTCACGCGGGCGGCTCTCCGAAAATGCGAATCGACGCAGCCGCCACCTGCGCTTGCATCCACACAGCACAGGCGAGAGCTCGAACGATGGCGCTCTCGCGTGGGCAATTTGCCGAATCCGCGCTGCACCCTGAGTCGACCGGGTGTGCGGGCGCGCGCTCGGCCCCGCACACGGCGCCCCCTCAGCCCATTTTCATCGTCGGCAGTCGCGCGCTCAAGGTTGCGTTTGTACGGGTTTGATTTCGGGGCTGACTACGAAACGCAGCCATTGCTGCGGATTCGACGGCCCAAAGTCGATGTTCAGGCCGCGAAACAGCCCAGCCCGGTAGAGGTACACGATTTTGTACGCTCCGCAGCTGCCCGTGGGTAAGCGCGCCGAGCAAAGCGGCGCAATGTAGTCGTGCACGAAGGCGCCCGTGACGGTCACGGGCACGGCGGCCGAGCCCGCGTACACGGCGAAGGTATCGCTCTTGAACGGAAAGTACCTCACTTGACCCCGGAAGGCCGTTTCCGTGGGCCGGAGCTTCAAGTTGACGGCGTGTTCGTCAGCGATCCCAAAGATGGCTCCGCCCGAGAGGTCCAGCACCGGAACCGCGCTCGGGTCGACGCCGCACACCGGCGGCGCGAGCGAGTTGAGCTCGGCCAAGTCGCATTCACCCACGACGGGGATGTTCGGCTGCACCATGAAGCGAATGTACGATTGGGGGCTGGTGGGCCCGAACTCGAGTTGATAGGTGTGACCGCCGCTCAAGTCGTACGCCACCGCTTCACGGAGCTTCGTGCACGTTTGAATGGGAAGTTTGCTGGCGCAGTCTGGCGCAAGCTCACTGCTGCCGTCGAGCACGCGGAAGCGAACGCCCGGAGTGCCGAGATACATCAGGTATTGGCCCGAGATGGCCGGAGTGAAGCTGACCGCGCCGGAATTCTCGGTCGCGCCAAGGGCGAGTCTCACGCCGTAAGACGCATTCTCGACCACGGGGATCGCCGAAGATTGGCCGAGCGGGGACGCGGCGATGGTTTGGATATCGGCGTCGGCCGTGGTGCACGTGCTCTCGATGTTCCTCAATTCTTTGCATAGCGGTGGCGCGGTGAAGTCCGCCACGCGCTCCCAACCGAGGCGCACCGAGGGCGGCGCCGCAGCGTGGATAGGGCCGATGGTGAGGGCGTAGGTGTGACCCGCCGAGAGCTCGAAGCGCGAGCCACGAAGGAGCTTGTTGCAGTCATTGAGGCCAAAGGACTGCGAGCACGCATACGATAGCTCTGCCGCGTCCTGCGACAACGTGAGCGGGACGCCGGGCGACCCGGTGAACAGCGCGTAAGATGCCGTTTCCGGCGCGGTGAACCGCGCGGTGGCACCGTATACGGTCGTGCCGTCGGTGGGATCGATCGACGACTTCAGCTTGATCACGTACAAGCGATCGGTGACGAGGTCCGGGCTTGCCGCGACCGACGCGTCCACGGCCTGGAAGGGACCTGCGTTGGCGACCTTGCAGGCTTGACCGAGCGGCTCGAGATCGCGCTTCAGATCACACGACGTATCGGGCGCCGGCAGCCCGAGATCGATCGTATAGGCGGCGTCGATCGGGTCGAAGGGCCCGACATTTCGGATCGATACGACGTAATCGCGGCCGTCCGAGACCAGGTGGATCGTGCCGCCGCGGAAGAAATCACTGCTATATACCGCGTGTCCTTGCGAATCGGTGATCTCGAGCGTCACCGTGTTCGTGGAGCTGACGCTCACGTTGAACGGCGTGCCGACGGCTGGGCCCGTGAAGCGGTAAAAGTCTCTCCCGCCCTGACACATGGAGCCAGCGATGGAGCCGGGAAACGTGATCGGCGCCGCGCTGAGCGCGGTGTCGTTCGGTTCGAACGGGTCCTCTTTGCCCGCGCAATTCGGCACCTCGGTGCGAGCCTGAATTTGGTAATTGCCGGACTCCTTTCCGTTCCCGAACACTTCGGCGTAGTACACGCCCCCGTCGGAGTTTACGCGCCGCGTGACTTGCGGCTCGTTGCTGAGGAAATCGGGACCAACCGCGTCGCCATTGCGATCGAAGAGCCGGATGCCAAGCGTACCGCGCGCGGGCGTATAGGCCAGATCCACGGCCAAGAGCTGACCGGCGGGCGGCCCCTGAATGCGATAGAAATCGGAATCACCACGGCAAATGTAGGCCTGAACCGGGGCGCTACCGAGCAGACTCGCCCCGCGAATGTCTTGGTTGGGTTCGAGCGCGTCGTCCAAAATTCCGCAACGCAAGTTGCCTGGACTCACTGCGAGCGTGTACGGCACTGGCCGCAGCGCGCTTTGAATCTCCAGCGAATACACGCCGCCATCGGAGACCGCGGGCAAGAACTCGTTGTCCTTGGCCACACGGTCACCGATGAAGAGCAGGTTGCCGGCTTGGTCGCGGAGCAACGCATTCAAATCGCCGGTGTCCGTGCCCTCTTCGAAATCATCGCTTTGAAATATGAGCGACACGGTAAACGGCGTGCCCGCGGCCGGCCCTTGAAAGGAGTAAAAGTCGACATTTTGCGGACAGCTCATGGCGGCGAGCTGTGAACCGAACGGCAGGTTCACCGCGGTCACCGCGCTCTGATTCGGCTCGAAGTTGTCGTCTTGGCAAGCGACGACCGCAGCCGACTCTGCCTGCGCTACGGCCTCGCGGGGCGCTGCACTCGACGGCTCACCCGCGCTGCAGGCCGAGATCGAGGCGGAGAGCCCGATCGCCACGCACAGAAACGATATTGTGCTCGATTTTTTCATGACAGCCTCGACTCAGTGATTGCTCGAATCGAGCAACACTCGAATGCGATTGGAAGGAGTGATCGGGCCGAACTCGAGCCGGTAGGTCTTGCCGGCTTGCAGTTCGTAACGAGTGCCTCGGCGGAATGCCTGGCAATCCGTCGACGTGAGTTGCTGCGTGCACGTAGCTGGCAAAGGCAACAGCCCGTCGAAGAAGCGGAACGGAACGAATGCGGCACCGAGAAAGACCTGGTAGCTGCCGCCGATGGTCGGCTGGAAGCTGACCGCGCCCGAGTTGCCCTCGGGGGCCGTGGTCAGATGCACGTAGCTCGCCACTCCGTCTTGAATCGCTGGCGCGGGCTCCAGCGAATCCAACGACACCGCCTCGATGTCCGGCAGCGATTGAGTGGCCGGAATCGCGCACGCCACCGTCTTCGAGGGCAGTTCGGTCGCGCCGCACAATTTCGGCGTCGCCGGTTCCACACGCTTCAAGAGCAGGCGAGCCGACGATGCCGTGGTCGGGCCCAAATCCAGACGATACGTGTGGCGGTTGTCGAGGTTGATCGTCGCTGCGCGGCGGAACCCGGCGCATTCCGTGACCGGCATATCGCGCTGGCAGGTGACCCCGATGCTGGCCGTGCCGTCCGCGAATTCCAGGGGAATGCCGAGTGACACGTACAGCTCGTACGTGCCCGCGAGCGGCGGTGTGAAGTTCACGCTGCCCGCGTGTCCATTCGGACCGTTCGGCAATTGAACCAAGGTCAACGAATTCTCGACGATGGCGGGGCCGGGCGTTGCAAAGGCGGCCGCCGACACCGCCGCGTCGGCCAGATCTCGAGCGCATACCACCGCTCGGTCCAGCAGTTGCTGATTGGTGCATTCCAGCGCGCTGACGATCGTTTTCTCTAGGCCGAGCCGCACGAACTTTTGCGGAAAGGCCGGGCCGATCGCGAGCACGTAACGCACGCCGGCCGTCAGGTCATAGCGGTACACCCGGCGCAGCTTGTTGCACTGGTGAATGTCGAGCGAAGAGAGACATTGCGGATCCACGACGCCATCCGGGGAGCGCAATTCGGTGCGCGCACCCGGGGTGCCAGTGAAGAGCGCGTACGAGCCAGACTCGGTCGGGGTGAAGCTGAGCAACCCTTGATTGCCGAGCGGCGTTTCGACCAACGTGACGTTCTGAGACACCCCCTCCTGCAGAGCCGGAGCGGTCGCCTCACTCAGGGTCGCAAGTGTATCCACGAAGGGTCCGCCGTTCGCGGTGCCGCAGGCCTCACCGAGCGAGCTGATTTCGGCGGTCACCGAGCACAGCCGCGTCGCGTCGCGAAGATTCACGGTGTAGTGATTCGCGCCTCCCGTTCGTGGGTCGAGCACGAGACGATAGCGCCCGCCGTTCGAGACGCGCTCGATCGAGGCCACGCCCGGCTTGGTCACGACCTGACGGATTTCGCTGCCGGCATCGTCGATCAGGCGAACATCGACCGTTCCCGAGAGCTCCGAAAACACGACTTCGGCCTGGAAGCTCGCGTGCGCGGGCGGCCCCTGGAACCGGTATTGATCGACGTTGCCGTCGCAGCTCGCCGCGCTGAGCGTGCCCGGAAACGGGATCGACGTTGCGCGAAAGCTGCTGTCGTTCGGTTCGAACGCATCGTCGACGCCGGCACACTCGCCGGGCTCGGCCGGCGTGGTGAACGAAACATCGTACGCTTGAGCCACCGCGTCGCTGGCAGCGCGCACGAGCAGCGTGTACGTGCCGCCGTCCGAGACGGTGCCGGTCAGTTCCACGGCGCTCGCCGTGTCGCCCGTGGCCACGTTGGTGTCGCCGGTCGCCACCGTAGTGCCGAGCTGATTGATCAGCTCGACCGTCGCCGCCACCGGCCCTGCGAACCGGACACGCGCAAAGAACGGCGTGCCCGCCGCCGGGCCTTGCAACGTATAGTAATCGGGCAAGTTCCCGCAGATGAACGCCGACACAGCGCTGCTCAGCTGCAGCGGCGTCGCTAGGTTTGGACGATCATTGGGCTCGAACGCATCCTCTTCCGGACAAGACGAAAGCGGGTGATACCCGAGCAGCGTTTGAATCTGATAGCTGTTGCTGCTGCTGCCCTGAAAACTCAAGTTCGGACCGCCGACGTGCAACGTGTACACGCCGCCGGTCGAGATCAGACTCGCCGTTTCATTGTCGTTGCGCGATCTGGCGCTGATGAACTGCGTGTTGGAAGACAAGTCGAAATCCAAGTCTCCGATCTCGTTGTCGAAGGCCAGATTTACGGTGAATTCTTGACCGGCGGGCGGCCCTTGGAACTGATAAAAATCAGCTTCACCCGCGCAGTCGAAGGCGTTGTATGGCGTGCCGAAGGTGAACGCGGTAAATTGCCCGAAGAAATCGTTGGGCTCGTCCGGATCCGGTTCGGCGCAGCGCGGCAAGTTGCCCTGTGCGCTCACGATTCGGTAGGTGTTTGGTGGCCCCGCTACCTCCAGGGTGTAGAGGCCGCCGTTCGACGTGGCCGTGAGCACGTTGTTGTCTCCCAGCGCGCTCGCCGACGTGACGAAGTTGTTGTGCGCGTCGAAGAGGACGATGTCCAGGTTGGATATCTTGGACAGGAACTCCAAACGGATCGAAAACACGGTACCGGACGGGGGGCCCTGAAACACGTAGTAATCAGGATTGTTGGCGTTGTTCGTGCAGATCGCGCCAGATTGCGTCGTGCCAAAGGTGTACGGCGCCGCGGTCGCGACCGTGTCGTTCGGCTCGGACGCCTCTTCGATGCAGCCTTCGAGGGCGCTCGCCGTCATTCGCGGATCGGGGCTCGGCTCTGGGCCTGACCCCGAGGCGCAGCCCAGCAAGAGCGCGCACAAAGGCGCGCCAAATACCTGGATCACACGCAAATCCACACGTCGAAGCGCATTCATCGCCATACCCGCACCGCCTTACGTCGCAAGCTATCGCGCTTCGAATCGAGTGGACAATCACCAACTCACGCTTACGCGAACATGTTGCTGCGCGCTCATGGGAGCGTCATGCGACGTCACGCAGCGCACACGAACTGGCACGCGACACGCGCGCGCGACGGTTACGGTCGCGCAACCACGACGCCCGTATCGCTCGCGCACACCGAGCTCGCGAACTTACGCGCGGCCGTCGCCCACCCCCTCGTCTGACCAAGCTCAGGGGACCGAACTCGCTCACCGCGAATCCGACGATCGCGTGCAACGTTCGAGTCGCGGTAGCGTGACGTCGTCCGAGCCATGACGACGCGCAATGCCCGTCGCGACACTCGTCGCGCAAACACGCTGGGGTAAGCCGTTTTTTTTGTGCACTAGAGCTCGCCCGAGCTTCACGTAGGTTCAGCGAGGCCTGGTGCGCGCACCGGTACCAGCACTCATGCCGTTGTGCTCGCCCGTGTACGAGACATCCCACCGTCGTACTGAGAGGGCCACAGTCGCGCCACGGCCCTCGGGCAGCCCTCGGAACGCGCTGACTACAAGCGCGCGATCCACTCGCCGATGTCGGTCAGCGGTAAGGTGAGCGAGGTCACGCCGGCGCGCACGGCTGCGCCGGGCATGCCGTAGACCACGGCCGTGGTTTCGCTCTCGGCGATCACCATGCCGCCGGCGTCGATGATCGCGCGTGCGCCTTGCACGCCGTCGTCGCCCATACCGGTGAGGATGACGCCGATGGCCTTCTTGCCGACGGCGTAGGCGACGCTGGTGAGCAGGCGATCGGCACTCGGCACGTAGCGATCGCGCTCGTCCGGCGGGTGCACGCGCAGCCGGAGCGGACCTTTGGGCGGCATTTCGAGCTCCATACAGTGCCGGCCCGGGCAAACGAAGCCGAGGCCCTCCGAGAGCACGTCGTAATCTTGCGCTTCGGCCACGCGCAGCGCGCTCCGCCGATCCAGGCGCTCGGCGAACGTGCGCGTGAATTTATCGGGCATGTGCTGCGCGATCACGACCGCGAATTTGGCGTTCTCGGGCAGCCGCGAGAAGATTTCCATCAGCGCGCTCGGGCCACCCGTGGACGAGGCGATGGCGATCACTTGCTTGGGTGCGATCGCCAGAGCCGGCGGGCGGGCCTCCGGAGCGGCGGCCTGCGTCGGCAGATCCGGCATGCGCCGCGCGAGGGGCATGGGTGCGATGCGCACGGCGCGCGCCAGCGTCACTTTGCGCAAGAGCTCGTCGCGAATCGCCGCCAGATCGGGATCGGCGTAGCGATCGGGCTTGGCCACGAAATCCAACGCGCCGAGCTCGAGCGCCTTGAACACGTTTTCTTTCTGGCTGTAGCTCGAGACCACGATCACCGGCGTCGGCATCTTGGTCATCAAGATGCGCAGGAACGTGAAGCCGTCCATGCGCGGCATTTCGAGATCGAGCGTGATCACGTCGGGGCGCAGCATGCTCACGAGCCGGAGCGCCTCTTCGCCGTCGGCGGCCTTGCCGACGACCTCGACCTCGGTGCTCGTGTTCAGGATCTCGGTGATGCTCCGGCGGTTGAACACCGAGTCGTCGACGATCAGCACACGTAGCGGCGAAGATGACGTCATTTGCGGGCTCCGCTATCCCAACGCTCGGTGGTCAAGGGTTTTCTGTACACGAGGTCTTCTCGCAAGTGTACCAGCTCGAAGGCGGTAGAGAGATTGAGAAGCGACTCAGAATGGCCGAGGAGCAGATAGCCCCCAGGCAAGAGCCGCTCGAGCAAGGTGTCGATCACGCGGCGTCGGGACCGCAGATCGAAGTAGATCAGCACATTTCTGCAGAACACGACATCGACCCGGCCGACCATGCTGGCACGACCTGCATCGAGCAGGTTGAGTTGGCCAAAATGGCACATTTGTTTGACGCGATCGACGACGTGCGTGCCGCTCGTTTCCTCGCGGAAGTAGCGCGATCGCATGATATCCGGGGTCACGCGGAAGGACGAGGCCTGATACACGCCGCGCCGCGCCGTGGCCACGCTCGTCTTGCAGATGTCGCTGCCGATGATGCGCACCTCCCAATCCTCGAACAGCCCGGAATCGCGCACCAGCATCGCGAGCGTGTACGCCTCTTCGCCGGTCGAGCAACCGGCGCTCCACACGCACAGCCGCTTCGAGTCGGCATTTTGCAACGCTAAACGTGGGAGCAGCTCGGAGGCAAACGCGCGCAGCTGATACTCCTGGCGAAAGAAGTACGTCTCCTTCGTGGTCAGCCGCTCAATCGCTTCTTCGAGCTCGACCGGACCGCGGGCGTTGAAGCGGATGTATTTGTAATAATCGTTGAAGCTGCGCAGGCCGAGCGCCTCCACGCGCTCGCCGAGCCGGCGGTCGAACAGGAACATTGCGTCGCCGTCGAAGCTCAGGCCCGCGTGTTCGTAAATGACATCCCTGAGGAGCAGGAACTCCTCGGATAATAGACGAGGGCGAGGCTCTCCGGAGCTGCGAAAGCTCATCGGGGCCTGAGACTCCCGGCGCGCGGCGGCAGCGGGGTGTGGCGCATTCCGCTGCCAGCGTCGAGCGCGCGATTGATGGCTTCGAGAACGCGCGGATTGTCTTCGGCGGCGAGCCGCGCGCGGAGAAGCAGCACGGCCGACTCGCCGCCCGCGCGCCCCAGCATATCGGCGGACAAGCGACGCACGTCCCACGCGCTGTGGTCGAGGCAAGCGCCGAGGTGCGCCAAGACGCGCGGATCGATGGTGTCGCCCAGGGCCAGCATGGAGGCTTTGACGACCTCGGGCTCACCGTGCGAAAGGCCCTCGATCAGCGCATCGACTCGGCGCGCGTCGGGCACACGGGCCAAGGCCTCGATCGCGGCCACCGCCACCATCGGTGGCGCATTTCTGACGAGCGGGCGCAGCACCGCCAAGACTCGGCCGTCACCGGCCTCGCCCAGCGCGCCGAGCGCGGCAGAAACCAGCTCTTGATCGTCCGATTTTTCGACCAATTCGAGCAACTTGGGCAGGCCGGGCAGGACGCCGTCGGGCGTGCGCAGGCGGCTCAGCGCGAGCACGGCCGCGTGGCGCACCTCCGGTTCTTCGTCGGTGAGCGCGAAGGCCGCCGCGTCCGCCCCGAGCTCGCTGCCGGCATTGCCGAGGCCGGCCAGTGCAGCGCGGCGCACGGCCTTGGCCGGATTCGACAGCAGCACCGACAAATAAGCCACGTCATCGGCCACCGAATCTCGAATGGGCGCGTGCAGCGCGGTCTGAATCACGGCCGCGGCGTGGGCCTGCTCGCCCTCGGTGTGGGCGGAACGCGCCAGCTTCTGCGCTGACTCCGGGTAGCGCTGAGCCAGCGCAGCCAAGGCGGTCTCGGCGGCGCTCGCCGTCTCTTCGTTGCCGAGCCAGGCACTGACCGTTGCAAAGCACGATTCGTCCCCGAACAGCGTGATCGCGCCGAGCGCCGCGCGCACCACCACGGGCGACGCAGTGCCGAGCCAGCGGCGGATCTCTTGCACGGCGAGCGGGCCCGACTGCGTGTCGGCCAAGCCGGTCACGATTTCGATGCACGCGGCGCAGGTGTCCGGATCGGCGCGCCCCGCGCGCTCGAGCAGCGCGGGCACCGCGCGTGAGCCGAGCAAGCTGAGCGATTCGTCGGCCTCGGCGAGCATGCGCCCATCCGACAATGCTTCGGCGGCAATGGGCGCGATTTGCTCGAGACCGAGCGCGCCCGCGACCGTCAGCGCGGCCTTGCGCGAGACGATGTCCTCGTTGCTCGGCAGAGCCAGCGCGAGCAAGCGCGCGACGACCGCGCGCGACGCCGGCTCGGCCCGCAGCAGCAAGTGATTTTGCGCAAACGCACGACAATAGTCGACGAGCGCCGCGAGCACCGCGGCGACGCCGCCGCCACGCGCGCGCTCGAACGCGCCGAGTAACGCAGGCAGCGCTTCCGGATGCGCCGAGCGGCCCGCGGCCGAGAGCGCCGAGCGCTCGAGCACCGGATCCTCCAACATGGCTTCGATCGCGGGCCACGGCAGGAGCGAGCCCAAGCGGTTGATGCCGTCGAGCGCGCACAAGCGCACGAACGCCTCTTCACCCGGATTTTGCAGAAAGCGGGACAGGATATCGAAGGCGTCGGCGGCCGCAGCGGCACCCACGGTGGCGATCGCGTCGAGCGCCGCAGCGCGCACGTTCGAATCGTGATCCGAGAGCAGCGGGCGCAGGACCTCGAGCGCGCTAGGCAGGGCCGTACGCGCGAGGGCTTCGGCGGCCAGCTTGCGGCCATCGGCGTCGAGCTTGGGCAGCTCGTGCGCGAGCGCGTCGACGGCCGCCTGACCGTAGGCGCCGAGCGCCTCGACCGCGGCGTTGCGGAGCCCCACGTTGTCGCCCGGCTTGAGCGCCGCGACCAGCCCCGTCAGCAGATCTTGAGCCGGCGCAAAGGCGACCGCGACCTCAATCGCTTGCTTGCGCACGCGCCAGTCGTCGTCGCCCAACGCCTGCAGCACGTAACGCGCCGGCGCGTCGATCTCGTTCTCGAGCTCGCGCAGCGACTCGACGGCGCGGCGCCGTTGCTCCGGATCTTCGGAGGCGAACGCCGCGGCAATCTCCTCCGCTCGTCTCATCGATTCACCCGCACCGAGTTGCGCAGCATGTCTTCCGGCAGGTGGCGCGTGAGGAGCTCGAATTGGCCGACCTCGAGCACGAAGGTGAGCGCTCCGTCGTGCGTGGTGACACCGGCGATGCCGCGCAAATCATCACCGCTGCCGAGCACTGGCGCGGGCTTGATCTCCAAGCCACCCTTGCCGAACACCTCGGTCACGCGATCGACGGCCAGCCCCACTCCGCGGCCTTCGACCTCGATCAAAATCCATTTGCTCTTCCTCGGATCGCTGAACGGCGAAAGGCCGAAGCGCACGCGCAGATCGATGATCGGCACGATTTCACCGCGATGATCGGCGACGCCAGCGATGGCAGCCGGCGCGTGCGGCAAATCGGCGAGCGGGACCGGGTTCACGATCTCGCGCACCGAGGCGATCGGCACCGCGTACGCGATATCCCCAACGATAAAGCCGACCAGGCTCTTTTGGGGATCGGGTCGCTCTTGTTTGCTGAGTGCCATCGCCTTCGCGTTCCTGTTCCTTGAAATTCAGCCTGAGACGATCGACGGAAGATCGAGCAAGATCAAAAACTCTCCCGACGGTCGGCCAATGCCGAGCACGAACTCGGAGATGTCGCCGCCCAAAGCGGACGCCGCCGCTTCGATCTCGGTCGCCTGTAGCCGGACCACGTGCCGCACTTCGTCGACCAACAGGCCGATCACTTCGCCCGATTCGGCCGCGCCGAGCAGGATGCGCGCGCGACGCGTGAGCGGGCGCTCCTCCAAGTTGAGCTTGCGCCGCAAATCCAAAACGGTAACCAAGAGCCCGCGCACGCTGCACACGCCGATCACTTCACGCGGTGCGCGGGGCACGGTGGTGATTGGCGGCGGGCTCAAGATCTCTTTGATCCGGGTGAGCTCCACCCCGTAAAGCTCGCCGGTCAGCGAAAACATCAGAAATTCGCGCACCGGGCCGCGATCGCCGATGCGGCGCGCCAGACGCGAAGCGGTCGATTGCGTCAGGCTAGCCAAGTCGGCGCTCCAGGGCTCGGGGCGCCTCGACGCCGGCTAGCACTTCTTCGATCAGCCCGGCCGCGTCGAGCACGAGGCCCACGCGCTGGTCACCGAGCTCGGTAGCGCCGGCGAAGCCGCGCACACCGGCCAAGGATTTGCCGAGTGGTTTGATCACGATGTCTTCCTGGCCGTACAGAAAATCGACCACCAAGCCCAAACGGCGCTGGCCGAGCGCGGCAACGACCACGAAGCGCCGGCGCGAATTGAACTCGAGAGACGCCTCGAGCGAGAGTAGCCGATCGAGGCGACAGAGCGGCAACGTCTGCCCGCGCAAGGTGATCACTTCGCGGCCGTCGACCAAGCGGACCGCAGCCTCGTCGAAGGCGATCGCTTCGGACACGGAGGAGAGCGGAATGGCGAGCGTGTGCTTGCCCGCTTGGATCAAGAGTGCGCTGACGATCGCGAGCGTGATCGGCAGCGTGATCGTCATCTTGGTGCCGATACCAGTCTCGCTGTGGACGTCGATCACGCCGCCCAGCTTGCTGATATTGGTCTTCACGATGTCCATGCCGACACCGCGGCCGCTCACGTCGTCGGCTTGCTCGCGCGTCGACAGGCCGGGCAGGAAGATCAGCGCCAAGACGTCGTCGCGACTCATTTCCTGAGCCTCGGATCGCGTCAGCTTGCCGAGCGTGATCGCCTTTTCGGTGAGGCCCGAAAGATCGATGCCGCGGCCGTCGTCCTCGACCTCGATCATGACGTGATTGCCTTTTTGGAAGGCGTTCAGCGCGATGGTCCCGGCGAGGGGCTTGCCGACTTCGACCCGGCGTTGCCCCGATTCGATGCCGTGGTCGATGGCGTTGCGGATCATGTGCATCAGCGGATCGCTCAGCTCTTCCACGATCAGCTTGTCGATTTCGGTCTCGGCGCCGGTGATGACGAGCCGGATTTCTTTCCCCACCTCGCGGCTGATCTGTCGCACCACTCGCGCCAGACGGTCGAACACCTGGCCGAGCGGCACCATGCGCACTTCCAGAATGCCGTCCTGCATTTCGCCCAGCCGGCGATCGAAGTTCCGGTGCAAACGCTGGAGCTCGGCAGCAAGCTTGCGCTGCCCTTCACCGCGCAGCTTCTCCGCCACGCGCCCAAACGCGCTGCGCACGATGGCCAGCTCTCCGACGATGTTCATCAAGTGATCGAGCTTGCGAATGTCGACGCGCACGGTTTGCGTGAGCGAGCGGAGCGAGGCGGCTTGTTCGAGCCCGCCTCGCTCGATGTCGTGCTGCAGCGCCGAATCCGCCCGCCCGAGCACTTGTGGACCGTGCGGCGGCAGCGTACCGGGGCCGGCGGAGCGCCGCGCGCGGCGCGGGATCTCCTCGATGATCACGTTGTCCGCGCCGAGCGAGCCGACCAAGGTCGACAGGTCGTCGCGCGAAGCCATCAACAGGTCGAGCTCGATCGTGTCCGCGCTCGTCGCCTCGCCGGTCGGCAAATAGGTGATGATTTCGCCGTGGCGCTTGGCGCGCTCTTTGATTTCCTCGAGCGCCTTGTCGATTGTGGCCAGATCGAACTGCACGCGCAGCCGATAAAGCTGCATTTGCAAGTCGATGTTGGCGCGCAGGCGGTGCTCTTCGTACTCGGTGAGCACGGCCAAAAGCCCGGGATCGAGCTCATAGTCGGCGACCGGGCTCGCCAGCACCTCGGCGCCCGCACCGATGCGCTCGAGATCGACGAACAATTGCTCGACGTCAAGCTCCTCGTCGGAGTTGGCCTTTTCGGCTTGGAGAATCCGGTTGTAGGCCTCCACCGCGCCGAACAGCACGTCCAAGACGTGCTGGTTGAGCTCGATGCGCCCGAGCCGCAAATCGTCGAGCACGTCCTCCAAGCGGTGAGACAGAGCGCCGAGACGCACGGCGCCGAACAGCCCGGCCAGGCCCTTCAACGTGTGGACGGCGCGGAAGGCTTCGTTGATGAGCGACGGATCGCTGCTCCCGCCCTTGACGCTCGCGTCGAGACTGAGAAGATTGCGAGACAAAGTCTCGATGATCTCCTGCGCCTCCGAGAAGAACTCTTCGCGCGCTTTGTCGGACAGCTCAGCCATGAGCCTTGGGCGCCGCGGCTAGGAAACGCCAGACCTCGTTCTGCAAATCTTCCTGTGAAAAGGGCTTGATCAGGTAGCCGTTCGCGCCGAGCGACAAACCGCGGGCGCGGTCGCGCTCGGATGACTGTGTGGAGATGATCAAAACAGGCGTATCTTTGTGCAGCTCATTGCGGCGCATGAAGCTGATGAGCTCGAGGCCATTGATGTCCGGCATGTTGATGTCCGTGATCACCAGGTCATACGGCCCGCGCGGCAGAAGCCGAAGCGCCTCGAAGCCACTGGACGCCTCGACCACGTCCAAACCCGCCGAACTCCGCGAGTCCGACTCGAGCGCGCTCCTGACGAAGGAGCGCATGCTCACCGAATCTTCGACCACCAAGATACGCGGCATACGAGCTTATTCCTCGAGCCATGGTAGCAGCCTTGCGAGA
>Ga0068855_100003594_pt1 | contig 18940 bp, 11 predicted proteins | sample KBSCornC52_FD_66592 | JGI IMG/M metagenome (GOLD analysis project Ga0068855, IMG submission 66592) | Corn rhizosphere microbial communities from Kellogg Biological Station, Michigan, USA - KBS Corn C5-2 | ecosystem: Host-associated > Plants > Roots > Rhizosphere > Soil ...
TAGGAGGTAGGAGTTAGTAAGAGGGTGTGCGAATCGACGAATGCTGCTCCATATTTCTGGACTAACTCCTAACTCCTAACTCCTAACCCAAATTCAGTCCCATGCGTCTCACCTTCCTAGGCCATCAAGGCTGGCAATTCGAAAACAATAAAGGCCGTAGTTTTTTGCTCGATCCGATCGCCGAGGCCATAGGCAACGGCGATGTGCAATTGCCGGTATGGCCGGCGCGGCGATTGGATTTCGACAAGATGGCGCCCATCGATGCGGTGATCATCTCTCACGAGCACGCAGATCACTTCTCGTTGCACACCTTGAACTTGTTGCCGCGGCGCTGTCGCGTTCTCGTTTCGGATCTCGCCTCGTATGCGATGGTGCAGGCCATTCATGCGTTGGGGTTTCAAGTCGATCGATTCACGGCACTCAAGACGTTCAGTTTGAACGGTCTCAAGATCACACCGCTGCCGGCGCTCTACAACGTGCTCGAGCCGGATGTCTATGCTCTGTTGGTGGAAGACGATTCGCGGGCAAGCTTTCTCACGGCCATCGACACGGTCGCTCATCCGGATTTGTTCACTTGGCTGGATAACAACTGTCCGCATCGCACGCTCGACAATCTCACTAACAATTTCACCGAGTCGCGGCACGCGCTGGTCGAGGACGAAAGCGCGCATTTGAAGTCTCATGCAGTCGTGACGGCAACGACGCTGGAGTTCGTGCAGAAATTCAAGCCGCAGCGCGCTGTGGTCGCAGGGCAGGGGTGGAGCTTTCAAGGCGCCAAAGCGGAGTTCAACCACACCTATTTCAGTGTCGACAATCATTGGCTGGTCGAAACGGCACGTCAGTTTGCATCCCACGTGGAATGGATCGAAGGGAAGCCCGGCATGCGCTTCACATTGACAGGTGCCGATCTCTCGATCGACGAGTCGCCTGCAGTGCTAGCAGAGCCGAGCCCGGACAGAACTTTCATACCGAGTCGTATCGATAGGAGCGAACCGTATGCGCCGTGGACCGGTATACGCGAGCTGCCGCCCGAGCGACTCGCGGCTGTGAAGCGATTCATCGCGGAAGAATACGGCGGCATCCTCGGTGCGCATGCTCCCAAGCTCATGGAAGGACTTTACTATTTGAAGTCGTTCGACAGTCGCAATTTGCTGACCACAATGGGTATCGTGTTGAGGAACGGCAACGCACGCACGCTCCTGGCATTCGACTACGGGCAGGTGCTCTTTCAAGAAGTCAGAGCGGACCCGGCACGTCCGCCGGCGATTGGGTTCGAGATTTGGGCTGCGGACTTCGAACATCTCATCGCCGCCCGGGAAGAAGTGTTCATGGTCTATGAGAGCGCCGTCAGACCCTGGACGTTCGTCCCCGCCGCCATTCCCCAAGCGCAACTCATCGAGAGTTTCATGGGGTTTACGCCGAGATTCAGGCCGCGGGAGACGCTGGCCTTTTATAAGGAGAGGCTCGGCCTCTCAGCCTGAGACTTCTCTCACCTTACAAAAGACTGTCCGTGGCATACACTGCCCCGCATCGGGGAAACGGCGAGCATCATTTTGAGACACGTTGCGGGTTCAGCGAGCGAGAGCGCGATCGGTCATCGTTTCGAAGTATTGGACAGCTGGCGCGGCATCTGCGCTTGCATGGTCGCGATATCCCACTTCGATGTTTACAACCACATTTTCCGCGTGCCGGTCTTCTGGAACGCAGGCTACTACGTGGATTTCTTCTTCGTACTGAGCGGCTTCGTGATCTTCGCGAATTACGAGAAGCGTCTGCAGGCGGGATTCGGCATCGCTCGATTCATGGGCATCCGTTTCGGCCGGTTGTACCCGCTGCATGTTTTGACGTTGGCGCTGTTCGTGTTGCACGAGTGCGCTCAATTCGTCGCGCCGAGTGCAAGGGGCGATGAGCCTTTTTCCGGTCCCGGCGAATCGCCGTTCGCGGTGTTGGCCAATGTTTTGTTATTGCAGTCCTTCGGCGTGGTGGGAAGCTATTCGTTCAATAGTCCGAGCTGGAGCATCAGCGCTGAGTTCTACACGTATCTGCTGTTCGCTCTTCTCATCGAGCGATTGCCGTCGCGGCGATCGATGTGGATGACGGCCTGCTTGGTGCTGGGCTTTTTCTATTTCCAATGGTTCGACGGCAAGGAAGCGACCCATAACGGCGGTGTTTTGCGTTGCATTTACGGCTTTGCCGCAGGCGGCTTGTGCTGGGTGCTTTGGGTTCGGTATCAACGGTTGCTGACGACAACGATGCCGCGCAGGTTTTTCTGGACCCTTGCAGAGACGGTCACAATGGGCTGGGCATTCTATTTGGTGAATGCACTCGGCGACACGATGTTCGTCAGCATCACGCCGTTCGTGTTCGGGGCCTTGATCTACGTATTCGCATTCGAGCGAGGATTCTTTTCCGGCCTGCTGCGCCACCGTTTCTTCTTACTCCTCGGCGCACTGTCGTATTCCATTTACATGATTCACGCGTTCGTCTCCTGGAAGATCATCAACACCGCGGTGCAAGTGCTGAGTCATTTTTCGTCGGTCAAGATGACCACGCTCATCGACGGGCAACATAAACTCGGTCTCGAATTCTGGCAGGGCGATCTCCTCACGCTCGTGTACCTGGCGGTCGTGATCGGAATTTCGTACGTGAGCTATCGCTACTTCGAAGTCCCGTGCCGGGATTATTTCAAGAGAGTAAACCAGACAACCGGCCAACCAGTGAACCAGTCACCGGTCCAACCAGTCGCTGATAGCAATCAGCGCTGATTTTCGTCGAGGGCTTTCAAAGACCTCCTAGCTGGTCGTCTGGTTGCCTGGTTATCTGGTTGCCTAGTTCCCTAACTACTCCCCCTAGGGTCCCGCTCGCGGCACCCGTCTTGCTTCATGGGTTCACTACTACTGCAACCTATGAACGCATCCTATCCTTTGTCGCGCCGACGATTCATCAAAACTTCTGCGGCTGTGAGCTCTGCGCTCGCATTGGCCCGCATCGATGCCAGAGCATACGCCAGCATCGCCGCAGACGATCTACTTGCAAAATCCACGGTAGAAGTTGCGAAGCTGTTGCGTGACAAACAAGTCACGGCAGTGGAAGCGGTGAAGCGTTGCTATGCGCGCATCGATGAGGTGAATCCCATCATCAATGCCGTGGTCTATCAATGCAAAGAACGCGCGCTTGCCGAAGCTGAAGAAGCGGATGCCATGCTTGCACGAGGTAAATCGAAAGGCCCGCTGCACGGCGTACCGTTTACCATCAAAGATTCGTTCGACACAGCAGGTGTGGTCAGCACCGGCGGCACGCTCGGGCGCAAAGAGTTCGTGCCCGGTAAAGATGCGACCGTCGTCGCTCGTGTACGCGCCGCTGGCGGCATTTTGCTCGGCAAGACCAACACTCCGGAATTCACATTAGGCGGCGGCGGTAAGGGCACGATCAATCTCGTCTATGGATTGACCAAGAACCCCTACAACCCCAACTATCAACCGAGCGGTTCATCGGGCGGCGCCGGCGCGATCGTTGCGTCCGGTGGTGCATTCTTCGATATCGGCTCCGATTACGGCGGCTCGATTCGCGGACCTGCCTATGCGAACGGCATTGCAGGCATCAAGCCCACCTACGGGCGATGTCCGCGCACGGGGCACATCGTGGGTTATGGCGGTGCGTTCGATAATTTCCAAGAAACCGGTCCGCTGGCGCGGCGAGTCGAAGATCTCGCGTTGATTCTTCCCATCATCGCCGGTCCGGACAATTGGGACGCCGCGATGGCGCCCGTGCCCGTGGGCGACCCGGCCAAAGTCGATCTAAAGAAATTGCGCGTGGCGTATTACACGAGCAACGGTGTGCAAGATCCCACGCCCGAAGTGAAAGCCGTCGTACAACAGTGTGTCGGCTATTTCTCGAAGCTCGGGTGCAAAGTCACCGAAGACAAGCCGCCGAAAATGATCGAGCTCGCCGAAGCACGGCGCAAATTCTCGGCGGCCGACGACGGCGATCACATGCGCCGCTTACTCAAGAAACATGGCACCACACAGGCATCGCCGGGATTGAGACTCGACGGCGAATTGTTGCCGAGTGCGGATTTCACGCGGCTCTGCGAGGAAATGGATGCGATCAAGAGCGAGCAGCTCACGTGGTTGGAGAAATACGATTTGATTCTGTGTCCCGCCAGCAATCGCGCACCCATTCCGTTGGACTACGATCCTCCGGATAAAGATGCGGCTCGCCGCGGCGGCGGCTACACGAGTCAATACAACACGACGGGTTGGCCGGCAGGTGTGGTGCGCGCCGGCACATCGAGCGCCGATCCCGGATTGCCGCTCGGTATTCAAGTTGTGGGCCAGCCTTGGCGCGACGACGTGGTGCTCGCGGTAATGGCGTACATAGAGAAACAGACGGGTGGGTGGAAGGCGCCGTCGGTTTAGCGGTTAGCAATTAGTGGTTGGCGGTTAGCCGGAGTAGGACGAGCATATGAATGCAGAAGTAGAGAATGTTTCCTCGATCACCACTCGCCTATCGCGTCGTGATGTTCTACGCGGGAGCGTCGCGCAGAACTTAGCGATAACAACGGCGGTGAGTACTGCGTTGGCCGCGCCTCGCATCGCGGTGTCGGCGGACTCTTCCGATGAAATCATCTTCATGTCGGCGGCGAAACTGGCCGGGATGATTAGGGCGAAGAAAGTATCTGCGCTCGAGGCGGTTGAAGCGTATATCCAGCGGCAGCTTGCGGTGAACGACAAGCTCAACGCAGTGGTTATGAATTGCTACGAGCGGGCGCGCAAGGAAGCAAAAGCGTTGGATGCGAAGGCGGCGAGCGGCGAGTTCGTCGGGCCGCTGCACGGCGTGCCGATGACCATCAAAGATTCGCTCGATACCGAAGGTGTTATATCTACAGGCGCTACCGTCGGGCGGCAGCAATACATTCCGAGTAAAGATGCAACCGTGGTTGCGCGCGTGCGCAAAGCCGGCGCGATTCTTCTCGGCAAAACCAATACGCCCGAGTTCACGCTAGGCGGTTTGGCAGGCATCAGCACTGCGAGCAATTTGCTCTATGGCGCCTCTCACAATCCTTACGATTTGACTCGCAGCACTTCCGGATCTTCCGGTGGCGCAGGCGCCATCGTCGCTGCGGGAGGCTCGGCTTTCGATATCGGTTCCGATTGGGGCGGTTCGATTCGCGGACCGTCTCACAACAATGGCATCGCAGGTATCAAGCCCACTAGCGTGCGTGTGCCGCGCACCGGACACATTGTCGACTACGGCGGCATTTTCGATCTCTGGCAACAGCTCGGGCCGATGTGTCGCCGCGTCGAAGATTTGATGCTGATCACGCCCATCATCAGCGGACCGGATTTTCACGATGCGTCCTGCGCACCCGTGCCGTGGGCCGATCCGGCGAAAGTTGATTTGAAGAAGCTCAAGGTTGCATTCGTTACCGACAACGGTGCTGCCGGCAACGCGGCGACCGATGAAGATACGAAGAAGACTGTGCGGCAAGCTGCGGATTGGTTGCGCAGTGCCGTCGCGAGCGTGCAGGAAGATCATCCGCAAGACATTCTCATGGATTTGAACGAAGCACGCCGCAAACTCACGATGGGCGACGCTTGGCAGTTCTATCAACGCTTGGCCGACAAGTGGGGCACAAAAAATTTCTCGCCCTCGGTCAAGGAACGCATGAAGAACATGCAGCCGCTCACGAGTGCACAAGTCGTCGAAGCATGGGAGCAACAGGACGAGGCCAAGTCTCGCATGCTCGATTGGATGAAGTCTTACGATGTCTTGCTCGTGCCCGTCGCCAACAAGCCGGCGCAAGTGATCGATGTCGATCCTGCTATCGCATCGGGCTTCGGCGGCCCAGGCACAGGCTGGCAGTACACGGGCGTTTTCAACAGCACCGGCTGGCCCGTGGTCGTCGTTCGATGCGGCAGTTCTGCCGACGGCAAGCTTCCTATCGGTGTGCAAGTGGTTGCCGCGCCCTGGCGCGAAGACCTTTGTCTCGCGGTCGCTGCTCATCTCGAGAGCAAGAGCGGTGGTTGGAAGAAGCCGCCGATTTAAGCGCGAAGCGCCGTTGACCGTTGACGGCCCGAGAAACTCTAGCAGGAACGTTAAATACCCGAGCTATGCGACGCCCGAATTCATTGGCCTTGGTTCTCGCAGCGATACTCGTCTCTCCGTTGGTGAGAGGTGCAGACGCAGACACACCACTCGTCAAGAGCACGAGTTTTCATTTACAAGAAGCCACCATCGGCCAGATCCAAGAGGCGATCAAAGCAAAGAAAATTACTGCGACGGAGGTCGTGCGCGCATATCTGTCGCGCATCAAGGCATACAACGGCACGTGTGTGAAACAGCCTCAGGGCATTCTGGGTCCCATCGAGACCATTGCGAATGCGGGACAGATCAACGCATTGTCTACACTCAATCTGCGGCCTGCGACGCGTAAGACTTGGGGATTCGACGAGCGCAAGGCGCGTTCGCTGACCGATTCGGCGGATGATGATCCGAAGATGCCGGACGCGCTCGAAGCGGCAGCGGAACTCGACAGAAAATTTGCGAAGACCGGCAAGCTGGTCGGTCCGTTGCACGGCATCGTCATCGCCGTCAAAGATCAATACGACACGTTCGACATGCGCACGACATCCGGTGCGGACGCTGACTACGCCAACGATCGACCGCCCACCGACGCGACCAATGTGAAGAAGCTGCGCGATGCGGGCGCGATCATCATCGGCAAAGCCAACATGGGCGAGTACGCGGGCGGCGATCGCAGTTCGTTTGGTGGCGTATTTTGCAATCCCTATGACACGGAGCGCAGCCCTGGCCGTTCGAGCGGTGGGTCAGGCGCGGCGGTTGCGGCTAATTTCGCTGTGTGTGCGATCGGCGAAGAGTCCGGTCCATCGGTTCGCAATCCTTCCAAGAACAACAACGTCGTCGGTTTGGCGCCGACACAGGAGCTCGTGAGTCGTGCCGGGATGATCCCGGCATCGTTCATGAACGATCGTGTCGGACCCATGTGTCGTACGGTCGAAGACGTCGCACGCGTGCTCGATGTCATCGCCGGCTACGATTCCAAGGACGAACTCACGGCGTTTAGCGTCGGCCGCAAGCCGCAGCACAGTTACGAGAGTTATGCACGCAAGCAACCGCTCACCGGCGTTCGCATTGGCGTCGTGCGCGAATACATGAACAAGAGCTTATTCACGCAAGCGGATGCAGAGAGCATCGACATCATCGAACGTGAGATCGGCACGCTGCGCAAGCTCGGTGCGACCGTCGTCGATCCTGGTAAGGACGGCGCGCTGTTTCAAAGCTGCGTGAAGAAATACGATCCGGCGAATCACGGCGCGTTGTTCATCAAACAGTATCCGAAGTTGTTTCCCGTGGATGCCGGCGGCAAGCCTGCCGAGGATCACGTCCCACTGCTCGTCAGCATGTTCTTCGATCCAAGTCTGTTCCCCGAAGGCCCTACGTTCCGTGATTTGGGCAACGATCGAACCGTCGGGGAAGGAAAGTACGCGTTGGACAGATATTTGAAGGCGCGAGGCGACGCCAACATCAAAAGTACTGCCGACCTGATCGAAAAATCGCGTTTCTATACCGACGTTCGTAAAGAGACCGGCTTCTCTGACAAGAAGGAAACGCTAGTGAACAAGCAGAAGGACATGACTTTCGATATCAGTGGTCGCTTGCAAACACGCTTCGCACTTCAGCAGATCGGCATGCAATGCATGGCGGAATTGAATCTCGATGCAGTGACCTATCCGACGGGCAACGTTCCCGCACCGAAACTCGGCGCGCCTACCGAGCCGACCGTCAATGGCCGATCGGCGCTCGCCTGGACGTTGCTCGGCGCAAATGGGTTCCCCGCAATCAGCGTGCCGGCAGGATTCACCACTCAAGTGTACGACCGCGTGCCGGATGCGAGCGGCACGAAACTTGTAGGACCGATCGCCGCGAAACTTCCGGTCGGCATCGATTTCCTGGGGAAGCCGTTCGATGAGCCCACGTTGTTGAAGATCGCTGCTGCGTATGAGGCAGCTTCCAAACATCGTAGGCCACCTAGTGACTTTGGACCCGTGTCGGGAGAGCCGTGAGTGAACTGTAATAAGCAATTCCGGACTGCCCCCACCCTAACCCTCCCCCGCGCGAAAACGCGCAGGGGAGGGAAAAACGCGTTCTCTACATCTGATCCCCTCCCTCGCGCAGCGGGGGAGGGTTAGGGTGGGGGCGAAAATGCTTCCTACGGTCAAAACATCTCTATGGATTGTCATTACGTTCCTCGTTGTAGGGGGCCTCGCTGCACCTAAAATCATGCCGCTGCTACATACAGGCAGCAAAGCATCGGGCGAGGGCAGTGCACCGCAAGCACGGCAAGAGAATGGTGCAGGCAAAGGCGAGGGCAAGACTGGCAAGAGCAAAGAAGGCGGTGCGCCGTTGCACGTATCTGCATACGTCGTTCAGCTTACGCCGTTTGCTGAAACCATTACTGCGACCGGCTCTCTGCGTGCCGAAGAGAGCGTGGAGTTACAGGCGGAAACCAATGGCAAAGTGGTTGCGATCAATTTCACCGAAGGGTCGCGGGTCAAGAAAGGCACGCTGCTCGTAAAGCTCAATGACGCCGATCTGGTCGCAACGCGCATTCGCGCCACGCGCCGCAAAGAACTCGCGGTGCTCAAGGAGCACCGCCTGGCCGAATTGTTGAAGGAGGGAGTGGCACGGCAGGAGGACTACGACACCGCGCTCAACGATGTGAACGTGCAAAACGCGGAAATCGAATTGACGGAAGCGCAGATTGCCAAGACCGAAGTGCGTGCGCCGTTCGATGGCGTCGTCGGCTTGCGCTATGTCAGCGAAGGATCGTTCGTCAACGCACAAACGCGCGTGGCGACGCTTCAGAGTCTCGACAATCTGAAAATCGATTTCTCGGTCCCCGAGAAATATGCATCGCGCTTGCGTGTCGGCATGCCGATCAAATTCTCGGTCGCCGGTTCAGGCAAAAAGTTCGAGGGCGACGTGTATGCATTCGATCCGCGCATCGACCCAGCAACGCGCACTGTATTCGTGCGTGCCAAATACCGTAATGACAAGGACAAGTTGTTGCCGGGCGCATTTGCGAACATCGAACTTGCGCTGGACGCATTATCCGACGCAGTGATGGTGCCGGCCGTCGCAGTCGTGCCCGGCCTCAACGAAAAGAACGTGTTCATCGTGCGGGACGGTAAAGCAGTGCGGCGCGCCGTCGAAACCGGAACGCGCACCGAGACGACTGTTCACGTGCTCTCCGGATTGCAGGCCGGTGATGTAGTCATCACTTCGGGTTTACAGCAAATCCGTCCGGGCGCTTCCGTGATACCTGAAGGCGTCGAGGGCGAACAGGGTTTGGCCCGCCGCAACGGTAAGAAGAGCAAGAAGGGCGGTGTGGAAGCGACCACGTCCGCACTCAACATGAGCGACGACCGACTGCTATGACGTTAGCCGAACTCAGCATTCGCCGTCCTGTTCTGACCGTCGTCATCTCCTTGCTGATCACGCTCTTCGGTGCGCTCAGCATCGGTGGTTTGGGCGTGCGTGAATATCCGGCGGTCGATCCGCCCTCCATCTCCATCACCACGAGCTACCCGGGTGCTGCGGCCGAAGTCGTACAAGCGCAAATCACCGAGCCCATCGAGGAAGCGGTGAATTCGGTCGCCGGCATCTCTTCGCTGACTTCTACCAGTCGCGAAGGCGCAAGCCAGATCAGCGCGGAATTTTCGCTGGATACCAACTTGGAAACCGCAGCGAGCGACGTGCGAGATCAATTGGCGCGCGCCATTCGTAATCTGCCGCCGGACGCGAATCCCCCCATTCTCAACAAAGCGGATGCCGATTCGAATCCGATCTTCGGCATTGCGCTCAGCAGTTCCAGTCGTTCGCAGTTGGAACTATCGGCCTTTGCGGATTCTTTGCGAGAACGGTTGCAGACCGTTCCGGGAATCGCGACCGTCGATCAGCCCGCAGAGAAGCGTTACGCGATGCGCTTATGGATGGACCCGGAGAAACTCGCCGCGTACGGCATTTCTCCGTTGGATGTGCGGCAAGCACTGCAGCGGGAGAACATCGAATTGCCGTCGGGCCGCGTCGAAGGTGAGTCGATCGAGCTGCCGGTCAAAACGTTGTCGCGCTTGAATACGCCGGCCGAGTTCAACGAGCTGATCGTCAAGCGCAGCGAAGATCGCATCGTCCACTTTCGCGATGTGGGCTACGCGGAGCTTGGGCCGCAGAACGAGCGCGGCGCGCTGCGCATGGGCGAGAAGCCCATTGCGGGTCTGTATTTCAAACAACAACCCGGTGCGAATCAGATCGAGATCGTCGACCAATTGCGCAAGCGGCTCGAAACCATCAAGAAGGAAATTCCGCCCGACATCGAATTGACCATTGCCTACGACAACACCGAGTACGTGCGGCGCTCTCTCAAAGAAGTCACCGAAACCGTGTTCATCGCATTCGTACTGGTCGTCATGGTCGTGTTCATGTTCCTGCGCGAGTGGCGCACCACGCTCATTCCGGTGATCGCCATTCCCGTGTCCATCGTCGGCTCGTTCGCGATTATGGCCGTCGCAGGCTTTTCCATTAATACGCTCACCATGCTCGGCATCGTGCTCGCGATCGGTCTGGTCGTGGACGATGCCATCGTGGTGCTCGAAAACATTTACGCCAAGATCGAGCAAGGCATGACGCCGCTGCAAGCGGGCATTCAAGGGACGAAGGAAATATTTCTCGCTGTCATATCGACCACCATCACGCTCGCGGTCGTGTTCTTGCCGCTGCTGTTCATGGGCGGTTTGTCGGGCCGGCTGTTTCGGGAGTTCGGCGTCACGATTGCAGGCGCCGTGCTCATTTCGGCGTTGGTCGCGCTTACGCTCACGCCCATGTTGAGCACACGCTTGCTGAAGGCGCATCAAGGCCACGGTTGGTTGTTCCGCAAAACGGAACCGTTCTTCCATGCCATGGAGAATCGCTATTCCCATGGGCTCAAGGGATTTTTGCGTTGGCGCTGGAGCGCGCTGGGTATTTTGATCGTCGCCGCGGCATTGATCGGGATCTTATTCAAGCTGTTGCCGCGCGAACTTTCGCCACTCGAAGATCGCGGCCGTGTTTGGGTTCGCGCTACTGCACTGGAAGGCGTGAGTTACGACTACATGCAGGCGTATATGGACGACCTCACGGAAGAAGTCATGGCGCGCGTTCCCGAAGCCAAATTGATGATGACGCAAGTGCCCGGCGTCGGCGGCGGTCCGGGCATTCAAGGCGCAGTGAACAACGGCTTCGTGCGCATTTTTCTCAAGGACAAGGAAGAGCGTAAGCGCAGTCAGTTCGACATCGCGGATTCGCTACGTAGCCTGCAACGAAAATTCACCGGCGCGCGCATCAATATTACGCAAGAAGCCAGTATTGGCGAGAAGCGTTCGACGCAAACAGGCGTGCAGTTCGTACTGCAAGCACCCGATTTGAATGCGTTACGCGATGCGTTGCCAAAATTCTTAGAAGAAGCCAAGAAGAGCTCGGCATTCACCTTTGTCGACAGCGATCTCAAATTCAGCAAACCCGAAGTGCGCGTACGCATCGATCGCGCCAAAGCGCAGACATTGGGTGTCAGTGCGCTCGACATCGCACAGACATTGCAAGCGGCTTTGAGCGGACAACGCTTCGGCTACTTCATCCTCAACGACAAACAATACGATGTGATCGGTCAGCTCACGCGCGATTTCAGATCTCGTCCAGGCGATCTCGACAAGATTTCGGTGCGCAATGTGAGCGGCGACCAAATCGTGCAAATCGACAACTTGATCTCGACGACGGAGAACAGCGCGCCGCCCGAGCTCTATCGTTTCAATCGCTATGCATCGGCAACGGTGAGCGGCACATTGGCGCCGGGCGTCACGATCAGCGACGGCATCAAAGTGTTTCAGGACGTGGCCAAGAAGACGTTGGACGAGCGCTTCACGACGTCGATCACGGGTGCGGCAAAGGACTTCCTCGAGAGCTCATCCTCGCTCGGTTACGTGTTCTTGCTCGCTCTGGTGCTGATTTATCTGGTGCTCGCGGCACAGTTCGAGAGTTTCGTCGATCCGTTCGTGATCCTGTTGACCGTGCCGCTCGCCCTGGCCGGCGCGTTGTTCGCCCTGTGGTATTTCAATCAGACACTCAATATCTTTTCGCAAATCGGCTTGATCATGTTGATCGGCTTGGTGACCAAGAACGGCATTCTCATCGTCGAATTCGCCAACCAGCGGCGCGCAGCCGGCGCACCCACCGCGCTCATCGCCGTACAAGAAGCAGCAGCAGCGCGCCTGCGTCCGATCTTGATGACCAGCCTCGCAACCGTTCTCGGCATTCTGCCCATCGCCCTTGCACTTGGCGCTGGCGCGGAGAGTCGTGTATCGATGGGCATTGCCGTGATCGGCGGTCTCGTCTGCGGTAGCGCGCTCACGCTGTACGTTATCCCCGCGATGTACGTACTGCTGAGCAGTGGCAAGAACACGCCGGTAGAAACCGATCGGCTGGAGGCGCAGCCCGAGCCGGAGCGTGCGAAGCCTGCGTTGACGTGAGAGTGTCTTTTCCTGCGGAGCTATCGTGCGATTCCTATTGCGTCTTGCGGTGTTGCTATGGACGAGTCTGTTGTCGTCGACGCCGAGTTGGGCGCTCGCGATCGAAGAAGCAACCATCGCGGATATTCACGCAGCATATCTTTCGGGTGAGTTGACAGCACATCAGGTCGTCGCAGCGTATCTCGCGCGCATCGATGCATATGACAAGAAAGGGCCGTATCTCAACTCCATCATCAATCTGAATCCTGAAGCGCTCGCAGAGGCAGATAAATTGGATGCGGCGCTCAAGGCGAGCGGCAAATTGTCGGGGCCGTTGCATGGCATTCCTGTGTTGGTGAAGGACTGCATCGATGCAGTCGGCATGCCGATGACGGCGGGATTCCAAGGTTGGAAGAACTACTCTCCGCCGAGCGATGCGCCGCTCGTCGCCAAGATCAAAGCCGCGGGTGGCATTATTCTCGGCAAAGCTTCGCTATCCGAATTCACGAACGGTGGCGGCGACAACATCAACTCGGTGTTATCGGGATTCGCACGCAATCCCTATAACACCGCCTATGCAACAGGCGGATCTTCGGGCGGTACGGGTGCGTCGATTGCGGCCAATTTCGCCACGGTAGGTATAGGAACCGATACAGGCGGATCGGTGCGTATGCCGTCTGCGCACAACGCACTTGTAGGACTACGTCCAACGGTAGGTTTGGTGTCGCGCACCGGGATTCAGCCAAACGATAGCATCCGCGACACGGCCGGGCCGATGGCCCGCAGCGTGACGGACATGGCGATTCTGCTCGATGCCATCGTTGGCATCGATAACAATGATGAGGCGACGTTGCGCGCCAAAGGCCACATTGCGAAGACGTATACTGTCGCACTCAGGAAGGATGGTCTGAAAGGCGCGCGGCTCGGTGTATTGCGGCAGGTGTTCACACCGAAAGTGACCGATCCGCGCATCATCGCCAATTTCAACAGGACTCTTGCCGAGCTCAGAGCGGCCGGCGCAGAAATCATCGATGATTTCGCGGTGCCCGAGATCGATTCGCTACCACGCGCGCCCCAAACACCGGCGCGCCGCAAAGCGGACATGATCAAATTCTTGGCCGCCCATCCAGGCATTCCGTATCCGTCGCCGCAAGCCATTGCCGACTCGCATCTGGCACATCCTCTACATCAAGCAGCGCTCGAAGCAAATGCGGCCGCCGGTCCTGTGGAAACGGACGAAGCGACGATCAAAGGTTTGCAAGTCGAAAACGCTTATCGTGCCGCGTTCACGAAAGCGATGGACGAACGTCATATCGACGCCGTGATCTTTCCGACTTGGGCGCAGCTGCCCGTCATCAACGGCGATCGCAACACACAGCTCATGACCGGCGTGCCCGATCCGAAAGGCGGTGTCACCGGTCTCGGCGCAAGTCTGACGTTCGTCGGCAGTACGTTGCAGTGGCCCGCGTTGTCGGTGCCATCCGGATATCTAGGCCCAGGCTTGCCCGTGGGTTTGCAGATTCTCGGTCGCGCCTGGGACGAAGAGAAAATCATCCGTTACGCCTACGCGTACGAACAAGCTACGCGTTATCGCAAGCCGCCGGGGACGGTGCCGCCGTTGGGACCGTGAGCAGCTAACCAGACAACCAGCTAACCAGTGAACCAGACAACCGGTCACGCTTTTAGCGAGGATGCAACCCGAGCCTCCGGTGTCTGGCTGGTTTACTGGTTTACTGGTTTGCTGGTTCACTGGTTGGCTACGTAGGGCGCGCGCGACGCGGTTCGTCTCCGCTATAGATCTCTCAAGGCGTGGCGTTCATGTCATCGACAGTCGAATCGCGTCGTCAATTCATCACCGCATTTTCCGGGCTCGGCTTGAGCGGCACGCTCTTGCCCGGTGTGGTGTGGGCGAAGATGGAAGAGCAGAGTGCGCACGCCGTTACGCCCGAGATGCTCAAAGCGTCTGCTGCGATTGCAGGGCTCGAGTTTGCGGATGAAGAGTTCGTGTCCATGGTGCAGTCGGTGAATCAGAACCTTGCACGCTATCAGGCACTGCACGAACTGCACATACCGAACGATGTAGCGCCGCCTTTCTATTTCAGTCCCGTAGTGCCGGGCATGAAAGTGAATCGCACCAAAGCGCCGCTCAAATTCAGTGCCCTTACCGATATCAAGCGTCCCGAGAAATTGGAAGACGTGGCGTTTTGGCCCGTCACGCACTTGTCGTTCTTGCTCAAGAGCAAACAAGTGACGTCGGTCGAGTTGACTCAGATGTATCTCCATCGTCTGCACCGTTACAACCCCAAGCTCAATTGTGTGGTCACGTTCTTGGACGACCTTGCTTTATCACAAGCGCGGCAAGCCGATGCGGAAATGGCCAGCGGCAAAGACCGCGGTCCGCTGCACGGCGTGCCGTGGGGCGCGAAGGACATCATCGCAGTCAAAGGTTACAAGACGACTTGGGGTTCGGGCGCTTACAAAGATCAGATGGTCGACGAGGACGCGAGCGTCGTAGAGCTGTTGCGCGGCGCCGGCGCAGTATTACTCGCAAAGCTCACGACCGGTGAGTTGGCGGGCGGCGATCAATGGTTCGGCGGCCGCACCAACAATCCGTGGAAACTCGATGAAGGTGCGAGCGGATCGTCGGCAGGTCCAGGCTCCGCGACGGCCGCCGGTTGCGTGCCGTTTGCGATCGGCACCGAGACAGGTGGGTCCATTCTGAGTCCCTCTGCGCGCTGCGGTTGCACGGGTCTGCGGCCCACGTTCGGTCGCGTCAGTCGTCGCGGCGTGATGGCGCTCTCGTGGACGCAAGATCGTTTGGGTCCGATCTGCCGCTATGTCGAAGATTGCGCGCTCGTGATGAGCGTAATTGCAAAGCCCGACGGCCACGATCTCAGTGTGACCGAGTTGCCGTTCAACTGGGACGCGCAACTCGATCCGCGCAAGCTTCGCGTGGGCTATTTCAAAGACGCATTCGCCGACAGCGACCGCAATGCGGAGTGGGTTGCCAATGACGAGCGCACGTTACAGAAGTTGCAGAGCTTGGGCATCAAACTCGTGCCGCTCGAAGTGCCCGAATTTCCCATCGATATTTTGAGCATCAACGTCGAAGCGGCAGTATTTTTCGATGAGCTGCTGCGGTCGGGGAACTACAAGAATCTCACGCAGAAATCGCGCGGCGACCGCTTCCGTGTTTCCAGATTGGTGCCGGCAGTGGAGTATCTGCAATCTCAACGCGTGCGCGCAATGATGATGCAGAAGCTCGCGCAAGCCACCGAGCACGTCGATGTTTATTTGGCGCCATCGACGAACGGCAACCCACGTGCGCCGGAAGGCGCGACACCGCCACCCAATCCGCCACCGCCCAACAAAACACAACAGCATTCGCAAATGGCGAATCTCGCGTGTTATCCCGGCTTGGCCGTGCCGAATGGTTTCGCCAGCACCGGCGCGCCCACCAGCATCAATTTCATGGGCCGCCCCTACGCGGAAGCGGAGCTCATGGCCTTGGCGAAGGTGTATCAGGATGCGACGGATTTCAATTTGCAAAGGCCAATGCTTTGAAGGGTTAGGAGTTAGGGGTTAGGAGTTAGTCCAGAAGGTTTGCACCACGATTTTCTGCTCTGGACTAACTCCTAACCCCTATCTCCTAACTCCTATCCATCAACGTAAAATTCAAGCACTAAATCTATGCCTCTATCTCGACGCGAATTCACTCTAATGGCCGCAGCGGCAAGTGCCGCCGGTATGTTCTCGAAGTTTGCGGCGGCCGAATCCGCAGACGATATGGCAGCACTCACGTTGAGCGAGGCTGCCGCCAAGATTCGTTCCGGTGCGGTAACCTCGACGCAGCTTACGCAGGCGTGTCTTGCGCGCATTGCGACTTACGATCCCAAGCTCGATGCCTTTATCACGATCGTCAAAGAGAAGGCGTTGGCGCAGGCGGCGCAGCTCGATGCCGAGCAGCAGTCGGGTAAATTGCGGGGTCCATTGCACGGCGTGCCGCTCGCCATCAAAGACATCATCGACACCGCGGGTATTCGTACGACGGGTGGCAGTGCATTGTTTGAAGATCGCGTGCCGATGGAAGACGCAACCGTCGTTGCACGATTGAAGGCAGCAGGCGCTGTGATCATCGGCAAGACGAATACGCAAGAGTTTGCGATGGGAGGAGGCGAGACGTCGTATTGGGGTCCTGCGCGCAATCCGTGGAATCTCGCTCACAACACAGGTGGCTCTTCATCCGGATCGGGCGCCGCGGTGCGTGCGAATCTTGCGTTCGGGGCGTTGGGCACGGACACGGGCGGTTCCGTGCGTATGCCTGCATCTTATTGCGGCATCGTCGGACTCAAGCCCACGTATGGATTGGTTCCGATCCGCGGCATCATGCCGTTGACGTTGTCGCTCGATCATTGTGGCCCGATGACTCGCACCGTCGCGGACAATGCGCTCATGCTCAACGTGATGGCGGGGTATGACAGGCTGGATATCACGAGTGTAGAACATGCCAAAGAAGATTATCTGGCAGCACTCACGCAACCGGTCGCCGCTTTCAAACTGGGGGCGCCGGTCGGTTATTTCGACGATCTGAATCCTGAAGTGGCGAAAGCCGTGGAAGACGCAACTGCGATGCTTGCGAAGATGACGGGCGGCGTTAAAGAAGTGACCTTGCCAGGCGTCACCGACTTTGCAAACCTCGGCGGTCTGGGCGAGACCTACGCGTACCATGAAGAATATTTCAAGCGGCAACCCGCTAAATACATGCTGCCCGAACGCCGCCGTTTGGAATCCATTTCCAAAGACGAGCCGAAGGCGGCCGACTACATTCGGGCGAAATGGGCGCTCGAAAAATTACGCCGCACGATCGACGATGCATTTATGGACTTCGATCTGGTCGTTCTGCCGACGCAGCGTATCTTGCCGCCCTTGCTCGACGATCTCATCAAGCGCGCTCACGATCCGAAGCCCACCGATCCGAAAGTCACCTCGAACTGTCAGCCGTTCGACGTGTTCGGCATTCCGGCGGTCTCGATTCCCTGCGGATTCAGCAAGAGCGGGTTGCCTATCGGCTTGATGATCGCGGGACCGAGGTTCTCGGAAGGCAAAGTGCTAGCGCTCGCCCAAGCCTACGAACGCGCTACCGAGTGGCACAAGCGCGTACCGACGCTGAAGCCGGATATGACGGTGCCGGCCGTAGTGACTGGATAGACGCCAAGCGAGGGCATGCGCTGCATGCCCTCTTACTAACTCCTAACTCCTAACTCCCAACTCCTACCAACCGACCTGTTACTATTCCGAACCCTTTCCTCCCAGGGTTCTCCTGTGCATTGCTTTGTCTTGCGGCCGACATGCTGACGCTCGATGACCAGCGGGTCGACGTGTGGGTCGTGCGGCCGTCCGAGATCCACTCTCCAGAGCTGTTAGGGCGCTATCGTCAGCTACTCAGCGATGAAGAGCGTGATCGCGTCGCGCGATTTCGATTCGAAAAGGATCGACATCGTGCGCTGGTTACACGCGCCCTCGTGCGTACCGTGCTCTCGCGCTACGTGGATCTCGATCCGACATCGTGGCACTTTGGAGAGAATGAGCATGGACGCCCTTATATCGCGAACACCGCGCCGGGCGTCGATGCCTTGTCCTTCAATCTCTCCCATACCACGGGACTCATCGTGCTCGCGGTGAGCCATCGCAAGACCGTCGGTATCGATACTGAATATCTCGAACGCAAGAACGCCACCGCCGACATTGCCAATCGCTTTTTCGCCCCGAGCGAAGTGGCAGAACTCGTACAACTGTCTTCGGCGGAACAACGCGAGCGTTTTTTCGAATACTGGACGTTGAAGGAGTCGTACATCAAAGCGCGCGGCATGGGATTGGCGTTGCCGCTGGATGGTTTTGCATTCGCCCTTCAAGCCGCCGGCCGCATCGGCTTTGCTGTCGAGCCGGTGGTGAACGACATTGCCGCACGCTGGCGCTTCCGGCTGTTCCGCGAATCGCCTCACCATTTCATTGCGCTCTGTGTGGAACGCGACACGAGAACGCCGCAGGTTGTTATGAGAGATACGGTGCCACTGGTCGGCGAGGAGATTGCGGTGTATCCGTTGGTGAGGGAGTCGGAGTGAGAGAGAGCCAACCAGACAACCAGCTAACCAGCAGACCAGCTAGAGCGGTCAGGCTTTATCTGGCTGGTTGTCTGGTTGGCTGGTCTGCTGGTTGATTATCGTGCGCCCCGACCCCTTCATCCTCGCCCTTATCACGACCGTTGTGATTGCCAGCTTCTTTCCGTGCCAAGGCGAAGTGGCCACGTTTTTTTCGGCGTTGACGAACGTCGCGATCATGTTGCTGTTCTTTTTGCACGGTGTGCGTTTGGCGCGCGAGGC
>Ga0068855_100003596_pt1 | contig 18935 bp, 20 predicted proteins | sample KBSCornC52_FD_66592 | JGI IMG/M metagenome (GOLD analysis project Ga0068855, IMG submission 66592) | Corn rhizosphere microbial communities from Kellogg Biological Station, Michigan, USA - KBS Corn C5-2 | ecosystem: Host-associated > Plants > Roots > Rhizosphere > Soil ...
AACGACTCATCAAAATAAATAAACATATCTTCCATTTATTGCTATGGGTCATCCCCAAAATTGTTTACAGCCGAAGTCGTCCCTGGCTACATCGATTACCCTGGTCATTTGGTCCAGAGGTATCGCCAAACCCAAATTTCCTTCGCACCGCTTCATAGGTATCGATTTGCCGATTGGCCAATTTTACCAGATCATTGACCATTTCTGTTTTATTGGGCAAATGATCGCCGAGTTTGTAAAAAGCCTGTTCCGCTTGCCCACATACGGAGTAAGGGCTTTCTGGCTCACTCACCAGGGAGCCGCGGATCATCCAAAGGAATCCAGCCTGGTCGCCAATGGGAGGAGCGACGACAAATTCGAACCGAACGGCCTTTATGCCATTGGAGGTAGTTTCCGGCAATTTTTCAAACGTATGCAATACAGCAAATTCTCCATTTTGCGAGGCGGAACGAAGCATTTCAAAATAGTTACTGAATCCTAATGCAACAAACTCATCTTGCAAATTGAATTGCAGAAACCGAGCTTCCTTTTCTTTTTCATTTATAACAAATACTCCGAGAATAGACCGAATATCCTCTAATCCCGGCAACGGCGTCTTATCGAGGCTAAATTTGCGGTCAAAGACTACGACCCCGTCTTCGGTTCTTTGCGAACTGATCTCTAAATAGACATGTACTTGGTCTATATACCACTTGTTTCTTTCGTTTTCTTTAACTACGATGTAAAGCGAGGCTGTTTGGTCCTCTACCGGGAAGTCGTATATGAGAAAGGATCGGACCAAGGGATCACGAGGATCTTCGCATGGCTTCAACCGGTCAAGAACTGCGCTTGGGGGTTCAAGGCCCATTTGCTGAAACGCTAAGCCAAGCTCTTCTTTATGGATGTCTATTATCGATGTCATCAGTAGTTTGTAACCTAATTTCTGTCGTGAAACCCCTATTTATTTCTTCTCGACCAAAACGGGTGCTTTTCCGTGCTGAGTGGAGGAGCTGACAGGGGTAGCCATTTGTTGTATCTTTGAAAAGGTGGTCGCAATGATCTGTATCGCCTCAACCAAAGCTGAAGACTGTTCTGTCAGGGTTGAAAAAAAGGAACGGATAAAGGCGATTTCATCGTTGGACATCAGCCGGCTGCTTTCCCCGGTCATGGCGTACAAGGTCCAGGTACTGGCAACCTTGCAGGCTACATATTTCATGGGCTCATCATGTTTTTTCCCCGTTTGTAAAAGTCCAGCCCCATTCTTTGTTTGTTGGAGCCTCGCGAGAGACAGATTGGCTATTTGCAATGCTGCCAATGGCTCGGATTGTTGTCCCAATAACATGGGGAACAGCGACTGAAGTGTCTCCATTTCTGCCGGGAGGATTAACCGGCTTTTCTGGCGGCCTTTGTCATAGACAGTCCAAACATCCCAGTTCTTCGTGATAAAGTACATGTATCGAAAATTATAGCATGAAATAACCGTGTTGCTAATCAGGTCGTCGCGATTTCCTTCTAGTCGCCGAGGGGCTGCCGACATCAAGTCTGCCTTGTTGACCCTGGCGTCGGTTCTCCCAAACTGTACAGCACCGGCTGAGAGAATCAGGAACGCAGAGATCGATCACGTGGCTTCGTGGTTGCCTCCCCTATTCTTAGGGTCAATGGCTGCAGATTGGACATGTGTTCAGGTTTGGCGGCGCATTTATGTGCAACATGCATGATCTCTCCTTTTTCTCTTGTATATCTTCTTAAGCCCATTTGTTCGGATGAGCTACCGGGATATCGGGTGAACAGCCGACGAATGAAATCAGCAATTAACGTCTTCCTGTTCTCCAGACAGTTTTTCTCGTGGGGGGGATACATCGGAATTATTTTGTTCATGGTTGGAAAAATTATACGTCAAAGATCGGGGGTGCCAAAGGCGAAATTTCAGTGTGCGAAGCGTACTGGGAAAGAAAAATGAACAAATTTTTAATTTTGGCTTCCAGCTTGCTTCTTAGGTAAAAGGCTTCCATAGAGGCTTTGCCGGGAAAAAAGGGTTTAAATGGAGGCGGCGAATATTAATGCGATTCCTAGCAGAATTAGCAGTCTGCCCAATAGGTTGGCGAAACCCTCTAAAATCTTGGTCACGATTCCCTTACCGTAAGTAGAAAACAATTCCATTCCCGTAATGCTGCGGCGATTGAAACGACGCTTGCCAACTTGGTATCGGATCAATAGTCCAAAAAAGACAAGACCCATACCGACCAATATCATATGTCGGAAGTGAAGCATGGTATTTTGTATAAATTGATTATTAGGATGTAGCTTCCTTTATCCGGATTGACGGAAGAAAAGTTGGGCGGTGAATTGACATAACATTAGGGCCGGTTCCGCATTCCCCCACCCTTCCTGCGATTTTCTTTCAACTTAAATATCTTCTGCATCATTAGTATTCGGTACATTTTCCCGTAACGTTCCCGTTGCTCGATGGCTAGGGCACGAACTTTATTTGTCAACTGCTCGCGACTGAGCAATGGTGGATTGTCACTTGACGTGTCAGCGACTATTCTAAAGGCATCATCCTTGTAGTCTCGTTTTTGCCTGCCCGTTGCGGCGTTTATGTGCTGAACATAGTGTGGCCATTCCTTGGTCGGACGCGAGAGAATAATGCGAAAATGAATGCAATCATAGCCCAAGGCCGCTGTGCCTTTGGTCGGCACTTCGGCATACACATAAGTGATGTCGAACAGTTGCTGAGCAGTCTTAAAAATCAGGCGAACGTTCTCGAAACCCAATTGCATCAGCTCGTCGTCAATTTTCGCGTTATATCTGATCATAGGAAAGAAATTTGGTTTTACGATCGGGCTTAATCGCGAAAGCAACATACAAGCCACCGGGTTTTTATCGAGTTAGGTCGGGAGCTCGCAGAGTTGGAAGGATGCTCACCCTCGTCAGCCTGGCGCCGCGTAACATTAGCCATCATAGTGCAAATATGGGGCTCGGACGGGAGCCGATTTCAGTGTGCGAGCGGCCCTCGGAAGGAAATCGCGGGCCGATCACCGAGGTGTTCCTCGATAGTCGTTGCAGGCAAAAAGACTAAAGAGCTGGTGCAGGATGTGGTTTGCCATTTATCTTTTGTCTCTGCTTACCGCTGGCTCTGGAGCTGAATTTCTCAGCAAACTTCCTTCCTCAAAACCGATATGCAAAAGATCTTGTAGGATTTGCTCCAGGGTCGGACAAGCTTCAATGGCTGGCAAATATTTTCTTTGCGCAATAAGGGCTGTGCCGGCTTCGGCTGTGCTGGTCGCTTCGAACGTTGTTAAGGCGGCGAATATCAACTCCAATGATCGGTGCCAGACACTGGTTGCCATGGTAGTTTCAATATATAACGAGATATAACCAAAATTCCCGTTGGGAAGAGGAATTGGGTGGTAGGAAGCTTCCAAAATGGTCCTGGCTGCAGGATCGTTCCCTTCATCAACCATTACGGCGTTTTTTATGCCTGCCTTTTGGAGCTGCGAGACATATAGAGGCGTTTTTTTTCGCATAAAGGAGCATTTTGAACCTTACATAAAAGCGATACATCGATTAAGCAGAGCTCAATAAGAATTAAATTCAGGGAATTCAGCCAAAAAAGGATGACAAACGTTTATCCGGACGTTGTGGTTCCTGCGTTGCTTAATACTGAAATCCACCGGTAGGCAACAGGCTTCCACCGCTTCAATGGTGTCCCCTCCCTATTGGTCCAGTTCCTTTTATCATTTAGAAGGAAAAAATGTCTTGCTTCCAGTTCAGGCGCGCCCATCTGCTCAAAATAAGCCTGCACGTCCTGGTATTGGGGGGGCATCGTCTTGGTAAAAAAAACATCTACGTCCATATATCGGATATTTTAATACTGTATAAGCCGGTTGTTTCGGCGCCGTGTCATTCAATTCCGGCAAGACGGCTCTGGTATGATCGTTGTCACTTATTACCGCCAAGATCTATTAATTGCGACGATGCCGTTCAGAGTGCCAATTATATTGGGGTGGTAAAAAGTGCAGAATTGTTCTTGAAAAGCCGACCCAAGAACCTCGTAGGAAAAATGAACCATTATCGTCGACGTCGGTACAGCCAGGGTTTTTTACGATATAATCGAGTGATCCAACGGAATGCTGTCTGTTTCCAGGCGGCGGTTGGTTCTTTTTGGTGAAGGAACGCCCAAAAAGCCGCTGCTTCTCTTGCAGGCAATTCCTTCTCGCTAAAATAAATGGTTACTTCCTGGAGGCTGGGTCTCTTTTGCTGGCTTCCCGGGGGGAGTTGGTCTTTTGGGACAGGGGCTCGCATGGTTGCGCTTTATAATATTCCGGATGATGACGCCCCCTTCCTTTTCTACGCTCAATTTCGCGCTGAATGTCTTGGGGATCGTAGTAGATAATTCGGCCAATACGACTATGCGGAACAATTCCCTTGTCCCGCAAATCCTGCAATGTGCGGACGGATATCCCCAGCATAGCTGCAGCCGCCTTATTCTTAAGCCACTTCTGCACAGGTGGCTGCGGCTGTTCGTGCAGCATAATCTTAATTTCCTTCAAAAGCTCTACCTTCAGCCGAAGCGCATACAATTCGAGATCAGTAAGGGTTACTGGCCGGTTTCCCATGCTTGGCGGAAATAGCGACAATTGTTCAGGCTTACCGCGCATAAAGAAGTATTGGGTATCAAAGATAGAATGGATAGCGGGTGGTATTTCGATACGCTGCGGGCACTCGGACATGCAAAGTGGAAATTACTGGGATTTAATTGAGCACAGCAGCTCCATTAGGAAAGAGGCTAAGCAAAACAGGCCGGTTATAGAACTCGGTGAAAGTATCAAATGAGACAATAAGTCCTTCCTGTTCTATCTTAGATTTGAAATGTAGAAGTCCCGTTGAAAATGAGTGGCATAGCGTTTTGAGAATTTGACAGTCTCTGTTTGAAATTATTTCTCAGGTCAAATAAAGTCAATTATGATAAAGAAAATGTATTATTTCATAGACATGAGAAGTTCTGAAAACGTTTTTCTTGTAGAAATATCAATTCTTGGTCGTGCCTGTACACCGCTTAGGTCGATGCCTTTCTGTTCGACAAATTGATCAACTAATGACAATAGCTTCTTCGATTGATAGTAGTACATAAGCCCCCTGGCTCCATCATATAAGCAGTTAAACGCCCCTAACATCTGTCCGAATCCAAGAGCGTTTTTTATGCTAGTGACACCCGCTTCTTTGAGGCTTTGTATCCCGCCCGAGCAAAGTTGATAAATGATGCCGGCCGTAAACCAGTCCCCAGCCCCCGCCGCGTCCTGAATATTCGGTAGTGCAAAAGCTTTCATTGACTTCCACTGGTCGGGTGCGGAAGAGCTTTTTGTCCGGTAAACTATTCCTTGCGTTCCCAAAGTCTCAATTTCCAGAAAACAACGGCAGGATGGATATCTTTCTCGAAAGTCAGGGATACGATCATGAGAAAATTTCACGATGTCTGCTATTGCTAGAAATTTTTCGAATTCGTGACTGTCCTTTATTGAAGAAGGCTCGAAGTAAATGACCGCCCCTTGAGCTCTCCAGTGGGTTGCTAATTCCATGGTTCCTGGGTTCATTCGATCAAAGTAGAAAACCTGCGGTCGGCTATCTTGATGTATAATCTCGGCTGCAATACTTTTTGTGATCGGCTTAAACTGTGGAAGAAAGGACTTCGTTTCTGGATCACGAAATTCAAATCGATGAATTGGCTTGCCAGACTTGTCCTTCAATATCCTGTGAATAATGATGGGTGTACTCCCATCACCATTTAGGGAGATATTTTCGATATGAATACCCCATCGTTTCAGATCATTGATCAATTCTGCGCCGGCCTGATTGTTTGCGAGTCTGGCAACGGGGTTTGAATTCCAGCCTAAGTATCCTAATATGCTAATAACATTTCCACAGGAGCCGCCCGCTGAAAGCTTAGGCAATGTTTCAGGGCTTCCATTGAGAATAACATCCAAGGCGATCAAGCCCGCGCCAAAACATATAGGTTTGTTTTTCATCATTTTGAAATATAAGGTTCACCAGCAAGCCAAATTTCGAACAATTTGTTATTTTTCTCAACTTCTATTTTAACTTCTTTATAATCATGATCTAGTTCATGGTTTAGCGACTCGACATGCATGATTCCCACATTTCTGCCTGCTTGTCTCTCTTCAATTACCGCAAGGAATGCGCCAATTGTTAACAACTTACTCGAAAGTGCGGAAACAATAATCTTGCAGCCATTCAACAGTTCGAAAGACCGATTATAACGGTCAATAGTTCTTGTCAACAATCGGTATACATGAAATGGATTGCCTTCGTCGGCATAGACGATATTTTTAGTTTCAAAGTCGGCGTCGTTGAAAAGGAGTTCGCTATACCGGTTTATCAAGTTGTCACCTCGCCGCAAATTTTCCGACGGGAAAGGCAAAATAGGGCAGGTCTCAACTGGGGAAAGCTTTTTTCTAATTTTATCAAATTGTTCTTCCTGGTTTTCTCCAAGAATAGGTATCCATACTTCTTTTTGGTCCTCATATTTTGCGCCTTCTTTGGCGCGCACGCCGTGTATAAAGGTTGCCTCTTCGTCAATTCCGTTATCATGTATTTTTCCGTCAAGAGAGGGATTTTCAGCCACGACGACATGAAGATTCTTGATACCATCTCCTTTTTGGTTGTGGGTATCGGTCAACATTAGCAATTTGGTAAGTAAAGGGATAAATACACTTCTGGGCATTGCACTTATATCAACAATGATATCAGAATAATTTTCCAAATCATTCAAGGAACTTATGATCGCCCCAGAATTGACTGCGGTGATGCTATTATCGTCGGGCGAACGAAATACAACATCTTTTTGTATGTACGGAGAGTAAGAATTTGTCGCAATGAGCGAGTTCAATCGCTGAATATTTTCCTCAACGAGTGCATGATTTTGTGTGACTTTATCTTTCTCTGTTGTATAATATCTAATCGCCATGGTGTCTCTTCGTCCAGTTCCCTTAATTCCATAGATGCTTTCTGCCATGATCGTAGTTCTAGGGTCGAATCCTAAACCCATAATATAGAGGATGTCGCGTTCTTTTTGGAGGTAACCCTTCCAAAATTCTAAGAAAGCATCGTCTGTACGCAGAAAGTAATTTTCCCACCTCATATTAAAGTTTCATTTTGATTTGGCCCTGAAATCCCTTGTTCAAAAAGCCCAAAAGTATGCTTAAACTCCGTTCCTTGAATTTGCCGTTGTGGAGCGGCAACTCATATTTCGCGCAATATAGGCGATTGATATATATCAACATCACGTCTTTACCCTTGCATCGTTGATTTAACTTTATATCCACCAAATTGTAGCTGATGCACAGGACAAGGCAACGTGCTAAATGATGATAAACATGAGTAGAATCTTTCAATGCAATGTCCTTTAACAAGTTTCTTTCGGCCATGGTAATTGAAACCCCATTTATTCCGGGTGAGTTCCAGGCGTTCGGAACGTATGTTTCAGACCTGCAAAATTCACCAATGGCATCCAAAAGTCTTTTAATGTCATTGAATTCTGGAACCCTATTAGCCAGGCTCTTCCATTTTTCATTTGCTAACTTTTGGATAATCTGTTGTTGTTTTTCTGGCGATAGATGCAGGACAGTTTGGGGCCGGATTATTTTCTTTACAGAGTTGTTCTTAATCTCTTCAAAAAGCTGTGCCGATATGTTCAAAAATTGTTCTATGTTGGACGAAGAAAGGCGTGCAAGAACATCAAATCCGTAGTAAAATGGAAAACCGAATTCTCGGTAAACGAATAATTGTGCGGCAATTTTTACATCGTTCCCTTCTTGTTCTTGCAATTCATCATCATTTAACTCGATGGTGTCGAATAGAGTTGATTTATTGTTTTCGCGATTCAAAATAATTTCCAGGGTTCGCCATTCTATCAGTAGCGTAAAATAATCCCCTGTTAACTCTTCCTTCTGTGCAATCCAACCTTTATACTGATCGTTCTTTCCAAACGTTTCCTTCACACGTTCCTTCACTGTAGCGAGTGCTCGCTCAATCTTTACACTATGGCTTCCTGTCATGGTCGATGTCAGAAAGCTACTAAAATCGAATTGTTGATCTCCCAGCGCCGATTCGAGCCTTCGGTTTGCGACCGATTTTGCGAATTTTTCAAATTGCTGATACTTTCGGGCCCAAAACTTTTCGAGTTCGATAATATTCAAATCGCGGCCTTCGATTTGTCCCTCGGATAGCAATTCCTCCATTGTTAAAGCCTTCAGGCGTTCTGCTACCCAAGTATTAACCAGAGGCCTTTTATCGATGATCGTCTTGACCAGTTTATCTCGTTGGGCTCTAGAAAGGTTTTGCACATCGTCAAACATAATCAGAACCCTTTCTTTCATGACTTCCCCGTCAATGACGATGTTTTTGTTCGACAACAAATCAAGTGCGTAAAGGTCATCTGTACCAACTAGAGTTTCAACTTCCTTCATGTTGATGTTGTCAATAGCCTCAAAAATCTGTTCTTCTTGAGAAATGGCCCATTGATAAACATCATATCCATTTGTAAGTGAATGAAGCGACAATGGCATGCCAGGTAGCGTCGTATCAAGAAATTTAATGCGTGACAAGTCGACAGGGTATGTATATTCCCTAACTGCGCACAGTGCTTTCAAAAAGGATAAAGTAGACCGGATATTTACCAAAGAAAAGAATACCCGAAGTTGTTGTCCAGGTGGAAAGGGCAAGTATTCAAACGTAGAAAACTGGGTGTTAAAGGAAATATATGTCCCGACTACGTTAATTCGGTCATGCTTATCAAAAACTTCCTTTATTTTTAGTTGGTCGAAGACGTCTTTGACATGTTCATTATGATTCTTATTTAAAATCAGGGCTTGCAAAACTTTCGGGGTAAACAATTTTAGCAGGGTGGTCTTGCCTCCGCCCGGGGAGCTACGGATAACGCTAACCTGCGTCCAAAGCTGGTATTCCTTGTTGAACAACTGCAAAATATCCGCACTGAACAATTGTATGAATTTTTCCTCCATATCAATGTATTCAGAAGCTCTGGTAACAAATGGGTTCTTATCGATTCTCATAACGCAATATGTCTCGGAATTCTTGGAAAAAGTCCTTCGAACGGCAAGTTCTCATAAGCCCACAAAATGGGAATAGAATTATTAGGTGTGTTATGATGAAGAATTAATGGCAGCGCACATTTTCCAAATCCCAATTTAACATCTGTTCCTCCCTGATCCGTGTGCTTGCTTTGCAGGGCCTCATCATAATACTCTCCACCCTGACAAATATCGTAAATAGCCTTGTCTTTGGCAGGATCAAGTTTAAATGAATCCGGCAGCAAATGCATAGTGAGTAATTCAGGGCGGTTACCATATTCTTTCTCTAATTTGTCAAAGTTCGAATTAATGAAATCCTGTGCTTGCTGCGTACATAGGTAAATGATTACATATACCTTCAAATTTTCAATATCAAATAGCTGATATAGGTAACTATCTTTGTCAAAAACGCTTTTGTAGAGACCCGCGATCTTTCCTTTTAATTCTTTCTCTTTGTGGTCGTATTTAAGGTACGATGTGCCGCTAGCAGAAAAATCGTCGAGCAAAAACAATCGTTGAAAGGTTGATTCCTCCGGTCTTATTTTGCGATTGAATTGTTCTTGAAAGCCCTCAACCAATTCCTTCTTCATTTTTTTAGCTCTGGGGTCGGACAATTCATAAGTCAAATAAATTTGTTCATGAGATATTTTCCCAGTATTGCTACGTCTAAATTCGTCGATCCGTGCGCCATCACTCATGCCAAAGAAAAGTGACCTTCGGAGCAAAATTTTGTATTCCTCTGACTGTACGATTCTATTGACTGCATAGGGCGGAAGCTGCTTTAGTGCCGCGACGGTTCCCATCAGTTTGTCTTTAATTAAATCCGGGTAACAAGATTCAACGAGTAGTCTTATTTCTGACTCTGAAATAAAAACCAGCCGTTGTTTGACGAAATCTATCGCGGTTTGCTTATCGAGATCTTTAATCTGATCTAACCACAGTGCCAACTTTTCGATAAAGCGCATGCCGGGTGCGTATTGTTCATAGTTGTCATATTTATAGTTGGCCATTCGTTGGAAATACTTTCGATATTCATCGATTTCTTCGGCTTTAATTGTGGATTTTTCCAACACTTTTTGAAGGAGGGCTTCAGCAATTTCAATTTTCATATTAAGGTGTAATCGTTAGAATTCGGCTAATGTAAAATATCCATTTTCCATTACAACTTTATCAAGGATATGTGCTACCGCTTTTTCGTCTTTTACGCCGGGTGGACTCATATTCCAGCCTGTTTGAGGCATTGTGGATACTTCTCCCACGCTCAATGCGAATTCGTTCGCCAACAAGGCATAATCGTTCCCAGGCCACTGCCCCTTGTCACCAATGCACAATGCATCGGTCGCCAATCCGTGCTTTACGCAAAGTTTTTTGCAATGAGCCAAGATATTGTTCTTTGATGCGATATTCCTTGGAACAACGTCGATGGAATGCGACGATTCAACTATTGTTAAATCTCCGAGGTCAAGCAGCATGATTTCGTTGAGTAACGTTGCTCGCAAGACGTGCCACTCTCGTGTGGTTGTTGATACAAACGTTAACTGATTGGGACTTTCATTTGGTTCAATTCCCATTTTTTTGAGGTGATCCTTAACGATTAGTAACGAAGGATACATGGCTGCGTTCTTTTTTGGATAACTCGCATTTGTCAGGGAAGCTATTTCACTTCCGTTGTAATAGCCGACAATCACATTTTGCATAAGCTCCTGCTCATTGTGAAAGACTTTTAGCAGATCTGATCGCAACGATTTTCCACGACCGGAACTTATACCCAGTACAAACCCCTTCTTCAAAAACTTGATTAACAGAGAGGCCGTGGCTTCACCCATACCCTTGAAGCGATTGGCGGCCGAGCACAGTGTGCCATCGTAATCAAAAATCAAACTACCGAATTTTGCGCTGGATAGCTTTCTAGTAAAATTCACATAAGAATCTCTCCAATTATCATGTTCTGCTTTTGATAAGTCCGTTAAAGTGTTCACCTTTGCTTTTCTTATAATCGCCAAATCTTGCGAACTTATGTGTTCATCCGCGACCAGACGTTCGTATCGCAAATGATAAATTTTGGATCCATATTCCGGCACGCCCGGCTTTCCAGGATCTATCTTCTGCCTCTTGCCATAATTGTTAATGAGGTCCATGGATTGCAGAAGCAAGTGGACGGTCCCTTCGAAATTATCCAATGGTGTATAAAACGTGAATTTGGGAATCTCTTGAGGTAAAAGTTGCAAGGTTTTTTTGCAAAGCTTTTCATCGGCTGGGCCAGTCAATGCAATAATTGCCGAATCTCTTTTTTTGTCAAACCAATGATGTCGTCCATGAGCAAATTGCCGATAATCACTAAGAAGGGATGGCGCCAATCCAGCTTCGGAAAATTTTGATTCCATATCAACTGCAACGGAATGATGATAAGAGCCATAAAGTATAACAAAACAGGTATCCTTAGTTAATTTATTTACAAAATCCACGTAAGTTGACCTCGGTAATCTTTCTGACGAATTTTGGATGGCACCTCTTGTTATTACCCGGTATAAAATTACGAAGAAGCCTAAGAGTGAGTTAGTGGCCAAAAACCCATCCTTTCCAGCTGGCGGTTCAAACTCGAAATTGTTGCACATCGAGTAATTACTTGACATGGCTGCCAATTTCGTCCTCGTGCGCATGCATATACTGACTACCGAGACTGGCTCGCTTTCGATGCTTTTCTTAAAGGCAAACAGGATGTCCGTGTTAGATCCACTTGCACTAATGAAGATCACATTGCTATTTTTCAATGTCGGCTTGGCGTAAAACAACTCCAATGGAGTAACAGCTTTTGCAAACACACCTCTCGATGTCAGCAAATCAGCTGCGTATATACAGGCGCTAAATGACCCTCCAGATCCCACTATATAAACTGGATGGTGATATTTAGCAACAATTTCCGATAAAGCGCTTAAATCCAGCTCGTTAGCCCAAGATATTGTTTTGGGTAAAATTTCAAGCTCTTTTTCAAATGGTTTCCCCATAAAATGTAAATGTATAACATTAAAGGTAAAGATTTTAAGGTCAAAAAACTAAATAATTTAGTATTTTTGTGCCAATTTTGCCAGTGACCATTGGCATCATTGAGTTTGGAGGCACAGGCTCCTATGGGATAAATTTGGTAGCCAAGACCGCGGTCGAATCGGTTCACTTATTTGATGAAGATGCGTTCCTTCAGTGCAGACAGGCGCAAAATCTAGGTCAGGTAGTCCAGGGCGATCTGTTCATTTCCTCGATACTGAGAGATTGGCATAGTGCAGGGAACTGTGGTATGCTCTAGACACACTTTGTCAATTAGCCACATGCTGGTGGCCAAAGCGCCAAGTCAACGACAACATCCAATATCTTCCGGGTACATTGGCGGTGTTCTGCGTGATCGTGTTGCCGGAGGCATTGCGATTGATTGAGACATTCTGGCCAAGAATATCATTGATATGCCAGTGGGCTGATAGTTTTTTTTGGGGAAAGCTCATGCTTACATCTGCATTCCATAGCAGGCTGGAGTTACTTCCAGTGAATTCAGGTGTCCTTTCCTGCCAACTATACAGCCAGCTACTGGTAATTTCTATTCTGGGAAGGGGAAAATAACTAACCTCTGCCGACTGGGATTGGGACCAGTACCGGGTAGCGACTCCGAGATTGATGGAGCTCCTGGAATACACAACATTCACATTCGATCGCAGGAGAAACCCGTACCGATTGGCAACATACTTTCCGATGGAAAAGCCTTCCCCAATATTGTAGGTCGAGTTTCTATTTAAAAGACTATCTACGTAATTCAGATTTCGATTGGCAATCAGTGTTGTATTGAATTCCAGATCAACATTCAGCTTGGGAAGCGATCGACCAAAGCCAAAATACAGGCCGCTAGTGTTTGAGTTGCCAACATTTAAGGGTTGACTCACCTGACGGCCGATGCTATCTGTATAAGTTCTCGAACTTATGGTGTGAATGTTCAGTCCAACGTTTAGACCTACGCTGACGCGCACTACCCCTAGCGTAGTATACCCCATGCTCAGAAAATGGATGTAGGTTGGTTGTAAACGGGAATTGCCTACCACTATGTGAAGGGGATCATTGTTATTTCGCACAGGTTGCCATTGGCTGATATCCGGCTGCTGTGATTTACCCGAATAGGACAGGGTTGTTTGGGAAGCTCGCCCAAATTTGTAACGAAGCTCTGCCAAGGGCGAAAAAATTAGGTACTTGAGGTGGATGAGTGAGTCCATCGCCAGCCCGGCCTGTTTATATGTATACCGATACAAATTTCCACCTATCGTATATTGTAACGGATTATAGGTCCCTACTAGACGAACGGTCGCTTGATGGACAAGCGCGTCATTCTGGTACTGGTTACTTAAGCTGTCGATCAGGTTGAGGTATTTTCCTTCCGATTTACCGAACGTAGACTGCTCTGACCGCACCCGGGTTACTGAAACTTCATAGCCAAGGCTCCAGGTTGTTCGTCTACCCAACGGCGCAGTATAGTCGACTCCAGCGTAGGCTGATGCTAGAGTTGAGGCGATAACTTTTCGTTCGTCGGTGGTATCCTCGTTCCGCAGGCTGCGTCCAGCGCCATAAAAGTCATTTACGGTGTAGCTATACCCATTGGTAACCATAGAGGTCCTCACGGCGCCAACGCGGATCGAAAATGCCCTCCCCTTTTTTTGCGGATCTTTCCTCCGCCAGATTGCGTCAGCCTGGGTCCCCTGCTTTGTAAACGCCGCCCGAATATTGCGCTGACTGGAGTTCACCAGCGTCTCGTTAAATAAACCAAAGCCTGTGGACTGGTATTCATCATGGCCTGCTATCTTCATAGCGCCCGCGGAAAAAAGAAAAGCGTTTATGGAATCCGGCAACCACTTGAATTCAGCATACAGCGACTGTTTGTCGTTAGTATTTTCGGAATTTGCCGAAGAAGATTGCGTGTATATGCTGTCTGAAAGTGCCTGTCGGGTCAATGTTGTTACAATCGGCCTGGTCAGCACGTGGCTTGCTGAATAGTTAATTGAAAGGTGATCTTGACGAGCTTGCGGCTGATAGCTGTAATGTAGACCCGCACCGGCTACCTGCGGAATACCAGGCCCCGCCGATCCGCCGAGTCCGTCTGGGACAACATCGCCTACAAAGAACCCCGTTTGGCCGTCGCCGCCGCTGAAATGGGTGCTCCCGTCACTGGCAGCCAGTGCGACGGCCGTCCAATGCGATGCGCCCTTGAACGATCCTGCCAATCCGTCGGCTGAATAATACGCTCCTGGAGCACCTCCTGCGTCTATTTTGCCGAACAATCCTTGTTTGCTCTCGGGTCTTAGTACGACGTTGACGGTCCTCGTCCGCTGGCCATCGTCCACACCCGTAAATTCCGCCTGCTTGCTCTTCTTGTTCAGCAATTGGATCCTTTCCACCATATCGGCGGAAAGGTCCCGCGTAAGGAGTCGGGGGTCACCGCTAAAGATATCCTCACCATCGATCAACAGGTGGTGGACAGGCTGCCCATTAATCGTGATCTGCCCGTCCGGGCCTATTTGCACACCGGGGAGGCGCTTCAACAAGTCCTCAAGGGTAGCATTGGGTTTTAGCTTAACACCTGCAACGCTATACTCGAGCGTATCAGCGCGCAGCCGCATTTGAGGAGAAGAAGGAGTGACTGTGACGGAATGTAGAACAGTGATTCTAGGTAATAGATGGAGGATACCTATCTCGATCGTACCACCGGCAGCAACGGTCACATTGGCAACATAGTCCTCGTAGGCTGGATGGCTGACTAAAATTTGATAGTTGCCCTCATTGATCTTTTGCAAAGACCAGGCGCCATCTCGTCCACTACGCGTAAAGCTTACAAGGATTGAATCTTCTGATACCAGGGCGACTACCGCTGACGTGCAAGCTTTCCCGGATGCAGAGTCCAGAAGCCGGCCGTGCATCATTCCCGTTCTCTTACCAATCGATTGGCTATGGCCGGCATACGATCCTGCCACTAGCAGGAGGCAGCCAACAAAACAACATAATATGCTAGGATGGGACAATGGAAACTATATGAGGCATGCAAATTAATTCCTGGGACGGCACACTGCTTGCAGCGATTGCGAACCTCATAAGCAATACTGGAAAATCCACTCTACGGGCTAATAAACAAATTGGCTGCATTAAATAATTCCCTGCATTCTTCTTGCCTTGCAGCAAGCTATCTGCATACAAGTTGCAGATAAACGCGACACCAATATAAAGTCTGTACAATCTCGGCTTTTAGTTAACCCTTTTGTGCTAATTGGACCATGACAATTTTTGGAGATTGGATCGCATGCATCGTACCTTGCTTGAGCATCGAAAAAAACGGTCGAGTTTCGTTTTCTCGGTTTTCTGCATGAATCTATTCTAATTCTACTAGACTCAAATTTTTCAGTAGTCTCGCATTATTCACGGCGCCCGCCACGCCAAAAAGATTTGCCATGAAAGCTGTAATACTCAGGTTAATTCGCCTTGATCACCTCATTCTGTATCGGAGGGCTGGGAGACCTTCTGAGTGTGCAGAAAAAATAGGCATTTCCGAAAGAAGCTTGTATGATCATCTGCGACTCATGAGGGAGTTGGGCGCGCCGGTGTATTACTCCAAGCAAGCTGGGACGTACCTATATCGTGAAGGCGGGAGTTTTAACATCGGCTTTATTCGAGACCAGCAAAAAGGCAACCCTGATCTGAACCACAAAACCTGCTTCGATGAAAACTAAAAACTTCGTGTGGGTTATTTCCACCCTGTTTGCCATTCTTTTTCTTTATACAGGAATTAGCAAGCTGCTGAATTTTGGTTTGTTCAAAGCACAATTGGCCACCTCTCCAATATTGGTGCCAATTGCGACAGTCGTTGCGCTGGTTATGCCGGTAACCGAGATAGTGGTCAGTGTTCTGGTCTATCTCCCAGCCACCCGATTAAAAGGTTTGTATGCTTCCCTCTACCTGATGGTGCTTTTCATCGCATATATTGTGGCGATCCTCCTCTTTGATCCCCACGTCCCATGCAGTTGTGGTGGAGTCATCGAACAATTGTCTTGGACGGGGCATATCATACTAAATTCTGTGCTCACTGTAGCCGCTTGGGTAGCGATCCGGCTCGAGGGAAAATTAACCAAGGCGGTTCCCCGGCCGGCCGACGATCAACGGCTCATTCAACCTACACAAAATGTTATACGATGAAATTGACATACTTGGTTTTCTTGCTATTTATTCTATCTTCTTGTAAAGAGAAAGTCGCTCCTGTTTTCACCGGCCGGGAAGGCAAAGTGATGCCTGACTTCAAATTGCTGCTTACCGATAGCAGTACATTGTTGAATTCAATGAGCATTCCAGATGGGCGACCCGTTGTCATGATCTATTTTAGCCCTCACTGTCCCTATTGCCGACAGGAAATTACCCAAGTTATTGGACAAATGGCCGGACTGCAGGATATCCAGTTTTACCTGTTCTCCACGTACCCAATGCGGGAAGTAGCGGCATTTGCTGAGGACCTTGGGTTATCTTCTTATCGAAACGTGCACTTCGGTCTTGATATCCAACACGTTTTTCTACGTTACTTTGGGGCAACAGCCGTACCCTACACGGCAATTTACGGAAGGCAAAAAAAGTTGACCCACGCATTCTTGGGCGTAATTGATGCTGGTCAGATCAGGGATATGGCAACAAAAAATTGAATTATTTCTAGCTAGAATAAGGATGGGGAAGCTGAAAACCATTATAAAAGAGTAAGCACCATTTTGGCATTCAATAACTATTTTTTATGAAAAAAATGAATCTGTTCATGACCGGGCTCGTTGTAGTTTCTATCGTAGGTGGTGCATTGGCCTTCAAGCCTCGTACTAGCCACGCACTATTTTGCAACAACAGCACTTCAACTGCATGTAATGTAGAGGTCGATGGTGAAGAAGTCAATCCGGTTGGTACGGCCATCACGCCCTGCGCTGGTAAACCTTCATCTTCCACGTATGAAACTTCTGCCACTACTTCCGCCTGCACGCAAACCGCTAAGGTCATCGCTGTTCCCAATGATTAATCACAGGGCGCTCTATCCGGATAAGTTCAGAGAAGTGACCGAAATTAGAATTATTTCTAGGTAGAATAAGGATGGGGAAGCCGAAAACCATTATAAAAGAGTAAGCATCATTCCATCATTTTACAACTATTTTTTATGAAAAAAATGAAACTGTTCATGACAGCGTTTGTAGTAGTATCTATCGTCAGTGGCGCGTTAGCATTCAGACCTTTTACGGACCACAAACTGTATTGCAACAATGCTACGTCGACCGCATGTAATGTAGAATTCGACGGTGAAGAAGTTAATTCGCAAGGTACGGCCATCACTCCATGCGTCGGCCAACCAGCTCCAACGACGTATGAAACTTCTCCCACTACTTCGGCCTGCACTCAAACTGCTAAGGTTATCGCTGTTACCGATTAGTAGCGTTGTCTTAATGCATTGCCTATGATTTTTCGTGGCAATAAAAAGGCCATTCCATTTTGGGATGGCCTTTACCAAAGAGAGTATAAAAGAGTAAGCATCATTTTATCATTTAATAGCCTTTTTTATGAAAAAGATGAAACTGTTTATGACAGGGATCGTAGTGGTATCCATCGCAAGTGGGGCATTGGCCTTCAGACCTCATTTGAACCACCAACTATTTTGCAACAACGCGACATCCACGGCATGTAATGTAGTGGTCAATGGTGAAATGGTCAGTACGATGGGTGTGTCCATCACACCCTGCGCCGGTCACCCCACACCAACGAATTATGAAACCGTCTCGACTACTGCTGCTTGCACGCAATCGGACAAGGTCGTTGCTGTTTCTAACGACAACTAGCGTTGCATTCGGACATTTGTGCGTAATTCTGGCTTCATGACATTAAAGAGGTCATTCCCTCGGGGAATGGTCTTTATAGCAATACGATAAAATTGTTAACCTTTCTTTTATGAAACAAACGAAGAATTTATTGACAGGAATCGCGGTAATGGGTATCGTCGGCGGTATGTTGGCGTTCAGGTGCAGTCATTTCTCCAACCACGTGTTGTACTGCAGCAACGCTACCGGTACAGCTTGTAATATGCAAGTAATCGGTGAAGAACAAAACTCCATCGGCCTTGCGATTACGCCCTGCGCGGGGCACGTTTTTCCCAACAATTATGAAAAGGGCCCGACCAACACGCCGTGCACCCAAACCGCCAAGGTCATTGCCGTGCCCGACGAAGACTAATCGGCTGGCGGTACGGCCAATGTCATAAATGGGCGATTGGTTTGCAGCCATTTTGATTGGCAAAAGCTTTTATTGCGTTATACTGGCTGAGCCAGTCGGGGTACCGCCTGTCAACCAACTCGGAGGAACCGAACCCTTCAAATAATAACCGAAGAATTCTGTCATTCGGTTCGTAAAGTCGCGTTTGTCGTTGGACTCTATCAGCGTATGCCCTTCATTGTCGTATTGCAGGAGCCAGGCCGGCTTGCCAAGTCGTCTCAACGCGAGAAAGAATGCCAAACCCTGGGAGTAAGGGACATCGAGGTCTTCCTTGTTCGCCATGATCAGCACCGGTGTTGTGACCCGGTTTGCCTGAAACACCGGAGAATTCTCAATATACAAATCGGGTCTTTCCCAAAGCGTCGCGCCGATCCGTTGAGGTCCGTTCTCACATGAGTTGCCACGGCCATTTCCAAATTGATTGATCTGCAAAGAAAGGCTGACATAGTCCACCATTCCACAGGCCGATACAGCGGCGGCAAACACGTGGCTGTGCGTGAGCAGGAAATTAGTTTCGAAACCTCCCCGGCTATGGCCCTGGAT
>Ga0068855_100003597_pt1 | contig 18934 bp, 16 predicted proteins | sample KBSCornC52_FD_66592 | JGI IMG/M metagenome (GOLD analysis project Ga0068855, IMG submission 66592) | Corn rhizosphere microbial communities from Kellogg Biological Station, Michigan, USA - KBS Corn C5-2 | ecosystem: Host-associated > Plants > Roots > Rhizosphere > Soil ...
TCGGCGAGTAAGCGCGCCGCCTCGGCCTCGTAGTTCTGGGAAATCTCCAGGTTGGTCACGTGTGAGGCGCCGCGACGTAGCAGCTCGACCTGGATCTGCCCGACGCCGCCGCCGATCTCCAACACCGTGGCCCCCGCGATCCCGCGTGAGGTTACGAAGTCGACGATCTTCCACGCCGCCGGAGTCAGGCCCCGTCGCCGGTAACGCCTCGATTGACGACGGGCGAAGCGGCCGGAGAAGACCGACTGGTAGTCATCGGGGCCGCAGCATCCGCTCATAGCAGCAGTATCCACGTTGGTATAGATGACGCGCTGCCACTGTGCAGGCCATGCCCGGCACGGGTGATCGAATGGCGGGCTGACATAGCCGTGCAGGTTGGCGGGCTTCGCGCGGTCTGCGCGCATGTTTTCGGCCTTTAGCCATGGTGCCGCGAGCAGCCTGCCGAGCCGCCATCTCCGGACGTCAGGTTCGGTCCGCAGCTTCGACAGGTCGGGCGCGTCCTCGGTGGTCGTGTTTTGTGCGTCGAGTTCGGGCAGCTTCGCGCGGGCACTGCTAGCAGTCCAGAACGATCGGCGTTCGCGCCTCTTACCGGAGGTCCCACCGAAGATGAACGCGGTCCGCACCGAAGCCCTCACCGACGCAAGGTAGGTGGCCGAGGTGCTCGACAAGGCGCTCGGCGCCCGTTGGCAGTAGCGGGGCTCCCAATTGCGCGAGGTACGCCGCACCGGACAGAGCGTCAGCGAACCTGGCCCCGACGGCAACCCCGACGCTGGTCGGTGCGGTGAAGAACTTCGCCGCGACCATCGCCGCGGTGGCGTATCGGTCCGCGCCGGTGACCGCAGCGGCGGAGGAATCCACCGCTGCGGCCTGCCCACCGATCGCGAACGCCTGCGTGGAACGAGCCGCCAGGAAGTTGGCGACCGCTGTCGGCAGGGTGCCACCGTCGGTCAACAGAACCACGCCGCCCGCGCGCTGCGGCCGGCCCGGCGGTGAGCGCATCCGCGAAATCGGTACCGGTAGCGAGGAAAACCGGGCCGGTGCCGCCGATCGCAACCGCTACCGCAATCGCGGTGGTGTAACGGTCAGCGCCAGCGAGCCGGATCACGTGGTAACCGTGTGCAGTCAGTTGGGTGCTACCGCGGCGGGGATCGCCGTCGCGGTCGCGAACCGGTCGCTGCGAGCAAGCCGGTCCAGAAACGATCACCGCATCGTTGGTGAACTCAAGGGATATCCCGGCCGGGCGAATGACGTTCGCCCGCAGGGGTAACGGCAAATCGTCACGGTGCATGGAAAGTTGAAAGGGCTGTCCGCCGGTGACCATAGTTGGGCGACTTCTGCAAGTGCATCACCTCAATCGCCGCGCGCCGCAACTCGCCGGATTGCTTGCGATCACGGCGCTATTGCAGTTCGGCGCGGCTCTGGGGCTGGCAAGCGTTGCGGGGTTCGATGAGATTCACCGAATTGTCGATCGTTTCCAGTGGCCGTGGGTGTTCGCGATATTGGGCTCCATCGGCTTGTCCTTCGCCGGCTACTACTACGCGTACCAAGGGGTTTACACGGTCGAGGACGGCGACGAGTTGTCGCCGCCGCAAATGCGTGCCGTCGTCATTGCCGGGTTCGGAGGATTCTTCGCCCATGGCGGCACGGTGATCGACAGCTACGCGATCAAAGCGACCGGTGCCGGCGAGCGAGATGCCGCGACGCGAGTCGCAACCTTGGCCGGCATGGAGCACGGCGTACTGGCATTGTTCGGATGCCCGGCCGCAATAGTGGTCCTCGTGTTGGGATTGCCTGCGCCGCCGCCCGACTTCACACTTCCCTGGTCGATCATCCCGATCCCGGGGTTCTTGCTCGCATTCTGGCTCGCAGAACGCTTCCGAGATCAGCTACGCCGGCGACGCGGCTGGCGTCGTCGCGTCGGAATCTTTCTCGACTCGATCCATCTGACCCGCGAACTCTTCCGCCGTCCGTTCGCCAATGCGGCTGCACCGTTCTCGATGATTCTTTTCTGGGGTGCCGAGGTCTTTGCTATGTGGAGCGGGCTGGCCGCGTTCGGTTACCACATGAACGTTGCCCAGATGATCGTCGGTTACTCGACCGGCATGGTGTTCACGCGCCGAACCGGCCCGTTCGCCGGCGCGGGCATTTTGATGTGCATCTTGCCTGCGACGCTCTATTACAGCGGCGCGCCTTTTGCGGTCGCGGTCATGGGCGTGCTGCTGTACCGCTTCATCAGTTTGTGGGTGCCGCTTCCGTTCTCATTGGCCGGGTTGCCGATTTTGCGGGAAGTCGGAAAGAAAGGAGTGCCGCATGCGGAAGCGAAATCCGAGCCTCCGGAGCACGAGCCAGCCGTCGGACACGAGTAGCGGGCTTGTTATTCGAGTCCGATCGTTGCGAACTAGGTGAGACAGTCCAGCGCGTGCGGTCCCGGCCTCTCTTTTATTTGATTGTGATAATGCAGATCATTCGAGTGGGCCGGGCCCGACCGATCGACGACCGCTGGGTTTGAGCCGAACGTCGAGTTCCAGCAGGTCTGCGGCGACCTGGCCGAGCATGGCGACGAGCTCGTCGCCCCAGTAGGGGACGCGGGGCCCGTTCGACAGCAAAATGAGGGGGAACAGGCGAAGTCGTCGAAACCGATGCTCGGATCGCCGAATGCCTCGCGTTGCGTGGTGAATTCGATGCGGCTCTAGTGGCTGCCGACGATGCGTTAGCGAAGGCCTCGGCCGGCCCTGGTCTGCCGCCGCAGATCCCGTTGCTACAACGCGTTCATGGCTTCGCGCTCTTCGCCGCCGTCGCCGAGCCGGCGTTCAGCTAGTCGATTCCGTAGCTGTTGATTTTGTCGAGGTAGATGCGGATGAAGGCGTCGCCGAACCCGGGACCAAGATGTGAGCCTCCTTCGGGCACGGCCTCGGCGCGACCGCGTATCTCGAGCATTCGTGGCGTCCACGGGTCTACCGATACGAGATCGTCAACGACGATGGCGGCCCAACCGTTGTCCTTAACGTCGCGGTATTTCTTTGTTGTCGCTACGTGATGGCCGCCGACGTCGATCGTGCGCAGGTCGGCGTTGTAGTGAAACGACGTCGGGACGACGTGCGGCTTGTGGTCGGTGCCAGTCGTGGCCAACCGCCCGAGCCGTTGGCCGGCGAGGTACTCGATCTGTGCGCGGGTGAGTTCAGCCATGCATTCAGTAAACCGTCGATTGCCGGTCGTGTCGCGGTTCGGGTTGCCACTGACGCAACTCGCATACGTCCCGACACCGGAGGGTCCATCTCAGGAGCGCGCAGACCAGTTGATCGCAACTACCTGCACTGGTGGGACGAGGGTCCGCTCCGTATGGGGTGGTCTGTGGCCCTCAGCTCGTCGAGGATCACGTGGAGGCACGCCAGTACCGTGTGGGGCTTTGCTCGGGTGGCCGCGTGTTTGTGGTGGTTCGCAGACTCGTTCGAGCTCGTCGAGACTGACGATCTTACGCTACGCCGGTCGCGACGTGATCATCGACAGATCACGAGGTAGCACGCTGCAGGTAACGATTTCGGTGCATCTCTATCAGTGGCTGAGAACGGTCTTGCCGCCGATCGCGAGGTCACCTACGGTCCGGGCATGCGACAGGCCAATCTGTTCAGACGCCACCGAAGCGGCGGGCGTGCCGAAGACGTGTGTCGGGCCCGACTCCGGAACGCGCTATGACGCAGTCACTGGAATCAGTTTTCGCGCCGCGGGCCGTCGCAGTGGTGGGCGCCTCGTCGAACCCGGCGGCGATAGGCGGCCAAGTGTTGCGGTTCCTGCGACGCGCCGGTCACCTGCGACGGGTCTATCCGGTGAATCCGGCGCATGCGGAGATCGACGGGTCGCGCTGCTACCCGACCGTCGACGCCATCCCTGACGCGGAAATCGATCTCGTCGTGATCGCGGTCGCGGCGGAGCGCGTACCGGACGTCGTCGAGGACTGTGGGCGTCGTGGAGTGCGGTTCGCGATCGTGCTCAGTGCCGGTTTCGAAGAGGCCGGTGCGCAGGGCAAGAAACATGCGGCACGCCTCGCGAAGGCAGCGCACGATGCCGGCGTCCGGATCATCGGCCCGAACTGCCAGGGACTCATGAGCGTTCCGGACGGGCTGCGCGCCGGCTTCGGTGGCGTCTTCGACTTGCCGATCTTCCGAGATGGCGGGGTAAGTATCGTCTCCCAGTCAGGCGGCCTGGGCTATCCACTCACCCATATTCTCGGCCGGGCGGATATCGGTCTCCGGTATATCGTGTCGACTGGAAACGAGAACGACTTAGGCGCTCTAGACATACTCGAGCACTATGTAGCGGACCCCGGAACACGCATAATTGCCACTTACCTGGAGGGCGTCGATGACCTCGCACGCCTCGAGCGCGTAGCGCGTTCCGCCGATGCCGCGGGTAAGCCGCTGATCGTCTGGAAAGTAGGGCGATCCGGGCGTGGCGCGCGTGCCGCTGCCGCGCATACAGGCTCAGTCGTTGGAGACGACGCAGAATACCGTGCGATATTCGCGCGGACAAATGTCATATCTGTGGGTGAGGTCGCCGACCTCGTCGACTTCATCAAGGTGCTGGATGCGCCCGCCCAGCCGCAGGGGCAACGCATCGGAATGCTTACGGTATCGGGCGGCGCCGGCATACTCTTTGCCGATGCCTGCGAGGACGCCGGCCTGATGTTACCGGATTTGGAGCAGGCGACAACCGAGCATCTTCGCCAGCTTGCACCGCCGTTCGCCTCGCTCCTCAACCCAGTCGATGTGACGGCTCAGGTATTCAATCGCCCCGAGCTCTTGGCCGAATGCCTCGCACATATTTGTGCAGATCCGAATATTGACAGCGTCGTCGTTTTTGTGGCTTCGATGATGGGCCCGATGGCGATGGGAATGGCGCAGACCGTGGCGCATCAAACCAGCCTTACCACTAAACCCATATATGTCATATGGACGGCGGCTCCTGCTGAGGCGCTTGACGCACGTGAACATCTCACCGGGCGGCGAATACCGGTTTTCGAAGATCCGGTGCGCTGCGCGCGTGCGATCTCGATGTCTTTGATACACCACGAGCAGTGCGAGTCCAGATCATGAAGGCGCTTGCGTTCTGGGAACACGGCGGGCCTGACGTACTGCGCCTCGTCGATGACTGGCCGGAGCCACGTGCGTCGGCAGGCGAGGTTCTGGTCCAGGTTGCTACGTGCGGGCTTAACCAAGCCGACGTGTTCTCACGACGCGGCATGCCCGGGATGCCGATCAAGCTGCCGCATATTTCGGGCGCAGACGTCGCTGGCCGCGTTGCGGCGCTCGGTGATCGCGTCGTAGAGCCTGCCGTCGGCACGCGAGTCGTCGTCGACCCGCGAATCGGTGGCGCGGCCGGCTCGTTGGGATACCCCTCGCAAGGCGGTCTGTGCGAGTTCATCGCACTCCCTGCCGCCAACGTCATCCCGATACCCGACGGTGTGAGTTTCAGCGAGGCTTCAGCGCTCCCGGTGGCCTATGGCACCGCACACAAGATGGTGTACTCCCGGGGAAAGATCGAAGCGGGAGAGTCCGTCGTTGTTCTAGGCGCTAGCGGTGGCGTTGGAACCGCGTGCGTGCAACTTGCCAAGCAGGTTGGGGCGAGCGTCATTGCCATATCAGGCTCGCCGAGCAAGCTCGAGCTACTTCGTAAGCTCGGAGCCGATGAAGCGATTTGTGCGACCGGCACGGAGTTCGCGCGCGAGGTATGGGATCTGACCGGCCGTCGCGGTGCGGATGTCGTCATTGACTTCACGGGCGCCACCAGTTGGGCCGGAACTATTCGTTGCGCAGCCAAGAACGGCCGGATTCTCGTGTGTGGCGCGACCAGCGGCTATGAAGCGGAGACAGACCTTCGATTCCTCTGGACTCGCGAGCTCAACATCTTGGGCTGTAGCGGTTGGACTCGCGCCGGGATTGTTTCCGTGCTGAACCTGGTCGAGCGTGGCGAGTTGGTCCCGGTGATCGACCGCGTTGTTCCGCTTGCCGACCTCGCCGACGCATATGTGGCAATGGAGAACCGCCAGATCTTCGGGAAAGTCATCGCGAAGGTCGCTGACATCTAAACCTGCTCAACCAGAAAGGCATACCGCAGTGCGAGAGCTCGACTCGATGGCCGTACAGGCCGGCGTTGCTGGTGGCGCGATTCTGGCTGGCGGCGGCGGTGGCTGGGTGCGGCACGGTTACGAAATCGGCAACCTCGCGGTTTCGTACGGCAGTCCGCGCTTGGTGCCGCTAGACGACCTTGCTGACGACGATCTGGTAGCGGTCGTCTCGCAGATCGGTGCACCGGCGGCGCCCGATGCGCACATGGAACCTCGCGATTTCATCCGTGCTCTCGAGATGGTGATGCAGGCAACGCCAGGTCGAATCGTCGGAGTCATGACGGCACAGAACGGTTCGTCGACAACCGTGCACGGATGGCTTCACGCAGCCGTGATCGAGGGGTTGTCGGTCGTTGACGTTGCGGGCAACGGCCGCGCTCACCCGACCGCCAAAATGGGCGGGATGGGGTTAGCCGCCGATCCCAGCTTCATCACGGTGGCCGCGGGCGCCGGGGGCGACCGTGCGAAGGGCAAATACGTCGAAGCTCTCGCACGCGGTTCGCTCGCTGCAACCTCCAACATTATGCGGCGGACGGCGATCGAGGCCGGCGGCTTCGTCGCGAACGCGCGAACTCCGATCTCAGTTGAGTTTCTCCGCCGCAAAGGTGCGGTGGGCGCGATCTCGTTTGCGCTCGATGTCGGGAGCCTCGTCCTTGCTGCACGCGAAAAAGGCGGTGGCGCGGTCCTCGACGCGTTGGTCGACAATCTCTCCGCTCACGTGTTGGTGGCTGGAGTAGTCGAGGAATTCGAGCTTCGCACCGAAAATGGGTTCGACCTCGGGTACGCGATGTTGTCCGACGGCTCCGGTACCGCTGTCGAACTGCGGTTATGCAACGAATGGATGACCGCTGAGCGCGCCGGAGAAAGGGTTGCCTCTTTCCCCGACGTCATCCACCTTCTCGATACAGCCGATGGCCAGCCGGTGGCGGCAGCGGATGTACGGAAGGGGCAGCGGTTGACTGCCTTCGCTATTCCTGGTGGCCGGATCCCGTTGGGTGCCGGCGTGTGTGATCCCTCTGTGTACCCCGAAGTAGAAGCCATGATCGGGCGCGACTTACTCGACTACGCAATGGCCGTGGCTTCGCGCAACGACTACCTCCAAAGGCCTTAGGCGCGTGCGCAGCATGTGCGGGTCGAGTCGAGAAAGAAGGAACTGACGTATGACTACGGCGGATATTGGCGCGGGACGTCGCCGCATCACTGCAGCGCGAGGCCCGGCTCTGCGATGCAAAGGATGGCGGCAAGAAGCCTTGCTGCGAATGCTCGAAAACGTGCTCGAGGTTGGCGAGCGACCCGAAGATCTAGTCGTGTACGCGGCGCGGGCCAAGGCTGCCCGCAATTGGCCCGCCTTCGACGCGATTGTTCGCGCTTTGCTGGATCTCGAGGAGAACGAAACACTCGTCATTCAGTCGGGAAAGCCGATCGCTGTCTTCCCCAGCCATCGCATGGCGCCGTTGGTGCTCATGGCGAACTCGAACATCGTGGGCGCTTGGGCGACTCGCGACAATTTCGACGCCTACGAGGCGGCGGGCCTCACAGTTTGGGGCGGCTATACGGCAGGCGATTGGCAATACATCGGCTCACAGGGGATTGTTCAGGGCTCTTACGAGGCTTACGCCGCCGTTGCCCGTGAGCATTTCAATGGAGACCTGCGTGGCCGACTGCTGGTCACTGCAGGAATGGGTGGGATGGGCGGCGCGCAACCGTTGGCGGCGACCATGCTGGGTGCGGCGTGTCTGGTCGTGGAGGTGGAGCCGGAGCGGATTCAGCGACGAATCGCCACCGGTTACTGCGAAAAGATGGCGACCGACCTTGACGATGCGCTTGCCGAACTTGACGAGGCGCGCAAACGGGGAGAAGGGCTGTCGATCGCACTGGTCGGCAATGCCGCCGAAGTCTTGCCCGAATTGGTTCGCCGGGGCATCACTCCGGACGTCGCGACCGATCAGACCGCCGCTCACGACCTGCTGCGCGGCTATGTGCCACCGGGCCTCACGACGGCCGAGAGAGACGCTCTTGCCAGTAGTGATCCTGACAAGCTGCGAGATCTCGTGCTCGATGCGCAGGCGCGGCACATGGAGGCGCTGTTGGCCTTCCACCAGAAGGGTGCTGTCGTCTTCGAGTACGGCAACCTGCTTCGAAAGCACGCGGCGGAACGCGGCGTGTCGAACGCCTTCGACGTGCCGGTGTGGATGGACCGGTACATCAGGCCGCTTTTCTGCCGTGGGATCGGGCCATTCCGTTGGGTTGCCGTCTCCGGCGAGGACTCAGATATCAACACGCTCGACGAGATGCTGCTCGAAATGTTCCCCGATTCTCCGACGATTCCTCGGTGGATACCGCTTGCGCGCAAGCACATCCGGACGCAGGGGCTTCCCGCCCGCATCGCGTGGCTCGGCCATGGCGAGCGGGCGAAGTTCGCCGTCGCGGTCAACGATGCCATCGCTGAGGGCAAGCTGATCGGCCCCATTGCGTTCACTCGGGATCATCTCGATTCCGGCTCAGTTGCTCAGCCGCTGCGTGAGACGGCGAACATGCAAGACGGGAGCGAGGCCATCGCCGACTGGCCTTTCTTGTGTGCCCTACTCGACGCCACGGGAATGGCTGACCTCGTGGCTTTGCATGGTGGCGGTGCTGGATACACCGGTCTACGCCAAAGCTCTGGCGTCACGGGAATCGCAGATGGAACGCCCGAAGCCAGAGAACGACTCGATCACGTTTTCACGATGGACTCAGGAATCGGCGTTCTGCGCTATGCCGACGCGGGCTATCCGGAGGCGATCGAGGCGGTCGGTAAGACAGGCCTCAGGCGGATCCTCGTATGAACCCCCGGCCACAGACGCCCGCCGGGACCGCAGAACGGACAGGAGCACTCAGATGAAATATTCACAAAGCGTTCTCGTGCGCGTGGCCACTGCGGGGGCACTGGCCATGATGGCGGTGGCATGCGGGAGCTCGAAGCCGGCGGCGAGTGACGGCGCGGAGAATTCGGCTTCTCAAGCCGGCTCGAATTCTGCGACGGCGTCTGCGACGAGCGCGGACGCGAGCGCCGGCGGATCGATCAGCCCCAGCGCGGCCGCGCCAACCGCCACTGACGTCGTCCGGATCGGTGATCTCGGAGTGGTCAGCGATGCGCCCTTCTATATTGCCGAAGACTTGGGCTTCTTCAAGCAACAGGGGATCGAAGTCAAGATGACCCGATTCGCCAGCTCACCCGCGGTGATTGCGCCGCTTACGCAGGGTCAGATCGACGTCGCAGGGGGTTCGCCCACGGCTGGTCTATATAACGCGATAGGTCTCGGCTCCGGTTTCAAGATCGTCGCTGACAAAGCCAAGACGCCGAAGGGCTTCGGATACAACGGCCTCATCATCCGCAAGGACCTCTGGGATTCCGGGGTGAAGGATCTCGCCGCCCTGAAAGGAAAGACCATTGCCATCCTGGGCGGGAAGGGTTCGTCGTCCGACGCAGGGCTTTATCGGGCTGCTACCGATCTGAACTTGAAGCTCGGTGACTTTAAGGTGATTACCATGGCTGCGCCGGATCTGCCCGCGGCGTTTGCCAACAAGGCGATCGACGCCGCGGTTGCCATCGAGCCACAACTCACGCAGTTGGTGGCTAGTGGCGCAGCAGTCGTCTGGGAGCGCATGGACCAGTACTACCCGGACCACCAGATGGGCCTGGTGCTCTATTCGGAGAAATTCATCGCGGCCCACCCTGAAGCTGCATCAAGGTTCATGACTGCCTATCTGCAGGCGGCACGCTATTACACGGACGCGTTTGTCAAGGGCGACGCGGCTAAGCGTGCCGAAGTGGTCAAGATCCTCATCGCGCATACGACAGTTAAGGACCCGAAGCTGTACGACTCGATGGCGATGGCGTACATCGACCCGAACGGCGTGATAAACGTCGACACGATGAACGCGGATCAGAAATACTTCGTTTCCGAAGGAGCGCAGGACAAGGTCGTGGATCTGTCGAAGTCTATTGACATGAGTTTCGCGAACAACGCGGTCAAGGCGCTCGGTCCCTACGATGCCGGCTGACATGTCCGCCGTTGGTCGCGGCGGCAACCCGGATGGTCCTTGGGACCATCCGGGTGCCGGCGTCGCGCAAGCAGTGGTGACGACCAGCGGGCACGGTGGCCCCTCGCGCAAGCTCTCCCTGACTCACGTATCGAAGACGTACGGCTCCGGCGTGGCGGCGGTCCGCGCCGTGGACGACGTCACCATCGAGGTCGAGGTGGGGGAATTCATCTGCGTGGTCGGCCCTTCGGGTTGCGGCAAGACCACCGTGCTCCGCATGATCGCCGACCTGGAGCCGTTGACCGAAGGCGAGATCACGATCGCGCACCACGACCCGACACGCGCGCTCACGACGGTGATCTTTCAGGAGGATTCGATCCTGCCCTGGATGTCGGTTCGTAAGAACGTGTCCTTCGGGCCGAGAATGCGACACGTGCCGAAGTCCGGCTACCGTGACCTCGTCGAAGAGCTGATTGCCAAGGTGGGCCTCACCAAGTTTGCGGACGCACTTCCACATCAGCTTTCTGGCGGCATGAAGCAGCGGGTGTCTATCGCGCGCGCGTTCGCGAACGACCCAGAGATACTCTTGATGGATGAGCCTTTTGCGGCTCTCGACGAGCAGAACCGCTTGATACTCCAGGAAGAACTGCTGCGTATTTGGGGCGAGACCAAGAAGACCGTCGTCTTTATCACGCACTCAATCGATGAGGCAGTTTTCCTCAGCGACCGGGTGGTCGTCATGTCCGCACGACCGGGCCGCATCATGGCCGATATCAAGGTTCCGTTCGACCGGCCTCGCACTTTGCACGAGCTTCGTGTCGACCCGGCGTTCGGCGCGCTCACCGGCCGCATCTGGCGGCTCCTACGCGATGAAGTACGTAAGGCGGAGGCGTGACAATGGCGACACAGTCTGCGAATCGGCCGGCGTCACGACTCGAGGTTCGAGTCCCGCCGAAGAATCAGCGTCGGCCGGCGCACATCGATCGATGGCTTGCTTTCGCCTCCCCCCTTATCGCGATCCTGCTCTGGGAGGGGACCGTACGCCTGGGCATCATGGACGACCGCTTCTTTCCCGAGCCCTCGGCGATTGCCAGTACGGCGAAAGACCTGGTGCAGTCGGGTGAATTGCAACGGCAGGTCGGAGTCACCATGGCCCGGGTCGGAGTCGGCTTTGCTATGGGTGCTGTTCCTGGCGTGATGCTGGGCGTCGCGATGGGCCTATCACGCCACATGGAGGCAATCCTGCGCCCCTTGGTGTCGGCACTTTATCCAATCCCAAAGATCGCGGTGTTGCCTCTGATCTTCCTAATCTTCGGCTTCGGAGAAATGTCGAAGTACCTCGCCGTTGCGACGTCGGTGTTCTTCGTCGTCCTCATCAACTCCGCTGGTGGCGTTGCGCAGATCCCGGTGATCTATCGAGAAGTAGGGTCGAGCTTCCACCTCAGCCGCTTGCAGTTCGTCCGGACGATCGCCCTTCCCGGTGCGCTGCCGGCGATATTCGTCGGTCTCCAGGTCGGGCTCGGCGTGGCGCTAATCGCAATCATCGCGACCGAGTTCGTGGGCGCACAGTCCGGGGTCGGGTTCATGATTTGGCAGTCGTGGCAGGTGTTTCGGATAAAGGTCATGTTCGTCGGCCTCGCCACCATCGCGATCCTGGGTTTCTTGTCTCAGACGCTCCTGGAAGTCGTCCGTTCCTGGGCTATTCCATGGAGCCCGTCGAATCGGCGCCGATAGGGAGTCTCGGAATGCTCAATCTCGTCTTCACCCATTCCTTGGGTCTTACCGCCCAGGCGCAGTGGGGACCCCAACTCGGCGAGTTCGCCAAGCTCGGGCGGATCACGACGGTCGATCTCCCTGGGCACGGAGGTCAGCCGTTTCTCTCGTTGCCCGAACGGCATCTGGAAAGTGCGAGCCGACTCATCGACGCTGCCACGGCGGGGCCCGATCCGGCCGTGCTGATCGGGTCGAACTACGGCGCAATGGTCGCCGCGGCGTACGCGGCGACCCATCCGGGGGCGATCGGGGCTTTGGTGCTGGTTAACGGTCGCGCGCGGGTATCCGCAACCTCGCGTGACGCGATGTTGGCTCGCGCCACCGAATTGCGCGGGACGCAAAGCATGCACGATCTCGCCGATCAGGTCGTCGGTCGCTGGTTCACTGAGCAATTCGCACATGAACATGCCGCGTATGTCGACGTCCTCCGGAGGGTGCTTGCCGATCAGGATCCCGCTGGATACGCGGAGGCATCCCGGTGGGTAGCGTGCGCGGATTTGCGTCAGGAGCTGGAGCGAATCGAGGTTCCGACGCTGGCGGTGAGTGCTCGCGCTGACACATCGTTCGCGGACGGCGGACTGATGGACGTCCTTGCGCGCGTCGAGAACGTCTGGTTCCGACCGATACGCGGGGCGCACCTTGCCGCGCAAGAATCGGCCGCCGAGTTCTACGCAGCGGTATCGGTATTTCTTCGCGGCTTGCCGGGCGGGACGGCGATATCGCGTGCTTCGGATGGCGCGCCGGCGACAGCTGAAGTCTCGCCTCACACAGCGCAGCTCGTCGGTGCGCCGTTAACGTCGGAGAGGATCGAAGAATGAGTGCAACAGGCACTTCGACGCACGCGACAACTACCGGAGGTGATCTCGACCATCGTGGTTCGGTCGCAGACCTCGGGGTGACCGGGATGCTGCGGTTCGGTGCTGGACGCTGGGCGCGCGGTGAGGTGCTGGTGAGAAATGGCCGGGTGCTCGCACTGACCGAAGACGTGGGGGTCATACCGGCGACTCGCCGTTACGACGTGGGCGACGCCCTGGTGTTGCCAGGAATCGTCGACGCCCACGTGCATTGCCTCTCACACGCAGGGGAGGGCATCGCCGCCGCGACCGCTGCTGCGGCCGCGGGTGGAGTCACCACTATCGTCGAGATGCCGTTCGACGCCACTGGGCCGGTTAACTCGGTGGAACGCTTCAAGCGAAAGCGCGAGTTGGTGGAGTCGCAGGCACATGTCGACGTCGCGCTGCTCGGCACTGTGAGGCCCGGTGGGGGTTGGAAGGACGCCGAGGCGTTGCGTGCGGCTGGAGTCTGCGGCTTCAAAGTTTCGCTCTTCGACACCGATCCGGTTCGGTTTCCGCGGGTCAGCGACCCCGAATTGCTTGACGTGATGCGGGTTGTGGCAGACACACGTGCCACGCTCGCGATTCATGCCGAGAACAACGAGATGGTGAAGGCGCTGATTGACTACGAAAACTCTGTCGACGGCTTCGATCCGCGCGCGCACCTTCGGAGCAGACCCCCGATCAGCGAGCGGCTCGGTGTCATCGTTGCTCTCGAGATTGCCCGTGAGCTAGGTACCCGGTTGCACCTATGTCACCTCAGCCATCCGCGAGCGGTCGACCTGGTTTCGTGGTACGCCGACAACGGTACGGACGCGACCGTGGAGACGTGCCCGCACTATTTGACGTTCACCGGTGAAGACATGGTTGAGCATCGCGGTCGCCTGAAAATCAACCCACCGCTGCGTTCGCGCGAGGATCGGGACGGCATGTGGGCCAGCTTGATAGCCGGTGACGTGGACGTGGTCGCGTCCGATCATGCGCCATGGCCCGCCGCATATAAGGACAATACAAATATTTTCGCTAATCATTCAGGCGTGCCGGGGGTGGAGACGATCGTGCCGGTCGTCCTGTCAGCTGCACTCGAGCGCGGGCAGGCATGCCTGGATGCCGCGATCGACGCGATGACCAAGACTCCCGCGATGAGGTTCGGCCTGGCTCCGCGCAAAGGCGAATTGGCTCCTGGCGCCGACGCGGACATCGTTGTGTTCGACCCTTCGGCTCCGAACGTGCTGGACGAGACTCGGATGCACTCCAATGCCGGGTGGAGCCCATATCACGGGATGCCGCTGAAAGGTCGCATCGCCATGACTTTTTCGCGGGGTCGGCTTGCATGGGACGGCACGACAGTCGTCGCAACGCCGGGCTCGGGTGGCGCAATCCACCCGGGCGTGTGATTGGTGGCGGCATGAAGGATTCCGGGTTGGCAATGAACCATCGATCGTCGCTTGTTCGCGGCCTGCATATCATCGACATTGTCGCTGCGGCCGGCCCTCTTCGGATCGGTGACATTGCGGCACGGGCTGACCTCCCGCTTTCAACGGTGTACCGGTACGTTCGCTTCCTTCGGGAAGCCCGCTACCTGGTCGAAATCGATGGATCTTTCGCGCTCGGCAGCAGGTTCGGCGCCGGAGAACGTCGCGAGACGGGCCACCTCGTCCGTCTGGCCGAGCCGGTTTTGCGGAAGCTTCGCGACGAGACCGCCGCGGCTGCGATTCTCACTGTGCGGGTGCAGACGACTGCGCTGTGCCTGGAGAGGATCATGCCGCAGCGACGATTTCAGCTCTCATTTCAGCGGGGGGCGATGCGACCGCTGTATGCGGGGGCTAGCGCTACTGCGCTGCTCGCATGGGCGCCGTCGGACATCGTCGACAAGGTCACGGCGGGGCCGATCCGGAAAATCACCGCAAACACCAGAGACAAGCGTGACCTCATTCGGGAGCTGGCGGTCATTCGCGAACAGGGCTTCGCCGTGAGCTTCGGCGAGGCTGACCCTGAAATGGTCGCTGTCGCGGCGCCTGCGTTTCGGGCCGAGACCTGCGTGTGCGTATTAAGTATTGCTGCCGCCCGTACCGCGCTCCCAGCGCCGAAACTCGACGATGCGGTGGGATCCGTGCTGAGGGCCGCAGCCGAACTCAGCCAACGGCTCGGCTCAGTCGACGGCGCATTGGCTTGGGTCACGGGCGACGAGCCGGTTTTAGCGTCCGCCGCGCAAGGCCGGCTTGCGGCGAGTCCGTCGGTCACGCCGCTTCGGCGATCCTCATCGGCAAAGGAATAGATATGGCTGCCATCGGCACCGATGGTCTTCGCGAACGAATCCAGGACGGGATCGAAGACCTGTCGAAGCTCACCGATGATGCGTTCGTTGGATGGGGTCGGGTCGTGTTCTCCGAGCCGTATCGCGTCGCAAGGGATTGGGTGCGCAGGCGCATGGTTGAGGCCGGATTGGAAACGCGGATCGATGCTTCCGGCAATATCGTCGGTAGATTGCAGGGTGAAGGCGCCGCGAAACCGATCGTCACGGGTTCACATACCGATACCGTCGTCGGCGGCGGCCGTTTCGATGGCGTGGTCGGGGTTCTCGCAGCGATCGAAGTGGCGCGGCTCGTACGCGAGTCGGGCCAACGCCTGCATCACGATTTGCTGGTCGTCGATTTCCTTGGTGAAGAAGCGAACGAGTTCGGTGTCAGCTGTATCGGGAGTCGTTCGGTTGCGGGACTTTTGGCGGCGGATCAGCTCGAGCGTCGAGACCTCGCGGGTCGGCGACTCGGTGATGTCATGGAATCGTTCGGCCTCGACGTAGGGGGCTCCCTGTCCTCGGCGTGGGGACGGGGGAGCCTGCACGCGTTTGTCGAACTGCACGTCGAGCAGGGTCCGTTGCTCGAGCGGCAGCACAAGTCGATCGGCGTGGTCACGGCAATCGCAGGCATTGAGCGGCTCACCGCCGTCTTTGCCGGGCGCGCTGATCACGCGGGCACGATGCCCATGACAGAACGACTCGACGCGTTGACTGCGGCTGCGGAGGCGATCGTCACGATTGAGCGTGAGGGATGCGGTGCACCGGTTCACGCGGTCACGACTACCGGCAGGATCGAGTCGACCCCGGGCTCGTTCAACGTCATTCCCGAACGTGCGCAGATCTGGGCGGAGTTGCGTAGCATCGAATCGTCGTGGCTGACCGGCGCGCGGCGTCGACTTGCTGAACAGCTTGCGGCTGATGCTGCTGCGCGTGGTGTGGGAGTCGATCTCGAGTGGCTGAGTGATCAGGATCCGGTTCCCACTGACCAATCGATTCAGGGTGCTATCGGGCGTGCTGCCGACATGCACGGGCTCGCTTGGACGGCAGTCCCGAGCGGCGCTGGCCACGACGCTGCCCACATGGCGCACATGGGTCCCATGGGCATGATTTTCGTTCCGTCGGCCGGCGGACGGAGTCACTGTCCGCAGGAGTGGACCGAGCTCGCTGACATTGCGTCGGGTGTCGAAGTCCTCCTCAGTACGATCACCGATTTAGACGCTACCTCGACGGTGGCACGTGTCTAGTGCGGTAAGGCGCTAGGCCACGGCGACGATGAGCAACCTTGTGAGACTTCGGTGAGCGGACCGGCGGAGTATGACGACGTCATCGACGTCGTCGATCTGTCTGCCGTGATCGTGACGGTGTGCGCGAAACGGTGAACGCGCCGGCCGCCTCGTCACTATTAATACTTCGTGCAGTTTCGATCCGCCGCAATACGCGGTGTGGCTTGTACGAACGGCATGTATCAAGTCGCGCCGCGTGCGAAATCACTCGCCGTCCATCTGTTGACTCATGCCGACCCGTCATTAGCCGAGCCGTTCGGCGGCGTCACCAGTCGTGACGCTGACAAGTTCGAAAAACGCGAGTGGGACGACGCGGGCGATTCCCAAGCCGTGGGACGTCGGCTCGGCGCGGTTGCTGGGCCTGGTTGGGATTTGAGGCGCTCGCCACCACGAGCAGCGGCTCCGCGATGACACGCGGCCAGTTGGACGGTGGCACAGCATCGGCCCACTTCTCACCGCGCTAAGCGCCGCGGGCCTCACCGGCTTGCTCGCCGCGTTGGCTGTGGTGCTGCTCGTCGGTGGCTTCACGACGATTCGTCACGTCACGGTCTGACGGGACCACCAGACGCGGGCCTTCGGCCGTAGGTGATCGCATGTACCGGTGTGAGGTCGACGTGGCCGATGTCGACGAAGCCGTGCCGCGCAAGCAGGTCGTCGTATGCCGTGCGTGGCAGCAGCTGGTCGTCGATTTGTGCCTCGAAGAATTGGATGCCGCTCATCACCCGCCCCGGAACGCTGCGTAGTGCGTCTAACGATTCCGGGAACGGGAAATCCGAGATCACGAACCAGCCGCCCGGTTCAAGTCCCGCGCGGATATTGCGCGTGACGCGGTCAATGTCGCGGCATTCGTGCATCGAGATGTTGTTGATGACGCACGCCGCCTGCTCGTCAATCGCCATCGCTTCGAGCGGGCTGTGCACCAGGCGGCAGCGATCCATGACACCGGCGTCGCGAAGCCTTCGCTCCGCGAGCTCGATCGAGTGTCGGTCGCCGTCCACGCCGAGGATCTCGCAGTTCGGATACGTGTGGGCTAACCGCACCATTCCGACACCCGAGCCGCAGGCGGTATCGACGATGCGACCGCCGAGATCGAGCTGGTCGGCGAGACCTGGCACCTGCGCGATTCCGCCAGGGACGAGACGGGTGTAGAACGGCAGGCCGGTGTCGGCGACTCCCGCGATCCAGTCGGGGCCGCAGGAATCCCACCACAACCGTTCGCCGCTTCCGAGCACCGACTCGAAGCGGTCGAACACTTCGTGCTGTTCCAAGACCGTGAAGACGCCGCCGACGTAAGCCGGATGTGCTGTGTCGAGCAGCAGTGTCGCCACGTGCGGCGCCAGCCGGTATCGCGTTTCCAACGAGATGGACGACGGCTCGCCGTCCCCATTGCAGATGCCGCTCGCCACCGCCCCGCGGCACCATACGGCGACGTAGAACGGGTCGAGTTTGAGCCGCTCGGCGAGTTCGTCCGCGGAGATCCCTGTCCGCGTATCGGCGTCCGCCAGCGCCTGGATCAATCGTTGCCGGAGTCCGATCGCGACAACGCGGTGCCCCACGAAGCCGGCGATGTGGGCGAGTAAGTGGGATGCCTGCTCGCGCGGGGTGATATCTGGCGCTGGCTCGGCTGCGGCCGTTGCGGCATTTGCTGAAGTTGCTGTGGTCGTCATAGGTCGCTCCGTTGCGGGGGGCTGAACGCCGTCCAGCCTGCCGTCGGCTACTTTGCGCGGCTAGTTCCGTTCTTGTAGCGCGCCGGTACAGGATCTGTACTAGGTAGGTAGCACGGCTTTATGGTGCGGACGACGACGCAGCGGGAGGTAAGTCGATGGGTGCGTACGGTCAGTTTTGTCCTGTGGCCAAAGCAATGGAGCTGCTCGACGAGCGCTGGACGATGCTTGTGGTACGCGAACTATTAGTGGGCAGCAGGTATTTCAACGAATTGCGTCGCGGCGTGCCACGTATGTCGCCAGCGCTGTTGTCCAAACGTTTGCGGACCCTGGTGAGCGCGGGGGTAGTGGAGCGAAGGCAGCACAGTGGCCGGATTGCGTACTCGCTGACCGAAGCCGGCATGGAGTTGTTCCCCGTGGTCGACGCGCTCGGTCGGTGGGGCGCACGCTGGATCCCCCAGCTCGGCGACGAAGATCTCGATCCGCATCTGCTGCTGTGGGATCTGCATCGCAACCTCGATCTCGCGGCGATGCCAAATGGCCGTACGGTGCTGAAGTTCCAGTTCCCCGACGTGCGCGGTTCAGCGGCGAGGTGGTGGATCGTGGTCGCGACGGACGGCGTCGATATCTGTGACAGCGATCCGGGTTATCCGGTCACGGTGTCGGTCACAGCGCCACTCAAGACGATGACCGCTCTGTGGCGCGGCGACATTACGTGGGCGCAGGCCAGTCACGATGGACTGCAAATCGACGGACCCGCCTGGGCGCGCCGCGCACTGCCACGTTGGCTTCGGTTGTCGACGTTCGCGAGCGTGCCGCGGCCCGTCGCATCGGCCTGACGCCGCCGATGCGGAAGGAATCGGATAGTCGTCGCCTGCCGCACTCGTTCGGCTTACTACGATCTTTTCCGGATGACGCTGAACCTCTCGCCGTTCTCG
>Ga0068855_100003599_pt1 | contig 18930 bp, 16 predicted proteins | sample KBSCornC52_FD_66592 | JGI IMG/M metagenome (GOLD analysis project Ga0068855, IMG submission 66592) | Corn rhizosphere microbial communities from Kellogg Biological Station, Michigan, USA - KBS Corn C5-2 | ecosystem: Host-associated > Plants > Roots > Rhizosphere > Soil ...
TTGCCGATCAACCGGTTTGGAGCACCTGTGGCTCCGGGGTCGGTCGCCGGGGCGGGCCGCCTCGTCGCTTTGTGCGGTGGCGCGAGGGCAGCGGGGCGGGGAAAAAGTGCGGCCCAAGGCCCGGTTGGCGAGACTTGGGCTGCCCTTTTGGCTAAGAGGCGCCGTCTGCCGTGGGATAGAACCGCCATGCCGCCTGCCGAACCCGTCCTTTCCGGAAACCCCGCGTCCGACGAGATCGCCGTCTCCATCGTCATGCCCTGCCTCAACGAGGCGCAGTCGCTGGCGCACTGCGTGGCCAATGCGCGCGAGGCGCTGGAGCGGAGCAAGGCGGCCTATGGCCTCTCCGGCGAAATCGTGATCGCCGACAACGGCTCGACCGACGGCAGCCAGGCGATTGCCTCCGGGCTGGGCGCGCGGGTCGTGCCGGTGGCGGCCAAGGGCTATGGGGCGGCGCTGATCGGCGGGTTCGACGCGGCGCGCGGGCGCTATCTCGTCATGGGCGATGCCGACGGGTCCTATGATTTCACCGACAGCGTCGCGATGATCGGCCGGCTCGAGGACGGCGCGGAGCTGTGCATGGGCTCGCGCTTCAAGGGCGGGATCAAGCCCGGGGCCATGCCCTGGAAGAACCGCTACATCGGCAACCCGCTGCTCACCGGCATCCTCAACCTGTTCTTCCGCTCCGGCATCGACGACGCGCACTGCGGCCTGAGGGCGATCCGGCGCGAGGCCTACCGCTCGCTTGGCCTCGAAAGCACCGGGATGGAATTCGCCAGCGAGATGGTGATCAAGGCGAGCCTCAAGCGCCTCAGGGTCGACGAGGTGCCGGCCACGCTCTCGCCCGACCTGCGCGACCGCGCGCCGCACCTGCGCCCGTGGCGCGACGGCTGGCGGCACCTCAGGTACCTGTTCATGCTGAGCCCGACCTGGGCCTTCGGCGTCCCCGCCCTGCTGCTGGCCGGGATCGGGGGGGCGATCCTCGCCATCGCCGGCCTCCACGCGCTGGGGCTGCTGCACGGGCCCAATCACTTTGGCGTCAGCTGGACGACGCTGGCGACCTTCATGGTCACGAGCGGGCACTTCGCCGCGATCATGGCCGTGGCGACGCACTTCTACGGAGTGCGGCAGGGATACCGTAACCTGAGGCCTTGGCTGGCGCGGCTGGAGCCGCTGCTGACGCTGGAGACCGCGCTGGTGACCGGCGGGGTGCTGATCGGGGTCTCGCTGGTCGAGCTGGTCGCAGTCGGCGTGTGGTGGGGGTCGAACGACTTCGCCGCCCTGCCCAACCAGCTGCCGCTGCTGCTGGCGATCGGGACCGGGGTGATCGGCCTCCAGACCGTGTTCGGCGGGGTGCTGCTGGCGGTGATCGCCGGGCACCGGGCGCAGCTGACCCCGGTGCCGCTGGAGCGGCCGCACACGGCGGTGCGGCAGGCGGCATGACCCCCTGGCTCAGCGTCGTCGTGCCGGTGCACGAGGGCGCGCGGTTCCTGCCTGCCACGCTGGAATCGGCGGCGGCGGAGCGGCCGGAAGGGGTCGAGTTCCTGCTCTACGATTCGAGCGACGACCTTGGGGTGAGCAGGGCCGTGGCCGAGCGCTTCGCCGACCGGCTGGCCCTGCGCTACGTGGCGACACCGGAGCTGAAGCCGTGGACCGCCAAGACCAACCGCGGCGTGCGCGAGGCGGCGGCAGGCCACGTCGCCATGCTGCACCAGGACGACCTGTGGCTGCCAGGCCATCTCGCCGCCGTTCGGGAGGCGCTGGCCTCGGCATCTGAGGTGGCGATGACGCTGGGGCCGTCGCGCTACATCGATGCGGCGGGGAATGACGTGGGCCCATGGGGCCTGCCGTTCGCGCCGGGGCTGCATGAGGGGGCTGAGTTCGCGGCAACAATGATCGTGCAGAACACGGTGGCGATCCCCAGCCCGGTGATCCGGCGGGAGGCCTGGCTTCAGGTCGGCGGGATGGACGAGGCGCTCTGGTACACCGCCGACTGGGACCTTTACTTGAAGCTCGCCGGGGCCGGGCCGGTTCACGTCCGCCCCGGAGCGACGACGGCGTTCCGGCTCCACGGCTCGTCGCTGACCATGACCGGCAGCCGCAAGGCGGAGGAATTTCGCGAGCAGCACGAGGTGGTGCTGGCGCGGCATCTGGCCGCGGTTCCGCCCCGGTTGCGCGCGCGGCAGGAGCGGCTGGCGCGGGCGGCGGTAGCGGCGAACTGTGCGCTCGCGGCGGGATCGCGTGGGGGGATGGGCGCGCTCATGCGCGGGCTGGGCGCGGTGCTGGCGCTGGGGCCGCTGGCCTGGGGGCAGTTCCTTGCCCAGACTCGGCTGATCGACCGGGTGCGGCCGCGGCTGCGGCTCGCCATGGCGGGAGCGCTGCGCGGATGACCGGCGTTGTCCGCTCGGGCCCGCGCTATCTCGCCGGGGCGGTGCTGTGCGCCGTGATCAACAACGTTATCCTGATTGCCGGGGCGCATCTGGGCGTGCCCGACACCGTCGGCGTGATCCTGACCTTCCTGATCGGCTCATCGGTGGGCTATGTGTGGCACGCGCTCGTCACCTATGGCGACCGCCTGCACTGGCGCGCCTATGGCCAGTTCATGGCCGGCGGGGCCTTGGGCGTGCCGCTGTCATGGCTGCTGATCATGCTGTTCCGCAAGGGCCTGGGCTGGCCGATGGAATGGACCGCGCCGGCGGCGACCGTGCTGCTGCTGATCTACAATTACCTCAACGCCCGGGCGGCGATCCACTGGCGCAGACGCAAGGCCTGACGGAACATTCGTCGCCCTCGCGCGCTCCATCGGCATGGCAGCGCGTGCATACTGGTCGGGCCAGATCAGGCTGGCCCTCGTCTCGATCCCGGTCGAAATCTACCCGGCGACCCGTTCGGCCGGGCGGATCGGCTTCAACATGATCCATGAGCCCAGCGGACAGCGGGTGCGCTACCAGAAGGTGGTGCCGGGCGTGGGCGAGGTCGATCCCGAGGAGATCGTCAAGGGCTTCGAAATCTCGAAGGGCAACTACGTGCTGCTCGAGGAAGAGGAGATCGAGGCCGCCAAGGTGGAGAGCCGGCGAACGCTGGACCTCGTCCAGTTCGTCGACAGTTCCGAGATCGACGTGCTCTATTTCGAGAAGCCCTACTTCGTGGTCCCGGCGGACGACCTTGCCGAGGAGGCCTATGTCGTGCTGCGCGACGCGCTGAAGGCGAGCGGCAAGGTGGGCGTGGGGCAGATCTCGGTGCGCGGGCGCGAGCACCTGGTGGCCCTCAAGCCCTGCGGGCGCGGCATGGTGCTGGAGATCCTGCGCTATGCCGACGAGGTGCAGAAGGCCCACGGCTTCTTCGCCGAGATCGGCGAGGAGAAGCCGCAGCCCGAACTGCTCCAGCTGGCGACCAGCCTGATCGAGCAGAAGAGCGGCAGCTTCGAGCCGGGCAAGTTCCACGACCGCTACGAGGATGCGCTCAAGCGGCTGATCGAGAAGAAGAGCAAGGCCAAGGGCAAGCTGGTGCTGGAGGACGTGGAAGCGCCGGCGCCCCGAGGCGGCAACGTGATCGACCTGATGGCGGCGCTGAAGAATTCGCTAGGCGGCGGCGGTGCCGCTCCGGCTGAACCGGCCGAGGCCAAGCCCACCCGCAAGCGCCCGGCGGCTCCCGCCAAGAAGCCCGCGGCGAAGACCCCGGCCAAGCGGAAGCGGGCCTGATGGCGACGAAAGACAAGCTTGCCGAATACAACCGAAAGCGGGATTTCACGCGGACCGCCGAGCCTTCGGGCAAGGCTCCGGCAAAGAGCGGCGGCAACAGCTTCATCGTCCAGAAGCATGATGCGACCCGGCTGCACTGGGACTTCCGGCTGGAAGTCGACGGCGTGCTCAAGTCGTGGGCGGTGACCAAGGGGCCGAGCGCGGACCCTGAGGAGAAGCGCCTCGCGGTGAGGACCGAGGACCATCCGCTGGCCTATGCCGAGTTCGAGGGGACGATCCCCAAGGGCGAATACGGCGGCGGCACGGTGATGCTGTGGGACAAGGGGACCTGGGAGCCGATCAAGGGCAAGTCCGCGAAAGACCTCGAGAAAGGCCACCTCCACTTCGTGCTCCACGGCGAGCGGATGAAGGGCGAGTGGATCATCTTCCGCCTCAAGCCCCGCCCGGGCGAGAAGCGCGAGAACTGGCTGCTGCGCAAGGTGACCGATGCCTATGCCGCGGCTGGCGACATGCTGGTCGAGCGCGGGCTCACCTCGGTGCTCACCGGGCGCACCATGGCCGAGATCGCCGCAGATGCCGAAGGCGCGCATAGCCTCAAGGGCAAGAGTGGCAAGGCCTTCGCCGCGGAGATGGACAAGGCGGCCAGGCGCAATGCGGCCTTGAAACCCAAGGCAAAAACCCGCGCCAAGGGCCTGCCGGAGTTCCGCCCCGTGCAGCTGGCGACGCTGGTCGATGCCGTGCCGGCGGGCAACGGCTGGATGCACGAGGTCAAGTTCGACGGCTACCGCGCGCTGGTGGCGGTGAACGGCGGCGAGGTGAAAGTGTTTACGCGCAATGGGTTGGACTGGACGGAGAAGTTCCAGCCGCTGGCCCGAGCGCTGGCGGCGATGGACTTGCCTCGCGCGCTGATCGATGGAGAGATCGTCGCGCCGGGAAAGGACGGGAACCCGAGTTTCTCGGCGCTGCAGGCGGTGTTGAAGCGGGGGCATGGTTTGCAGGGGGAAGACAATCCCCTGCAATTCCATGCGTTTGACCTGTTGGAGCTGGACGGGGAGGACCTTTCTGGCCGGCCCAACCTGGAGCGCAAGGAGCGGCTGGGGGCCTTGCTCGCCGCTGCACAGCCGCCGATTTTCTTCGCCGCCCATGCGATCGGCGCGGGGCAGAAGCTGTTCGACGCGATGTGCGGCGCGGGCGGCGAAGGCATTGTTTCGAAACGGATCGATGGCTCGTACCTGGCCAAGCGCGGGCGCAACTGGGTGAAGATCAAGTGCATCCGGCGGCAGGAGTTCGTGGTCATCGGCTGGAAGAAATCCAGCACCCGGGCCCGGCCTTTTGCATCGCTGCTGCTCGGGCAGTACAACGAGGGTACACTGACCTACACCGGCAATGTCGGCACCGGTTTCGACGAGCGCACCCTGCGCGAAGTGGCCGAGGCCATGGCGCCGCTGGTGAGCGACGGGCCCCCGGCCGAAGTGCCGCGGGCAGACCGGCGCGGGGTGACCTGGCTCAGGCCTGAGCTGGTGGCCGAGGTTGCCTTTGCCGAATTTACCGCCGATGGTTCGGTGCGGCACGCGAGCTTCCTGGGGCTGCGGGCCGACAAGCAGGCGAAGGACGTGGTGCCCGAGCGCGCGGAACATCTTGCCGAGGGTGGTGACGCCCTGCCCGAGAGCCCGGTGAAGATCAGCAACCGGGGGCGGGTGATCTATCCCGAAAGCGGGCTGACCAAGGGCGAGCTCGCCGACTATTACCTGCAGGTCGCCCCGCTGATGCTGCCGACCATGGGCGGGCGGCCGATCAGCCTGATCCGCTGCCCGCAGGGCCGGGCCAAGCAGTGCTTCTTCCAGAAACACGATGCCGGGACCTTCGGGCCGCACGTCCGCCACGTGCCGATCGCCGAGAAGGACGGGCATCTCGAGGAATATATCTATGTGGACGATGCGGCGGGGATCCTCTCCTGCGTGCAGATGGGGGCGATCGAGTTTCACGGCTGGTGTTCGCTCGCCAGCGACGTCGAAGCGCCCGAGCGGCTGGTGATCGACCTCGACCCGGACGAGGGGCTGGGGTTCGAGGCGGTGAAGCAGGGCGCGAAGGACATCCGCCGCAAGCTGGCGGACCTCGGACTGGTGTCGTTCGCCATGCTGTCAGGCGGCAAGGGGGTGCACGTGGTCGTGCCGCTGACGCCGGGGCATACGTGGGCGCAGCATGCGGACTTTGCGCACCGGTTCGCAGGCGCGCTCGCGCTGGGGGATCCGGAGCGCTACGTGGCGACGATGAGCAAGGCCAAGCGGACGGGGAAGATCTTCGTCGACTGGCTGCGCAACCAGCGGGGATCGACGGCCGTGATGCCCTATTCGGCACGGGCGCGGGAGAATGCGCCGGTGGCCGCGCCGGTGAGCTGGGAGGAGCTGGATGGCCTCGCCAGCGCGCATGAGTTCACGATCCGGGATGCGGGCAAGCTGCTGGAGCGGGCCAGCGCGAAGGCCCTGCAGGGCTGGGGCGTGGCGGAGCAGGTGCTGCCGGAGGTTTGAGCCTTCTCCCCTCCCGCAGGCGGGAGGGGGTGGGGGTGGGCGCGCGCAGCGCTGGGCCGCAGGCCCACCCCGCTGCGACTAGGTTCGCCTTCGGCTCACCAAGTCTCGCTGCCCCTCCTGCCTGCGGGAGGGGAGTGCGGTAAGGCAGGAACCGGGCCGGTCCTCACGCGTCCGAATCCCCATGAAACCCAAGGACTTGCCTGAAGAGGCTCGCGAGCTTGCCGACTTTGCCGTGCGGGTGATGGACAAGGTCTGCGACGCTCGCCTGTCGGTCGCCACGGCGGAGTCCTGCACCGGGGGCTTGCTGGCCTCGCTGCTGACCGACCTTCCGGGCGTGAGCAACGGGTTCGAGCGGGGCTTCGTCACCTATAGCGAGCAGTCCAAGTGCGAGCTGCTGGGGATCGATCCGGTGCTGATCGCGCGGCACGGGGTGGTCAGCCGGGAGATCGCCGCAGCCATGGCTGACGGCGCGCTGGCGAACAGCAAGGCCAAGGTGGGCGTGGGGATTACCGGCTATGCGGGCCCGGGCGGCGAAGGTGAGGCCGGGCTGGTCCACGTGGCGGCGCGGCGCAAGGGCGGGCGGCTCTATTCGCGCGAGTGCCACTATGGCGACATCGGGCGCGACCGGGTGCGGATGCTCGCGGCCCATGCCGCGCTGGAGCTGATCGAGGAGGCCCTCGACGAAGGCCGGGCCGCGTCCGGCTTGGGTGGGCCACGTCCTGGCGAACGGACGGAACCGGGCTGAGCGGCGGGGCATTGGCCGGGCACTCTCTAGCCCGGAGGCTCCCATGCCCGAACCGCAACCCCAGCAATTCCAGCACCGGCAACAGCAGCCCAATGGCCACGACGACGCCCCGGCGACATCGTCGAAGCACCTCAAGGCCGACCGCAGCCTGTTCGCCGAGTCTGTGACGATCCAGCGTTCTCCGGGGGACCTCTACGCCTTCTGGCGCGATCCGCTGAACCTGCTGGCGGTGATGGAGAACGTCCAGTCGATTGTGCCGATCGACAAGGATCGTTCGACCTGGACGGTGAAGGGCCCGGGCGGATCGCATTACACATGGGTCTCGCGGATCACCCATGACGTGCCCGGAGAGGAGCTGACCTGGCAATCGGAGCCGGGCGGCGAGGTCGAAAATTCCGGGCGCGTGCAGTTCCTCGACGCCGGCCGGCGCGGCTGCGTGGTGCGGGTCACCACGGCCTACGATCCCCCGGGCGGGGTGGTCGGACGGACGCTCGCCAAGATCATGCAGCGCGAGCCGCGCATCCAGACCCGGCGCGACCTGCACCGGCTGAAGCAGCTGATGGAAACCGGCGAGATCGCCACCTCGGCGCGCAATCGCCGCGAGTTCGCGGAACGCGAAGGAGACGACAAATGAAGGCGATCACCTGGCACGGCAAGCACGACGTGCGCTGCGACACGGTCGACGATCCGGAAATCCTCAACCCGCGCGATGCGATCATCCGCATTACCTCGACCGCGATCTGCGGCTCGGACCTCCATCTCTACGACGGCTATATTCCCGCGATGAAGCCAGGCGACGTGCTGGGGCACGAGTTCATGGGCGAGGTGGTCGAGATCGGCGGGCGCTCGACGCTGAAGGTCGGCCAGCGGGTGGTCGTGCCCTTCCCGATCGCCTGCGGTTCCTGCTTCCATTGCGGCAAGCACCAGTACTCGGCCTGCGAGAACGCCAACCCGGCCGACAAGCAGGACATGGGCCGCGAGGCCTATGGCGAGCCGATGAGCGGGATTTTCGGCTATTCGCACCTCACCGGTGGCTATTCCGGCGGCCAGGCGGAATATGTGCGGGTGCCGTTTTCCGACTTCGGCCCCCTGGTGATCCCGGACGATTCGATCCCCGACGAGAAGGTGCTGTTCCTCTCCGACATCCTGCCGACCGGGTGGATGGCGGCGGAGAACTGCGAGATCGAACCGGGGGACACGGTGGCCGTCTGGGGCTGCGGGCCGGTCGGTCTCTTCGCCGTGCAATCGGCCTTCCTGATGGGCGCCGAGCGGGTGATCGCGATCGACCATTATCCGCACCGGCTGGAGCTGGCGCGCGGGTTCGGCGCTGAGACGATCAACTTCGAGGAAAGCAAGGTCTACGAGGCCCTATGGGACATGACCGGCGGGATCGGGCCTGATGCCTCGATCGACTGCGTGGGGATGGAATCCCACGGCGCCTTTGCCGACAACGTGATCGACCAGATCAAGGCCAGCACCTTCCTCGGCACCGACCGGCCCCACGTGATCCGGCAGGCGATCATGGCGACGCGCAAGGGCGGGCGGATCTCGATGCCGGGCGTCTATGGCGGGTTCGCCGACAAGTTCCCGATCGGCGCGCTGATGGAGAAGGGGCTGACCCTGCGCACCGGGCAGACCCACGTGCACCGCTACACCCGCCCGCTCTACACCGCGATTGCCGAGGGCAAGATCGACTCCACCTTCCTGATCAGCCACCGTCTGCCGCTCCACCAGGGGCCGGTGGGCTACAAGAACTTCAAGGAGCAGCAAGACAGCTGGACCAAGGTGGTGCTGAAGCCGGGGATGGCGGCTGCGGCTTGACGTGGGGGGCTCTTCGCTCGCGGGTGTCGAGCCCCCTCCCCCCAGCCCCTCCCCGCAGGGGAGGGGAGATGGTTAGGCCAGCCAGTGCCTGGCCAGGCCGACGTGGAGTTTGACGCCCGTCTCCATGATGGAATCGTTGAAGTCGTAGCCCGGGTTGTGCAGCGGCGCGGCTTTTTCCGGGCTGCCCTGGCCCAGCCAGATATAGGCGCCGGGGCGGTGCTGGAGCATGAAGGAGAAGTCTTCGGAAGTTGCGGCGGGCGCCGGTGCGAGGCTCGCCGTTGCCACGGTTGCCGCGACTTCCAGCGCATCGGCGGCGGCCTTCGGGTCGTTGATCGTCGCCGGATAGTAGCGGTCGTAGTCGAGCTCGGCACCCACCTCGAAGCTGGCGGCAATGCCGGCGAGGATCTGGCGCATGCGCTGCTCGATCCGGTCCTGCACCGCGGGATCGAAGCTGCGCACGGTGCCGCCGACCATGGCTTCGGCGGGGATCACGTTGTGGGCATGGCCGCCGTGGATCTCGGTGACCGAGAGCACGGCCGCGGCCGAGGCCGGCACGGCGCGGGCGACCACGGTGTTGAGCTGCTGCACCAGGCTGGCGGCGGCGAGCAGGGTGTCGGGCGTGTCGTGCGGGACCCCGGCATGGCCGCCCTTGCCGGTGAGCCGGATGCGGAACTTGTCGGCCGCGCCCATGATCGCGCCGGGGCGGGTCTGGACCGTGCCGGCGGGGAGCGCCGGCCAGTTGTGCAGGGCATAGATGCGGTCGCAGGGGAAGCGGTCGAACAGGCCGTCCTCGATCATCGCCCGGGCGCCGCCCTCGCCTTCCTCGGCGGGCTGGAAGATGAAGTTGACCGTGCCGGTGAACTGCGGATCGGCGGCGAGCACCCGCGCGGCGCCGAGCAGCATGGCGACGTGGCCATCGTGGCCGCAGCCGTGGAAGCAGCCGGGGTGCGTGCTGGCGTAAGGCAGGTTGGTCTGCTCATCGATCGGCAGGGCGTCCATGTCGGCGCGCAGGCCGAGGCTGCGCTGGCCCTCGCCGACGCGCAGGACCCCGACCAGGCCGGTTCCGCCGATCCCTTCGTGAACTTCGAGCCCGATCTCCCGTAGCGCCGCGGCGATCCGCGCGGCGGTGCGATGCTCGCTATAGGCCAGCTCCGGGTGGGCATGGATGTCGCGCCGGAAGGCGATGAGGGACTCGATGTCGGTCATGGCTGTCTCGTCCCGGATCTTGTGCCGCCTGCGGCCGAATTCCTAGTGTTGGTCGCCAAACAAGTTTTGGATCGGGAAGTGGTGTTTGATGAAGGGGCTCTTGATCACGACGTAGCTGAAGTACTTCTCGATCCCGTAGTCGCTCTCGAGCATGCCCTCGATGATCGACTGGTAGTGCGCCACGCCGCGCGCGACGAACTTCAGCAGGTAGTCATAGCCGCCGCTGACGAGGTGGCATTCGACGATCTCGTCGAGCTTGGCGATCCGCGCCTCGAACCGCGAGAAATCGCCGCGCCGATGTTCGGTCAGGGTGATCTCGGTGAAGACGGTGAGGAATTCGCCGAGCTTGTTGAGGTTCACATGGGCGCCGTAGCCGGTGATGTAGCCGGCCTGTTCGAGCCGCTTGACGCGCGTGAGGCAGGGGCTGGGCGAGAGGCCCACGGCATCGGCCAGCTCGACATTGGTGATGCGGCCCGACTGCTGGAGCTTGGCGAGGATCTTGAGGTCGATCCGGTCTAGCTTGGGTGCGGGCAGCATCGGCGATCCCCCTGTCAGGCCAGTGCCGAACGGACGTCCGGCATCTCGAGCAGCTGGTCGAGCGAGCGTTCGACCCGCTCGAAGATCTGGTCCATCTCGCTGTCAGAACAGCACAATGCCGGAGCAAAGCCAATCACCGCGTTGGGGAAGCAGCGCAGGATCACGCCGTTATCCCACGTCAGCTTGCCGAGGCGGCCGCCGACATCGAGCTCAGGACCGAAGGGGGTCTTGCCCGCCTTGTCGCTGACCAGCTCGATCGCGCCGACCATGCCGCGGGCGCGGACGTCGCCGACCAGCGGGTGCGCCTTGATCGCCGCCATCCGCTCGGCCATGCGCTGGCCGGCGCGGACCCCGTTCTCGAGGATCCCGCCCTCGCGGTAGAGCCGCAGGACTTCGAGGGCGACCGCGGCGCTGACCGGGTGGCCGGAATAGGTGAAGCCGTGGCCGACGACGAGCGGGCTCGCATCGGCGATCGCCTGGTAGACGTGATCGGCCATGAACAGCGCGCCCATCGGCGCGTAGCCGGAGGTGAGGCCCTTGGCGACGGTCATGAAATCGGGCGAGACGCCTTCGGCCTCGCAGGCGAACAGCGGCCCGGTGCGGCCGAAGCCGGTGATGACCTCGTCGACCAGCATGAGGATGCCGAGGCGCGTGCAGGCCTCGCGCAGGGCCTTGAGCCAGCCCTTGGGCGGCACGATCACCCCGCCCGATCCCTGGACCGGCTCGCAGCAGAAGGCGGCGACGTTCTCGGCGCCGAGTTCGGCGACCTTGGCCTCCAGCGCGGCGACGGTGCTGGCGATCACTGCCGCGTCGTCATGGCCCTCAGGGTGGCGATAGGGGTAGGGCGAGGCGATGTAGTGCTGCCAGGCGCGGGGCAGGTCGAAGCCGCGGTGGAAGTTGGCGAGGGCGGTGAGCCCGGCGCCGTTCGAGCTGGAGCCGTGGTAGCCCCATTCGAGCGAGATGAACTGCTTCTTGGTCGGCTTGCCGATCGCGTTGTAATAATGGACGATATAGCGGATCGCGCTGTCGACCGCGTCGGAGCCGCCGAGCGTGAAGTAGACGTGATCGAGCCCCGGCGGGGTCAGCGCGGTGAGTTCGCCGGCGAGGCGGATGGTCGGCTCGCTGGAGAAATCGAAATAGCCGGTGGCATAGGGCAGCTTGCGCATCTGCGCCGCGGCGGCTTCCACCACGCTGTCGTGGCCATAGCCGATGTTGACGCACCACAGGCCAGCGAAGCCGTCGAGGATCTCGCGGCCATTGCTGTCCTTGACCCAGACGCCCCTGCCTTCGGTGAGGATGCGCGCGCCGGCCTGCTCGTGGCCGCGGAAGGAGGTGACCGGGTGGATCAGGTGATCGCGGTCGATCTCCAGCAGGGAGCGGTTGGCGAGCGGGGCGTGCTGGGCATTGGGTGAGCTGGGCATGGGCTCAGACTAGGCCCTGGCGGCGCAGGGAAAAGCCGAAATTGCCAGTGCCGGATGGGTAGCCCGCCCATTTTGGCGGAAGCCGCGGAATTTTATGCCGCCACTTCCGCCCGGTGGTTTCAGCCCAATTCTGAAGCGATCGCCTTGCCGCAGTCGACGGTCGAGGCGCTGCCCTTGAGGTCGCCGGTGCGGCCGGCGGGGCTGGCCAGCACCGTCTCGATGGCCTTGACGATGGCATCGGCGGCCTCGGTTTCCCCGAAGTGATCGAGCATCATCGCCGCAGACCAGATCTGGCCGACCGGGTTGGCAATGCCCTTGCCGGCGATGTCCGGGGCCGAGCCGTGGACGGGTTCGAACAGCGAGGGGTGGACGCGGTCGGGATTGAGGTTGCCCGAGGGGGCGATGCCGATCGTGCCGGTGCAGGCGGGCCCCAGGTCGCTGAGGATATCGCCGAAGAGGTTGGAGGCGACCACCACGTCGAAGCGCTGCGGGTTCATCACGAACTGCGCGGTGAGGATGTCGATGTGGTACTTGTCGTGGGTCACGTCCGGGTAGTTCGCGGCCATGGCCTCGACCCGCTGGTCCCAGAACGGCATGGTGATGGCGATGCCGTTGCTCTTGGTGGCGCTGGTGACGTGCTTGCGCTCGCGCTTCTGCGCCAGCTCGAAGGCGTAGCGCAGGATCCGGTCGACCCCGAAGCGGGTCATCACGGTTTCCTGGATGACGACCTCGCGCTCGGTCCCGGGGAACATGTGGCCGCCGACCGCGGAATATTCGCCCTCGGTGTTCTCGCGGATCACCCAGAAGTCGATATCCCCCGGCTCGCGCCCGGCGAGCGGGCAGGGGACGCCCGGCATCAGGCGGACGGGCCGCACATTGGCGTACTGGTCATACTCGCGGCGGAACTGGATCAGCGAGCCCCACAGCGAGATATGGTCGGGCACGGTGTCGGGCCAGCCCACGGCGCCGAACAGGATCGCGTCGGGGCGGCCGATGCGCTCCTTCCAGTCTTCCGGCATCATCCGGCCGTGCTGCGCGTAGTAATCGCAGGAGGCGAAGTCGTGCCACTGCTGCTCAACCTCGAAGCCGAAGCGCTTGCCCGCCGCTTCGAGCACGCGGATGCCCTCGGGCATGACTTCCTTGCCGATGCCGTCGCCGGCGATGACGGAAACCGTGTAGCGACGGTTGGTGGCCATGATGCTTGTCCCCTGCCTGGTCAGATCTCGAGCCCGCCGATGTGGAAGGTCTTGGCCTCGAGGTATTCCTCGATCCCTTCGCGCCCGCCCTCGCGGCCGAGGCCCGATTGCTTGATCCCGCCGAAGGGGCTCACTTCCATGGCCATGCCGCCGGTGTTGAGCGCGACCATGCCCGTTTCCAGCCGTTCGGCAACCCGGAAGGCGCGCGAGAGGTCGCGGGTGTAGAAATAGGAGGCGAGGCCATAAGGCGTGTCGTTGGCCATGGCGATCGCCTCGTCCTCGCTGCCGAAGCGGAACAGCGCGGCGAGCGGGCCGAAGGTTTCCTCGCTGGCGAGCCTCATCTCGGGCGTGGCGCCGGTCATCAGCATCGAGTGGACGAAGTTGCCGTCATCGCGGCCGGAGCCGGTGGCGAGGAGCTTGGCGCCATGGGCGAGGGCGTCCTCGTAATGGCTCTTCACCTTGGTGACCGCCGCCGCGTTGATCAGCGGGCCCATGGTGGAGCCCGCTTCCATGCCGGGCGCGGCGTGGAGCGCGCTGACGGCCTTGGCTAGGCGCCCGGCGAAATCGTCGTAGATCGCGTCGGCGACGAAGATCCGGTTGGCGCAGACGCAGGTCTGGCCCGAATTGCGGAACTTGCTGGCCATGGTCGCGGCCACGGCGAGGTCGAGATCGGCGTCCTCGAAGACCAGCAGCGGCGCGTTGCCGCCGAGTTCGAGGCTGAGCTTCTTGATGGTCCGCGCGCTCTGTTCCATCAGCAGCGCGCCGACGCGGGTCGAACCGGTGAAGGAGAGCTTGCGCACGATCGGGCTGGAAGTGATCGCCGCGCCGATCTCGCCCGGCAGGCCGGTGACGAGGTTGATCGTGCCGTCCGGGAAGCCGGCGCGGCGGGCCAGTTCGACGAGGGCGATGGCGGTGAATGGGGTGAGCTCCGAGGGCTTGATCACCACGGTGCAGCCGGCGGCGAGGGCGGGCGAGCACTTGCGGGTGATCATCGCCGCCGGGAAGTTCCACGGGGTGATCGCGGCGGAAACGCCGATCGCCTCGGACAGGACGATGATCCGCCGGTTGCGTTCGGGGGCGGCGACGGTGTGGCCGCTCACCCGGCGGCCTTCCTCGGCGAACCACTTCACGAAGCTCGCGGCATAGCGGATCTCGCCCTGGGCCTCGGCGAAGGGCTTGCCCTGCTCGGCGGTCATGATCCGGGCGAGGTCGTCGCTGTTCTCGATGATCAGCGCGTGCCAGCGCTCGACGATCGCCGCGCGTTCGTGGGCGGTGCGCGCCTTCCAGTCGCCCCAGGCGGCATTGGCGGCGGCGATCGCCGCTTCGGTCTCGGAGGTGCCGCAGGCCGGCACCCGGCCGACCAGCCCGCCGTCGGCCGGCGAGGTGACCTCGATCCCGCCGCCGGCGGGCGCCTGCAGCCATTCGCCGCCGATCAGCGCGGCTTCGCGCAGCAGTGAGGGATCGGCCAGCTGGGGCCGGGCGGAAGTCAGCGTAGCAGTGGTCATGTCAAATCATCCCAGGCATTGGGCCGGCAGGGCCATCACGGTAGCGTCCGTGCCAGTGGCCGGCGCGGGGCCGCGTACCATGGTCACCACGTTGTCGACGTTGGGCAGGCCGAGTTCTCCGAGCCACGGGGAAAGCCCCGAGGCGCCGGTGACATCGAGGCGGCAGAACGAACCGGAATTGGTCGCCAGCCAGTGCAGGATCAGCGCCTTGGCCCCTTCCGCATCGGGCGCGACGACCGGGCCGATCGACCAGCCGTGGCCGAACCGGCGCAGCTGGGCAAAGCCGACGGGAACGTGGTCGCGGGTGAGGACCACGGTCGAGCCCTCGCCGGCGAGGGCCTCGAACAGGGCCGCGCGGTCCATGCCCGCGGCGCGCGAGTAGAGTTCGCCGAGCATGTCGTCCGCCCCGCCGCTGGGCCGGACGCGCTCGCCCGGGCGCAGTTCGGCGAGCGGCATGGCGCCGGCGACGGCCTGGTGCTGGTGGATCGTGCCGATCGCGACGAAGCCCAGCTTCTGGTAGAGCGGCAGCCCCGCCTCGGTGGCGTTGAGCATGACCGAGCGGCCCTCGAGCCGGTCAAGCATGGCCTGCATCAGCCGCCCGCCAAGGCCGCGGCGCTGCATCTTGTTGCTGACGATGACCAGGCCGATGGAGGCGAAGTCCGCGCCATAGCGCCAGCCCATGATCGAGCCGACGATCTCGCCGCCGCAGACCGCGACCACGCCTTCGCCCTGCTCAAGGAAGAAGGCCCAGTCCTCGGGGCGATGCGGCCAGCCCTGCTCGCGCGACAGTTCGGTCGTCGCCTCGAGATCGGCCGCGGTCATCGCGCGCAGCACGATATCGTCGGTCGACACCGGACGGGGCTCGGCGGGCGTGGCGATCGGGGCAGGGGTGGCCATGGTCAGTGCTCTCCTCCGATGACCCCGCGGCCCGTTGGCAGGCGGAGCGCGGGTTCATCTGCGAGTCTGGTCTCTAGGCGGCGCCAACTAGCATCGGGTGCCGGTTTTCCGAGAAATTTGGAACAATATCGCGGCGGGAGAACCGGCGATCGGGTGCAATGATCCCGCGCCTGACACGGGCCGGGCGAAACCATCGCCGCGCCGAATATTGCGCGGTCACGCGACCCGCTCGCCACTCTGGGCAGCAAGGGCCGAGGTCTCGTAGTGGCAGAGCCAGTCGTGGGCGCCCTCCCGGCGCAGCGGCACCGGCAGCCTGTCGCAGGTTCCGGCGATCGCCACCGAGCAGCGCGGCAGGAAGCGGCACAGGCCCTCCGCGCCCTCGCGCAGCGCGGCTTCGCGCGGCGGCTGGCGCTCGAGCCAGCCGCGCTCCATCGCCGGGACGGAGTCGAGCAGGAGCCGGGTGTAGGGATGGTGCGGTCCGGCGGCGAAGCGGGCGCGGTCGGCCTGTTCCACGGCTGTGCCGCCATAGAGCACCAGCACATGGTCGCAGAACGCGCGCACGGTGGAGATATCGTGGCTGATGAACACCGTGGCGAAGCCGAGGCGCTGGCGCAGCTCGTCGATCAGCTTGAGGATCGCCGCGCCGACGACGGTGTCGAGCGCGGAGGTCACCTCGTCGCAGATCAGCACTTCGGGTTCCGCGGCGAGGGCGCGGGCAAGGTTGACGCGCTGCTTCTGGCCGCCGGAGAGCTCGGTGCTGCGCCGTCCCGCAAGTTCGCGGGGGAGCTGGGTCAGGTTGAGCAGCTCGGTGACGCGCGCCTCGGCCGCCGCGCCGTCGAGGCCGTGGAACAGCCTGAGCGGGCGGGCGAGGATCTCGCCCACGCGCTGCGCGGGGTTGAGCGCGGTGTCGGCGTTCTGGAACACCAGCTGGACCTGCCGCAGCTGCTCGCGCGAGCGCTTTTCGAGCGCGGCGGGCAGGACCTCGCCCGAGAGCGCGACCTGGCCGGAAGCCGCCGGCAGGAGCCCGGCGACGACCCGGGCGAGGGTCGACTTGCCCGAGCCACTCTCGCCGATCACCCCCAGCGCCTCACCCCGGCGCAGGGTGAAGGACACGTCGTTGACCACGGGGATCGCGGGCACGCCGCCCTTCACCTTGCCGTAGCCGGCGACCAGGTTGCTCGCCGCGAGCACCACATCGCCCGGCGCCGGGCTCGCCGCATCGGCCTTCGGGCGCGCCGCGGCGAAGAGGGTGCGGGCATAGTCGGTCTGGGGCGCGGCGAGGACATCAGCGGCGGGGCCGTCCTCGATCAGCTTGCCGCCGTTGAGTACGGCGATGTGGTCGGCCATCTGCGCGACGACGGCGAGATCGTGGCTGACGTAGATCGCGGTCGCCCCAGCCTGGGCGAGGGCGTTCTTGAAGGCGCGCAGCACGTCGACCTGGGTGGTCACGTCGAGCGCGGTTGTCGGCTCGTCGAGGATCACCAGTTCCGGGCCGGTGATCAGCGCCATGGCCGCCATCAGCCGCTGCAGCTGGCCGCCGGATACCTGGTGCGGATAGCGCCGGCCGATCGTCTCGGGCGCGGGCAGGGCAAGGGCGCGGAACAGGTCGGTGGCGCGGGCCTCGGCCTCGGCGCGGGTGGCGAGGCCATGGACCAGCAGCGGCTCGATCACCTGGGCCATGATCGGGCGCGAGGGGTTGAAGGCGGCGGCAGCGCTCTGCGCGACATAGGAGACGCGCCGGCCGCGCAGGGCGGCAAGGCCCGTGCGGTCAAGCTGGTCGACCCGTGTATCGCCGACGCGGATCGTGCCCCCGGCGATCCGCGCGCCGAAGCGGGTGTGGCCGAGCAGCGAAAGCGCGATGGTCGTCTTGCCCGAGCCGCTCTCGCCGATCAGGGCAAGGACCTGCCCGCGCGGAATGGCGAAGGACACGTCGTCGACGATCGTCCGCTCGCCGCTGGGCGTGCGGACCGCGATGGTGAGGCCGGAGACTTCGACGTGCGCCTGTGTCATCCCCGGTCATCCACCGGCTTGAGGGCATCGATCAGCAGGTTCGCGCCGACGGTCAGCGTGGCGATGGCGATGGCCGGGGCAATGATCGCCAGCGCACCGTAGGTCAGGCCCGAGACGTTCTCGCGCACCAGCGAGCCGAGGTCGGCATGGGGCGGCTGGACGCCGAGGCCGAGGAACGAGAGCCCTGAGAGCAGCAGCACGATGAACACGAAGCGCAGGCCGAGATCGGCCAGCCACGGGTGGATCATGTTGGGCAGGATCTCGCGTGTGGCAATCCAGCGGGCGCTTTCGCCGCGAGTGCGGGCGACGCTGACGAAGTCGAGCCCGACAAGGTTCATCGCGAGCGCGCGGGAGATGCGGAAGTTGCCGGGGGTATAGGTGATCGCCGGGATCAGCAGCAGCAAGGTCAGCGACGAGCCGAAGGCGGCGACCAGCACCAGGGCGAGGATTTTCGAGGGGATCGAGATCAGCGTGTCCATCGTGCGCGAGAGCACCTCGTCGATCCAGCCGCCGCGGATCGCCGCGGTGAGGGCCAGCGCCGTGCCCATGAAGCTCGCCAGCAGGGCCGAGCCGAGGCCGAGGAACACGGTGTAGCGCGCGCCCCACAGCAGGCGGCTGAGCACGTCGCGGCCGAGATAGTCGCTGCCGAGCCAGAAACGCCGCGAGGCATCGGAGAACACGTCCTGGTCGACGAAGGCGCCGACCGAATAGGGTGCGATGAAGGGGCCGAATAGGGCGGCGATGAGCCAGAACAGCACGAGGCCGAGGCCGATCTTGCCCGACAGCGGCAGGGCGCGGGCGAAGGCGCCGAAGCGGGAGAGCGCGGCGCTCATTGCGCGCGCAGTCGCGGGTTGGCGAGGATCGCGACCACGTCGGCCACCAGCATCAGCAGCAGGTAGGCGGCGCAGAAGATCATCGCGCAGGCTTGCAGGAGCGGCATGTCGCGGCTGGTCACGGCATTGACCATCAGGCTGGCGAGCCCGGGGAAGTTGAAGATCGTCTCGACGATGATCGCGCCGCCCAGCAGGTAGGACAGCGAGAGGGCGATGGCGTTGATCGTCGGCCCGATGGCATTGGGCATGACGTGGAACAGGACGATGCGGCGGAACGGCACGCCCTTGAGCCTGGCCATTTCGACATAGGGCCGATCGAGCTGGTCGGCGACGGCGGCGCGGCTCATCCGCGCCATCTGGGCGACCACGGCGATGGTCAGCGTCAGCACCGGCAGGGCGCAGGAGCGGATCGTGTCGCCCCAACTCGCCTCGGGCGAGACCAGCGCGATCGAGGGCAGCCACAGCAGCTTCACCGAGAAGACCAGCACGCCGATCGTGGCGATGAGGAATTCGGGCACGGCGATCAGCGACAG
>Ga0068855_100003600_pt1 | contig 18930 bp, 14 predicted proteins | sample KBSCornC52_FD_66592 | JGI IMG/M metagenome (GOLD analysis project Ga0068855, IMG submission 66592) | Corn rhizosphere microbial communities from Kellogg Biological Station, Michigan, USA - KBS Corn C5-2 | ecosystem: Host-associated > Plants > Roots > Rhizosphere > Soil ...
ATCGTGGCCCCGGGACGTCAGGGCGGTGCGGAACAAGTAATCACGATGATGGCGGTGCAACAGAAGGGTGCGGGAGTTCACGTCGCAGCAGTGCTTGTGCCCGGCGATGCGGACCGACACCCATTTGTCCTTCGGCTCCAGTCGCTCGGCATTCCCACCACCGCTGTTGTGGTTGGATCAAGAAGCTATCTGCGCGAATACCGACAACTCCGAGCGCTGATGACCCAACTCAAGCCTCGTGTCGTTCACACTCATGGTTATCACGCCGATGTGATTGCGGGCGCAGCCGCGCGGGGTGAACGCATCCCTCGGGTCAGTACGGTCCATGGGTTTGTCGGCGGGTCTTTTCGCAATCGCATGAATGAGCGGATGCAGTTGATCGCGCTTCGCCACGTAGACGCGGCGCTGGCTGTATCACGGCCACTCGTGGACCAGCTCGCGAAGGCAGGCGTGCCACTTGGCAAGATTCATTTCGTTGCGAACGGTTTCTCACCCCTCGCGGTCAGTTTTGAGCGCACCGCCGCCCGACAGGAACTTGGACTCAGTGAGAGTGCGCCGGTGGCTGGATGGGTGGGCCGGCTGTCTCGCGAAAAGGGTGCGGACGTGATGTTGGATGCCATCGCCGCTTGTGAAACTCCGTGGAGGCTCTCGGTGATTGGCGATGGTCCCGAGCGCGAAGGGCTCGAGCAACGAGCGGCGAAATTGGGCATCACGGATCGCGTCACATGGCACGGCCCGGTTGTGAATGCGGGCGCACTTTTCAGCGCGTTTGACGCCTTTGTCCTCAGCTCGCGGAGCGAGGGCACTCCAATCGCGCTTTTCGAGGCAATGCACTCGAGTGTTCCCATTGTAACTACGGCTGTGGGCGGAGTTCCTGACGTCGTCAGTCCCGCCGAGGGAATCCTTGTTCCGTCGGACCAGCCGTCGATGATCGCCCGAGCGCTGGACTCGATACTTCGCGACCCTGTCGCGGCGAAGCGGCGTAGCTCGCTTGCGCGGGAGAGGGTTGTTCGGGATTTCGGACCGGAGAAGTGGCTCGCCGAGATTGACCGGGTCTATCGCGCGATCGAATCGAATGCGGACGCACGCCGTGTGGCTGGCGCGGCGACCAAGTCCTGATAGAGCGCGTTCAATTTCCGTCCGACCACAGGCCACGCATAGATCTGCTCAGCAGTCTTGCGCCCGTTCCGGCCAAGGCGATTGCGCAGCTCCTCGTTGCGGAGAACGTCGACCACAGCCTCGGCAAACTCCGTGGGGTCGTCCCTGATCAGAATGTTCTCCCCATCGACGTTCTCGAGACCTTCGCATCCGATTGACGTCGAGACGATCGCCTTGCCCATCGACCAGGCGTCGAGAATTTTGAGCCGCGTGCCACCGCCCACGCGGAGCGGGACGACCGAGCAGCTCGCCTCGGCGAAGTGTGGGCGGATATCGGGAACGTAACCCTGACACGACACTCCGATTTGTTTCTCGAATAAATCTTTCTCGCCTGCCGCGTTCTTTCCGATCAGATGAAGAGTCGCGTCCGATCGCTGGTTCCTTACCAGAGGCCAAATGGCATCGAGAAAAAAGTGGACTGCGTCGCGATTTGGAAACATGTACGTCGGCCCGAGAAAAACTACGCGACCGGGCACGACACTTCGGGTATTCGTCGGCGTGAAGTAATCCACATTTGCGCCATTCGGAATGACACCCGTGCGCGCGCCAGGGGCAAGCGAACTCAAACGCTCCGCGTCGTCATCCGAAGTCATGACGTTCAGATCGAGTCGTCCGCACAGAGCGCGTTCGACATTTTCTACCAGCTGCGCTTGATGCCTGATGTATCTGCGCGCTGCGCGCCCACGGATGCGATCAGCCCTCAACCGCAACAGGTCTGATTCGACACTATGATGCGTGCAGGCGACTGGAATGCCTGAAAGCTGTGGCAGCCACCGATAGAGGTCCATGCTGTCCATGTGGACCAGATCCGGTGGATTACTCTCGAGGGCGCGCTCGATTCGGCGTCCGAAATCGGGGCTTCCATAGTCGAAAAAAATGTACGGTTTGCCCGTCAATACACTCGATGCGTGGACACGCGCCTTCGCGGAGAGCGACCACTCTGAATCGATCCGAACGGGCTCGAGAACGTCGGAGAGCCTTTGCCGCAACGCTTCCACCGCTCGTACCCGGGACGCGTCGTCCGGCTGATGGTTCCGTCGAGAAAACGCGACGAGCGTTACATCGAAAGTGCGCTGAAGCTCCTGCAGAATGTGCAGGGTGCGATTGGTGACACCACTATGGGGAGGAAACGGCAGGCTCTGTGACAGGAACAGGATCCGGCTTCGCATGCTTCAGTGCACCCCGCGTTCGAATAATGTCGATGCGCTCTTTGCCGGTCGGGAGCGATTGGTCTTCCGAACTCAGAAGGCGATTCGACCCGCGGGTTATGAGCTGATCTGGTGGAGGGAAATTACTAACCTGAGGCGCAGTTCGAGCCGATATGGTGGCTGGGTTCGGCTAAAGTGCCAGGGACTCCGCCAACCGCTCGGAGGTAGCCGGACTTCCACTGGTGGCGGCGTCTGCAACTCCCGCTGCGGCGTGCGTGTTGCGGAACCGGGGTTTACCCGAATAGAGCGCTTCGTACCGGTCCGCCATGACCTGAACCGTGAATTCACCGCGCGCTCGTCGGGCAGCGGCGTCGCCGAGAGCCCTGCGCCGGGCTTCGTCGGTCAGCAGCAACTGTAACGCGCGCGCGAGAGCGCCAACATCCCCTGGGCTGACGAGTAGACCCTCGCGGCCCGACTCGATTGCTTCGGGAATACCGGACGTGGCGGATGCGACAATCGCTTTCCCCGCAGTCATTGCTTCCAGCAACGCCATTGGCAGCCCTTCGAACAGCGACGGCATGACGAAAATGTCAGCGAGCGCCAGAAGGTCTGGTATGTCATTGCGATTGGTCACCACGTGTACTCGATCGTTCAAGCCGGTTTCTTCGGCAAATTCGATCAGCGCGTCGTGCTGATCACCGCCGCGTCCTCCGGCAATTATCAATCTCCACGGAACTTTGTCTTTCGCCCGCTCGAGGTGCGAGAGAGCCTCGAGCAGAACGCGATGGCCCTTGTGGCGCTCGAGCGTACCCACTGCCAATAGAACACGCTCTCCTGCACGAATACCGAACTCAGCGCGGACATGCTCCGCGGTTCCGGAGAGCGACGGCACTCCATTTGGCACGACTGTGAACCGGCGCTCGTGCAGACCAAGGTCAGTCGCGAACTGTCGCTGCGTTGCGCGCGAGACCATTACTGTGTGGCTGGAATTCCGCATCGCCCATCGAAGCGCAAGGCGCCGGCGGAACGCGGTGCACGCTCTGAAACCGCCGTGCATGGTGATCACGTGAGGCAGTCGCATCAGACGCGACGCCGCGGCTCCGTACACAGCCATTGTGAATTCATGGCTGTGAACAGCATTGATATCGTGCTCGCGGAATAGCTGCACGAGTCCACGAACGCATCCCGGGTCGAGAGGACGGCGAAGTCTGAAAAACTCCGGCGACACACCCGCTGATCGGAAAAGATCGCCGAGCCATCCGATACCGTTGATCGGCCCAACCGGCACGACGACGTGACCCCGTCGACGCAGCTCCTCGGCGAGACGAAAAACCATCATCTCCGCGCCGCCCGGTCCGTCGGACTCGAGCATCATTGCGATACGCAGTTTTTGTCCGTTCATGAGCGCGCTCCCATCCAGCGGATGGTCTCGTTCCAGAATGGACGCGGATCATTCCAGCGGAGAATCTCCTCATAGTCCGCGCGTCTGAACGGGCCGAGGAGAAGATCGGTGACAGCGCGCGACGTGCTCATCGTTCCGGGTGGAACGGGCGGTTTCCGTCGAGAACGCAAACGTCCCACGATGTGATCGACTTGTCCCCACCACCAGCGGCTACGTACTCCGAGGCGGTATGGGATCTGTGGTGCGGTGTGCTCACCCAGAGCACACTCTGCCAGAAGTTTTGGAAAATCGACGCCCGCGTCTATCGCGAGCTGAAGCGAACCCCAGAACCGGCCGTTGACCTCCATGAGGTACGGCTGCCCCGTAATTGCGTCGCGTTTGTATTCGACCATTGCTACTCCGCGCCAGGCGAAGCAATCGAGCAGGGCGCGCGACCGTTCGAGGAGATCAACATCGAGGGGTATACTTTCCCGGTAAACGCTAACGCCACCTGACGGAGGCTTTTCACAAAGCCGCCGGTGCGCAAATGCCGCTCGCTGTTCTCCGTCCCACAGCAAAAGAAAGATCCCCGTGCCTGGTCCGACAATGCGCTGCTGCACGAGCAGCGGAAACGCGGCGGGAGAAGCGGTCCGCACGGCCCGAATCAATTCGTCGGCGTCACGGGCGTACGAGACTGAGACTTTGGCCCGTCCTCCGTTGATTGTGCCTACGGAACGCGCCGGCTTGAGGACGACTGGATAGGTCAGCGAATGGACGTTGATCGATCCCAATGATGCCCGATCCGGAATGATCTGCTGGGCGGGGATTGCTATGCCAAGCCGGGCTGCTTCCTCGAGAAGTCGCTGCTTATCTGTCAGAGCGTTGAATGTGCCGATGTCCGGAAAGGGCACAACTGCCGGAAGCAGGCGCGATCTCGCGGGCAGAATCGCCAGCAGCGCAGCTTCAGCGATTGGCAGGACAAGTGAAGCCTTCTCCTTTGCCGCCAGAGCAACAATCGCGTCGGCAAACTGGTTAGGGGATTCCAGCGGATCCGGCACCAAGACGGTCTTTGCGCAGAACCGCGATCCGCTCGCAAGTGAGCCTCTCGATGTGGCCGCCACTATGCAGCGGTACGCCGCACCAAGCGAGCGAACGACAGCCAGTGCCGCCCGCTGTTCTCCGTCCGTTACTATCACGGTTTGCCGAGTCAAGCGCGCACCACTCCCATTACTCGCGCGCGAAATCCTGGCAAGGAAAGACTTCCGGGGACATTGAGACGGGGCCTCGCGAGCGGCGAAGCATCAGTCGTACGGTGCCATCCGCCCCCGATGCGCAAGCCGCCGGCGTAACCGGCTGTCGCCGCTGCCCTGTGGGCCTGGTCAGAATCAAGACCGTATGGGTACGCAATCCATGGGATTGCCTTCTCACCAAACGCGCCGCGCAACCAGTCTCGCGATCGCTCGAGTTCCGCGGCGATGTCGACCGCGGCAAGAGCCGCCAGATTCGCGTGCGACCAGGTGTGCGACCCAACCGTAATACCTGGAAACCCGATGGCAGTCCGCAATTCCGCGTACGTCGCGGATTGCGCGTATGCTGGCAACTTGTCAGAGGACGGTAGCCGAATCAACGCTGCCCATCCGCGCACTCGTTCGTCGGAGCCAAGAAGCTTGTTGAGCGCGTGATTCCTGACGGCTTCGTTGAGTTCGCCTCCGGCCTCAGACAATGCATCCCACCAGAAGACATGATCATTCAGGCGGCCAGGCGCGACAAAAATCGTAGCTGGTAACCCCCTGGCGACAAGCTCTGCGACGCCTTCGTTGACGGCACCGCGATAGGCATCGTCGAATGTGATCGCGACGCGAGGACGGCCGTCTCCCGGCTCATCGAGGCGGTCCAGCGCCACGATGTCCGCGATTCCGGAAATCGCATCGAGCTGTGCGGCAAAATCGCGCTGGCTCACGAACAGTGTGCGTTCCCCAGCGGGCAACGCCCCTTCGGGCACGATCCCATGATAAGCGAGTATCAGGCGCTTTCCGCGGATGCGGTGCCGCGCCATGCGACCGACTGGCACCCACGAAAGCGCTCTCTCTACTCTCTGCTTCAGCGCGCTGCGCATGGAGTCGGGTCAGTCTGGGGCGGCAGTGGTCGCGCAACGCGGAAACGCAAAGCGCTCCGCGCCACACGCCACCCGAATCCAGCCCGCGGCGCGGACGCAAACGAGGCCGTGACGAGCGGGCGAGAACCGCTGTTCTGGCGGGTGTGCTCGCGCAACGCGATGTAGACGCCGGTAGTAAACGCCGCCATTGTGTACAGCGGCTCCATCCAGGCGAATGAGACGAAGAATGAGGTTACCGCGAAGCCAATGATCGCCAGTGGAAAGTAGGTTGTCGCGCCGTAGATGAAGCGCTCGGCATCAGTGCCTCGCCGCCAAGCCCGCGGGAGTCTGCGGCGGAGCCCAAGCAGTGCTACGATGATTCCCATTTCGAGCGACACCCACGCGATCAACCCAGGTACTCCGAGCTCGGCGCCAGCCTGGATGTATGAATTGTGTGGCGGGGTGCAGCGAATAGGGCCGGTCCTGTTCAGCGTTTGTAGCTTCGGCGAGATCGTGCACTCGGCTCGCGCAAAGTTGTTCATTCCCACACCGAAAATGGGGTGCTCCATCATGTAACCGAGTCCACGTTGCGCGACTGCCTTGCGACCATCAACCGCCGAGTAGTTGTAGTCTTCCTTTGGCTGCAGGACGGTGCCCATCTGCTTCCAATAGCCGGCGGGTGCGCCAAGCGCGAGCGCGATCGGAGCCGCGATGACCAGCGACAGCCTGCGAGATACGGACAGTCCGTTCGCCAGTATGAGCGCAGCGATTCCCACCGCGACGAAGCCAAGAAACCCGCCTCGTGACCCCGAGCGAGCGACGGTGGCTGCGATGGCAACCAGGTTCAGCAACAATAACCCGCGCTTTGCTCCACGAGACACAACGAGAAGCAGGAGAGTCAGTGCGAGGCCCATCATCATCATCACGCCGAGATCGTTCGAATCGTACGTGTAGAGATTCGAAAGCCTGGCGAAATCAGAGCCCCTGGCTCGGGTAATTCCGAAAATGAAGAGCGAGAAGAACGCGAGAATTCCGCATCCAATTACGTACGCCCAAACCAGTGTGAAGAGATCGCGAACGTTCCGGATGCTTACCGCAAGCAAAAAGGCGTATACGAGTGTCTTGACGTAATCGCTCAGGATGAACGACGCCGTCGAGCCGAGTGACAATCCAAACACCGCCGAGGAACACGCGAGCACTCCGAGGACAACGAGGAGGCGCATGGGCCAGAACTCTAGCACGTTAGCTCGAGTGAGGTAACGCGGGTTCAGGTAGGCATAGCCAGTTGCGGCGATCACCAGCAGCAACGCAGGTCTCGTTTTCGCCAAGAACGGATAGTGCTGATGCAGCCGGCTGACCGTGAACACAGTTAGGACAAACAGCAGGATGCGTAGCGGATCTCGCACGATTCGCAGTGCCTCACCGGCGAACGCGGGAGAGGCCGCGACGTTCGCCGATCTTCCTCCTGCTCGCTCGAAAGACCGCGCCCCCGCTCGAAGAGACGTGGCGCTCACCGGCCGTCAGGCCCTGATGTCAGAACGGAAGCCGCTGTCAGCACGGCTTGGGATCGTAAAGCGCTGTCGGTGAAGTCACGGGACTACTGTCACTGAGGATCACGGAAGCTTCGCTTACAGGAAGCGGCGTAATGAACAACGCGCTCTCGACAAACTGGTGATGCCAAAGTTGTGTCGACAGCACTCCGATCAATGCCTGATTCTCTTCATTTGGGCCGTTCACACCCGCGCTACAGCGCCGCACCAGTCCGCCAACGGCCGCAGCGGAAAAGATTCCGACACGTCGCAGCGCTTCGCTCGTGAGGTGATCGCCGATCCACGATGGCGAAGTCGGCAGGAAAAAGCTTTGCGCCTCTGGCGGCCCGGAACCGCGCGCCTCCCCCAGTTCGAGCTGGCGAGGGAGTATTCGGGAAGCCCAGCGACGTAGCACTTCCTTTCCGCGAAGTCCGCGAAGTCTCGATCCTGTAGGAAGTGCCGACGCGAACTCGAACAAGCGATGGTCGAGAAACGGATAGCGGACCTCCACGCCGTGCGCCATTGCCATTCGATCTCCGTGAGAGCCGAGTAGGTAGGGCGATGTAGACGTCGTCATCTCCAGGTACGCGGCCTGATTGAGGAGCGACCAACCGAAAAATCTTGTCGGCAGCGACGCGCGCAACTCCCGAATCACGTCGATTCCTCCCAGCCCGGCTTTGAATTCCGGCGAATAGAAGTCATCGATTCCCGTGTTCAGAAAACGCGGCATATGCGAAAACAGCGGATCACTCGGCTCGGCAGCATCAAGCAGAGAACGGCAGTTTGACGCGGGCACCGGCCATTCTCCCGAACCGCCCGTATAGACTCTGTCAAAGAGCAACTGCCGAGCGAGGGATTCCGGTCGCCGCAGGCAAAACCGACGCACCGAAGCTTCCTTGAACAGGTCGTTTCCAAGGAATATCTCGTCTGCGGCATCACCGGCGACCACAACTTTGATTCCAGATTCCCGCGTCAGCTTTGCAAGGTGGAACATCAGCGCGGGCGCGGTCCGAAGCAGCGGACTCTCAGCGTGCCAGATGACATCCGGGAACGTCTGCGCAATCGTATCCATCTCGATCGCCGCAGTGGTGTGAATGCTTCCAACGGCTCTGGCAACTTCCTCCTGATGGAGACTCTGATCCAGCTCAGGAATAGCGTAGGTGATCGAGAAGCTGCGAAGAGGGTGCGGTGACGCGCTCCGAGCGAGTGACGCCGTGATCGACGAGTCAAGTCCACCAGTGAGGTACGCGCCAACCGGGACTTCGGCGCGCAAGCGCATTCCCACACTGCGAAGCATGATTTCGTCGAGCTGCTCGATTACATCGACCGGTTCTTCCGTAGCCTCCGGATAGTCAAGTTCGTAATAATGGCGCAGCCACAGCGCTCCGTTCTTCCAGATGCCGAAGGTGCCGGGTTGGAGCGCGGCAATGCCGCTGAACGCAGTACGCGGAGGACGGGCCGCCCCGAATCGGAGAATCTCGTCAAGGCCGCGTTGATCCAGCGCGGCATCGACCTCACCCGTGGCAAGAATCGCCTTGATCTCCGAAGCAAAAAAGAAGTCGCCGTTGCGTTGCGCGTAAAACAGCGGGCGCACTCCGAACCGGTCGCGAGCCACGAAAACTTCCTCGCGGTTCCGATCGTAGACCGCGAAGGCGAATTGACCATCGAGCCTTTGAAGAAGATCGGCGCCCCACTCTTCGTAACCGTGAACGAGCACCTCGGCGTGACAACGAGTGCGGAAGACGTGCCCACGCCCTTCGAGCTCATGCCTCAGCTCGGGATGATTGAAAACCTCGCACGTGGAGGTGACGACTATCTGGCCGTCTTCATTGGTCAGCGGTTGCCCCGCACCACCAACGTCGACGACTCCCAATCTGACGTGCGTGAGACCAACTCTACGGCCGGAATAGAATCCGTAACCATCGGGTCCTCTGTGTCTGATCGCTGCCGCCATTCGCCCGAGTGATTGGGCGGTGACGCCAATTGGCGCCTGGCGGGCGATTCCGGCTATGCCACACATAAGACTTTCTCTGTCGGCGCGACGAATCGCGCAAATGCGAGTTGTCTTCGCGCCCGACCCTGATGCCGAGTGATCATTGTGCCGCGTCGATCTGGAGTAGAGGAAAGGAGCCGGTCATTCTTGTTGGCTGGTCGAAGAGGGTCGGGATATGAGTCTTGAGCCGTATCTACGGGAACCGGCGCCCCTAGGGAGTGCAAGCTTGGCACCGAGCATTTTTGCCCGACTGAATCGCCCCCTGATCACACCTAACTCCGCTATGCACAACGACATACGACGCAGTCCAATTGTGCCGCGAGGGGGCCTAAAAGGTATGAAGTGTGGTGAGCCCGCAACACCGATTGGCGGGGTATTGGCAGGCTTGCTACAGGTCGCGGGATTCGGGAAATGATTGGCCACGAGCTTCGGTGGAACGGCGTTCCACAATGGAAACCAGGACGCCGGCGCATCGGTCCAAACGGTCAAACGATTCCTCGAACACCTCGCTCGATTGATTCCAGGGGTCTCTGATTGCCCGGGTGTGCTCGAATTTTGGATCGAGATCCCCGGCAATCACAATTCGGGCGCGATTCACGGGAAACCTGGCTGCTATCTCCTCCGCTTGTCGCGCATCCATCACTATGATTAGATCCGCCTCGGTCACCACTGCTGGAACAAGTGGTCGCGATCGGAATCGCGACAGGTCGAGCCCCCGCTTGGCGCTGATCGTAAGCGAGGCTTCGGGAACGGCGCGATCGGCACCCACGAATCCGGCCGAGCTGACCTCGGCTTTGGGGAGGGCCCGCTGAAGCACGGCCTGCAAGTAGGGACTCCGACACACGTTGCCATAACACACAACGAGTATTTTTCGAGGCGCGTGGGCGCGCGATAATCGCGTCCGAACGGCCTCATGGCGACTCCGATGCAGTAGACGATCGGGCAGATTTCTCATTGCGTAATAGGCCCGCTTCGCTATTTGACGCGCGCCGGAACTCCGTTCCCTCGAAATACGCTGACTCCTCGCGGTCACGACAGCGCGACGATACCGTGCAACTCCGGACGCTGAGCCTCTAACCACTCTGCCAGCCCGGCAAAGAAGGTCTGGTCGACGTGCGAGTGTGTGGGAACGGTGAAGAGTCTGTCGCGCAGGAATTGCGATCCCTTTCCCGCCCGTTCTCCGGGAAGCAGCAGCGCCCGCAACTGCGTGTGCTCATCAAGCGTCATCGGATATCCTCGCAACGCGCCCAGATCCGGACGCGATCGCAGCGTCCCATCTGAATCGAGACAGGCGAGCCGGAGAAAGCCGGGTTCCGAGCCGGCGATCGGCCGTACTGGCGTGACATTTGGCGCGTCGTGCATGTGTGATAGTACCTCTCGCGCTCGGGCACGGCGATCTGCTACTTCGCGCTCCTCGAGGCCAAGCGTCCAGCGAAGAACACCGGCGCTAGCGCCAGACATCGCGAGCGGCGGATGCGGAGCAAGATAAACCATCTCGCCGAGCCTAAGACTAGGTATGGAGGATGGAAGACGATAAAGCGACGGATGTGAAAGAACGCGCTGAGCCGCGAGACTCAAGACCGTCACGCCGCCGCGCGACCCGGGCTTCAGTTCTGTTCGTGTACGACGCGTCCAGTCGGTGAGAGCGGGTGTTCTAACGAGGACAGCGCCGCCCTTTCCACCTGTCGTTCCCTTTCCGCGTCCGAAGCTGAGGATCGCAACATCGCCGAGACTTCCGAGCCGCTCGCCATTTAGCGTTCCTCCAGCGCCCTGGGCGGCGTCTTCGATCACGGGTATTCCCTGCTCTGCCGCGAGCTTCCGCACGCCCGCCATGTCTGCTGGATATCCGTACAGATGGGCCACGACTATCGCGTCCGCGCCACGCTTGATCGTCGCACGCAGCGAATCGAGATCGGGACTCATCGTCGCCGGATCCAGGTCGTAGAGGCGAACGCGGACTCCTGTCGCGACCGCGGCGGCTGTGAGATCGATGCAGGCGTAAGCGGGATAGGCGACCGTTCCGCCTCGCGGAAGCATTTTTCGCAGCGCAAGAATGAGCGCCGACGTTCCGCTGTCAGTCAGTAATGCGTCAGTGGCTCCGTAACGATAGCGCAGAATCGCCTCGACAGCCGCATGAGAGTCGCCTCGCAGCCCAATGGCCGCGCCCATTCCGTCGACCAGCGCTCGCGTAGTGACCGGCGAGAGAACAGGAGGATAACGTCGCCACATCACGGGATGTATCGGACGATCGACGGCCCAACTTTGGTCGCGATTGAGGCTGGGAGGCGCCGCCAAAGTCGCGGAGCCCATCGGAATCGCGCATCCTTTGGAGAAGGTGTCGTGACGCCGTCGGAAGTGGCGAGACCATACCACCAAAGATCCTGTTCGCGCCCACCCCATTGCATTTTGAATTTGTGCGTGCCCGCGCCGCGCGTGCAGCGCCCGAAGTTAAAACGCTTCACGCCCTCGGCGATCGCGCGCTCCATGAATGCCCAGTAAATCAGCATGTTCGGGGCTTCGCGGTTGTATTCGCGCAGGGAGGATGCCCAAGTCATCTCGAACTCGTCGCCAAAGCGGAAGCCACACCCCCCAGCGATGGGTTGACCAGCGAGATAGGCACAGCCAAACCAGCAGTCGTTCGGAAATCGATTCGCAATCTCGCGGAAAAACATGAGCGACTGGGTAGGCGTTCCCAAGTCCCGCATGTGGCGCGAAAAGACTTCGAAAAAAGGCTCGAGCTGGTCGTGGCCGAATACAACCGTGACTCCCTCCTTCTGTGGCCGGCGGATCTGGCTGCGCAGCTTAGCGCTGAAGCCTTTGAAGAGTGCGTCTGCGGTTCCCGGCAGATCCAGAAGTACGGTGATTTTTCGATGAGAAACGGGAAGGCCGGTGTCCAGCGGAACACTGCTGCGCAACTCTAGGAGTTTTACTCGGTCGCGACTGGCAATCGCTGCGGCTTCATTGACGAGCGCGCGAATGCCAGCCGCAGTTCCAACTGGTCCGCCGTAATTGACAAACGGCATCGACACGAGATAATGACCGAACACGACGCTGCGCACGCGAACGAGAGGAAGAACGCCTACGAGGTTCCCTTCTGCGTCTCGCGCCGTAAGGTAGACGCACTCATGACCGAACACGCGCTCAATGACCGCCCGCCAACCCAACCTGTGAAAATGCGTATATCCTTTCTGCGTCGCGGCAAAAACATCCCACTCGTGTTCGCAGCCAGGCGCGGCGTCGAGACCTTCCCCAGCGCCGAGCGTTTCAACGAGTACCGTCATGCGGCGCCTGCGGTCAGGCGCGCTGCGCCAGTCGCCTGGAGCGCCGGAAGGTACGATCCTATGGCGTTGAAACTGAACTCGTCGAGGAGTTGATCGATGCGTCCGAGCGTTCCTGCCAGACCGCGATAGTGGCGAACGCGATTCAGGGCGGAGACGCCCAATCGAGGTTGACCGGGATCGATCTCCCACGGATGGATGTAGAACGTCGCCGGTTCGTACCGATCACTCGCTTCACGAAAAGCGTGGCGGATGATTGCAAGCGGAAACTGGCGGAGATATCCACCCCCGGCTGCGGGGATGGGATAGCCGAGGATGCTCGTAGTCGCGAGTGGAAATTCTGCAATCCTGCCAACGGCGCGCTGAATCACATGAGGGACATGGGGCGAATTCGGATAACCGTATCCGCGACGGTGAATTGGAAAGAGAGACGAGTCATATCGATACCCCTCCTCGATGAGGACATCGAACGCCCATTCCCAGCCCGGTATGATCGAAAAGCTCGGCGCCCGATAACCGACGATCTCGGTGCCGATGAGATCTTCGAGTATCTGCTTCGAAGATCGAACATCTTCGCGGAAGGAATCGCGGTCGAGCGCTGTAACTCGGTCGTGCCAAAATCCATGAGAGGCGATCTCATGACCGGCAAGGGAAATCGCGCGGACGACTTCGGGACGATGCGCCGCGATCCACCCGAGCACGAAGAAGGTGCCCTTCGCGCCATGGCGTTCGAGCGTCTCGAGGAGCTGATCGATGCTGCGACCAAGCCTACTCGGGCACGAGATCCATTCCTCGCGAGAGACGGCCGACTCCAGCGCTTTTACCTGAAAGTATTCCTCGACGTCGACCGTGAAGAAGTGCGATGTCGTATTTGAGTGCATTGGATGGGTTGAGGCGGAGCAAGCGGCGTCGAACCTGCGCTACGTCGGGTTCGCACTTCAAATGCCAACTACCCGAGTTGCGCAACTCGTCGTCAGGCCCGGGCTATCTCGTTGCAATCCAACTGGATAGCCTCTGCGACATATGTTTTGCCAAGGACTCCGCGCCAGCCTTATGAAGATGACTGTTGCCCCTGCGCCACATCTCCGCCGAGTGGGACTGATCGTTACGATCGCGAGCTTGATTGCAATAGCAGCCGCGACCTTGACCCCCGAAACCTCGCCAGCGATGGCATCTCATTTCTGCTTGGTCTGCGGATCGGTTGGGACCGTCGACGCAGTCCTGAATGTCATCCTGTTCATTCCGCTCGGCGTCGGGCTCGCTCTCAGCGGTGTTCAGGGAAAGAAAGCTTTGATGTGGGTGTTTGCGTTGTCTGCGCTGATCGAGACCGCACAGCTTTTTTTTATTCCCGGTCGCGACTCAACGATCGGAGACGTGCTCACGAACACACTGGGCGGGGGGCTCGGGTTTGCCATCGTTCGCTTTTACCCGCTTTGGCTGCGCCCGGCGTCACGTGTTGCGAGGAACCTATGCCTCGGCTGGGCGTCGATCTGGCTGACGATCCAGATTGTCTCGATCTATGGATTCACGCTCTCGCTTTCGCACTCCCAGTATTTCGGGGAAATCGCGAGAGAGCTCGGGGACTTCGCCGTCTTCCCGGGAAGGGTGCTCTCGGTGAGGATCGACGACAAGCCAATTCCAAATACTGCGATCGATGACAGTCGAGTGGTGGAACGGCTTCTTTTGAGGGGTGCGACGATCGCCACGACAGTCGTACCGGCCGAATCAACGCGCAAAATCGCTCCGATTGTGCGAGTGGCAGATGCCCAGCAGCGAGAGATCCTTCTCATCGCTCAGGATGGCGATCGCTTCATTTTCACCATTCGAACGGGAGCTGCGGTGCTTCGCGCTCGGCGTCCTTTTTTTGCAGTCGCGGGCGTGTTCCCCGCTGTTGTTCCCGGCTACTCGTCAGCCGACGACTCTTTGACTCTGACCGCTCGGTATGCCGCGGGCGTCGTAGGAATCCGCGCGCACAACAACTCGTCCGATTCTGGTCTGGTTATTCCGATCAATGCTTCTTTGGGCTGGATTCTTTGGCTGCCTTTCCAGTGGTTGATCGAGGGTACGGGTGCAGAGCACATGATAAGCTGGATTTGGATGGCCTGTCTCGCGCTCCCTTTCGGCTACTGGGCGTTCTACTTTCGCGAATCAACGTCGTCGAAACAGGCCCGTTTGGAAGCGACGTTCGATTTGCTGTTCGGCGTACTCCTGCTGATTGCCGGTTTGATCGTGACTCCGCGCGTTTTCGGTCTGGCTATAGCCCCCTTTATAGACTGGGTAGCGACACTTGCAGGCCTCTTCCTCGGATACTTCCTGGGAAGCGTGACGAGGCGCCTAGGGTTAACGACGGCCCCCGTGTCTGGAGCCCACCAACGGTAGCTATGCGTATCAGTCGTGTTGCTCAGTCACCACAGTTCGGGTACGCCAGCCAACTCAGCCGTAGAATCGTCCTTATGCGGACCAGTGGACTAAGTCATATAAGGACAAATACTTAGATTCTCAATTCGGTTGGAAAGAATTACCTTTGCCGCACATGCGAATACGGCCTCTTGGTTGCATTCGGACGCAGAGATCAGAACCGGGCACCTGCCGTCGACACTCGCAGTTCGCTGCTTCCCCAAACCAAACCTCCGAGTGCCGCAGACGATTGAAACCGAGAATTCGAGCGCGTACAGTCCGGTCAGCCGGCCTCAAGTCGACGTAGAGGTGGACTTGAGACGCAGTGTCGAGCCCGATGGGCATCCCTCGCGCGTTCTGATCATTGAAAGCAACGCCGATGGCACTGTTGGCGGCTCTCATCAAGCGCTGTTCGATTTGGCGGCGCGGCTCGATCGGGCCCGATTCGAGCCCGTAGTTCTTTTCTACCAGGACAACCCGTTTGTCGGGCGCCTGCGCGATCGCGGCATCGAGGTAGTGCTTTTCGAGGAAATCATCCGCAAAGAACGCGAGGCCACAAGATCAGCCGGGGTGATCTCAAAGGTGAAGGGGTTCGGAAGCGCAGTGCTCCGACGCAGGACGGAGCTGCGTCGACTTCGCATTGACCTTCTGCATCTGAACAATTCGCCCGCAGTCGGAAACGATGACTGGCTTCCAGCCGCCCGTCTTGTCGGAATTCCGTGCGTCGTGACTGCGATGGGAGATTCGGAACGCCAACGCCGGTGGATCCATCGCTGGCTTTATCGCCGCTTCGACGTATATCAGGCAATCAGTCGATACATGGCAAGTGCGCTACAAAGACACGGAGTTGATTCCAGCCGGATCGAGTTGGTTTATCTCGGCGTGGACTTCGAAGACTTGCGCGCGCGCGTGAAACGCTCATCAGAAGACGTGCGTGCCGAGCTCGGTGTCGCGCGAGATCAATTGCTGGTGCTCATGGTCGGCAACATCCGTGCATGGAAGGGTCAACGCGAGGTGGTCGCAGCGTTGCGCTTGCTACCAGAATCAGTGCGGAGCAGGTTAAGGGTCTGCTTCGCTGGGGCGACGGCCAAAATTGATGCGGATTATGGAGCTGCGCTACGGGAAGAGATCGTGGCGGCAGGTCTGGAAGAATGCGTCAGCTTTCTCGGCAGTCGATCGGACGTCGCCGACCTCTATTCCGCAGCGGATATCGCGGTGCATGCCTCGACGACTCCCGAGCCATTCGGGTTGGTAGTTCCGGAGGCCATGGCCTTGAACTGTGCGGTCATCGCGGCCTCGACTGGCGGTCCCGCGGAAGTGATAACTCCAGGCACCGGTTTTCTATGCGATCCCTCAGCGCCCGAGGAGTATGCGAAAGCTCTGGAGCAATTGGTGCGCGATGATTCATTGCGCCGATCTATCGCCGCGGCAGGACCCGCGCGGGCGGCGCTTTTCAGTATCGAGCGTACCCTCGAAGGAACCCAGCGCGTCTACGAGCGCGCGCTCTCGCGCGTCTGACTCGACAAAATGGAATCGTCGCGCCGATTCTGCAGCATTTGTTGAATCCTGCCCCATGAGATAGCTGCACCTGCCAGATCGGAGTGCCAGTCTGACGAGGCGCTGGCAAACTTTCTCAATCGAAAGCGAGCTTCGAAGGTGAGTGCCTGGCGCCAAAGCCAGAGCGGGATGCCAAGGACTTCCAGTCCGCCGCGCGTCGAGGATCTCAGGCCCAGTTCGCGACCTACTCCAGTCAACGCCTTCCGTATATAAGCCACGGATTGCCGCTCGATAGGAACCGCGTGCAGCACGCCTACCTCGGGTAGCCACCGCCCTCGTACGCCCTGATTCAGAAGCTCTCGGAGGAAGACCGTTTCTTCACCACTCATCAGATTGGTAGCCTTTCGTCCATAACGCGTGTCGTACGGCATCGCGAGATGATGCTCGCGACGAACGGCCATATTGCAGTTGAAGGGAAGTTGCGCTCCGTCACCGATCGGCGTGTCGCCTGGAACTCGCACCTGCCCCAGTGCTCCCCCGATTGCATCCAGCCCCTCGAGAAGCCATGCCGGAGGATTCCCCTCGAAACTGAGCTCGACGGGCCCTCCGAAAAAGCCGCATTCCGGATGTTCTGCGAAAGCCTCGACATATCCTGCGAGCCAATGGGGCCTCACGCGCACGTCGTCATCCGTCCACAGGATCACATCGCCTCGGGCTTCGAGCGCCGCTCGATTCCGCGCGAACGCAATTCCCTGGTTCGTTTCCAGGAAGTGTCGCATTGGCAGCTTCGACACGAACGATTCCAATACCGTGGCCGTTTTATCTGGAGAGTTGTTGTTTATCACAACCACTTCCCAGTTCAGGCCGGGGGGGACCTCGAGCTGCGTCAGCGAGTGGAGGGTTTGTTCAACCAGACGCGCTCGATTCCAGGTGCACACCGCGATCGTCATCATCGGTCGGCTGCTCGGGCCTGTCAGCAAGAAAAGCTTCTCATCGTAAGGAGTGTCGGCAAAGGTGGCTAACGCACCAACGCAATTCGTTGCCCAGGGTTAGGCCCCTTGCATGCAATGACTTATATGTGGGGAGGATGGTAATGTGTTGCGGGGATGCAACGTGATGGACGAGCCTACGCGTAAGGGAACGTGATGTTTCGCGCTTTGCGGATCGCTCGTGCCGGAAGAGCGCGGCGCAAACTCAAACCCAGCCCGCGTTAACTAGCCAGCGTTAACTATGGATGTATGTAGGCGACCGAGGCGCCACTGAACGGCGCGCTGATCGTGACCCAACCGCCACCATTTACGGACGCGCCAATCACGGCTTGACCGTTTGACGGATTGAACCATTCCACGGTCCGCACTCCGGAAACACCCGCGAGGTTCACGCTCACACTCCCTCCGCTCGGTTGAAACACGAGGTATTCCGTCCCGACGACAGCGAGAGCGTAGCCGGTCGACGCAAGATCTCCCCGGGGAACGGCGGCAGCCATGTTGATACGGTTGGAGTAGCTTCGCGCGTAGCCGAGATTCTTGCGAATCGCCTCCCACACCGGATTGCTGGCGTTGTAGTCCGAAGCGCCGACACCGATTGCCGCCCCATCGTATCCATCCATGAGGATCGGATTCTGGCCGCGCGTGATGCTCCGCCAGACCCAGGCAACGTTGCCGCAGATTCCGCAAAGATGATCGGTATCTGCGATGACGACCTTCGATCCAGTGGCCGTAACAGGATTGTCGGGATTCCCGGTTGGAGAAACCCAGTCGGCTGCGCTCGAATAAAGATCGGAGTCGCTTCCTCCGGGCCACATCGCTGTGATTCCGATCGGATGCTGCTTCGGCTTTGTCGCCTCGTAATTGCGAATCAGCTGGATCATGTGATACTGCCACGCTTTCGACGTGGCGTCACCCTCGTTGTCGATCTCGAAGAGGACGTTGTCGAGGTCGTTGACGGCATCGATCACCTTCCGGACATAAGCGTCCTGGATCGCGGTGATAGAAGGATCGGCAAGTGTCTGGACCTCGAGACCAAGTCCATCGCCATTTGCGTCACCATTTATTCCATTGACATTGTTGGCGGAATTGAAGGGATGACCCTTCCACGGGTTGTTGTCTATTGAGCCCGGCTTTGTGGTGACGCTCCATCCGTCGAAGAGCATGATCGAGACGTATATCCCACGCGATCCGGCATCCTGCACCCGGCTACGCACGCGGTCGAAGTAATTCTGATTGAACTGACTCAAATCGAATTTCGGCTTGCCATCCAACGCGGTTCCCGGTCCGAGGCGCTGATAGGGACCATCGGAGAACCAGTAGGCCGAAGATATTTCGGCGGTCCATTTCGCCTGCTCCCAGGTCCACAGCCGGAAAAAGTTATGGCCGTGAGCGACAAGGAAATCGAGGTAGGCCGTGTAATTGAACACGGGGGGAGGGTCGGTCGTCCCATTGTCCTGGAGATTGC
>Ga0068855_100003601_pt1 | contig 18929 bp, 10 predicted proteins | sample KBSCornC52_FD_66592 | JGI IMG/M metagenome (GOLD analysis project Ga0068855, IMG submission 66592) | Corn rhizosphere microbial communities from Kellogg Biological Station, Michigan, USA - KBS Corn C5-2 | ecosystem: Host-associated > Plants > Roots > Rhizosphere > Soil ...
CGTGCCTGCCCGATTGCCAAAGCATAAGTCCCTTGTCGGCTAGGATCGGAGTGGACGAAGGCTCTAGCTTCCGTGCCTGTTCGATCTGATCGAGTGCTTCTGAGTAGCGGCGTCTGCCCAAGAGGTAAGTCGCGTACCAGTGGTGTGCACGCACCGAGTGCGAATCCAGTTCGAGGGCGCGCTTGAATTCCCGTTCCGCAGTCAATGCTTTCCACGACCACCAATAAGTCACAAAGGCCAAAGAAATATGAGCTTCGGGAGATTTAGGGTCAAGCTCAGCGGCACGTTGGGCCGCGGACAAGGCGCGCGGATAAGCTTCATTTGGCGACATGGCACCGAATTCCCTCAGTAAGTTGTAGCAATCGGCCAGACCGACGTAAGCTTGAGCGCCATTGGGGTCTTTGACAATGGCTTGAGTGAAATAGTCGATTGCCCGGTTCAGATCATCGGGAGTTCGGCGGTTCCAAAAAAAGCGTCCCTTCAAATAGAGTTCTTGCGCTTCGGGATCGGGAACATGCCGAGTCGCAGAAGCCTTAAGGTAGGGTCTACTTCTCTCCACGAAAACGGCGACGCTCGGAACGAGAACAACCAGAAGCAGCCAAGAAATAATCCGCTGCGAGACGAAAGTCTCGGTCCTAGATGCCACCGCTCTAGCCGGGGGCTGGCCCGGATCGTCTGGGCTGCGGTAGGAATCTGGCTCTCTGCCCGGCCCCTTCAACCAATCCGTTAATTCGTCGCTGTAGGCAAAAACAGCACTACGAGCTCCTCCCGGCACGCGGTGCACGGGAAGTCCGCGCTGTGCCTCCCAACGCTTGACCGTTCGTTCAGCCCGGGCGAAAAATGCGGCGATTTCCTTCCACGAATCTAGCCGCTTCTTCTGGGGCGGGTCGGAACTGGCTGCCATACGACCCTTTTTGGCCTGAAAAGGCCCCACTTGTCCCTTGCTGGGGGAATTGCAAGGCGCGCAGAATTTTAGCACAGACTCAGTAGTCTGCTCCCTCACTAGCGCATGCCAAGCTACGTCGTGCTCATTAGGACCAGGCATTATCGGGCTCAACTACTCCCGGCGACCACACTCAAGAGCGATCGACAGGTTCGGGGAGAAGTAGGTTCGCAGGAAACTCAGGGAGCTAGGGAGGGAAGCCAATGTCATGCAGGAGATGCGCTTTCGACAATACCGGCAGTTTCGTGAGCGAGATCGCGATTCATTTTCCCGGCCTCAATGGCTTGAATCGACCGATCGTCTGGGTCTTTCCCGAAGTGGCGGTCTGCTTCCGTTGTGGATTCTCTGAGTTTATCGTCCCCGAGGAGGACCTGTCTGTTCTTTCTAAGGATTGAAGCACCTCTGGTTCGCGTGTCTGCGGTTCGGCTTCGCGATACATTCCTCTGTCGAGATTCGGTAAGCAGCACGATCGAGTGCCTGCCTGGCGAGCGAGGCCCTCGATTGTTCCGAGATAGCCGGCAGATTCCGCTGGCAACTGCCCACGCAACCTGTGCAAGGAATTGCACTCTCAGCGCAACCTTTTGAACCCGCTCCAGACAAGTGCTTTGAGGGACTTTTAACTTGACACCCCTCAGGATTTCATTTCATCTATCTAACAGTCACTTACGGCGACGCAATCTCCCTCCCCCCTTTGCTCGTCGCGGCTCCCAGGAGGGCCAGATCAATGTGCAAGTTCCGTAGCATCTTATCGGTATTCGTCTGCCTGTGCTCTACCGGGTTGTGGGCCTCGCCAGGCGCATCGCAAGTTTTCGTCTCCACGGGAAGCGCGGGCATCATCTATAGCCTGAATACGTCGAATGGTGCCTTAACCACGCTGATTTCGAGTCCCGGGTCTGACTTTGAGGGGATGGTGGTCGCGCCTTACAACGTCGGGCAGAGTAACACCGATGAAACAACACACTATTTGCTTTATGTTTGCGATCCGGCGAACAACCGAGTGTGGCGGTTCGATCCTACCTCAGCCGTGCCGCAAAACACGCTGGAGAAAATCTACGACAACAATGGCTCTTTGACCGGACCCCAATGTGGACGAATTACCTCAACAGGTGATCTGGTCGTCTCGAGCACAAGCGCGGGATCGGGATTGTGGACCTTCTCTGGGGTGACGAATCTCGCTCTAGGCTCAGCCCTGCAAACACCGAACCAGCTGGTTGGAGTTGCGGGAAGCAGCGAAGGAGTCGCCCAGAAGAACAGCGGTGATCTTCTGGTTGCGGACAATACCAATAATAAGGTCCTTCGAACGCCGTCCAATGCTCCGGCCAGTGCTACGGCTTTTATCACCTCCAACCTCTCCCAACCTTTTGGGATCGCGCGCAGGGGCGATGGCTTCATTTATGTAAGCAACAGGGGCGGCAACCACCCGAACATTGTGCAGTTTGACGCGCAAGGCAATCACCCGATCACCTGCGCTTCCTTTAACGCCCCGGATCTGCCCAACTTCATGCAGATGGCGCTCGACAATACCCTCTACGCGGCCGTAGGTAGCACCGCAGGCAGTGTGCGCACGATCGACGCAACCACCTGCCAACAGACCCGTAGTTTTGGAATTCCGCACCCAGCGGTAGGCCTTGCCCTCCCACCAACCACGACGGCAACTCAGAACGTGGTTGCGTCAAACGGCACAGCGCTTGTCAACTTTGGATTTGGCGCTTTTGAGCTGAATCAGATCGTGGGGCCTTGTGGAGGAACGATTTCTGTAGGCCTTGCCAGCCCGGCTGCAATCGCTACGCTGATCGCGAACTCAGGCGGACCAGCGACGCCGGCTGTCAATCTCGGCTTGGACGGTTTTGAGGCGATCTACAGCACGGCCAATCTGAATGGCTGTTCCGCCGGATCGGCCGGCAGCAATGTCAACAATTTTCAGCTTTCGAATCTGCTTTCGCCCGCAGTCAACAATCCAGAAATTGTGGTTTGCAGCGATCCCAATGTGAATCCGACAAACTGCCAACCGATCACCACCAATCTCGCTCAGCTTGGAGCTTGGCCGATCGGCGGGTACTTGCCGACGGATTTAACCCATGGCGCTTCGAAGAGCCTCAGGTGTCGAATATTCATGGCGAATGCGATCCCGGTGAACAACGCTCCAGGGCAGGAAATCGGAACCTTCTGCGGATTTCAGTCGCCGGTCAATAACACCTTCAACGGCATCCTGAACAGCTGGAACCTAGCGGCAGCATCGAGCTTTAAGCCAGGCAAATCAGTTCCCATCAAGTTCAAGCTGGGCTCGGGAACCGGTCCGAACGCTTGCCGCCCTCCCTTCATCACAGACGCAGTCGCGCTGCTCTCGATTGCGCAAATACTCGATAGCCAAGGAAACTCCGTGTTTGTGCCCATTGGTCTGATTTCGAACGGAAGCTCGGGACTGGCTCAGCCTCTGTTCAAGATCGACACCAATCAACAGTATTTGTTCAATTGGGATAGCAGCAGCTGCATCCTGCCATCGGGTGTAACCCAGATCTGCCCTTCGGGTACCTATAGCGTGAGCGTCTTACTCCTTACCAACAACACAGTTGGTGGCGCGCAGAGCATCTACGGTGCACAAACCACCCTGGTAACGCTCAAGTAAGCAAGATCGACAAGCAGTGGGGCGGGTGCGAGCCCGCCCCTTTGCTTTGTGTGCATGATCAGGATCTGTCTCGCGCAGGACACCCAAAAATACCAAAGGCCACTTCCCCCCCGGGAGCGGCCTTAAGGGCGAAACGGCGGTCAAGTAAGAATCAGCTACTCGGGACGGTCAGTGCTACTGTCAAATCTTACAGGTGTATCTTCGCACACAAAAACTTCGGCTTCAGCAGGCCGGTTGCCCTTGGCGGAAGTTCAAGTTTTGACTTTTGAGAACCAGCGATTCCTCTATGTGCGCCGGCGAGAGGCTGGGCGATTGACTTACGGCAATTTCGTCATGACGATGTCATGTTCGTCGCGATCGCGTTGCGAGTAAATGATCGCTTTCTTATCCGGCGACAAGGTCAATCCAAAGAACGAAGGTCTTTCCGTTTTTCCCACGGGCGAAATCTTTCCCGTGGCAAATTCCATGAACTTAATGTCGGCCGGCTGGCCGGGCCTTGAGTTCATGAAGAAGAGGCCGTCGTCAGATACTGCCCAGTTCGCCCAATCATCGGGCTCAGGCTCGGGGCACGCGAGCCTCTCAGACCCGCCATCGACTGGGACGTTCCAGATTCCCGCCTGAGTTAGCCTCGAATAGTAGACGGAAGCTCCATCGCGGGATTCAAACGCCATGAAGCCGCTATTTCGCGTGACTTGGATGGGCGTGCCTCCTTCTGCAGGGACTTTCCACAGATGAAAGTCCTTGCTACCGCGATTGGAGGCGAAGTAAATCCAGCGACCGTTGCGTGACCAACTGGGAACCACGTTGTCCGCCTCGGGAGAAGCAACCAGCGAGTGCGGTGCCCCACTGGGAAGCTCAACAACGTAGACGGAGGTGTGTGCGTCGGAACGAAAATCAAACGCCAGGGCCTTACCGTCAGGCGACCAGCGGGGACTTCCCGAATAGCGCTCGAGATGCGTTACTTGTGTCGGGTTTGCGCCGTCGGCGTCGCTGATCCAGATTTCTTCGTATCCTGACCGGCCGCTCTCAAAGGCAATCTTCGTTCCGTCGGGAGAGAATTGGGGCATCAGATTGTGCGTCCGCTGGGCGAGAAGTGCCCGAGGCGGCCCCCCACTGCTCGCGTGATTGTGGATTTCCATGCGCCAGACGTTTTCATCCTGCACTATGTACTCATAGGCAAGTTCACCGGTTCTAAAAGAAAGGGTGGGATGATCGGCGCCTGGCCCTGCGCCAGGAATCGCCGCGGGCGTCCCTCCCCCGACAGGAATGCGCCATAAACTTTCCATACCCGCACGATTGGATGGAAAAAGCAGCTCCTGTCCGTCCTTGGTCCATACAGGCGAGCTGTAGATTCGTCGACGCTCGAAGGTGATCTGTTGAGGTGTCCCACCCGTCACAGGGACGATGAAAATCTCATCTACAAAAATCGGACCGGTGGAGCGAACGAACGCGATTCGGTCACCGGTAGGCGAGAACATCGGCGCCGCGTCACGAAAGCCTGTCGGCGGCGAGGTCAGCGTACGGGATTCCTGGCCATCGAGGCCGATTAATCTGATGAAACTTTGCTGAGTTTCAGGGGTCCAATCGGCAAATGCCAGCCACTTCCCGTCTGGGGAGAACGAGAGTGCTTCGGGGCCCCACCAGGGACTGTGCTCGCCGGCGTGAAGAAGCCGCTCGGCTCCCCCGAGTGCGGGCTCCAAGTAAATCGAGACTTTGCGACCCTCATAGCGTTCGAATGCGATGTATCTTCCATCCGCCGACCAGGCTGGCCACTGATCGGCTCCGTTGGCTGTGAGACGGATCTTGCTCTGGCTGCCTACGACGGCTACATAAAGACCTGATTGGGTCGGCTCCGGGGCCTGCCAAACAAAAGCTACCCTGTCCCCGTCGGGAGACAAGACCGGCATCCGCTGTTCTCCCGGCAAACTGATGATCGGCAGAATCACCGGCTCCGCGATAGTGGAACTCGCGCGGGGTTTCAGGATGCCGTCTTTCCACAGAAGAAGGACGACGGCTGCAAGGAGCACAGCCAAACCGGCAAACACAAAAGCCCGTTTGGCACGCGCTCGGTGAATCTCGCCAGTTTTCGCGGGGGTGTTGAGCACGGTCGGTTCAGCTGCCGGAGGCTCATCAAGCCCCGCCGCCAGAGATCGACTGATCCCAAAGCTTGAGTCCCCTGATTGCGACACCGGAATGAGCAGACGATAACCCCGCTTAGAAACCGTCTCAATCACCGGCCCATGGCCATTCATCACTTTGCGAATTTGGGAGATGTTTTGTACGAGCGCAAGGTCTTCGACGAAAGTGTCCGGCCACACCCGCTTCATGAACTCGTCTTTGGTGACGAGCTTTCCGCTGTTCTCAACCAGTACGAGTAGCGTTTCGAAGACCTTCGGAGTCAAGGGAACAGCGACGCCATTGAGCTGCAGCAGGCGCTCGGCGGGATCAAGCCGCCACTCTCCAAACTGGTAGATCTGCCCCTTTAACACAGACATAGCACGAACGTGGCGAAGTCTCAGGATTTTATCAGGAAAATTGCAGCTTTTTGTGAATACTTCGCCAGCAATACCGGGCTATCCAGGAGCTGGTTTGAAGTGCGGATGTGAAAAGCTTTGCACGTTCCCTCCAGGGTTCCGAGGCTGAGCTAGCAGGAGGCGAGCAGTTGTGCCGCGTCTCGGGGGAGGGCGGGGCTCGCCTCTGTTATCCGAGAGGTTTCGGTCGAAGGTTGCCAAACGAGGGTGAATTCATGGACGCACGCAACGAACCGAACAAGGAGATCCCAATGCTTCGCGCCGCCTTCGTCTTTTTGGGTGCTTTTTTCATTGTCAGTCTCGCTAGCGCCCAAGTTCCACTCAGTCAGGATACTTTTATTTCTCCTGCAAAACGTACGACTAACTATGGGACCAACAGCTCCCTCGCCGTCCAAGCCGGGGGTGGAATTACCCTCCTTCAATATGACTTGTCCTCTCTGCCCTCCGGTGTCACCTCGAGTCAATTGAACAAGGCAACATTGAGTCTTTTTGTTACGGGATTCACGACTGGCGGAACCTTTGACGTGTATCTGGTGAATGCGCCGTGGAATGAGGGGTCTGTGACGTTTAACTCCGCCCCTCCTTTGGGGAATCTCGTGGTCTCTGGAGTTTCCGTCAACTCAACTGCAAAAAACAACTTCATTCAGGTGGACGTGACCCCGGCTTTGAAGCAATGGATGTCAGGCACTCCAAATTATGGTCTGGCTTTAGTGCCGGGCCCCTTGTCGCAAATCTCCGTCACCTTCGATAGCAAAGAAGATTCGACTTTCAGCCATGAACCGGATCTCCTTTATAGCTTCAACGGCCCAGCAGGGCCGCAAGGCCCCGCCGGCCCCACGGGTCCACTCGGACCAGTAGGTCCGCAAGGCCCTCAGGGAGCGCAGGGGCCTCAAGGACCATCAGGACCGCAGGGGCCTCAGGGAATCCAGGGGCTTACTGGCCCAATCGGCCCACAGGGTGTTCAAGGGCTGCCAGGGATTCAGGGTCTCCCCGGACCGCAAGGGCCGCAAGGACTCGGTGGTTTGAATGGCAGTTTAGGGTTTGCCTATTTTCCCGGTGGAAGCAACATCATAGGGATCCCGCCGACACCAGGCCAATACACGTTCGCGGTGCCCGCTGGAATCACCCGGCTGCAGGCGGATCTCTATGGAGCAGGGGCCGCCGGCAGCAGCTGGGGCGGCGGTGGTGGCGGTGCCTACATGCGCGTTTATTTCACGGTGAATCCCGGAGACGTGCTCTCTATCAACGTCGGCCAGGGAGGGTCTGGAAGCACGATCTTTGGAGGAGGGGGTGCTGGCGGCGATACCACTCTCGGCCTGCAAGTCGCTGGAATCCCGGTCACGATCGCCACCGCTGGAGGAGGGCAAGGAAGCGAGGCTCAGAATCTCAGCAGCCCGATTCCGGGCGCCGGCGGCGTCCCGACTTCGACTGCCATAGCCCCAAGCGCCATCCTGGTCGGCGGCGCCGAGGGAGTTCTCAATTTCTCCTTCCCATTTGGAGGAACAGTCACTGGGAGCGGAGGCTATGGCTTCACTGTGCCCACCCTGCAAACCGGCAAGGGGCCAATTTCAGCGTTTATTGGGCCACCTAACAATGCTCCCGGCAATGTTGGCGCTGGAGGGAACGGTACAAACGACGGAAGTTTCCCGGCGGGCGAGGACGGCTACGTACTGCTGACTTGGTGATCGCGCGATAGCATTCGGAACGGTAGTGGGTTGCCTCCTGTCTTTTAACCGGCAAGCCACGCCGGACTTGGAGCTTGCCGGCGACAAGCGAATTGTCGCTAGAAAATGCACGGCGACTCCAGAGCTATGGACTATAGCTCTGCACAATTGCTGAATCGCGCATTCGTCGAACACGAACTGAACGCGTTTGCCGATTACCGAAAACTTTCTGTCGCATAGGGCTGTCTCGCGATGCCAATTCAATAAGATCAATCGCGAAGAATACCCTTGCTATTCAAGCCCAGCGGGCTTAAACCTATTTTCGTTCGCTCACCAGACGAGCAATACGTAGCCGGGTTTGCCACCCTGAAAGGTATTTCCGTCTCCGCCTCGGCCGGTTTCTCCGCCGTTCGGGCAAAACGAGGCGCCCCCCGCCAACCCGCCGCCAGTGAGGGTCCCATCACCTCCGGCATGGCCAATGGCAGCTGACGGGTCAGGTTGCCCTCCGGCCACGCTGAAGGCATCGGTCAAAAGAACACCTCCCTTCCCTCCCCCAGCAAAAATTAGTTTTTGGGTAGGCGAGCTGAAACTGCTTTCACGTCCATTTCCTCCATTTGGCACAGTGATAGGGTCAGGGGATGGCCCCCCGCCACCCACCTCAATGTCGTAGAGGGTGCCAGGCGTGACATCTAGCACAGCGCGGCTGTAGGCTCCGCCCCCACCACCCGTGGCGTTTAGGCCAGCGAACACGCCGCCTCCACCGCCGCCGCCCCACAATTCAACCGAGACATGTGTCACACCGGGAGGAGGGCTCCAGGTATAGGACATCGATGGAAGGTTTACGCCGACCGGATTAGTAAACTCCTGTAAGCCTGTGAACCCTCCAGGGCCTTGCGGTCCAGCTGGACCTACAGGGCCGATTAACCCCTGGATTCCTTGCGCACCAGGCTGACCGGGAGCGCCTGGATTTCCTTGGATACCTTGCGGACCTGGGATTCCTTGTAGGCCTTGCGGTCCCGGCAGTCCCTGTGGTCCAGCCGGGCCATCGAAGCTGTAGAGCAGAGCCGCTTCGTGACTGATGCTTGCATCTTCCTTACTGTCAAAGGCAACGGAGATCTGAGACAGCGGGCTTGGTACGAGCGCTAGACCGTAATTCGCCTGCGCTCCCGAAATCCACTGTTGCAGTGCCGAGGTTACGTCCACTTCGATGAACGTATTCTTCGCGCTCGAGGGTACTTTGACATTCGCAATAATCAACGAACCTAGGGGCGGGGCGGTTGAGTAAGTGACGGTACTCTCGCTCCAGCTTCCGTTTAGCAGATAGACGTCGAAATTTCCGGCGGTCGTGAACCCTGACACGAAAAGCCGCAGTTTTGCGTTATTGACCTGGCTTGCACTGACTCCAGTGGGGAGAGATGCGAGGTTGAATTGCAGGAGCGTGTTTCCGCCATTGCCTGATTGGACAACCAAAGAGGCATTCGACCCGTAGTTAAGTGTCGACTTGGCGGCGGAGATGAAAGTGTCTTGGCTGGGCGGAGCCTGGCCAAACAGGTTCAGGCCTATCGACAAGTAGAGAGCAAGGAAAACCACGCGACCGAAAACTTCGATTCTGTTCATACGCAACCCCAAGAACCTCAGCGCTGGCACTGGCCGAGGAGATTTGCCTGCGACGATGCCTCATGGCATTTCGCGAGGTCAAGGAATCCGCGGTAAGTTGGAGGTAAGTTTCTGGTGAGGAGAGCTAATCATTTATTTACCAGGGGAATTCGAGGGTTCGGGCTATAATGGCGGCCTTCCCAGGGTCGAGCCCCAGGGTGCTGGAGCATACAGTTGGTCACGGAAGCACAGCCACACCAAGTGGTTTCATTTGGCGAATTCGAGCTTGACCTTCGCACGGGAGAGCTTCGACGGGACGGATCTGTGCTTAAGCTGCAGCCTCAGCCCGCGAAGGTCCTCACGATCCTGGCCAGCAGGGCTGGCGAAATTGTCACGCGGCAAGAACTGTCTGAACGGGTGTGGGGTTCTGACACTTATGTCGACTTCGAGCACGGGCTGAATTTTGCCATCCGGCAAATACGAACAGCCTTGCAGGATAGCGCCGAGAACTCCCGTTACTTGGAAACCATCCCGAAGCGTGGCTATCGTTTTATTGCACACGTGAACGACGTGTCAGAAGCTCCTTCGCCTCTGTCAAACACCACCCCTGTAAGGGCTCCTCGAAGATCCTCCATTCGAAGACTGACCATCTTGTTCGCAGCCGTTCTGCTGGCGGGCGGCTTCTTGGTTGTCAGAGGTCATTGGCGGCGGCTCTCGGCGACGAATCGCAACGTCAGTTCCTTGGCGGTATTGCCTTTGCGCAACCTTTCCGGCGATTCCGACCAGGAGTATTTCAGCGAAGGCGTGACTGACGAATTGATCACCGACTTAGCCAAAATCACCAGATTGCGGGTCATTTCGCATACTTCCGTCGAACACTATAAAAACACCAACGAGACCTTGCCGGAGATTGCCCGGGAGCTTGGGGTGGACGCCATCGTTGAAGGCACGATCATGCGGGCGGGAGGTCGAGTCCGTATCACTGCACAGCTCATTGATGCCCGGCGAGACCAGCACCTCTGGGCAGATAGCTATGAACGCGACTTAAGGGATGTGCTTGAGCTCCAAGGCGACGTGGCGAAGCAGATTGCGAAAGAAATTGGAATCCAGTTGAGTTCGACCGAGGAAACTCGACTTGGCCGCACGGAGCGATCTGTGGATCCTTCGGCTCATGAAGCCTATCTGAAAGGTGTTTTCTTTTTCGACCTGGCGAGCTGTAGGGACTTTGAAAACGCGCTTAGTTACTTTCAACGGTCCATTACAAGAGATCCGAGTTTTGCCCCTGCGTACGCCGGAATGGCGGATGCCTACTTCAGCATTGGCGACTGGCGCTGTTGGCATGTTCCGCCCTTTGAGAAAGCTCAAGCCATGGCCTTGAAGGCAATCGAGCTCGAGCCCAGCAACGCGAGGGCCCATGCCGTGCTTGCCAAGGTAGGCTTTGCACGCGATTGGAACCGCGTCGGTCCCGCACAACAATTCACCCTCGCCCTCGATCTCGATCCAAATGACGCCAGCATTCACTCCTACTACGGGAATTTCTTGGTCGCGATTGGCCAGCAAGAAGCAGGGTTGGCGGAAGAGCGTAAGGCGCAGGAACTCGATCCACTCTCCGAAAAAACCAACGACAATTACACCTGGACTTTGTACTTGGCGCACCGCTTCGACGCAGCGGTTGCCATTGCTAAACACTCTCTCAGCGTTACGCCGGCCTACGGCCAGTATTACTGGATGGGCCAGTGCTACGAAAGGAAAGGCCTCCCCGACCAAGCGATTGAATACTACCTAAAAGCGTTTTCCGGTATGCCCGAGGAGCTACCTTTCCGGCGCGCAGCATTTCAGAAAGGCGGATTGAAGGGATACTGGCAGGAAGACGAGCGGCTACGGAGGCGGAGGCAGGAAGAAATTGATGCGGTCTATGAGGCCATGTACTACGCTCACGAGGGCGAGAATGACAAGGCTATAGAACAGCTCCAACTCGCTTATCAGCAACACTCTGACGGACTTCAGTACCTGAAGGTGGAACCTGTCTACGATGGCCTGCGCGACGATCCCCGATTCAAGGAGCTAGTAGCCAAGGTCGGTCTTTAGATGGCCTCCGAGCGCGCTCCATCGAACGACAGTTCTTCCCGGAATCGACAGCATCACTGAACAACATTCCATCTCACCGCATGTTTATCACAAATTAATTCTTCCGCAATCTTCGTATTCGTAGAATCTCGCCTGTGTTGCTCGAAATTCATACTCCAAACACTTGAGGAAATGAAATGATGACAGCTCCTTTCGTTCGACCAGCTCACCATCTTCACAAATTGTTGTTTGCAAGCTTGTTCGTATGCGCCGTCTGCTTGAGCGCGAAGAGCAGTCCCGCGCAGAATCCGAATAAATTCCAGCAGATTCAGCACATCATCGTCGTTTATCAGGAGAACTGGAGTTTTGATTCGCTCTATGGACTATTCCCCGGCGCCAATGGTTTTTTGAATTCTTCTACGGTTTCGCTTACGCAGCGGGATCGCCTTACCGGGCAGCCCTATGGCTCGCAGATCGGCCAACCATTCGATCTTGTTTCCGGTAGCGTGGTACTAACAACTCCACCGCAGCCGATCAACACCAACGTTACTCCCAACGCAGCCGATACGCGGTTCGATCCCAACCTGAACACGTTGCTTCCCTACAACGTCGTGAATCACAGCACCCTCCAGTCTTCCGACAAAACCGGTGACATAGTCCATCGCTACTGGCACGAACAATCCCAGATCAATCATGGCAAGATGAACTGGTTCGTCACCTGGAGCGACAATCCCGGACTGGTCATGAGCTACTTCGACGCCACCAATCTGCCCGAGGGTAAGCTTGCCCAGCAGTACACAATGTGCGACAACTTTTTTCACGCGGCCTTCGGTGGATCGTTCTTGAACCACCAGTTCTTCATTGCAGCCGCAGCACCGGTTTATCCCAACGCGCCCGCTAACCTGCAGGCGACGTTGGCCAGCGATGGCCAACTTGCCCTGAATTCGACGACCGGGAAGATCATGCATGACGGAACCATCACTCCGATTGGAGGGACATCTTTCGCTGTTCCCAGCGCCACCTTCGACCAGAACTACGCCGTCAATACGATCTTCTCGACCAATCTGGTTCCTACCACCGTTGCCCTCGGCCCTGGCGGCACGCTGCCTTCATCCCTGCTGCCATCGCAAAACGACAGCAATTCCTTGGACACCACGCGTCCCTACATTCCAACGATTGGCGATCGTCTCAGCGCAAAAGGCGTAAGTTGGAAGTGGTATTCGGGGGGATGGGACAATGCTTTGGCCAGCACTGCCATCAATCCGGCCAACAGCGGACAAGTCCCACCCAATGCACCGGTCGATCCGCTTTTCCAGTGGCACCACCAGCCCTTTGCGTACTATGACAAATATGCGCCGTGGGTCAACGGACAACGCAACCTGGTTTCTGCCGCTCACCTGCAGGACGAAAATAACTTCTTTCTCGATCTCGAGAACAATACTCTACCGTCGGTCAGCTTCATCAAGCCCCTTGGTCCCGACAACGAGCACCCGGGCTACGCCGACCTTCAACAGGGTCAGCAGCACGTGGCCGATATCGTCAACGCTGTCCGCAACAGCCAGTATTGGGGGCACACCCTGATCCTTGTGACCTACGACGAACACGGCGGTCGTTGGGACCATGTTTCACCGCCAACCAGCAACGGAATCTGGGGTGACGGTTCGCGCGTGCCAGCCATTGTGATTGGTCCTTTTGCACGCAGCCACTTTGTCGACCACGCGCAGCACGACACGCTTTCGATTCTCAAGACCATCGAACTGCGATTTGGGCTAGATCCTCTGAGCAGTTATGACTCGAACGCCTCATCTCTTGAAAGTGCGTTGAAATAACCGACTAACAGAGCGTAAAGCGGAGGCCCCACCTCGAGATGGGGGCCTTCTTTTTTTCTCAATCAGATTTCCCCATCCGGCGGTGTGAGGGGGTCTGATCGAACAAAAGGACCAAGAGGCAGCTGGGCGTTCGTCATCCTCGGCACCGGCCTCGATGCCTGGCACCAGGTTGGGGCATAAAGGCGGCTGGCAATTAGCGCGGCGCCAGCGTTTGGTACCGCGTAATGGTGTAGCCGAGTGCCGCCCCAAGGAATGCATCGGAGGGAAAATGAGAAAGCGTCGTTATCCGAGAAAAGGTGATGACGGTTGCGAAACCATATGACACCCAGGGCACCCAGCGGTGGTTGCGATACCGGGTGGCGATCACGGTGGCCACGGAAAAGACCCCGGCCGCGTGTCCGGATGGAAATGAGCTGCCCCGAAAAGGAGATTTGCCGCCACTGAAAAAAGTATCGGTAAATGGCTCTCCCGGGCGAACATCACTCGGTCGTTCTCTGCGGGTTACAGCTTTGATCGCTAGGTCAACCACCGCGCTGTCAGCATAGGCCACCCCAGCCAGTATGGATGTACCCACTTGATAGTTGTCGTGTCGAATGTATCCTGCCACCAAGAGTGAAGCTGGCACGGCGAATACTTCCGCGGTGGTGATCGGCGAATCGAAGACGTCATTGACGTCGTCGAGGTTCCTTGCATGGTCGCGAAAATAGGGCATCACGTGCGGGTCGGCGACCACCAACCCCGCAGTTCCGCCCACAATCGTCAGCGTCGGCAACCAGTAACGCCCTTTCGCTAACTGAGTGGGGAATAGCCAAATTCCCTTTTGATCGTGCAAGAAATCTCTCGGCACGGATCGCCACGTAACCTTGCGATCCGCCTGGCTCCCGTGTTTTTCTCGTAGCGACTGTGAGGGGCTGTCTGGCAAATCCGCGCGATCTTCCTGCGCATTGGCCATGTTAGACCCGGCAGAAATCACCGCCCAACAGACCAGTATCGTCAACAACAGCTTCTTTGTCCGATACATCAAGCTTTTGATGCGCTTTTTCGCAGCCTCGAAAGAGATTAATACATCAATTGTGCCGAAGCCGTGTTCCCCCGAAAGCTTCGAGAGCTAGGTGCTTCTCATACACGCCCCCAAAGGCAAAGGTCGCTCAAAAGGTATTACGCCGTTCCAATGTCCAAGGTTATGACGTTTTTACGGGGTTGCTCGTACCGAATTAACCGTCAATCGACGGGATAGCGATGTATTCCCCCGAGAACGACTGAGGGGCAGTTACGGTAGATCGAATCCTGGTCCAATACTAGCCATTGGTAAAGTTCTTCCGGTCCAGCAATGACCGTCGAACGGACTGTACGTTACACGCCCCCGGCATCTAAGGAGAACTGAAATGTTTGCCACAGATCAGCTCGAACTTCTCATGCCATCCGCCCCTGACTTCCCTTTGAAACCGGAATAGTTCTTCAACTACCTCGGAACTGGGCGGACTTGAAGATGACCGTCCCCACGAGGTGAAGAATTTCAGTCGATAAGCGATAGGCAAAGTCTTCCAATACGTCGCTTGCCATGGCTGGAGCAATTCCCACCGCTCCGTTCCGGCAAGCGGGAATGGAAATCCAACATCAATGTTGGACCCCAAATCTCTCCAATGCTGAACCAAATCGCGGTTTGTCCCTGTCAGGGTCCACTCATGGGGGTTTTGGTCGTCCTCACTGCTCACCAAGTATTTGTTCCAGTCGGGACGGGCAAACTGCTCCCATGTGTCACCACCGCTTTGTGAGAGTCGATATATTAGACACAAATCGTCCGATGGCGGCCAATTCTCGCTTCGCACAAATTGGTTTCTTGATCTCTGAAGATCGGGAGCCACATGGTCTCCGGAGGATGCCGCCGAACACTCGATCAGGCCCGCGTTCCAGAGCGCAAAGAAGTGCCGACTCAATTCGTCTGGAGACAGACCGTGAGAAGGCTTGTTCATTATGTCTTCAGTGGAGGCATCTCCAGCCAATAGATAGGCCAACCACTCGTCTTCGGAAACCGCATTGAGCAGCGCAAAGTCTGCTTTTTCGATATGCATAGAACTATTTCCCCGGGAAGCAAAGGCACGTTATGAGCATAAATCTTGATATTGCATCATAAAAGGCGTGCCTAACTCGCACCCCGTTCTCAGTGACTTTTCAACACCCACATGCATTGTCACAAGCTTGCGTCTCTTGTTTCGAGACCTCTTGACTGGCAACACATCCAATTCGCTGACCTGTGCTCGCCAGCTGGTAGTTGATCTCGAGTTCGCTCGCCGCTTGGGCTTCCCCGGTTGCATCTGGCCTCCTCTGCCGATCGGGCCGTTACCTCCTTAGACCCGGTGATTGTCTGGATTCACGTGAGATGCTAGATTTTGTGCGATGCAAAACCTGCCGAAGCGACGCACCATCCTCCGATGGGCATTCCTTGCGTTCGGAATGTTTTGGATTATTCGACCTGATGCTTGGATCAATGCGGTGTTCTCCTGGCGTCCTCTCGCCGCGTTTCTCTTCGCAAACAACCCACGGAATCGCGATCTTGCTTTGATACCGGTGTTTTTCATCTTTGGGCAATCGGGGATTTTTTCTTTGATTACGGCCTGGGGTTTGCAGCGGGGACAAAGATGGTCGCGATGGACGGGGTTATTTGCCTGTCTTTCACTTCTGCCGGGATTTCCGTGGTTCACGCTGATCGGAGTCATGGGTTTGTTGGTACTTGTGACTTATCCAATCACGTTCGAGGACACGTTGCCGCAAGCTGCAACCTATCAAACCAAAGATTATTGGTCTGCCGCCCGTGAGTCTCGAATGCAGGGAGTAGTGCTTTTCGTATCTGGGGCTCTCCTTATTGCGGGACTTGACGGCAGCTGGTGGATCGCAAGACGCCTTGGTTTGCCTGAATCGACCATGCGGTGGGAATGGTGGTTTTGGCTTTTCGTGTTTTTGCTACTAAACACTGCGATTCACGAACTGGGCCATGCATGTGGTGCGTGGACCATGCATCATCGAATTCGAGCAGTTTCGATTGGCCCGTTGACGTTCTCCAAACGCCGTCACGGCTATTCTTTCCGTGTTCGCTGGAACCAGCTACTTGAAACCGGCGGTTACATGAGTTCAGTTCCCACACTTACAGACCATGGGAGACTTCAGCAGATCCTCGTTGTTGCAGCGGGGCCACTCGCATCATTGGCCTGGGGTCTCCTGGCATCAGCGGTTTTTGTCTCTCTCCCAGGAACGAGATGGAGTGGTTATTGGGAGTTTGTCGCCATTAATGCGGTGGTCGCGTTTACCACTGTGCTCATCAGCCTCGTTCCTTTCGGTTACAGCGACGGAAGCATGCTCATGCACTTAATTCTCTGGACTCGACCGGGGAAAATGCTGATTGACGCCAATATTGCCGCTCATATGCAGGAGGAAGCCCTCCAGCGTTTCGAAGAAGCTGACTTTACAAAACAAGTTTCTATTTGTGAGGAGTTGCTGCAACATGCCCAGAAGTGGGGCGAGAGCAATGCCGGAACCATAGCAATTGCTCAGCAAGGCCTTGGTTCCGCAAGGGCCGCTTTGGGCGATTGGACACGCGCTGAGACCGCGCTTCGAGCATGCTTACGTTTCGAGACAGAGTGTGCGGCAAACCAATCATTAGCGGCGAATGCGTGGGCGTTATTGCACCACGTCTGTGTTCACCGCCTCAACGCACCTGAAGCCGACCGAGTTTATCCTCAGGCTCTCGCTATCCTTGAACTTAGGAAGAAGAACCGCTCAGGGTCACGAGCCGCCCTGACCGGGGCCATGCTCGCCGAGTTGCATCAGCGGGCAGATCAGGTACAGGAAGGACTCCACGAAAGCGCCCTTGGATTGCAGCGTCTGCCATTCGGCCGCGATCACCACTCGCTGAGAGCTATCTTGTTAGCAGCCAAGGCATACTGCGAAATTCATACCGGTGCCGTAGATTCTGGCTTATCTTCAGCCGCCGCTGCGAGCGAAATCGTGCGGTCGGGCAAAATACCACATTCGGATCAGAATCTCGCTTGGAGCCGGATGGGCGAGTTAGGAGTCAACCTAGCGAGAGCGGGCCATCCCAAGCCCGGAATCCAGCTCCTACTGGAGACGATCTCACAATTAGAGCTAGCTGGAGCCCACTGCCAAGCATCACCGGATCAAGGCAGCACAGATTCTACGCCACTTAACCAGACACGAGGAAGCTGCGAAAACATTAGCTGGAGGAAGCGATTCGTTACCCGACTGCCTTATGCGGGCCTTGTTACGCGAACAGGTTGAATTGAAACTGGTTACGGATCGTTTCGAGGAAGCTGTTCACGACTGTGATCGTCTGGTTTCCTTGTGGGGTTCTGAACCGAACGCTTCCACGGAGGTGGCGTCCGCGGAATCACTTTATGCGCGGGCCTGCCTTGAGGTCGGTGATTACGACCAAGCAGAGCTTGTCGCCAATCACGCCCTCAACTCGCTGATCCAATGGCAACACCCTGACGCATTGAGATGCCAGGTGACCCTGGCGCTCGCCAACTGGCAAAATCATAGAGACCCCGTAGCCACCTCTACACGCAGTCGCTGAAACGCAGGCGTCGGTGGCGTTGGGTTATATGTGATTTCGTGCGATTTTCACGCAGCCAGCAAGGTAGAGATGCGGAGAGACCTTATGTACGCAATGCCATAAAGAAGTCCACCGCGCACTCAAACACTCCCTTAGGTGAGCGGAATCCCCAGCAGTATCTTCACAGATGCGGGCTGGTTATTCACCTGGGCCGGGTGAAAGACCCATTTTTTCAAGACGTTCGCTATGGGATCGCTGACCCGGGGATCAGGTGTGCGCTTGACCGAAACTTGCGACACCTTGCCATCTTTCCCGACGACGGCGTAGATCACGATCTGGCGATGCGAATACTTCTTCTCCAAGGCGGGTGGTAGTTGGGGCCACTCGCTCGTGGCAATGGAAGGCGGAACGACCTGCTGTGATCCAGTATCGGCGATGGTGCCGTCTTTAACGACGGCGTATTGCATCGTCCAAGTCGGGTCGGCGAGTTCCGGGGAAGGCTTTACCGGGATGTATACGGTGAAGATGCGCTCATTTTGAAAGACACCGAAGTCTTCAAGCCCTCCACCGCTGCTCGCGGTCGAGACGATCGTCATGCCATAGGAAGATTGCGGTTCGATCGTGAACGAAGGTTTGGTAGTGGTCTTCGCCTGAGTGTCCTCCGAACCCTGAATCGTTATGCCGGGGAACGAGCCAGTTCCAGATCCACTGCCGCCACCGGCACCGCTACCAGTTCCCTGCCGTCCCGCAGCCCCCTCGCCAGCTGCACCGCGTCCTTTGCCATTTCCGGGTCCGCCGGTTCCAGCCCCCGCATTGGAAGCCACATCACTTCCAGCCGCGTTCGGTGCTTTGGCGTTTTCTTGCCCGGTTCCGGGCGTGGTTGAAGGCATACCGCTCGCCTTCCCCGGAGTTATCGAATTCGGATTTAACGTCCCCCCGGGAGCGATCGCAAATTTGCCGCGCGCTTCACCCTTTGGAACTTTCGCATCAGGCCCATTGGGCAAGGGCATGGGACTCAGAGAGAGGATCGGCTCTTTCGCCTTGCCATGCATTTCTAATCGAGCCACCTGCGCGGCTGACGGTGGCGAGCTCTCCTTCTGAGGTTT
>Ga0068855_100003605_pt1 | contig 18910 bp, 23 predicted proteins | sample KBSCornC52_FD_66592 | JGI IMG/M metagenome (GOLD analysis project Ga0068855, IMG submission 66592) | Corn rhizosphere microbial communities from Kellogg Biological Station, Michigan, USA - KBS Corn C5-2 | ecosystem: Host-associated > Plants > Roots > Rhizosphere > Soil ...
GCCACCCTTGCACGACTTGCAGCTAATGAAACGGAGGCACAAGTGACAGAAACACAGTTTGACGCAGCGGTAGCGAACCTACAGCAGCAGATCACCGACTTGACCAATAAGGTACTTCCTCTGTTTGCAGGGGGAACGGGGGGTGGAACGGGTGTGACAGGCGGAACCGGAGGCGGCAACACCGATACAACCATTGTCATCGTAAAAGCAATTTACGAACGAGTGGACGGCGGAGGTTCGGTGGATGTGACGGCGCAGGTTCAAGCCCTTGTGAACTCGGGGGTACCCTGGAACGTACACCCCGGTCTGGCAGACTTCGCAGTTGGGTTTGAGAAACGGCTGCAGGTTGATTATACCGTTGGAGGGGTCGCCCGACCCCATGCAACCTTCAGCCAATATCAGCAGGTAATCTGCAAGTAACGGATTGAGAGGTCCAAAGTGCCGTTCACGCTAACGCAGCTTGCAAACGAGATTAACGCCGACCCGACCGGCCTTGGATATGCGGCTTTTACTAATGCCGGGAACGACCAGGGGGTCGTTACCCTGATTAATGCTGTCGGTGTAAGTGGATCTTTTCAGGTACCGAGGGAGCCCATCCCCACCGCTATGTTCATCGCTAACATGGATCCTACTGAGTTTGCGGCGTTGACAAACGTGCAACTGCTCCGATTGCAGATCATACTTTCCGGCGGAACCGTGGACATCAACGGGGCAAACACTCGGGCTAGCCTGTTGGCTATATTTCCGTCCAACGGTGTCACCAAGACCAACATCGCAGCCCTTCTGAACCGACAGGGAAGCCGTGCAGAAGTCCTATGGGGGATTGGTACCGTAGTTACGACGGATAACGTCTCCAAGGCATTGAGGGGAGCGTAGGATGGCAACTAACGAACTATGGGGTGCGCTCGGTACTGAAACGGTGCTGATAAACAATACCAATTTCAGTAACCTGCTGAACAATGCCCTCGTACTCTCTGGAGACTATAACAACGTTCAAGGTGGTGGCGGGGGAGGTGGCGACACCCTTTGCCGACTACGGGCTATCCTCACAATGGCGGTGGGAGCCTCGGCCAATACCGGGTTCTCTGTCTGGTTCCTGAAGTCTACAGACGGAGGAACAACCTGGGAGCGGGGTGGAACTGGATTTACTCCCCAGAGATTGCCGGACGTGGTTTTTCCTGCACCGACTGACACCACGCAAACGGAAGTCAGTAGAGATGTACTTTGTCCGGCAGGTCACTTCAAAGTCTTGATTAAGAATGACGGTACCGGTCAAGCGACAAAGACAGATGTGACTTCAGCCGGGTCACAGCTTTCGATCATTCCGTTCACAAGGCAGATGGTATGATTGATACCCTGGGGTACGATACTTTTCTTCCGATCCATCTTGGAAATCCGATTAATCGGCGGCACCCGCTTAATGCAGGGAGACAGGCTTGGTGGCTTACCCTTACCGGTTTGGATGGAGGTAAGTTTTTCTATGACCTGATGGACCTATGGACGGGTACTCTTACGAGCATGGGGACGGGTAGCGGTTGGCAGGGTACCCCGCGAAAAGGAGGGTTTGGACAGCTAAAATTCGACGGTACTAGCAGTTATGTAGCAACAACCGGGTTATTCAGCTACGCACAGATGACTTGGAAAGCCTGGGTCAGACCGGATGACTTCTCCCTGTCCAATGCTATAAACCGCAGAATTGTTCACTCTTCCGACAACTCGGGTAATAACGAAACAAACCTTGTTTTAGGCAGTACCAATAGCAACGTTACATGGTACACATTTACATCTAGCAGTCAGTTTAGCGTAACCTCTGCTCCCTCTTCTTTAGCTATTGGAAACTGGTACCATATCTGCGGTACAAGGGATGGCTCGAACGCTTTCTTGTACATTAATGGCAAGCAGGCAGCAACCGGTGCGGATGCGGGCGGCGTTGCAGTGCCGACTTCTGCAAGTTTCTTCACTATCGGGAAGGTTCAGTTCTTTGGCGGAGGGTTCTTATCGGGAGCGTTAGACGATGTAAGTGTGTGGAACCGTGCACTCTCTGCAACAGAAGTCAAAGCTGATTATGATCTGAGCCTGCTTCTATATCCGGATGTGCTTAACCGGGTAGAGTCGCATGAATTGAACGCGCCGAACGTCTTTACTTTTCAGGATTTATCTGTCAGTGTGCAACCTCGTAGGGATACTCCGGTCCCTATTCCTTACTAGAGAAAGGTTAAAACCATGGGCCGTGCGTATTCCGTAAATGGAAACTGCATCAACACAGCGTCGAGCACCCTTCCAATTGGGTGTCTAATCGGAGCTACGACCGTTCGTCCCCGTATCCAGGATGTTGTACTGGGTTCGGATGCTTCTCCCGCTGACAACGCTTGCAAGATAGCCTTCCAGAGGCAGACTTCTGCGGGTACATGGGCGGGTGCTGGAGGGGCGGCGATCACCCCGCAGGCAATTGACCCTGGTGACCCGGCATCCCTCTGCACTGCAAACCAGGGGGTAGCGTCGGTAGGACCGACCCTGACCGCAAGTGCGTTCCTACTGCAAATACCGTTCAACCAGAGGGCGTCGTTCCGGTGGGTATCTCAGCCGGGTAAAGATCTCGTTATTCCGGCGACCGCCAACAACGGCATCTCGCTCGTCCCCCTCGTGGTCGGCGGTTCCGCATTCAACACCGTGTTCTCATTTGAGTTCGAGGAATAATCCGGGTACCATACCCCGGAAAGGAGATACAGATGCCAGAGAAAGATAACAGACCGAAGTGTGAGCGATGCGACACTCGACAGGACGCCCTGCATGTTGCACCGGACAGTGGGCCGGTTGTGATCAACAACCAGATCGAACACGTCCAAGTCGCGGTGTGCGATAAGTGCTACGCCGAAGCATTCCGGAAGACATACCCGGACGCCGAAATACCGGAGCAGTTCGCTCATCTGGATACGGCGAAAGCAGGGACGGTCAAGTAAATGAGCAGAGAACCGGTCATACTCCATCCTGGGATGCCGGATTTCTACGACGGCACAAAATGGGAGCGGAAACCTCACGGCACAATGCTGATAAATGGGGTGGAAGTCGCCCATACCCTGCAATGCCCGCATTGTAATGCCCATTTCATCTCCAGAAAAGGGTCGGGTCATCGCCGCACCTATTGCATGCTCTGTAACGCAGTAACGTGCGGCCACCCGGATTGCGACCGTTGTATTCCATGGGAGAAGAAAATGGAACTCATGGAACGCGGGTGGTCCCTCGAAAGAATACTGGCAAGCTAAATGCAACAGTCAACGTGGCAGTATCAAAAACTAGCAGAACCGATAACGGAGATCTTCCCCGTCCCTACGTTGGATCGTTGGGTGGGGTTTGACGATGTACCGCCACCTCCGAAAAGGGTTCTGACGACCGCGATACAGTCAACGATGGCATTCCAAGAACCCCTAGTACCCCCCACCCCTCCGGTGCAGCAGTATCTCCAACCTACGGTACCGAAAAGGGATAACCGGAGGGACGGGTTCCGGTACGATTGGTTCGCAAACACCACGCCTCCTCCGGCACCCCCGGTTCTCTCCTGGCAACCAGAGTTCCCGGATAGTGCACCGGTTCGAGTACGGGCTATTAATCTCAACGCAACGATCGAGCCTACCTGGTTCAAAGCATTCCCGGACCCGACAACTTTCACCTACTTCAACCTGACGACAGACGGGTACGAGCAGGGGGTCCGCAACAAAGCAGATACTCAGAGACGGACGCTTTCTCTGATTTCACCCCTCCTATACGGACAGGGTCCGGATCCGGTAACCTTTACCCCAATGCCGGATACCGAACTCTGGCAACCAATTCGACGTGCGGTGTCGATGGCGACGTACCTACTGTATGGAAACGAACCGTATCAGCTAAGTTTTACCCCTCTACCGGATGTCGAAATCTGGCAGCCGGATAAAACGGCTAGACCCCGACAGCACTTAGCCATGGGAACTCCTCCAGAGATCGATGTCCCGGTGTTCTCTCTGGTGAGTGCGGTTGTACCTCTTCCCCGGTTCCGCAGGGAATACCCTTCCGGTACTCTGGTTACCCCGACGACAAGTTTGGGGGTAATTGTTCCCCCTGTCTATCCAGACCGGGTGCTTCGAGTTCGTCCGACAAGTCTCTTTGAATTCAGCCTAGGGAGGGTAACCTCTGCTCCGACCGTTGCGCGCTTGATCTACGTAACCCGGTCTGGCGCAGGAGACTACATAAAGATTTCGGGTTCCGGTGACACGATACAAAGGCGGGGTTCCGGCGATACCATACGGAAGGGTGGAGGAGTAGCATGACGGTAGTCGCTTACCGCAGTAATCGTCTGTCTTCTCAGACTTTGGATTTTCTGGAGGATATCTCCAGTAACCAACCAATGCGACCGAAACTCAACACCCCTCGGGAACTCACTCGGTGTTCGGTTGATGTGGTATACTTCGTTCGCCATTACTGCTATACCTTCGACCCGAGACTGCCTGAGAGCATTATCCCCTTTGACCCGTTCCCCCGGCAGGAGGAGTTCTTCCATTGGCTGGAGGAGAGTGACCGGTTGGAAGAAGGGGGTATCGTAGAGAAATCCAGGGATATGGGGGTAACCTGGTGCTGTTGCGCGTATGCTCTTTGGTGCTGGCTGTTCAAACGAGGGGATGCAACCGGGTTTGGTTCCCGAAAACTAGAACTTGTAGACAAACTCGGAGATCCGGATAGCATCTTCGAGAAGATCCGGTTCATGCTTCGGTACCTCCCGGACTGGATGCGACCCCGAGGGTTCGGGGAACGGCACATGGGTTCTGGCAAAATCCTGAATCCGGAGAACGGTTCGATAATCTCTGGAGAAGGCGGTGATCAAATTGGACGCGGTGGACGAAAGAGACGATATTTTGTCGATGAGAGTGCCTTCCTCGAACACCCAAAATTGGTTGACGCTTCACTCTTCCAAAACACTAATGTCCGCATTGACGTTTCGACACCTAACGGTCCTGGCAACCCGTTTGCAACAAAGCGTAACTCAGGAGTCTGGAGAGTATTCAGGTTCCACTGGAGAGACGATCCCCGTAAGGATGACGCGTGGTACGAAGCCGTAAAACGGACGATGGACCCGGTGATCGTCGCACAGGAAGTGGATATTGACTTCAATGCATCGATCGAGGGTATCTGTATTCCGGGAATGTGGGTGCAGAGTGCTGTTGACTTCCTGTCTGATCCTCCGGGTCACCTGATCGCCGGGTACGACGTTGCAGACGAAGGGTCGAACCGGAATGTCATGGTCTTTCGGCGTGGTCCGAAAGTTATGGAAGTCGTATCCTGGGGACAGATGCTGACAACGGAAAGCGCATACAAAGCAGCCGACGAAATGCGTAACCGCAGGGCGCATACCATGTATTACGACAACATCGGAGTGGGAACCGCGACGAAGGGTATCTACGATAGCATGGTACGAACCGATATGAACAACCATGTACGATCAACCCTGGGTTTCAACCCTGTTGGAGTAAACGGTGGCGGTCCCCCGAGTGAAGACCTGTGGCCGGATGGACGCACTTCGAAAGAGATGTTCTTTAACAAACGAGCGGAGATATGGTGGAAACTCCGACGGCGGTTCGAAAAGACACATGAATATGTGGAGAAAGGGATCGATCACCCGTTGGACGAATGCATCTCTATCCCCAACAACCCGGACTTAATTCGCGATCTCTCCCTTCCTCTTGTCTTTCGAACTGACACCGGGAAGATACAGATCGAAAGCAAAATCATGATGGCAAAACGAGGGGTAAAATCGCCCGACTTCGGAGACGGGTGCGCATATTCCTTCGCAGGAGATGCAGCCGCTGATTGGGCGGAATTTGCTGAACTCCTGAGAAGTACCCCTCCCCCGGTTTCAGCATTTGCAGGAATGGAGATAGGCTAGATGGCAGAGACAGCCCTTACCCCGTATGAAGCAATGAATGAAGCCCGAGGGATAGCATCCGGGCGTTATTCCCAGGCGACGGAAGACTACAGCATTCCGATTAATCCGACCGAACTTCTGGAGGCTACCCTCGGGGCATATGACGGGGTATTCAAATCAACCTACCGTATTCCTCCGTTCAATCCAGACAACCTGATTGGGCGTCTCGGGTATGACTTCATGGAAGACATGCTGAAGATGGCAGCGTGCCGTGCGGTTTTCAACCTCAAGCGATACACCGTCCTAAAGGATGGGTTCACCGTCAAACCGGCTGTTTCGGATGAAATGTCTTCGGATCACACCGAAAGTAAGTTCTACGCAGACGCTCTGACCTACTGCCTGAGTAATATCGTAGATGAGGAAGTCGATATGCCGCAGGATTTCGAAGCGGTCCTGTTCGATATGCAGATGGCGGCATGGTTGGGGTACCGGGCGGGAGAAATCCAATATCGTACCCTGGAGAACACAAACATCTCAGGGCTAGATGGACGGTTGGGATTTACTGGATTTTGGATAAAGACGAACAAGCAGATAGGGTTCGACATCGATGACCATACCCTAAACCCTAAACGGTTCATCTCCTTTACCCCGGACGGCGGGTACAACGGTGACATCCATCCCGAGAAAATCTGGCTATACACCCATGCGATGTCCGCCAACAACCCCACAGGCCAGGGGGACGCCCGAAGCGTATACAAGAATTACTTCGCTCTGGATGTACTGCAAAAGTTATGGGCGATTGCCTTGGAACGGTGGGGTGCACCCGTCTTCGTTGCATCTTACCCGCATGGGGATCCCACGGCGATGCAGAAAGCCGTGGATGCGATGAACCAGATACGGCAGGGGCAGGCTCCCATTATCCCCGACAACATCAAGTATGAGCTTGTTACCTGTCCGACAACCGTATTCGACGGGTTCCAGCGATCCGCAGATTGGCATGTACGGCAGATATCCTCCGCCATTCACTCTAACAACCTCAGTACGGGGGAGGGGGAGCATGGCGCAACTTCAGCAGGTGCGGATGTACATCAGGATAGCGGTCAATCGGTGTATGATTTTCTCTCCCAGAGAATATCCACCGGGTTCAATATGCAAGTCATCCGCCGTTGGATGCGGTACAATTGGGGTGTCAAATCCCTCCGTCTCATGCCCACCCTGGAACTCCGTAAAGCAGGAGAAGATCCGGCGATGATTACGGCCTTGAATAGCGTAATCAATACCTGTGTGGGTATAGGGAACATGCCCCCGACTTCAAAAGTAATTCGTGAAACCTTCAAGCTACCGCCGATTAGTGCGGATGAGCAGGATTTGCTTGAGCAGCAGAAGCAGGCGCAGGAAGAAGCAGAGCAACGGGCGATTGATGCGAAGCAGTCCGGGCAGGTAGCCGCAATGTCCGATCACGATATGGATGTCTGGATTAACCGTTTGACGACGGCAATCTTCAACCGGAATGAAATAGACCGGCGCGAAAGGAAAGCAGCGTGATCCGTCCTGCCAAGACTAACAAAACTGACGGATTGGTGTTCGCAGCATTTCTCCTGTTGCAACAGAACCTACAGAAGGACATCATAAACGCGGTTGCACTGTATATCGGCAACATTGTTACCGAACGGGAACTCCGGAAGGGTCTGGAAGCCTCAATTCTAGGGGCGCATACACGCGCGGCGGGACTTGGGCGCATATTGGCGCAAAATGTCCCAGAATTGACCCTAGAGGGCAAAGATGAGGCATTTGGGCACCTGACTCTGGCAGACCAATCCGGTTACCTGCGCGGTTTGGCGGATGATGTGGTCACGGGCCGGTATACTACCCCAGAGAATTCGGTGGCACCTGCCCTGAAATCACGAGCATTGCTGTACGCCCGTCGTCTTCGGGGGACGGCAGACGAAGCCTGGGTCTCTGAATTCCCCGATGATACGCGGTTTCTCTGGCTGTTGGGGTATGGGGTGGAGCAGCATTGCGAAGTATGCCCGATGTACGCAAGCAGATCGGTGATAGAACCGTACACAAAGCATGACCTTCCTCCTCCTCCGGGGTCTGGCAAAACCCCCTGCAAGGTGAATTGTGATTGTAGGTTACGGACGGTTGGCGGTAAATCGGGTTTTCCGTTCGAACCCGGTTCAAGTTTCGTGCTAAATCTTTGATGATCAGGAAAAGGAGGTAAATCTATGTTCCTGAAAGAAAGAGTAACCCGGACCGGAAAAATTTTCCAGGTAGGGTCATATCCAGATAAGCAGTTCGACCTGAAAGAACCCGAAGCAGACGCAGCAATCGCAAGCATGAGCGAACCGATCCCTGCCAACATCGAGCATCGCCCTTCTCCTCTGGATGGAGCACTCGGGGAACTCAAAAGAGTATGGCGGGAAGGGGTAGAGCTCTTTGCAGAATGCTCTATCCCGAAGTGGCTGGATGAGCATCTGAAGGAGAAGGGCGTTCCGCTACAGCCCTCGTTGGAATGGGACCGGTCCACGAAGCAGATAAAGGGCGTTGCGTGGGTTAACTTCCCTCGTATCGAGGATGCAGCCCTGATGTCGGCGTTCTCGGTAGCGTTCTCTTCCCCAGAGATCACTGACCCGGCTCTTTTCTGGGATGACAGCGTAACCTGGTTCGATAAAGACGACAAAAAGTCCACCGGGGACGATCTGAAGTGGCAGCGGGATCTTGGCAGTACAAACGGGAGTGAAACCCATGAGGCAGAAGCATCGCACGGTAAATACACTGTCAGTAAAAAGGATGCGACTTCTGCATACGATATCGGCTACACCCCTCACACCGGGCCGAAAGGCAAGAACTACAAGCCTGCAAAAGGTTCTGCCCTGAAACTGGAGGAGGCGAAACAGCGTTGCCAGCAGCACCATATGGAGGTGACAGGGAAAGCGGAGATGTCTCAGATCCCCGGTCTCAAGGATGTCCCCACCATTAACAACGGCGATAGGGCGTTTTTCGAGTTCATACTTAACCAACCGGCGGTCAAATCCCGCCAGAAAGGAACCCCAACCGTGTCAAAATTTCTTGACAAGGCAAAGGCTCTCTTCCATCTCGCGGGAGTAGAAGAGAAGCAAATCGACAAGCTGACCGACGATGACCTCAAAGAGAGCATCGAAGAGTTGGCCGAAGAAGAGGAGCAGCCCGATTTCTCCAAGTCCGCCGAGTTCACCGCACTCAAGACGGAGAACGAAGAACTCAAGAAAAAGGTCGCCGAGTTCGACGATGAAATGAAACAGCAGAAGGCACTTGCTCAGTACAACGCCGACTGCACCGAGATCGACAAACTCGCGCGTACCCCGAACAACCGCATTCTTCCGGCGGAGGCTGACGACTACAAGAGCATGGCGAAAGAGAACCCGGCAGCATTCGCAGCCACTCTTCCCATCCTCCAGAAGCGGGCACCTCTGGCACAGTTCTCCACTGAACCCCGTGTATTTTCTCGGGTAGGTGGCGCGGCTGACGGGGACAACCCAGGCAATCAGCTGACCGAAAAGACGAAAACTCGCATGAAGGAGAACCCGAACGAAACGTATGACATTGCCTTCAGCCGTGTCTGCGAAGAGAACCGGGATCTGGCAGCGGCGTACAACGCACAGTTCAGCACCGTAGGAGGGAACTAACCAATGTCTCGACGCAAGGGAAGTGTAATCTCCCAGACCCGACCCTGTGATGCGGCAATACCCGCCAACCGGGTAGTTCAGTGGTCTGGTAGCAACGTCGGGAACGTTACGATCACCACGGTCGTGGGTTCCCTCCTTATAGCCGGGGTCTCCGAAGAAGGGTCAAACCAGTCGGCAACCTCTCCCCCTAACTGGTACGTGAAGGTTACTCAGGCGGGTATCGTCCAGATCGAAATGCTGACAGGTACCGCCATCGCACACGGAGACAAACTAAAGATCGCAGATACAGCCGGTCGGATTACCTCTATCGCAGGAGCGGCAGCAGGTGCCGGTACTCTGACGGGCATTGTCGGCATCGCTCAATCGGCGCATGCATCGGGAGACGCAACCGGTACCCTGGTGGACGTTCTGCTCACCCCCGGTCTGCAGATGTTCACGTAAGCCTGTCGGTTTTACTCCGCAGGAGAAAGGATAGACGATATGCCTCCGATAGGCTCCCTACACGTAGACAGCGCGCTCACGAACCTGTCTATCATGTACAAAAACCAGGAATACCACGCAGACGAGATCTGGCCACCTCTCCCGGTCGCCAAGCGTTCCGACGTGTACTTCCAGTATGATCCGGCCATGCTGGTACAGGGTTCACCGTTGGACGTGAACAACCTGCCAGACAGCGCAAGAGAACCCGCCGACGAAGCATCGGAAGTCAGCTTCAAGATGTCCACCCTGCCGTTTTATTGCAGGGAGTACGCGAAGAAACAACTGGTAACCGATGCTGAGCAGGCGATCGCCGACAACCCACTGCAGCCAGCGACGGATGCAACCCTGAACGTGACCAACCTGCTCGCATTGGATAACGAGCGTGTCGTAGCCAATAGGGTCACCACCCGTGGCAATTACAACTCGGCCAACAAGGTTGCACTCACAACGGGCGGCACCGGAACATCGTGGAAACAGACGGCATCGACCAACTCTGATCCGTTTGCGAACTTCACCACCGGGCGTCTGGCTATCCTGGCATCTTGTTTCCAGGAACCAAACGCCCTACAGGTGAGTATCTCCTCCGCGCAGTACCTCTCTCAGCACCCTCTGTACCGTGACCGGTACAAGTACGTAAATCAAGAAGGCCTGACAAAACGGCGACTGCTGCAGCCGGTCGTAAACGGGATGGATGTCATCGAAACCGGCGCACAGGCGGCAACCTCCAAGGCCGGTCAGACGCTGACAACGGGCGGTGTGTGGGTAGCAGACGACGGAACAGACGAAGCCGTTATGTTCTACCGTTCCCCGTCCCTCGGTCCCCGCACCATCCACTTTGGCAGGACTTTCGAAGCACCGGACGACACAACGGGTTCCCGTGGGTTCTCCGTTCGCAGGTTCCGGTGGGAGATTAAGAAGGGTGAGTACGTGGAGTGCTCAACGCTCCGCGACTGGAGGGCAATCGCGATCGATAGCAACGGCAAGTACCTAGCAGGGTACCTGATCACCGGTGTTAGCGCGTAACTATAACGACAGGCTGTAACCTTCTCCAGAGATCGGTGGGTACGATTTCTGGGGAAGATTACGGAGGAGATAACAAATGCCAGACGCAGAGACGAAACCAACCCGGACTATGAAACCGGCGAGGAATTACGGACTTCCGAAGCATGTCGATACTTCGGAACTTGTACCCGACGCGACCCGTGCCAATCACTTCGTATGGCCGCATCCAGGTGGAAACCCTGCACTTGACGAAGTGTACCATATGCCTGCTGAGTTCGCCGATGAGCGCAGCGAAGAGGAAGAGGAAGGCGCACTCAAGAAAGCAGCGCGCATCCGTGAGAAGTCCGCACAGACCGACGCAGAGGCAATCATTGCAGAAGCACAGGCACGCGCTGATGCGATCATTGCAGAAGCTGAAGGGCAGGCAAAAGCTCTCAAGGCACGGGGGACCATGCAACCCGGTCCGAGGGATGCAACCCATACCAACCCTGAAGACCTTGACCCGGATGACCCGGATTACGAGGACCTGACTGAAACCGCAGAGGATCGCGCCAACAAGGGCAAACGAGGTCGCCGTCCACCCCCACCCCCTCGGGACGCGAACATGATTGACCCAACCGTGGTTGCAGCGTCCAATCCTGGAGGCGGTGAAACCGTTCCCGGACGAGATAACCCTGCGGTTCGCGAGAGTTCTGCCTAGTGAACGGAGATAGCTAGGCAGAACTTGGAGGGAACCGGTATCGTGCCAGCCGGTTTCCTCCGATTTGCTTCTCCAGAAAGGGGGTACGAGGGGTGAATTACTCGGATCCTCTGGGGGATAGTTTGAGGCTTAGAAAGATATACCGGCGTCTCGGAAGGATCGAGCGAGGCCTAGGCCGGTTACAAAAGGACCTCGCTCAAATTAAACGGTCGGAGGTAACTCTATTGAACACGCTTGACACCCTGAAACAGGAAGTTGCGGAGGAGAAGACGGTCGAACAGAGTGCGGTCGCGCTTCTGAACGGTCTATCTCAAGAAGTCGCCAATTTGGAACCCAACCAGGCGGCGATTGATCAGCTTGCGGCAGACATCAAGAGCCAGTCAGACGAACTCGCGGCAGCGGTCGCGGCGAACACCCCGGCGCAGGCATCCACGGGAAACACGGGTACCGGTTCGTCGGATACTGGGAGCACCGGAAGCGGTGGCGGTGGTTCTGACACCGGTACGGGAACGGGGACCGGACAATAGGATGAGCACCCTCCCCTCTAGCCGTATACCGGGTACTACAGCCAATGTACCTATCTACTCCGTGATCGGGGTTTGGTTCAGAGGGGAGGAGCATCCCACCCTTCTTTCGGCCAATGACCGGATTATCGTATTCGATACCCCGCAAATGGCTCGGGATTTCATGCCACGACTCGGAGGAGGACGCCCAACCTGCTGGAAGGATGCGGACAGCGCGTATTGGCCGATCCTCACGAAGACTGGGATTAACCGGGCAGTTGTTCTCTGGAATTATGACCCGTATAATGCGCCGAACGGCAGGGCAGAGAGTAGGCTGCACGAGTGGCAGCATCACATCATCTGGCAGATGGCTCTTGCGAACATGGGTCAGATCAATGAGAAGACCGGGCATAACGAAGCCCTCGGGGAACTTAGGGATAAGAAGTCTCCGATCCTAATTGCTTATGGAAACTGGTAACTGATGATGACCTACGATAACACCGATCAGCAGTTAATCTCCTACCGTTACGGAGAAGCAAAACCCATATATGGGACCATCACCGGAACTTCTGGGGAAGAAGATATCAGCGGTGCAACGTTTACCCTGCTGGATGCAACTGGTGCGGTCGTCGTCACAGGCGGTGCAACCGCAACTGCTCCGGGGTTGAGCACTCAGGTATACTACAGCCTGGATACGAAAGCAAACGGCATCCTGGCAGGAAACTGGTATTACGGGTACTTCGACGTTCCTGATGTTCCCTCGGCAGACAGTATTCCCAGAGATCTGCGTCCGACTTTGGCTATCTGGGTTGCACCGATCGTAGAAGCGACCTACATCCTGGGAACTCCAATCGGTAATCTCCGTCAAGCAATTGCAGATACGAACATCCCGGACCCGGTGTTCTCAGATCCAGAATTACAAAGTTTCCTGGATCAAAACGGAGGCAATCAGAATGCCGCAGCGTATTCCGCACTAATGGCACAGGCGACCGACAGGGCAAAGCTTGCGATCTCTATGAATTCCGGGTCCTGGGGAACTACCCAGACAGGGGTATACCAAGCCCTCATGCAACTGGCGGAGAAGTTCTACAAGTATCGCGTAGGATCAATCCTTGTTCCGCCGACACAGCCCTTTTTCACTATCGGGAATTCCGACCTCGGAACAACCGGAACGATGGACAACTGGTAGGAGGAACCCATGGACCGAAGAGAAGCGATCACCCGTCTGACATACCCTGTCCTATTTGAGAAAGATGCACAGGGGCATGGGAGTAATAAGCATGCGGGCTGGGCTGCTAGAGGGGGTACTGACTATAAACCTCTAGGGGGTTTATCAGGTCATCAGGCAGACCTTCCTCCGGTAGCGGGAGGGGTTAAAATCAGCGTCCGTAAAGGGCTACCTATGGGGGGAGGAAACCACTATGTAGATATCCTTCACCCTTCCGGGCATTCTGATAGTCTGGGGGTTCGAGATTCTGAGGATGCTGCAAAAGATTTAGCCGTAAGAAAGCATCGGGAATTGGATATGATGTACGATGAAAACGGTAAAAGCCGATATGCAGCAAACAAGAAGAAATCAAGGTCGGGTAAATGAAACAATACTCCTCCAATCCGGGGCAAACGTTCTCCGACCAGATGAAGATGTTTACCTCCCAGAAATCGCCGGGTCAGGTGGCGATGAACCAGGAGGTAACCATTACCCGTACTCGACAGACGGTGAGCAAATCTCCCCTGGTATGGACGGCGCGTGCTCTGAGGGTGAATGCAATCTCTAACCCCGGAATGGATATGAACGAGGGTGGCGACAACGTCTCCAACACGAACATCTACGAGTTCATCTTCCCAGAGGGAACCGTCATCCGTGCGACGACCGATACGATCACCTGGGTGAATAAGCAAGGCCGGACGGAAAAATGGAAGGTGGTCGCGGTCGGCAGCGATAGCGTGGGCCTGAACGAGGTAGAGATTAAGGCACACTGTACCAGGGCATAGACGATGAGCAGTTACACCGTAATGCTAACGGATATTCGGAATATCGGACCGGGGAAACAGTTACAGAGGATAATCAACAATGTAGCCCGGATCGATACTTACTTAGAACAGGTGGGGGAAGAAGTTCTTCTCCAGATCCTAGCTGAACACTTCCAGCACTCGGGGATTAAGAGCAGAACCGGCGACCTTCTGGCAGCAATCACGGAACGAGGGGCAAAGGGGAATGTTTTCCAAAAGTCTCCAGGGGGACTTCGAGTAGGGGTGGATTACGGTACAATGCCTCGGGCGAAATACGTAATAGAGGGAAGACGGGCGGTTGTTCCCGTGAACAAGAAAGTCCTTCGATGGATTGATCCGGAGACGGGAAAGCCGGTCTTTAGTAAATACAGTCGTCCGGTTCCGCCGCACCCGATATACTACCTAACTTCTTCTGACCTCATCCGTCTGGAGAATGCCCTGATAGCAAAACTTACCCTAACCCAGAGTAGGGACAGCGGAGGAAGGTTCTCACGGTAACCCGATATGCCCTTTCAAACGACACAAATCGGACTTGCAGAAGCAATGCTGAACGCTCTCAAGCAGAAGATGATCGATAACATAACTCTGCTACAGACAACTTTAGCACTAAATCCGGTGATTGATCTGGGAACCCCTCTGACCGGTACGTTCTTTCGTATCGGGGACATCGCTAGAATGCCTTCTGGGACGGATTTCCCCTTCTGGGTGGCCGTAGTAGGGGGAGGGAGGCAAGATGGCAGGGATCAGTCCTGGAAGCTCAATGCGTCCGGCCCTCAATTCAGGGGGAACGTCTGGCATAACATCTACATGTACATTCACCCGGATACCTTCGCTAACGAGCTTGGACCAAAGGATGAAAACGGAGAACCGACGACAGACCCCCTTATCCAGGCAGAAGACCGGGAACGGTTTCGGGCACGATTTCAGGATTGGCTGGTGAATGGGGTGTTCAACACCCCGAGCAATCACGAGATCACTCTTGCATCCTCGCAACTTCGGGTGCCACCGGGGTTTGACAAACTGACGAGATGTTTCGTGAGTGAGGTGACGAAAGGCTGGACTACTAAATCGTATGGAGATTCCGAAGACGTGATGATGATACACTTCATGCACGAGGGTCTCTTACTAGGAGGTTACTAATGAGCGATATGGAAGCCTCGAAAAAGGCAACTCCGGTTACATCGGCGAAAGCGACCCCTGCAACTACCGATCCCGAAGTGCAGGTTCTCCCGGAGGATAACGAACCGCAACTGATTTCACCCGAAGAGGCAATGAAACGTGCCGTTGCACTTCACGAGAAGGTTGAGAAGGCGATGGTCGATGGGTTGAAAGAATTGGACGGCGACCGAGCATGGCACGAAGAAATGGCTACTGCCAGAGGATCAATTCAGACCCTTCTCTGGCAGCTACGGGCCGGGTGGCCGGGTGGCAAGAAAGTCGTAACGGAGGAATAATCCATGCCTATTATCGATTACGATGTAAATGATTATCTAGGAGCTATCTGCCTTAAGAAAGCAACAGGCGAAGTGGTAAACGGATACGCCCTTCTCACCCAGAAGAACATTCCATACACCTCGTACACTTCTCAAACCCTGGAGAACAACTACTACCCAGGCGCAGGGAACGCAGCGGCAGGACCGGTTATCGTTGCACCGGGGAAGAAAGCCGTCATGCATACCATTGAAGCTCCCTGCCACCCTGGATGGTATGAGCAGAAACTACTCAACGACCTGCTTGGAGGCTCTGCTTCGTTCCTGAACCGTAATCAGCAGTCTATCTGGGATCTATCCCGGTTCGAGCCTACCCTCGGGCATAAACGGTTCACGACATCCAAACTCTCCGGTATATCGACGGTCTACAATGCAGATGGGCAAGCCATAAGTTGCGTCATGAATTTCGTCTCCCTGTATCCGCAGGAAGAAGGAACCCCCGCAACCTTCGCCAACCCGACTGCACTGACAGGACAGGCATACGGACCGGCGGATTTCACCTCAACATCCTTCGATCAACATCGGTCGAGTATCATTTCGGTGGTCCGTGGGTTGAAGATACAGAATATCGGGGACGGAACTCGATACGGGGCGTATATCTCCACCCGTGCCATGGGCGGAACGTTCACCCTGGAGGAAATCCCAACGGCGGAACAGGGTACCCTCCTGGCAGCAACTGCCAATACACAGTACGGTACTGCCGTCTGTGTTATCGGCCCATCTACGACAGGGGTACAATGGACCTTGTACGTGAACAGAGACACACGGCGGTACTCTTCTCAGGGGAACCAACCGGGTACAATGTTCTTCGATTACTCCCTCGCAGATATCAACAACGCAGGAGCAACAACCTACCCGATGAAACTCGCAGCAGCACCGTAACGTAAATGTCGCATTTCAAACCCATAAGGCGCATACGGCCGGTTTCCCCACCGGCCATTTTCTGGCAGAAAGGCACAGGCACAACTTCAATGGCAGAATACCAGGGTAACAAACCCGTCAAGATCCTCGTCACCTATATGAACGATGAACTCGAGATTTTCAATGAGCGGCAGTTGAAGGAGATGAAAGTCTCCGATGAAGATGTCCCCCTTATCTTTGGGGACAATGCCTACTGGATGCGGTTCCGTCTGATAGATGCATCCTTCAAAGACCAGAACAAGGTCACGCAGGATTGCACCGACAAGGACGGCAAGTACAACGGTCTTTTGGAGGATCAAAAGCGGTTCGTTCGGGCAGTCGAACAGGGATCATGGGAAAAGCAATATGTATCTTCCCCAGAGAAAGCGTTACTCTCTGTCACCGAGGAAGCATTCGAGGAACTCCGACCTCCGCAGCTTGCCAACATGATCACCGTCGAAATCCTCCGACACTGGTATCCAGGAGCGACGAAGACGCGGGATTTTATCAAGGGGTGGCAAGAGAAGCGGGAAAGATTAGAAAAGGACACCCAATCGAAGTCTACTCCGTCCACCCCGGAATCCTAGCTTACTACGCATGGAAGTGCGGATGGCCTCCGTTATACCCAACCCTCGGGGATTACCCCGTTGAAGTGGGGGACGTGTTCTTTTTCTGCCTAAGTTTCAACCAGAAAGAGGACCAGGGGGACCGGATGGTTGCAATGGCGAAACAGAAGCAGAGCGACCTCCAGAGGCAGTATAACCCGTAGTCGGCAGACAGGAACCTGAGATGCCTGATAACGAAATAGACCTAAGTGTAGATGACTCTCAGTTTAAGCAGACAATCCAGGGGGATATCGCCCTTGCGGAACGACTGCTTCAGACGTTAGAGAGGATTAAAACAGCCCTTAAGGATACGAGCCTTAGCTCTATGGATCGGGCTAATCTACAAGGTTATGCCGCTACCACGATGTCGAACCTTTCCCGTCTCCAGGGAAGTTCGACGGGTGCGGCGCAATCCTCTGGAATCTCTGGGGGAGCCGGACCTACTTCGTTGAACGCAGGAGTTGGAGGACTTGCAGCATCTACGTCTTATGCCTCACATCCGCATTACCAATCCTGGGTTTCTTCTCAACCGTCTTTCGGGGGTGGAAGCGGTGCAGGGGCATTTGTCGCTGGAGTAATAGCAGGTGCAGGAGGGGCACCTCCACCCCCTCACCCCGGTGTGGCACAGGGGATGTTCGGAGAAGGGGGACAACCGAACACCCCTCTCACCCCTCGTTACAATGTTCGTTCTATTCCAGGATACCAAACCCCGGACCAGGCAGCGAGGAACATCGCTCAGGAAGCAGGTTTCACCGTACGATCAACGGACGATAGCTGGATGGATCGTTACCATGCTCAGTTCCAATCCCCGATTAAAAACAGGTACGGGATACGCTTCAATACCCCGTTTTCTCGTATCTCCGATAGAGGGGAGATAACGGCGGCAGGAACCTACTTCATGGGCGGAACGGGGGACGGGAACAAAGGACTGGCAGAGGTTGGATCAGGAACCCCCGAACCCTGGTTTCGACAGAGAGTATCGGACGCAGCCCGACCTTTTGGAGACTTTCAGCAACCGAATTATAGAGGGGTGGCCGGGGGTCTGGCATACGGGGGTGCGCGTCTGGTTGCGGATCAGCTAAACTACAGCACCCAACAGTATCTATCGGGAGGGGATAACCCGATGGCCCGTGCGGGTACATCGGCATCTGCAATCTCCACGGGGATCGGAGCTATTGTCGGATTGGCAACGATGAACCCCGTCCTCGGGTTTGGTGCAGCAGCCCTGTCGAACACCCTCCTTGATCCTCTTCTCAAGAATGCAGCCGCACCGGAGGAAAGCAGGCAAAAAGCTAACATCGCCTTGCAACCCTTCTTCGGGCCCATCTACGGTAGACAGAGTTTCGCGGAAGTAAACAGGTACACCGGAGACCGGATCGGAACGCAGGGAACCGGGTTCATGGGTTTGGGTGGGCATGATACCGGGGTTTACGATACCGACAGCCGTCTCCAGAGATTGGTGAACCGAACAGATAGAACCCTCCCAGAGGAGTTCAAATTCCGGAGTACCCAGAATGCCGCACCCATTCTCGGGGCAATCGGAGCTACCCTTTTCAATTACGGCATTGATCCCTTCGCACCCGGCGAATTAGTCAACGACCCGGCATCTACCCGTCCTTATGCGCGTACCCCGGTTAACATGGGTAACAACCTGATGGTAGG